>OMEJ01000084.1_pt1 | contig 118250 bp, 110 predicted proteins | sample 1645361 | NCBI WGS metagenome assembly OMEJ01 (sample SAMEA103958156, study PRJEB25191) | human gut metagenome
GACGGTGGGCTGGATGGGGCTCAGATCCTGGTCCGGCATGACTCTGCGCCACACCCTCTGGAAGGTGTCCTGGTCAAAGGGCTCCAGCGTGAGCCCGGGTGTTTTCTGCTTCATGGTTCTGCCTCCAAACATGTGGGATTTCTCCCCATCCTATGCCGTGGGAGGGAAAAGGGGAACGCAGCCTTGCCGGGCGGGCCGGTTTGTGCTAATATGGTGTCAATTTGAGCAAATTTCAGGAGGAAGTTTGATGGAACCCTTAGAAAAAATTCAGCCTATCTCCAGTGTGGTCAATCAGCCCCATCAGTTCTCCTATGAGAACGGGATCTACGTCACCAAAGTGGAGCCCGGACGGGCGGAGGGCGTACTGGAGGTGGGACCGGACAGCATCAACCCCCACGGCATGGTCCACGGCGGAGCGCTGGCTACTCTGGCGGACACGGTGGGAGGCAGCTGTGCCTGTGCTACCGGACGGCGCTGTGTCACCGCCAGCAGCAGTATGGAGTTTCTTCGTCCGGCCAGCGGCAAGCGCATCACCTGTATTGCCACCCCGAAAAAGGAGGGGCGCACCCTGTCCGTTATCCAGGTGGAGCTGTACAACGATCAGGGCAAACTGGTGGTCACCGGCACATTTACCTTTTTCATGATGGAGAAAGTGCCCAAATAAACGGGGATTTAGGGGGAAAAACGGGAATCAGCCTTGACATTCCCCCTGGAGCATGGTAGGATACACCCAATCAAATAAAAGGGATAGAGGCGCGGTTCTCATGCGTACTCCGGGACAAGGCCAGGCAGCCGTTCCGGAGGAGAGGGTGAACCGCCGAAGGTCCCCACCGCCTGCCTGGGCGGCGGACCTGGGCCGCGGGATAAGATCCTGCGGACTGTCACTTTTGTGGAGCGCTATCCAGAGGTCCTCTTGCCGCGGTTTTCTGCGGAAAGGGGACATCCGGTTTTGCCATGGGCGCGCTTCGCGTTCATGGTTTTTTGTTGCGCAAGCGCACCGGGAGAGATGTCGTGTGTGTTGGTCGTCCCGGTGGAACTAATTTTTGGAGGGAAATGAGAACTATGAGAATGAACCGACGCTGGTTGGGCCGGATCGTGCTGGCGCTGATCCTGGTTCTGACCCTGATGAGCGTGGCCTTTGCCGCCGGAGAGGGCGGAAGTCGCCCCACCGTGGAGTGCTCTGCCTGCCAGGGCTACGGCATCTGCATGGAGTGCTACGGCACCGACCCTGCCTGCGCTGTCTGTGAAGGAACCAACGTATGCGCCACCTGCGGCGGCGAAGGTGTGGTCCCCGCGGCCAGCAACTTCTACGCTACCGCCTTTGCCCTGCTGCCCCCTGTCATTGCCATTGCCCTGGCGCTGATCACCAAGGAGGTCTACTCCTCCCTGTTTATCGGTATCCTGGTGGGCGGCCTGCTTTACTCCAACTTCTCCTTCGAGGGTACCGTCCTTCACGTCTTTGAGGACGGCATCGCCTCGGTGCTGTCTGACAGCTACAACGTGGGCATCCTGATCTTCTTGGTCATCCTGGGTTCCATGGTGTGCCTGATGAACAAGGCGGGCGGCTCCGCCGCTTTCGGACGCTGGGCCTCCGAGAACATCAAGAGCCGTGTGGGCGCGCAGCTGGCTGCCATTCTGCTGGGTGTGCTCATCTTCATCGATGACTACTTCAACTGCCTCACCGTGGGTTCCGTGATGCGTCCCATCACCGACAAGCACAACGTCTCCCGCGTGAAGCTGGCCTACCTCATCGATGCCACCGCTGCCCCCGTGTGTATCATCGCCCCCATCAGCTCCTGGGCCGCCGCGGTCTCCGGCTTCGTGGAGGACGGCCAGGGCCTGGCTCTGTTCATCAAGGCTATCCCCTATAACTTCTACGCCCTGCTGACCATTGTGATGATGATCTCCATGGTGGTCATGAAGGTGGAGTTTGGCCCCATGCTCAAGTATGAGCGCAACGCCATCAAGACCGGCGATCTGTTCTCCGGTTCCAACCCCTATGCCGGCCTCATCGAGGAGGACGCCGACGACAGCAAGGGCAAGGTCATTGACCTGGTGCTGCCCATCATTGTGCTGGTGGTCTGCTGCGTCATCGGTATGATCTACTCCGGCGGCTTCTTCTCCGGCACTAACTTTGTGGACGCCTTCTCCAACTCCGACGCTTCCATTGGCCTGATGCTGGGTTCCGCCTTCGGCCTCATTTTCACCCTGATCTTCTACTCCATCCGCCGCTCTATGTCCTTCCGTGACATGATGGGCTGCATCCCCGAGGGCTTCAAGGCCATGGTGCCCGCCATCATGATCCTGACCTTTGCCTGGTCTCTGAAGGCCATGACCGACTCCCTGGGTGCCACCGCCTTCGTGGAGTATGTGGTCAATGAGTATGCCAAGGGCTTTGCTCTGTTCCTGCCCGCCATCGTGTTCGTCATCGGCTGCCTGCTGGCCTTTGCCACCGGCACCAGCTGGGGTACCTTCGGCATCCTGATCCCCATCACCCTGGCCATCTTCCCCCTGAACGACCCCATGGGTGTGGTCTGTGTGTCCGCCTGCATGGCCGGTGCTGTGTGCGGCGACCACTGCTCCCCCATCTCCGACACCACCATTATGGCCTCTGCCGGTGCGCAGTGTGACCACGTTAACCACGTGGCGACTCAGCTGCCCTATGCCACCGCCTGTGCCGCGATCTCCTGCTTCAGCTATGTGCTGGCCGGTCTGCTGATCCACTTCGGCGCTCCCGGTCTGCTGGCTCTGCCTGTGGGCGTTGTGCTGGTGCTGGGCTTCCTGTTCTTCATGCGTACCCACGGCGACGGTGTGGAGGACTAAGAACTATTCCATAGAATAAGGAAAGGCCCCATCCGAAAGGATGGGGCCTTTTGTTGGTTAATCGGGGATTTTCTCGGCGGCAGGGCCGCAGGGCTGGTGCTTCTTTTCCTCCTCCAGCTTCTTCTCACGCTCGGCCAGGCCCTGAAGCACCTGGATGGCGTAGTCGATAGCGGGGATGGCGCTGGCGGTGCAGTACTGCCGGACTTGCTTGAGTTCCTTGATGGCCTGATGAGCGGTCATAGAACACACTTCCTCTCCCAAATATCTCTAATCACATTGTAGCACGAAGGGGGAGCGGGGTGCAAGGGAAAACCGGCCGGGCCCCTTAAAACTCTTTATGTTCCAGGATGCGGCAGGCGATGAGATAGGATACCCCCATCCCCAGCAGAGGCAGGAGGGGAAGCAGAAGAACAAATGCGATGGCGGTGGTCTCAGGGATCTGTTCCAGGAAGGAGAGCCCATCCAGCAGCCCAAGTTTAGAGGCTCCCACCAGAAGAACGATGGGCAGGAAGATGACCAGGTAGAAGTAGGGCCGGGCGCGCTCCGGTCCCAGCTTATAGGTCAGGGGAAGTAAGATGTCGCAGTAGAGAAGACCCAGGCCCAGAGAGACCGTGATCGTCATGCAGTTTTCCACCAGCTTGGAGTCATGAAAAGCCAGGGACAAGATCAGGCAGGTCACCAGGCCGAACAGGGCGGCAAACAGGGTGAGGATCAGAGCGAAGAGATAGCGGGCACCCGCCACAGCCCGGCGGCTCAGAGGCAGAGAGAAGGCGTACCGGTCCCACTTGGACAGCTCATCATAGGAGAAGGCGCTCAGGGGCAGCATCATAATGATGATCTGCACCATGGCGGTGATGAATGAGATCGGAAAAATCCCTAAGGCCGCCATGACAAAATAGAACAGCAGAAACAGAATGTAAGTTTTGATGGATTTCCGCATGACCAGAAAATCCTTGACGATGAGACCGGTCATACTGACTCCCCCTTTCCAATGAAGAGCATGATGTCCTCCAGGGAGATGGGCTCCACCATCAGCTGGGGGTATTTTTTACGGAAGGCGGCCCGGTCACTCACCAGAGCCTCGCAGCCGTAGGAGCCCTTCCGTACCCGTACCAGGTCCTTGGAATCAACGGTCAGCAGGTCGGCGGCGGTACAGCCCAGGCGGCCGTAGCTGTCCTGAATCACGTCTTTGGCCTCCGAGAGGACCACCTTCCCCTGGTGGAGATAGGTGATGTAGTCGGCAACCTTCTCCAGGTCACTGGTGATGTGGCTGGAGATGAGAATGGAGTGTTCCTCGTCCTGGATAAAGTTCAGAAACTCATCCAGGATCTCGTCCCGTACCACCGGGTCCAGTCCGGCGGTGGCCTCGTCCAGAATCAGCAGCTTGGGGTGGTGGGCCAGTGCGGCGGCCAGGGATAGCTTCATCTTCATGCCCCGGGAGAACTCTTTGACATATTTGCCCTCGGACAGCTGAAACTTTTTCAGGCAGGAGGCAAAGAGCGCTTTATCCCAATTCTCATAGACCCGGGAGAGAATGGTGTGGATGTCTGTGGGGCGCAGGGTGTCGTGGAAGTAGCACTCGTCCAGCACCACGCCCACCTCTGACTTGGCCTGCTGCTCCTGGGCGATGTTGTCATAGCCCATAAGAGTGATGGTGCCTGCGTCCCGGCGGATCAGATTCAGGATGCACTTGATGGTGGTGGTCTTGCCCGCGCCGTTTTCTCCGATGAGGCCCATGATGGACCCGCCGGGGAGGGTCAGATCGATGTGGTCCAGGGCAAAGTCGCCGTAGGACTTGCAAAGGCCGGATATTTTAATACTGTTTGTCATAATCATTCACCTTGATACAATATGTTGAGCATTTCCGTAAGCTCTTCCAGGGTGAAGCCGCCCTTTCGGGCCTCGTCCACAGCCAGGGAGAGAAACTCCTCCACCCGGCGCAGCTGGGCTTCCCGCAGCAGTTCCCGGTTTTGGGGGGCCACAAAGCAGCCTTTTCCCGGGATGTTCTGTAAGAACCCCTCCCGTTCCAGCTCCTCATAGGCCCGCTTGGTGGTGATGACCGAGATGTGCAGCTCCTTGGCCAGCAGACGCATGGAGGGCAGAGCGTCCCCTTCCGCCAGCGTGCCGGACAGGATCTGACTTTTCACTTGGTCCGAGATTTGTTCGTAGATGGGTTTTCCACTGGAGTTGCTGAGAATGATATCCATTTGGCGCACCATATAAACCGCCCGCCCCTGTCCGCCCTGCGCATGGGTCGGACGGAGTTTGCGGCCTTCCTTCCGTTATAGTGTATATATACTATATGCACAGTATATATGCCATATACACGGCTGTCAAGGGGGGAAGGCAAAAAAATTCCGCCCTGGTCCGGAAGAATGGACGGGCGGCTTTACAGTCTGGAAACTGCGTGCTATAATATCCGCTGCTTGGCCGGAAAACCGGCAAAATGTGTGAGAAATGGGAGAGAAAATAGACCATGAGAGTGGAAAATGATCTGAGAAACGATCCGATCCGCCCGCTGGTGCTGCGTATTGCCATTCCCAGCATGCTGGCCCAGTTTGTCAGCGTGCTGTACAGCGTGGTGGACCGAATCTACATCGGAAATATCCCGGAGGTGGGCAGTCTGGCCCTGGCGGGCGCAGGGGTGTGCGGACCCATTGTAACTATGCTGGGGTCGGTGGCCTTCTGGGTGGGTGTAGGAGGCTCGCCCTTGGTGAGCATCCGCCTGGGCGAAGGGCGGCGGGAGCAGGCCAAACAAATCGTGGCCAACGCCTTTTTGCTGCTGATCGTCATGTCCCTGGCGCTGATGGGGGTGGCTTACGCCACCCGCCGGCCTGCACTGATGCTGTTCGGCGCCAGCCCCGAGACTCTGCCCTATGCCATGGAGTACTACTCCTGGTATCTGACGGGTACCGTCTTTGCCCTGCTGTCTACCGGCATGAACCAGTTTGTCATCTGCCAGGGCTTTGCCCAAAAGGGAATGCAGTCGGTGATTTTGGGCGCGGTGATGAACATCGTGCTGGACCCGCTGTTTATCTTCGGGCTGAAGATGGGAGTCAAGGGGGCGGCGATCGCCACCGTGCTCAGCCAGCTGTGCAGTTGTCTGTTTGTGCTCCACTTCCTGTTTGGACCGGCACCCCAGGTGGGGATCTCCTTTGGCGGTTACCGTCCATGGCTGATGGGCCGCATTTTGCTTACCGGTTTGACGCCCTTCCTGATCATTGCGGTGGATAACCTGATGATCATCGTCCTCAATGCCCTGCTCCAGCGCTACGGCGGAGAGAGCCAGGGCGATCTGCTGGTGGCGGCGGCCACCATTTCCCAGAGCTTCATGCTGGTGGTCACCATGCCTCTGGGCGGAATGACAGGAGGGACTGCCTCCATTCTGGGTTACAACCTGGGAGCGGGACAGCCCAAGCGTATCCTGGAGGCCCAGAAGTATATCCTGATCATCGCGGTGGCGTACACCGGGGTGCTGTGCCTGGTGGGGCAGCTGTTTGCCGCCCCCTTTACCCGCATCTTCACCCCCGATGTACAGGTGTCCGCCCTGGCGGTCACCGCCATCCGCATCACCTCCCTGGGCATTGTACCCCTGGGTGTGCAGTATGTGATCGTGGACGGGCTGACCGGGATGGGCATGATGCGCTACTCCCTGCCCCTGTCTGCCTTCCGTAAGCTGGTGTATTTTGTGGCCATCTTTATCCTTCCTGCCGCCTTTGGGGCTATGGCGATCTTCTTTGCCGAGCCCATCTCCGACCTGATCCCGCCGGTGGTGACGGTGCTGTTTTATTGGCGGAAGATCCCCTGGCTCAAGCGGCAGGCACTACTCCACGGACAGCCGGAAAAGACCACTCAGGCCTGAGGCAGCGCGGTACGCAGGGCCTTGGCGATCTGGTCGGGGCAGGAAGTGGGTTTGCCGCCGCAGCGGATGCCCTCCATGCGGGCGATGGCGTCTTCCACCTTCATGCCCTCAATCAGACGGGAGATGCCCTGAAGATTGCCGTCACAGCCGCCGATAATCTGCACGGACTGAATGATGCCGTCTTCCACCTTGATGGAGAAGAACCGGGAACAAACCCCGCGGGGGGTATACTCAATAGTCATACATATCGCTCCTTTTGTATCAATGGGAATGGAAAAAGCGGCCCGGCTGACTGGGCCGCTTTTCGTCTTATTATAGCAAATGGAGACAGAAAAATCCAGAAGGGCAAAAAAAGACGGACCATAGAGATACAGCTCAAAGGTCCGTCTGGAGGGGATACTATCATGATTCTGCTCATTTCTACTACATAGGATACGGGGGTTGGGATATACTTATGGGTAAGCGCCGGTGTTTTCGATCAGCCTTCCCGGCGCTGAAGCTGAAGGCGGTCGGCAATCATGGCAATGAATTCCGAATTGGTGGGTTTGCCTTTTACGTTTGAAACAGTGTAGCCGAAGTATTTTTGCAGGGTCTCCAGGTCGCCCCGGTCCCAGGCCACTTCGATGGCATGGCGTATGGCACGCTCCACCCGGGAGGCGGTGGTGCCAAAGCGCTTGGCCACTTCCGGATAGAGGACCTTGGTCACCGCGTTAATGACGTCCATATCCTCCACCGCCAGGATGATGGCCTCCCGGAGATACTGGTAGCCCTTGATGTGAGCGGGTACGCCCACCTCGTGGATAATGGAGGTGACCATGGCCTCCAAGGAGCGGGCTGACTCCTGTGAATTACTAGGGACCGCGGCAAAAGCCGCTAGCTGGCGGATGCGCTGACATACGGCGTTGGGCCGGCAGGGCTTGGACATATAGTGATCGGCCCCCAGAGAGGCGGCGAGGTCAGCCATTCCGCCCCGGGCATAGCTGGACAGGATCAGGATTTTGGGGCGGTAGTCCAGCTCCATCTGAGACAGCCGTTCCAGCACCTCAATACCGTCGATGCCCCCCAAGACGATCTCCATCACCACTACGTCAGGGCGCAGTGTCTTCAGCTGGTCCAGCAGGACCAGTCCGTCCCCGGTTTCTCCCACCACCTGTAGGTCCGGTTCGGCCTGGAGCATCTCGATAAATTGATGCCGGTACTCCTCGTTGGCGTCCGCTACCAACAGTGATACGGTTGCTTCCATGAATGTAAACTCCCTTCTTTGCAAGGCTGGCATTCTGACCATTACACACACTGAAACGGTCAAATAAAATGTACCATAATCAGACAGTATGCGCAAGATATTTTTACCAAAAAATGGTAAACAAAAGTTCGACATCTTTCGACAAAGTTCGACGTTTGCAGGAAAAACCGGCACAAAGAGAACAGAAATACCGCCCCGGATCGGGTCGTTTCCCATCCGGGGCGGCTGTGCTTTTTCAAATCTGTCAGGCGGCTTTTGCGCTGCTTTGGGCGGTTTTTACCATATTTTCTGCCAAAATTCCGTAACCCCGGCAGGGCTCGTTGATGAGAACGTGGGTGACCGCGCCCACAAGCCGTCCGTCCTGGAGAATGGGACTTCCAGACATTCCCTGGACAATTCCTCCGGTCGTTTCCAGCAGGCGGGGATCGGTGACCTGGATCATGAGGTTGCGGGTGTCTCCGCTGCTCTCTGGATAGAGGGTCAGAATCTCGATCTCATACTCCTCCACCTGGTCGCCGGCAATATTGGAGAGAATGGTGGCCTTGCCGGTGTGCACCTGGTCCCGGGAGGCGATCTCCACGCCCTGGCCGTTTTGCACCAGCGCCTTGTCATCCAGGGTGCCGAAGATACCCTGATGGGTGTTGGCGTACAGGGTGCCCAGGTCATGCTGGAGATCAAACACGCCGTGCAGCTCTCCCGGCTCACCGCTTAACCCCTTCTTGACGTCAGACACCGTGGCCTTCATGATGCTCCCGGTTTCCAGGGGCATGAGGATGGCCGTGTCCACATCGCTGATCCCGTGGCCCAGAGCGGCAAACACGCCGGACTGGGGATCATAGAAGGTGAGGGTGCCGATGCCCGCCATGGAGTCCCGCAGCCACACACCTAGCTGATAGGCGCCGTCCTGGTTTTGGGCCGGTTGGACGCTGAGCTGGAGAGACTGATCCTCCCGCTGGACCTGGAGGGTGAGAGGCTGCCCCTGCTGCTGGGCCAGCAGGGCCTGGACGCCCTCGATGGTGCTGACCTGCTGGCCGTTGATGTGGGTGATCACATCCCCTGCCCGCAGACCGCCGGTCCGTCCGGGGGACACAGTACCGCCGGAGGACTCCACATCGGACAAGCCGGTAACCACCACACCGTCAGAAAAGAGCTTGATACCCACCGCCCGGCCCAGGGGAATGACCGTGTCGCCGATCTCCACCGAGCCGGCGCAGGCGGCGGCGTCCCAGGCCGGGGCGGCCAGAGCCCGGTCCCCCGACAGGGTCAGTACCAGCAGCAGACAGACTGCCGCCGTCCACACACCGCCGCCCAGACGCCGGTGTCCGGGCGTTTGTTTTGATTTTTCCTGCAAAATTTCACCCCCATGTCAATTTTGCGCGGCATCTTCGCCGCCTTAGACAGTATGGACGGTTTTCTTCCGGCGCAAACAGGACGGAGATTCCAAGGCTGCCAAGGCAGATTTTTCAAACGCAAAGCCGGCGGGGAATTGTGGATTTTTCCGGGGAAGTCTTTGCTTTTTCGGAAAAAAATACAAAAAAAGCCTGCCGTGTTAGACACGGCAGGCAAAGGAAAGACTTCAGCGTTTGAACAGACGGCTCAGCAGACCCTTCTTGCGCTTGGCAGGACGGGCGGCAGGCTCCTGGTAGGTGGTGCCCATACCCTCCTCCAGGAACACATCCTGGCTGGAGCAGGGGGCGGCGCCGGTTTTGCGGGGACTCCACTGTCCGTCGGGGCCAAGCTGGCGGGCCTTGACGTTGTCGGACACCAGCACATCGCAGATATGGAAGATGGAGCGGCGTACCTGGGGGTCCAGCACGGGGCAGGCCACCTCCACCCGGCGCTCCGTGTTCCGGGTCATAAAGTCGGCAGAGGAGATGAACAGATCGGCGTTGTCTCCCCGGCCAAACCGGTAGATGCGGGTGTGCTCCAGATAGCGGCCCACAATGGAGAAGATGGTGATGTGGTCGGTGAGTCCGGGAATGCCGGGACGGATGCAGCAGATGCCCCGCACGTTCATGACTACCTCCACCCCGGCCTGAGAAGCCTCAGCCAGCTTGTCGATGAGCTTGCGGTCCGTGATGGAATTGAGTTTCAGGAAGATGTAGCCCTCGGGGCCCTTTTTGATCTCCCGGTCCATGAGCTCCAGCACCTTGTCCCGCAGCTGGAAGGGGGAGACCAGCAGCTGCTTGTAGTCACCGTCCAGGTTGGCGATGGCCATGTTCCGGAAGAGCACGGCCGCGTCCTCGCCCAGCTCGGGCCGGGCAGTCATCAGGCACAGGTCGGTGTACTGCTTGGCCGTCTTTTCGTTGTAGTTGCCGGTGCCCACCTGGGTGATGTACTGGATCTTTCCGCGCTCCCGGCGGGTAATGAGACAGATCTTGGAGTGGACCTTGAACCCCTCTGTGCCGTAGAGGATGGTGCAGCCCGCCTCCTCCATGCGCTCGGCCCACTGGATGTTGTTCTGCTCGTCAAAGCGGGCGCGCAGCTCCATGAGGACGGTGACCTCCTTGCCGTTTTCGGCGGCGGCGCAAAGATACTCGGCCAGCTTGGCCTTGGAGGCCAGGCGGTAGATGGTGATCTTGATGGAGAGCACGTTGGGGTCGGAGGACGCCTCACGCACCAGATGGAGGAAGGGGTCCATGGACTCGAAGGGGTAGAACAGCAGGGCGTCGTGGCGCAGGATCTGGGGCAGGATCTTCTCGTCGGGCCGCAGACAGGCGGGGAAGCGGGGGGGGTAGGGAGGGTAGCACAGGGCGGATTTGCTCTCCGGGGGCAGCAGCCCCTCCAAAGAGAAGACGTAGTTCATGCGCAGGGGGCATTTGGAGAAAAAGACCTGCTCCCGGGTGAGTTTGAGCTTGCTGCACAAAAATTCAATGGCCTTCTCGTCCCGGGTGCTGCTCTGGATCTCCAGACGCACCGGAGCCAGACGGTTGCGCTTTTTCACAATCTTGCGCATGTGCTGGCGGTAGTCCTCGTCCACGTCATAGGCCTCGTCCTCGGGGCTGATGTCGGCGTTGCGGGTGACGGAGCAGACCGCCTTGCCCTGGACGCTGAAGGTGGGGAAGAGCTTTTTGGCGTACTCCAGCAGCACGTCCTCGGTGAGAATGTACCGCACCCCGCGCTCCCGCAGAACAAAATAGGGGGGCAGGCTCTGGGGGATGGGAATGAGACCCAGGGCCTCCTGGCCGTCGCTCTGCAGCCGCAGCACGATGTTGAGCACCTTATTGGACAGGTGGGGGAAGGGGTGGCGGGAATCCACCACCTGGGGAGAGAGAATGGGCTGCAGCTCATCCCGGAACCAGTTTTCCACCTGCTTGCGCTCCTTGGTGTCCATCTCGTCCATGGTCATACGGCAGATGTTGCAGGTGCGCAGCCGCTTTTCCAGCTGGTCCACCACTTTGTCCCGCATCTTGTACAGGGGGGTGACCGCCTGGTAGATGGCGGAGAGCTGCTGGTCGGGAGTCTGACCGGTACGGGCGTCAAAGTGGGGCTCCTTCACCAGGGTCAGGTCGCACAGAGAGCCTACCCGGATCATAAAGAACTCGTCCAGGTTGCTGGTAAAGATGGCGGCAAATTTCAGCCGCTCCATAAGAGGCACGCTCTCGTCCTTGGCCTCTTCCAGCACACGTTCGTTAAACCGCAGCCAGGACAGCTCACGGTCCTGGGTATAGCGGGTATCCACGATTTTCGGCATACAGTGATCCCTCTTTCTTTCGATCCACACACGTGCCGTTCCCAGTGGAGGGCACGGTATCCATACTCCATTTCAGTATACCACAGCCAGGTTAAAAAGTTGAGGGCGATTTTGTTAAATGGAAGAAAAATCCGCGGATGCCGGAGCGTGTCCGGCATCCGCGGAAAACAGATAAAAACTCAGCGCTCACACTTCCAGAAGGCCACCGAGTAGGGGGGCAGCTCGCTGCCGCCGCCGAAGTCGTGGTCCTTGCCGGTGATGAGATCCACCGCCCGGCCGCAGTTTGCGTTGAAGTGGGCCACATAGGGCTGGGAGTCGGCGTTGATGGCCACCAGTACCCGCTCTTTGTCGGTCCTGCGCTGGAAGATGGTCTGGCGGTTGGTGAGCACCACGTCCTGGAAATCGCCGTGGCACAGCGCGTCGCTCTCCCGGTGGGCCTTGGCCATGGCGGAGATGAGGTCGGTGAGCTCGTTCCACTCGGGCGCCTCAAAGCAGGGGCGCAGTTCGTCGTCGCTGCCGGGCCGCTTCTCACCCTTGGTGCCCCACTCGCTGCCGTAGTACAGGCAGGGAATGCCGGGCATGCCGAACATCAGGCCGTAAATGAGGGGCAGGTGGCGGGGCTCCTGCAGGATGCTGGCCACCCGGGTCACGTCGTGGTTATCACAGAAGCACAGCAGGTGCTTGCCCCTGTAGAGGGTCCAGTTTTCCGGCCCGAACTGCCGCTTCAGGCTGTGGACGATCTCAAAGAGGTTCATGGAGTTGAGACTGGAGTAGAGGCCCTTGTAGCACTCATAGTTGGTGCAGCTGTGGAGCATCTGGTCGTTGACCCACTGGTTGTAGTCTCCGTGCAGGGTCTCACCCACCAGGAAAAATTCCGGTTTCAGTCCGTTGGTAAACTGGCGCAGACGGCGCAGGAAGTCGTGGTCCAGGCAGTAGGCCACGTCCAGGCGCAGCCCATCGATATCATATTCCTCCACCCAGGAGCGCACGCAGTCCAGCAGATAGTCCACCACGGCGGGGTTGCGGAGATTGAGCTTTACCAGCTCGAAGTGGCCCTCCCAGCCCTCATACCAGAAGCCGTCGTTGTAGTTGGAGTTGCCGTCAAAGTGGATGTGGAACCAGTCCTTGTAGGGGGAGTCCCACTTCTTCTCCTGCACGTCCTTAAAGGCCCAGAAGCCGCGGCCCACGTGGTTGAACACGCCGTCCAGCACTACCCGGATGCCATGGGCGTGAAGGGTCTCACATACCTTGGCGAAGTCCTCGTTGGTGCCCAGGCGGCAGTCGATCTTCCGGTAGTCCCGGGTGTCGTAGCCGTGGCGGTCACTTTCAAAAATGGGGGAGAGGTATACCGCATCTGCCCCCAGACGCTGGATATGGTCCGCCCAATCGGCGATTTTGCCGATGCGGTTGACGGTGACGCCGTCATTCTCCTTTGGGGCTCCGCAGAAGCCCAGGGGGTAGATCTGGTAAAACACACTATTTTCCGCCCACATAAACATCTTCCTTTCTTTCCCAGGGGAAATAAACTATACCCATTTTAGCACAAGAAGCCCCCGGTGAAAAGGGAGAATTTTTGTTGGTTCTGCACAGAACAAAATCAAAGGCCAAAGAAAAAGCAGATGAGGCCATAGATTACGCTGGCGCTGATCCCGAATACCAGCACCGGTCCGGCCACTACAAAGAGCTTGGCGGCGGTGCCGGTGATATAGCCCTCACTCTTAAATTCCAGGGCGGGGGAGACCATGGCGTTGGCAAAGCCGGTGATGGGGACCAGGGTGCCAGCCCCTGCGTGCTTGGCCAGTTTATCAAAAAGGCCCAGGCCGGTGAGCAGGGCGGAGAGGAAGATGAGGGTCACCGATACGGCGGTGCCTGCGTCGTCCCCGGAAAGCCCCAGGCTCTCATACAGATTGCGCAGCACCTGCCCCAGGGTGCAGATGGCGCCCCCCACAAAGAAAGCCCACAGCATATCCCGCACCAGGGGAGAGGGACGGGCGTGAGCCTGAATAAGCTGATTGTATTCCTGCTTGCTGATGTCCAAGGATGACCGCCTCCTTTTTTGCCAGCATGCCCGAAAACCGGAAGAAATATGCGGTTTGTCCTCTTTTTCTCAGAAGGGGGACGTGCTATAATGACCACGAAAACCATACGGGAATCCGGCATAGACGAGGAGGAGACGGTCATGGCGTTGGATACAGAGAAATTGTTGGAGCAGGCGTCCCAGGCAGTCCGGGAGGCGGGAGAGCTTTTCGCCCGGCGGGATATGGCGGGACATATCCGTCAGAAGGGAGCCACCGACTTTGTCACCCAGGTGGACTTGGAGGTGCAGACCATGCTGCAGAAGCGGCTGGCGGAGATCGCCCCGGAGGTGCAGTTCATGGGAGAGGAGAAGGACAACTCCCAGGTGGACCTGTCGGGCGCAGTGTGGATTCTGGACCCGGTGGACGGCACCACCAACCTGATCCACGGCTACTGTCACAGCGCGGTGTCCCTGGCGCTGGCCGAGGGAGGCGAAGTGACCATGGCCCTCATCTACGATCCCTACGCCGGGGAGCTGTTCACCGCCCGAAAGGGCCACGGGGCCTTCTGTAACGGACAGCCCATCCAGGTCAGCGGGGCTCAGCACCTCAGTGACAGCCTGGTGGACGTGGGCACCAATCCCGGCGAGCGGCACCTGGCCGACCGCACCTTTGCCTGGATGCGGGCCATCTATGACGCCAGCCACGACGTGCGGCGCATCGGCGCGGCCTCCATCTGCCTGTGCTATGTGGCGGCGGGGCGGATCGACGGCTATGTGGAGGGTGGCCTGAAACCCTGGGACTTTGGAGCGGGGATGCTCCTGGTCCGGGAGGCGGGAGGCATGATCACCACCGCGGAGGGCACGCCCCTCACTCTGGACGGCCCCAGCAGCGTGATGGCGGCCAACGGCCACATTGGCCCCGAGCTGCTGGAACTCATCAACCAATAAGAAAAAGGGATCTGCCCGGGGCAGATCCCTTTTTTATCCCTTTTGATCTTGCAGCATGGCCTCCACCTCGTGGCGGGGACAGCGCCAGTCCCCCTCGCCCCGGCGGTAGTAGGTGCCGGCATAGGGGTCGCCGCCGATGTAGACGGGGCGGTCTTTCTGCTCTGCTCGGGGGACAAAGATGGCTACGATGTCGTTTTTCCCGCTGCGGAAAATCTGTACATCCTCCGGCTGGAGGATGTTGGCGCTGACTACGGTGGGGTCATTCACCATGGCCCAGAACTCATCCACCAGCTCCTGAGGATCAAAGAGAGGCACGGAGTACAGGGACTTGTCCGCCCCTTCCGCCACCCCCAGCAGGATCACGCCTCCAAGGGTGTTGGCAAAGGCGGAGTAGGTCTCCCACAGGCTGTGGGGCAGACCGCCCTGGGCACGTTTGGCCTCGATGCGGTTGTCCTCCTGGTACTCCTCCAAAAAGTCCAGCTCATCCAGCACAGAAATCGCCCCCTTTTTCTCCAGTATACTCGGAAGAAAAAGGGGGCGCAAGGCGTTACTGCCAATTTTTTTGGGCAAAATCCAGGGCGTTTTTCCAAAAGAGTTTTTCCACCAGAGAATGGCTCAGTCCGCGGTCCAGAAGGTACTCCCCCAGGACGGGCACCTTGCGGCAGTCGTCCAGACAGGGGGGCAGGTCAGCCCCGTCAAAGTCGGAGCCCAGAGCCAGACAGTTCTCGGCTCCTAATTCCAGGAAGTGGCAGATGTGGCGGTACAGATCGTCAAAGGTGGCCTCATTTCCATCGGAGCGTAAAAACGAACTGTAATAATTAAGACCGATAATACAGTTTCGCATCACCATTTCACGGATCTGTTCGTCATTCAGGTTGCGCCGGTGGGAACAAATGGCCCGGGCGTTGGAGTGGGAGGCGGCGAACGGTTTTTGAGCTGCCTCCAGTACGTCCCGGAATCCGGCGTCGTTGAGGTGGGACACGTCTACCACAATGCCTGCCTCCTCCAGAGCGTGGACCGCCTCCTTGCCCAGAGGGGTAAGGCCGTGGTCGGTCTCGTGACCGGAGCCCAGGGCATTCTCTCCGTTCCAAGTGAGAGTCACCATCCGCACCCCGTCCCGGCGCAGCTCCTCTACATGCTCCAGCCCAGCTCCTAGCAGGGAGCCGTTTTCCACCGTCAGCACCAGGGCGGTTTTTTTCTGCTCCCAGGCGGAGCAGATTTCCTCCGCCGTGGTACAGGCTGAGGCCTCTTGGGCGTGCTGCTCACACTGGCGCCGGAAGCTGTCCCGGTGATGGCGGTAGTAGCCCAAAGCCTCCTGGGGAGTGAGGCCGTCGGGGACAAAGACGGCGCAGCACTGACACCAGGGGATGGTCTGCACCTTGGACAGAGCAAAGGCGGAGCAGGGGTCATCCAGGGTGTCCCGGCAGCGCAGAGGGCTCATAAAGGCGGTGAGGGTGTCACAGTGGAGATCGAACACAGGCATGGGGGATTCTCCTTTCCGGTTTTCCACATTCTATGGCTCCGGTGTGGAATCTTATCCCTCGCCGGGCTTTTTCATAGTGAGGCTGATACGCTTTTTCCCCTCGTCCACCGACAAAACCCACACCGTTACCACATCCCCTACGGACAAAAGCTCGCTGGGGTGCTTCACCCGCCGAGGCAGCTTGCTGATGTGGACCAGGCCATCTTGGTGCACGCCGATGTCCACGAATACGCCAAAGTCGATGACGTTGCGCACCGTGCCCTGGAGTTCCATGCCGGGTTTCAGGTCCTTGGCCTCCATCACGTCGGTGCGGAGGATGGGAGGAGGCAGCTCGTCACGGGGGTCACGGCCGGGCTTCATCAGCTCCTTGATGATGTCGGCCAGGGTGGGCACGCCCGCCCCGCAGATTTCCGACAGCGCCTCCAGACCTTTCTGCTCGGCCCGCTGCTTCAGCTCGCCAATCTGGCCCTTGCTCACGTCCTCCAGGGTGTAGCCGCAGGCGGTCAGCAGCTTCTCGGCGGCGGCGTAGCTCTCCGGGTGGACCCCGGTGTGGTCCAGCACGCTCTTGCTCTCGGGCACCCGGAGGAAGCCGGCGCACTGCTCAAAGGCCTTGGGGCCCAGCTTTGGTACCTTCAAAAGCTGCTTGCGGGTGGTAAAGGCGCCGTTCTCCTCCCGGTACTTCACCACATTCTTTGCGGTGGTGGCGGTGAGACCGGACACCCGCTGCAGGAGGGAGGGAGAGGCGGTGTTGGCGTCCACGCCCACCGCGTTGACGCAGTCCTCTACCACACCGTCCAGGGCCTCGCCCAGCTGGGCCTGAGGCATGTCGTGCTGGTACTGGCCCACGCCGATGGCCTTGGGGTCAATCTTCACCAGCTCGGCCAGGGGGTCCTGGAGCCGCCGGGCGATGGATACGGCGCTGCGGAGGTTCACGTCAAACTGGGGAAACTCCTCGGCGGCCAGCTTGCTGGCGGAGTAGACGCTGGCTCCCGCCTCGCTGACGATCATATAGGACACGCCGCCTCCCAGCTTCTGGATGAGCTCCACCGTCATCTTCTCGGTCTCCCGGCTGGCGGTGCCGTTGCCGATGGCGATGTGCTCCACGTGGTGCTTTTTCACCAGGGCGGATAGCTTCTGGATGGCCTCCTGCTTCTGGCGCTCTCCATAGGTGGGGTAGACCACCGCCGTATCCAGCACCTTGCCCGTGCCGTCTACCACAGCGACTTTACAGCCCATGCGGTAGCCCGGGTCCAGGCCCATGGTCACCTTGCCCTTGACCGGGGGCTGCATGAGCAGGGGCTTGAGATTCAGGGCAAACATGTGGATGGCCCCCTCGTTGGCCTGGTCGGTGAGGTGGCTGCGGATCTCACGCTCCAGAGAGGGCTCGATGAGACGGTCGTAGGCGTCATCGGCGGCGGCGCGGACAAAGGCCATGGAGGGCGCGCCAGGGACCAGCACCGCCCGGCGCACGGCCACGTGGGCGGTCTCCGCGTCCAGCTCCACGGAGACCTTCAGCACGTCCTCCCGCTCGCCCCGGTTGATGGCCAGTACCTGATAGCCCTGGATGCGGCTGACCGGGCACTTGAAGTCGTAGTAGAGGCGGTACACCGTATCCTCCGGCTCCTTATCCGCCGCCTTGGACACAACTACACCCCGGCGCAGGAACAGCGAGCGCAGCTCCTTGCGGATGGCGGCGTCGTCAGAAATTTCCTCCGCAATGATATCGCTGGCACCCTGGAGGGCGGCTTCAATGCTGTCCACCCCTTTCTCGGGGTCGATGAAATCGGCCGCTGCCGCTTCGGGGGCGGGGCAGTCCTGGCCCTGGGCGAAGAGCAGCTGGGCCAGGGGAGCCAGCCCCTTCTCCCGGGCGATGGTGGCCCGGGTGCGCCGCTTCTGCTTGTAGGGACGGTACAGGTCCTCCACTTCGGCCAGAGTTTTGGCGGCGTCGATGGCGGCGGAGAGATCGTCGGTGAGTTTGCCCTGATTTTCAATGGAGGTTTTGATCTCGCCCTTGCGCTGCTCCAGATTGCGCAGGTACTGGAGGCGCTCGGCCAGCTGACGCAGCAGCTGGTCGTCCATGGAGCCGTGGAGCTCCTTGCGGTAGCGGGCGATAAAGGGAATGGTGGCTCCCTCGTCAATGAGGGTGACCACGTTTTCCACCTGCTGGGCAGGACGGCCCAGTTCGGCGGAGAGAGTTTCGATGATCTGATCCATGGAGAAACGCTCCTTTTTATCCGATTACTCATAAGTGTAGCGAAAGCGGGAAAGAAAGTCCAGAAAAAATTGAGACGCAGCCAGGGCGGACGTGGTATAATAAAAATAATAAACAGGAGAGGGGGAGAACTATGCGGGAGCTGAGCCAGATCGACCAAGAGCTCAGACAGGTGCGGCGGGACCTGGACCGGGCGGGAAAGTTGGATGCCATGCTGGCCGACCTGGGGAAGCAGCATCTCCAGCAGCGCAAAAAGGCGGCAGAGGCCTTTGAGCGGTTGAACCGGGCAGAGGAGAAGGAGGCCTTTTTGGCCTCTGGCCGGGAGGCGGAGCACGAGACCGGAAAGCCCCGCCGGGACAAACAGGAGGTGGCCCAGGCCCGGGCGCGGTATGAGGAAGCCGAGTGGGACCTGCGGGACTTGGAGGACCGTCTGTGGGACGTGAAGGAGGAACGGGCCAAACTGGAGCAGCAGGAGAGCCGGTATCAGGCCCTTTTGAAGGAAAAGGAGCAGTACCTGTGCTGCACCAGCAGCAGCCAGGTTCCGCGGTTGGTGGAGATCGCCCGGGAGATGGGGACGGCGGACCGCCTGATCCGGGAGGAGCAGGAGGCTCTTCAGGCGGGAGAAGAGGCACTGAAGCGGCTGAAAGAGCTGGCCGGCGCGTTGGAGCAGGCCAAAGGCCGGGGCTGGGATATGCCGGGAGGGTATATCAGCATGCAGACGGTCCAGGCCTATGCCCGGGACACCCGGGGCGCGCTGAGCCGTCTGCGCACCGAACTGGCCGGACTGACCCCAAAAGATGTGCCTCTTGTGGACCTGGAGGGGTATTCTGCCTTTGCCGACTGTTTTCTGGAGCAATTGTTTTCCGATCTGTTTGAGCCGGAAGGAGAAAAAGAGACGCGGGAAGGGGTAACCAACACCCTGTGCGAAGTGGAGGCTCTGGTGGACGGACTGCGCCGGGAACTGGAGGGACAAAAGAATACAAAGCAGTCCCTCCAGCAGGAGCGGGAGAAGCTGCTGGCCGGAACATAGAGGAGGAAGGAACCATGAAGGACTATCAAGAACAGCTGGAGACCTTGCAGAAATGGATCGACGAGAGCAAGAACATCGTCTTTTTCGGCGGGGCGGGTGTGTCCACCGAGAGCGGGATTCCCGACTTCCGCAGTGTGGACGGCCTTTATAATCAGCAGTACAAATATCCACCGGAGACCATCCTCAGCCGCAGCTTTTTTGACCGGGACCCGGAGGAATTTTACCGTTTTTACCGCAACAAGATGCTCTGCCTCACCGCCAAGCCCAATGCCGCCCACAAAAAGCTGGCCCAGCTGGAAGCGGCGGGGAAGCTACGGAGCATCGTGACCCAGAACATTGACGGCCTGCACCAGGCCGCTGGGAGCAAGCGGGTGTGGGAGCTCCACGGCAGCGTGCTGCGCAACCGCTGCATGGCCTGTGGCCGGGACTACCCGGTCTCCGCCATCGCGGACAGCCAGGGGGTGCCGCGGTGCAGCTGCGGCGGCATCATCAAGCCCGACGTGGTCCTCTACGAGGAGAGCCTCAGCTCCCGGGTGCTCCAGGGGGCGCTGAGCGACATCCAGCAGGCGGACATGCTTATCATCGGGGGCACCTCCCTGGTGGTCTATCCCGCCGCCGGGCTGGTGAACTACTACCAGGGCCACCGCTTGGTGCTCATCAACAAGTCCACCACTCCCTATGATAAAAATGCAGACCTGGTTCTCTCCGGTCCCATTGGAGAGATTTTGGACCAGATCAAGGTATAAAAAATTGGCAGGTCAAACGACCTGCCAATTTTTTATGCTCAGCGACGGCGGTGGGGACGGCTCATGGCAAAACCCATGGCCGCGCCGCACAGGCCGCCTATAATGTGGGTCAGCTGGGAGATGTTGTCCTGGGCGGTGACGGCGTCCACGATCTCGCCGCCCAGATACAAAATGACCACCACAATCAGGGTCAGAGGGATGGAGCCATTGCGCATACCCGCCAGGGAAGAGAGGACGATCATCATAAACACGATGCCGCTGGCGCCCAGCAGGGCGGTGGCGGGGAAGAAGATAAACTGCACCAGTCCGGAGACAAAGGCGGTGAGCACGATGCAGCCCAGCAGCCGCTTGCTGCCGTACTTCTCCTCCAGGGGCGGCCCAACCACCAGAAAGAGCATCATATTGCTCATAAAGTGAGTGTAGTCCGCATGTCCCAGCACGTGGGTGAACATGCGCAGATAGGTCAGCGGGTCGGTGAGAGGGGAGCGATAGACGGTAAACAGCAGCCAGGTAGTGCGTTCTCCGGTAAACTCTCCCAGAGCCAGCGCGCCCAGGGAGAGAAGAAAGAAGGTAAGCACCACCGGGGAGTTATATTGGATCCGCAGTTCCTTCATCTCAGTGGTTGATCACCCGCACCCGGATCATACCGGGGATCGCACGCAGCTCATCAGCCACCGCGTCTTTGATGCGGCCGTTCAGGTCCACCATGGTGTAGGCGTAGTCCTTCTTGGACTTGTTGGTCAGGTTCTCCACGTTGACTCCCTCATCGGAGAGAATGGTGGTGATCTTGGTCAGCATGGCGGGGATGTTCTTGTGAATGAGGCACACCCGGGAGATGCCGCTCCAATCCTGGTGGACGTTGGGCAGGTTGACGGAGTTTTTGATGTTGCCGTTGATAAGATAGTCCTTCAACTGGTCGGCGGCCATGCGGGCGCAGTTCTCCTCGCTCTCAGGGGTGGAAGCGCCCAGATGGGGCAGAGCAATGACGTTGTGGACCAGGGCGATCTTGTCGTTGGGGAAGTCGGTGACATACTTGGCGACCCGGCCGGACTCCAGAGCGGCGATCATGTCGTCGTCGTTGACCAGTCCGCCGCGGGCCAGATTCAGCACCCGCACCTGGCCCTTCATCTTGGAGATGGCCTCGGCGTTGATGAAGTCCTTGGTGTCGTTGGTGTAGGGCACGTGGATGGTGATGTAGTCGGAGACCTTGTACAGCTCGTCCACGCTCTTTACTACATGCACGTGGCGGTCCAGCCGCAGAGCGGCGTCCACCGACAGGAAGGGGTCATAGCCGTACACGTCCATGCCCAGGTCCAGGGCAATGTTGCACACCAGAGCGCCGATGGCGCCCAGACCGATGACGCCCAGCGTCTTGCGGTAGAGCTCAGGGCCCACAAAGGCGCTTTTGCCCTTCTCCACAGCGGCGGCCAGATCTACGTTAGGGGTGTGAGCCTGCTCCTGCACCCAATCGGCGCCGCCCAGAATGTCACGGGAGGCGATGAGCAGGGCGGCAATGACCAGCTCCTTCACCGCATTGGCATTGGCGCCGGGGGTGTTGAAGACCACGATGCCGTTCTCGGAGCAGCGGTCGATGGGGATGTTATTGGTGCCGGCACCCGCCCGGGCGATGGCCCGCAGGGCGTCGGGGAAGACATAGTCGTGCATGGCGGCAGAGCGCACCAAGATGCCGTCCTCGTTTTCCACGTCATTGCCCACCTGGAAACGGCTCTTGTCCAGTTGGTCCAGGCCGGCGGAGGAGATCTTGTTCAGAGTTTTGATACGATACATAATAATAACCTCGAATCTGGAGTGAATTCAAATTTATATGTCTATGTGGTGAGACCGCGGGCCACGCCCGCGGTCTCGGGAAAATCAGTTATTCTTATCGAATTCTTTAATAAAGTCACACAGCTTCTCTACGCCTTCCACGGGCATGGCGTTGTAGATGGAAGCGCGCATGCCGCCGGTCTTGCGGTGGCCCTTCAGGTTGGTAAAGCCCGCCGCGGCGGCCTCCAGAACGAACTTGGCGTCCAGCTCCTCGTTGCCGGTGCGGAAGGTGACGTTCATCCCGGAGCGGGAGCCCTTCTCCGCGTGGCAGTGGAACAGGCGGGAGTTGTCCAGGGTATCATAGAGCATGGAGGAGCGCAGGGTGCGCAGCTTCTCCATTCCTTCCACGCCGCCCTGCTCGGCTACCCAATCCAGAGTCAGGCCCAGCATGTAGATGCACCAGCAGGGGGGAGTGTTGTACATGGAGTCCTTGTCGATCATGGTCTTGTAGTTCATCATCAAGGGGGTGTAGGGCAGCTCGTGGCCGGCCAGATCCTCCCGGATAATGACCACCGTCAGACCGGCGGGGGCCATGTTCTTCTGAGCGCCGGCATAGACGATGCCGAACTTGGACACGTCCACCGGGCGGGAGAGAATGTCAGAAGACATATCGCACACCAGAGGCACGCTGCCCGTCTCGGGGACGTACTGCCACTCGGTGCCGTAGATGGTGTTGTTGGCACAGTAGTAGAAGTAGCTGGCGTCGGGGGACAGCTTGAGCTGCTCCTGGGTGGGGATATAACTGTGGTTGCGGTCGCTGGTATCAGCGGCGATATTCGCGGTGCCGTACTTGGCGGCCTCCTTGGCGGCGATGCCGGCGAAGTTGCCGGTGACCGCGTAGTCAGCCTTGCCGTTGGGGCCCATCAGGTTCAGAGGAATCATGGAGAACTGGCCGGAAGCGCCGGTCTGCAAAAACAGGATCTTATAGCCGTCGGGCACATTCATCAGGCGGCGCAGCTTCTCCTGGGTCTCGTCAAAAATCTGCTGAAAGACCTTTGAGCGGTGACTCATCTCCATCACTGACATGCCGCTGCCGCGGTAGTTGGTGATTTCTGACCCAGCGCGCTCCAGGGCGGAAAGCGGGAGCATGGAAGGGCCAGCGGAGAAATTGTAGACACGCTCATTCATTTGGGAGAACCCCTTTCATTTTCAAACTGATTCCGGACAGCTCGCCTGCCGGAATACTGTTTATTATAGTAAAGGGGCAAAGTTGTGTCAATCCTTGCGGGGAAGAAATCTCTCCTCCAACGCTCAGGCTTTGGTCTGGGAGACCTGGATGGAGAAAACGTAGGTCAGATTCTGTGTCTCGCCGTCGATCGGAAACAGGTACTGCTCATAGACCTCGTAGCCGGAAAAGTCCATCTGGCAGGTGATGTCCCAGCCGTCGATGTTCCAGGTGCGCTCTCCGGCCACCGTCTCCCGCAGTTCCTGGTCAAGGGCGCTCAGCTCCTTGCCGGGCAGTAGCTCCCGCTCCCCTAAGAGGGCGTGAACGGTGCGCACGGCGTAGGAGGAGGGGGGCTCGTACAAAAAAGCTTCCTGAGCGGAGACAATGGAGAAGGAGACCTGGGTGAGCTGGCCGTCTTTTTCAGTAAAACGGAAGGTGGGAGGCTCCACCCCCACGTGCAATACAAAGACATTGGGATCGGTCTGGTACCACTTCCCGTCCGCACCCAGTTTTTCGCCCGGAGAGTCGGGGGCGCTGGCATAGGTCAGCAGGTGGTTGTAGTTGCTGGTAAATTCCTTCGCGGTAAGAGACCCATGGTGCCAGGGGGTAGCCGCCACCAGAGAGGCCAGCATGGTAAGAACAATGATGGCCGCATAGCAGCCCACATAGCCCACGACCCGCAGCACGCTGCCCTTCTGCTCAAAGAAGGGGGTCCAGCCGCCGGAGGGGTCGGACCAGCCCTCGTCATCCAGGGCCCAGGGCTGGGATACCTGATGGCTGCACCGCTGAAAGGCCAGGATCGAGGTGATCAAGGAGACCAGAGGGATCATCAGGCCCAGGCCAAAAACCACCACCCGGCCGGTACGCCACAGGGCATCCAAAAAACCAAAGTAGCTGCCGTCCGAGCGGGTCAGCTTGAGACCAAAGAGAGCCTTGCCCGGGGTGGTGCCGAAAAAGTGGAGACAGGCCGCCTCCAGTACACACATCAGGCCCAGTGCCATGGCGACATTTACCACATTCAGCCAGACAGATGTGGACAAAATGTTGACCCGCGGCACCAAACAGAGAAACAGCTCCCACAGAGTGAGGCATAGGGCATAGTCCAGCGTCCGGGCAAAATATCGCCGCCATGGACAGCGGTTGCCCAGCGTATCCGACGCGTCCCGCACGGGAGGAAGCTCCGCGGAGATGGCGGGATTCCAGAAGAGGTAGCGCTCCGGCTGGAGATTGTCCCAACTGGGGCGGTCCGCCCGCAGCTGACGGCACAGCTCCAGGGCATGCTGGGTCTCCGACGCTTTTTTCTCCAGGGCGGTATCCACCTCGGACAGCACCTGCTCCAGGGAACGAGTCCCCTGCTCCAGGGCCTGGATATCTTCCAGAGAGCAGTCCAGCTGCCGCAGCAGCTTGATTTTCAGCAGGGTGTCCAGATCCTCCTGCCGGTAATCCCGGTAGCCGTTGGCGGCTCGGGCAGGGTGGATGAGGCCTAAGCTCTCATAATAGCGCACATTGGCACGGGGCAAGCCGGTGGCGTCCTCAATTTCTCGGATGGTCATAAAGGTGCTCCTTTCCCGATATGGTCCTTTCTGGTGCCAGTATAGGGTATCAAGTTCCTTTACAGTCAAGATATTTTTCCTGTTTCTACCCTTATCATAACAAGATAGGGAGAAGATGGCAATAAAAAACCGCCCGCAGAGCGGGCGGCCAGATGAGAAACCTGAAAAGGAAGAAAGACTAACGCAGCACCCACTGGAGCATCAGCAGCAGGCCGAAGCCGGGTACTCCCAGCACGCCCAAAATGAGGGCGTTGACCAGGTTGACGCCCAGAGAGACGCCTATGAACTGTCCCACCTGGCTGAACAGAGCCAGCACCGCCAGGCCTACCGCCGAGCGGGCAGCCAGACGGAGAAGACGGCCAAGGGGACGGTGGAGCAGAGCCAGGATGGACAGGGCCAGCAGAGCGACGGCCAGCCAGGGTACATCGGGGGCGGTCATGGGGCGCACTCCAGCTCTTTGACCCGGCGCAGCAGGTAGTCGTACCGGGACTGAAGAGCCTTGATCTCAAAGACATAGGATTCGATCAGGTCGCTGTCGCACACCGTGTTGAAGCCGCCGTAGGCCTGCTGGATCTGGGTGCGGGTGCTGGCCAGGGAGGCCAGAAGCTCCCGCCGCTCCGCCTCCAGGGCGGCGGACTGTCTGCGCCGGGACAAAAAGGGGCGGGCCGGCTGAGCCATGGGGATCCCTCCTTTCGTACACTGCTAGGATATGCTTAGTTTGGACAATTATTCCAACCCCTAAACAAAAAATGGACCTGCCCGAAGGCAGGTCCGGAAAGAAGTTGAATTTAAACCAGCACATCCTCGCAAAGAGTCTGCAGCACAGCGGAAAATTCCGCCCGGGTCACAGAACCTGCGGGGTCCAGAACGGTTTTGCCGCCCACCGTGCGGCCGGCCAGAATGCCCTCGGCCACTGCCCATTCCATAGCGGTACGGGCCCAGTCGGCTACATCCCCTTCGTCGGCGTAGCCGCTCAGGTCGGCACGCTGGGAGGTGGAGACACCGCACTTTTTCACATAAAGGAACAGTGTCTGGGCCATCTCCTGGCGGGTCAGGCTGCGGTCAGGTGCAAACTGCTTGGGACTGGTACCAGCCATCAGCTGCTGGCTGGTAGCCCAGGAGACCGCATTATAACTCCAGTGAGTCTGGGGCACATCGTCATAGTGGCTGATGGTGCTGTCAGGCTGTCCGGAGATGTTGTAGAGGGTCTGTGCCAGCATGGCCCGGGACAGCTGCTGATTAGGCGAGAAGGTGCTGCGGGTAGAGCCGGTAAGCAGGCCGTGGGACACTACGTAGTCTACCGCGTCATAGTACCAGGCGTTGGGAGCAATATCCCGGAAGTCGGAGGCAGCGGGGGCGGGCAGCTGGTCATACAGGTGCACGTAGTAACACTGCTCATATTTTTTGTTGTCGCTGGGGGACTGGTAGGTGATGGTAAGCATATACAGGATGGAGTCGGCCTGAGAGGTAGTGGAGCTCAGGTCGGCCAGATAGCTGACGCTGCCGGCGGTGGTGCGGTCCTGGATGGCGGCCTGGCCCCGGGCGAGCAGGGCATTGCCGGTGATGGAGTAGGTGCGGCCCTGGGTCAGCTGGGTGGACACGCCGCTGCTGGCGCTGGTGAGGGTGCCGTCCGCGGAGAGTACGTCGCCCACCGGCCGGTCCTGGCCGCTGAGCAGCTCATACACCCCATCTCCATTGAGGTCAGTGAGATAGTCCACCGTCAGGGTGACCTGCTGAGCCTGGGGAGTGAGGTTAAAGGTCATGTCCTTGGTCAGACGGTTGACGGGGGTGACGTAGTCCATGGACTCCACCTTGGTAAAGGCGTTGGAGCTGTTCCGGCGGTAGAGAGCCAGGTCCAGGTCCAGAGTGGGGGAGTCGGAATTTTTCGCGGAGATGGCCACCTGAGCAAAGCCGCCGCCCGCCAGGGGATCGGCAGCCAGGGCCGGGACCCCCAGAGTGAAGGTCAATGTCAGGATCAAAGCGGCAGTCAGGCCGCGTTTCATGTGCAGCAACATAGTAGCTCCTCTCGAAATGAAATAGAATCCAGCCGATTGACGGCGAAAAAATCGAAACCGGAAGAGACCGGTTTCTGGTAAGATATCAGAAAGTTTTACCTGATCTTGAAAAAATATTATACCGGAATCAAAGAAAAAATGCAAGATGGAAGTGGCTGGCGCCCAGATTTAAGACTGTTTACCGGTAACACGACAAGAAGTAAACCGAAAGAGAAATGGGTTGACAATCGAGACGGCGGAATGTATACTAATCTCAAATTTGGTTTACGATATGGCAAGAGAGGAAGGAACTGCAATGACCCAATCGCCTGTGCCCGCTGCCGGCAGCCGGGGAAAGATCTACGTGATGTCTATGATCGCCGTGATGACCGCGGTGACCTGTGTACTGGCTCCCCTGTCCATTCCCATCGGGGAGGTACCCATCTCCTTTACCAATCTGGTGATCTATTTCACCCTCTATCTTTTAGGATGGAAACGGGCCTCGGTGAGCTATATTGTCTATATGCTCATTGGTATGGTGGGTGTACCCGTGTTTTCCGGCTTTGCCGGAGGACTGGGGAAACTGGCCGGTCCCACCGGAGGCTACATCATCGGCTTTTTGCCTATGGCGGTGATTGCTGGCTTGGTCATCGACCACACCCACAGCCGCATTCTCCAGCTGCTGGGAATGGTTCTGGGCACCGCGGTGTGCTACGCTCTGGGTACGGCCTGGTTCTGTTTCTCCACCAACACTGGAGTGATGGCCGCCCTGTGGATGTGCGTGATCCCCTTCATCGCGGGCGATCTGGTAAAGATGGCGCTGGCCATGACCATGGGCCCCATGATCCGGGGACGGCTGGAGAAGGCTGGACTGCTGCAAATCTGAAAAAACGGAGTGGACGTTACGTCCACTCCGTTTTTTTACAGCAATTTTTCGTAGCAGTTGAGATCCTCTGGCAAAAAGCCCTGGAAGAGGAAGTGGCTGGTGCCCGCAAAGCGGTAGCCCAGACGGGGATACATGGAGTTGGCGGGCTGATTGTTCACATAGGTGTCCAGACGGATGACCCGCTTGCCCTGCTGACGGCAGTGCTCTTCGCAGAAGGCTACCAGCTCCCGGGCCTTGCCCTTGCCCGACCAGGCGGGGTGAATGACCAGGGTGTGGATGACGCCCACCTCGTTGTCCTGGGCGGCGTACTGCCAGGGGATGTCGGCGTACTCAGGCAGCTGTTCCCCATTGAGGTTGACGCAGCCGTACACCTCACCGTTTTCCTCGGCGGTAAAGAGGGTGCCGGCCTCCAGGGCGGCACGGGCGGTGTCCACGGTGGGGTACTTGCCCCGCTGCCAGTTGGTGAAGGAGACCGGACGGGCGTCCTCCTCCGCCAAAATCGCCTCGTAGATGGCGGCGATGGCGGGCAGGTCTTGGGGATTGGCGGGTCGGATCATAAAAAGGCCTCCTTTTCCATCAGTACCGGGGCACCCAGCTGGTAAGGAACCACACCGGGAGCAGCCAGGTAAGCAGGAAGATCAGCAGATTCAGAGGGGACAGCGAGCCAAAGGCGGCCACTGCCGTCAGATAGTAGGCCAGCAGTACCCCTACTGTGGAGCCAACACAGGTGAGGATGGCGCCGAAGCGGGTGGCCCGGCGCAGACGCCGGGCGCCTACCACCGAGTCGGCGTAGGGCACCAAACCCTCCCGACATAGCACGGCGGTGAGAATGGGATTGTGGGGCTGTTCCGGGTCAGACAGCTCCCGGCGGCGCTCCACAGGGGGGAAGTCCATCTTGTCCGATGCCAGTTTAAAGCGCTGGTGGAGCATGGCGGGGATGATGTTGAAGTCCCGGGTCGCCAGTACCGGGCCCACTTTTTCCCGCAGCAGGGCGTCCAGAGAGGGGAATACCCCGTCATGCAGGCTGTAATTGAGGGCAAAAATACCGGCCAGATCCCCGTCAATGGCACAGAACACGGCGTTTTTCACGTTCAAGCCGGGGGGAAGGGGGACCTCCATCAGATTCATAAAGGAGGCCGAGCCCACCAGCACCTGATAGCCGCGGATGTTGGCGGACAGGCCGCCGCCCTCATAGCAGCACAGGTGGTCGGCCTGGCGGAACAGGCCGCCTTGGGCCCGCAGCAGATCATGAAAGAGCTTAGTCAGGCCGCTGCCCGAGTCCCGGATCAGGGTGGCGGTGTAGCTGAGTACCCGCTCGATGGAATAGTCGCCAAAGACCTTGATGCCGTTGAACTCCACATAGCCCGGAGGAAACAGGTCGCCGTCGTAGATCAGGACCCGGTCCCCCTTTCGGGTCTGGAGCAGGCCGGGCCATCCGGCCAGGGCGGCGCCGGTCTGAGAGAGACGGCGGGTCACCTTGTGGAAGGGGCGGCCGTAGACCAGAGCGCTGCCAAAGGCAGCGGCGGAAGTAAAGGTGGCCGACAGGCACCACAGAAGGTACTCAGGCCGGTTGGCCGCCACCGAGGACAAAATGGAGAACAGCAGGCAGGCCAGCAGCAGGATGGGGCAGTAGCGGCGGTAGATCCGCTGGGCTCCGTCGTCGGTCTGGATCTGGCTGCCAAAGCCGTTAGGCACGCCGGACCACTTGCAGTAGGTGTCCCGGCCGTTCCACTTGCCCTCGTCCAGGGTAAGGAGATAGGGCTCCGCCGCCGCGGTGGCCGTGCGGCAGGCCAGACGGAGTCCGCATTTTTTGTGATAGGTCCCGTGGGTCAAAAAGAACAGACCCACCAGAACTGCGGCGGTGTAGGGCAGCTGGCCCTCCCGGTTTTGTACCATGGCCAGCACCAATCCGTCGGCCAGAGTGAAGATTACCGACAGGGCGCACAGGGTATCCATACCCACTTTGCCGTGGAAGGCCCGGGCAAGCCCGGTAAACAGCACATCGGCGGACAGGAGAAAGCCCGCGCCCAACAGGCCGCAGGCGATCCAGACCTGGATCTGATAGTCGTCCAGCGGAGGCAGCCATACATAGTTGAGGGCAGGCACTAACAGCTGGAATATAGCCACCGCAGCCAGCAGGAAGATGGCCAGGGAGCGCAGGCGCAGGCCCTTGAGTCCCTTTCCATATGTACGGGCCAGCTGCTGGGGGGCAATGTCCTCGGGCATGGGCTCCTCCCGCCGGGGGCGATGGAGCAGGCGGTAGAGCAGACTGGGGGTCTGAGGCTGGGGAGGCTCGTCCTCCTGGTCGGTGCCGGGGATCAGCTCCTCCAGACGGCGGATCTCCTCCTCGTCCATCTCCTCCGACTCCTGGAACATCTGGTCGGCATACCGGTCGGCCTTGCGGCCCAGACGCTTGAGCAGAGAGGACAGCAGGCTCTCCTCCGGGGGGAATTCCACCACGCCGGAATCATCTTCTCCGGCGTCTTCCTCTTCCTCCTCCTGGGATGCCTCTTGCTCTTCCTCCTCCTGCTGGGAAGAAGATTCCGGCTCCTGTTCAGTCTGGTCCGGCGGAGAAGCGGTCTCCGGCTCCTCCGGGGCATCCGAATCCTCCGGTTCCTCCTGAGGCGTCGGGGCAGGCCGCCGGGGGAAGGCCAGTACCTTGCCCTCCGGCTGGTCCAGGGGAGAGTTTACGGGGACAGCGGTGCGTACCGTGCTGCGCCGGGTGCCATACTCAGCCAGGATATCTTCCAGAGAATAGATCTCTTCCGCAGGCTCCTGGGTGGGATGCTTCGTATTCTCCGGAGTGGTCTTATTGGGTTTTTCTTTGTCACGCTGGCGCATAAGCGGCTCCTTGGTGGTGGTTCGTGAGAATAATTATCCGCCTACCCGCTGCCGGACGGCCTCATAAAGAAGCACGGCGGCGGCGGCCGAGGCGTTGAGGGAGTTGATCTTACCGAACATGGGGATGGAGACGGTGAAGTCACAGTTCTCCGTGACCAGACGGCCCATGCCGTCTCCCTCGCTGCCGATGACGATGGCGGCCGGGCCCTTCAGGTCGGCCTGATAGAGGGAGGTAGTGCCTTCGGCGGCAGTGCCAAAGACCCACACGCCCGCCTGCTGCAGCTCCTTCAGAGCGGCCACCAGGTTGGGCACCCGGGCTACGGGCACATGGGCCACCGCGCCGGCGGAGGTCTTGGCTACCACGGCGGTGAGTCCCGCGGAGCGGCGCTTGGGGATGATGACCCCGTGGGCTCCGGCGGCGTCGGCGGTACGGATGACCGCACCCAGGTTGTGGGGGTCGCTGAGCTCGTCGCATACCACGATCAGGGGCTTTTCCCCCTTCTCCCGGGCGATGGCGAGGATGTCGTCCACGGTGACATACTCCCGCACCGCGCACAGGGCGATGACGCCCTGGTGGGAGTGGGTACGGCTCATGCCGTCCAGCTTGCGCCGGTCGGCGTCCACCACCACGATGCCCTTTTCCCGGGCGGTGGAGGCGATATGCCCCAGGGTGGCGTCGGTCTCGCCTTTCGCGATGAAAATTTTGTCGATGGTCACGCCGGCGCGTAATGCCTCGATGACTGCGTTGCGGCCTTCGATCACGCCGTCGCTTTCCGCCTCGATGGGAGCGGAACGGCGCAGGGGGGGACGTTTATTCATGGATTGAAAACCTCCAAAATGAGCGGTAAAAAATCAAAATGCGATACAGAATATACTATACCATATTTCCCACCCTGAGGGAAGGGAAAAATTGCGCCTGGAATACCGGGTTTCACAGAAAGTTTACAGCACTCTTTCTTGTTTTTAAAGGAAGAGTGTGGTATAGTAATCACTGCGAATCTGAGATGAACCGGGCCAAAAGGCTCTGGTTCCCCATTTTTTTGTGCCAACAAGCGACGGAGGTATTCTCATTTGAAGCCAGAAAAAAACAATAACAACCGAAACAACAAACGCAATGTGATCGGTCTGGTCAGTATTGTCCTCTGGGCACTGTTTTTTACCATTTTGCTGCGCAGCTGCCAGTCTGCCTATGAAAATGCGGACACGGTTCAGGTGCCCTACACCACCTTCAAGGAGTGGTTGGTAGAGGACAAGATCAAAGAGGTCAACGTGGAGACCAGCCAGTACACCTTTACCCTGCGGGAAGGGGTGACGGTGGAACTGCCCAAGGAGGAGAGCAGCCAGAGTGAAAGCTGGATGAACTCTCTCATTCCCTCTACCCAGAAGCCGGAGGATGTGAAGTATATTACTGTGCCTCTGGCCGGAGTGGAAGACAGCGAGCTCTCTGCTCTGCTGGAGGAGCACACAGACGTATCCTACACTGAGCCGGTGGACAGCTCGGCCTATCTGCTCAGCCTGTTCCTGTCCTACATCCTGCCTCTGGTAGTGATGGTGGGCCTGATGCTCTTCCTGTTCCGCGGCGTGGGCGGAAAGGGCGGAATGGGCGGCATCGGCGGCGTAGGCAAGTCCAACGCCAAGGTCTATGTGGAGAAAAAGACCGGCGTCACCTTCCGGGATGTGGCCGGTCAGGATGAGGCCAAGGAGTCTCTTCAGGAGATCATCGATATTCTCCACAACCCCCAGAAGTACACCGAGATCGGCGCCAAGCTGCCCAAGGGCGCCCTGCTGGTAGGCCCTCCGGGTACCGGTAAGACCCTGCTGGCCAAGGCAGTGGCCGGTGAGGCGGGCGTGCCTTTCTTCTCCATCAGCGGTTCCGACTTTGTGGAGATGTTCGTGGGCGTGGGCGCCAGCCGTGTCCGTGACCTGTTCAAAGAGGCCGCCAAGATGGCCCCCTGTATCATCTTCATCGACGAGATCGACACCATCGGTAAGTCCCGCGATAACCGCATGGGCGGCAACGACGAGCGGGAGCAGACCCTCAACCAGCTGCTGGCTGAGCTGGACGGCTTTGATCCCAGCAAGGGTATCATCGTCCTGGGCGCCACCAACCGGCCCGAGGTGCTGGATAAGGCCCTGCTGCGTCCCGGCCGCTTCGACCGGCGCATCACCATTGACCGGCCCAACCTGGCCGGCCGTCTGGCCACCCTCCAGGTGCACACCCGGAAGATCAAGCTGTCTGAGGACGTGGATCTGAAGAAGATCGCTCTAGCTACCGCCGGATGTGTGGGCGCGGATCTGGCCAACCTGGTCAACGAGGCCGCCCTGCGGGCCGTGCGCCATGGCCGCCGCCTGGTGACCCAGGAGGACCTGCTGGCCTCCTTCGAGTTTGTCATCGCCGGCAGCGAGAAGAAAAATTCCGTGCTCACCGAGTTTGAAAAGAAGCTGGTGGCCTATCACGAGGTGGGCCACGCCATGGTGGCTTACAAGCAGAAGAACGCCGAGCCGGTGCAGAAGATCACCATCGTCCCCCACACCGAGGGTTCTCTGGGCTACACCCTGCTGATGCCCGAGGAGGACAAGACCAACCTGCGCACCAAGGAAGAGCTCATGGCCAAGATTACCGTGTCCATGGGCGGCCGTGCCGCCGAGGAAGTGGTGATGCACACCATGACCAACGGTGCCTCTCAGGATATCCAGGAGGCCACCAACATTGCCCGGAACATGGTCGCCATGTTCGGTATGAGCGACGAGTTCGGCATGATGGCTCTGGGTTCCGTCCGCAACCAGTATCTGGACGGCGGCTACGGTCTGGACTGTGCCCAGGAGACTGCCGCCATCATGGATAAAGAGGTCAAGATCATTCTGGACCAGTGCTACAAGGCGGCGGTGGAGCTGCTCAAGGAGAACCTGGAGGATATGCACAAGGTGGTGGAGTACCTGCTGCAGAAGGAGACCATCACCGGCGGCGAGATGGTGGCCATTATCGAGGGCCGCGACCCCGCCCTGGTGGAGGACGCCTACGCATCCACCCACGCCAAGGCAAAGCCTCTGCCTGGGGATATTGAGCCTCCCGCCAAGAATATCCACATGGTCAGCGAGGAGATCAAGCACCCTCTGCCTCCCCAGGAGGACGAGGCCAGCGACGCCAAGCCGGAGGATCAAGCCTCTGACGCCTCTGACAAACCGGAGTCCCCGGCCCAGCCGGAGGAGGGAAACGCCTCCGACTCTGAGGAGACAAAGGAATAACAACACGGTTTTTAGCCGGGAAGCGAACTTCGCTTCCCGGCTTTTTCTCTGCAAGGGATCCTTGCGTGACAAAACGGGGGCATGTTTGGTATGATCAAGGCAGAAAGGGGGCGTGGTTATGCGTTTATCCATTGCGCATCACATCCGCAGCCTGCGCAAGCGTGCCGGGCTGACCCAGGAGGAGCTGGCCCAGCGGCTATATGTGACCCGGCAGACCGTCTCCCTGTGGGAGCTGGGAAAAACCCGGCCTGACGTGGAGATCCTCCAGGCCATTGCCGATTGCCTGGGGGTGGATCTGCTCCAGGTGCTCTACGGACCGGAGCAGACTGCGCCCCAGAGCACCACGCGCCGGCTTATCGTATGGGCGGCGGTGAGCGGAGGAGTCGGGGCGCTGCTCTGGGGCGTGATGACCCTGGTGCACAGCTGGATGGGCCGGCCGGAACTGATTGGCTCGGCCTGGTTTGTGCCTGTGGGCAGCGGATATCTCTGGATGGGATTGTATGGCTGCTCCCTTCTGGCGCTGCTGTCCGGGGTGTGGCTGGGGAAAATTTTGAACTCCGTGCCCACTCGCCCCCAGCCGCTGTGGATGGGAATGGGAATGGCAGTTCTGGCGATATGGATCACCTATTGTGTGAGCCTGCATATACCGCTGCCCTGGGTCAGTTTGGTTGCCTGGCAGATGCAGCAAGCCCCGTGGCTGTTTCTGCCGCTGGGGCTGCTCCTCCACCGGAGCTGGCTGTCGTGGCGGCATATGTTGGGCCTAAAACAAGAAAACGCGCTCTGAGAGGAATCTCAGAGCGCGTTTTGATAGCTTACAGGCACCGGCGGTAGGTGCGGGTAATTTCACGCAGCTTACCGGAGACATAGGGGTTGAAGGCGTCCATACGTACCCGCCAGGACCAGTTGTGGTCGCCGGAGGTGCCGGGGGTGTTCATCCGGGCGTCAGCCCCCAGGCTGAGCACATCCTGGAGGGGAGCCATGGCCAGATAGCTGCCCGAGGCCCAGGCTCCGGCAATGAGGCCCCAGCCCAGTCCCTCGTCCTCCCGCAGGCGCAGGTACTGCCGGGCAAAGCGGGCCTGGTCGGGGTTGCCCTGGGTCAGGAACTCCATAAAGGTGGGGGTGTCGTGGGTACCGGTGTACACCACGGAGAATTTTTCACAGTTGTGGGGCAGATAGGCGCTCTCCCCCAGGTGGTCAAAGGCAAAGACCAGCACCTTCATGCCGGGGATGCCGCAGGTGCGCACAAATTTCAGCGCGTCGGCGTCCAGGTCGCCCAGATCCTCGGCAATGAGCTCCAGCTCTGGAGCGGTGCGCTGGAGAGTTTTCAGCAGCTCCATACCCGGGCCGGGCTCCCAGTGGCCCTCCTTGGCGGTCTCCGCGTCGGCGGGGATGGACCAATAGGTGTGGAAGGCACGGAAGTGGTCGATGCGGATGGCGTCGTAGAGCCGGGCACACCAGGTGATGCGCTCCCGCCAGAAGTGGAAGACCTCCTTTTTATTGCCCTTCCAGTCGTACAGGGGGTTGCCCCAGAACTGGCCGTCAGCGGTGAAGGCGTCCGGAGGCACGCCGGCCACATTGGCCAGATGGCCATCTTCATCCAGCTGGAACAGCTCCGGGTGGGACCAGCGCTCCACGCTGTCGGCGGAGAGATAGAAAGGGATGTCGCCCATGATGCGGATGTGCTTCTGGTTGGCGTACTCCTTTAAATGGAACCACTGGCGGTAGAAGGTGTCCTGGAGGAAGATGTGGAAGGCCACCCCGTCGGGGTCGGGCTGGGCGTCCTCGGGCCACTCCTCCCAGCTGGTATCATACTGGTCGTGGAGGGCGGCAAAGCGGGCGTAATCGGCCAGCCAGGGCAGGTCGGGCTCCTCCTGCTGCTGGGCGGCGGGGAGCTGGGCGTAGCGCTCAAAAGCCTTGCGCAGCAGGGGGATGCGGGTGGCGTTGAGGTGTTCGTAGTCCACCCGGTCCGGGTTTTCACACCGGGCAGATTCCAGCTCCTCAGTGGTAAGCAGGCCCTGGGCGGCCAGCTCGTCCAGGTCGATGAGCAGGGGGTTGCCCGCAAAGGCGGAGGTGGACATGTAGGGGGAATTTCCGTGGCCCAGGGGGACCAGAGGCAGGATCTGCCAATAGCTCTGGCCCGACTCAGACAGAAAGTCCACAAAGCGGCGGGCGGACGCCCCCAGAGAGCCGATGCCGTAAGGGCCCGGCAGGGAGGAGACGGCCAGAAGAATGCCGCTGAAGCGCGCGTCGTACATGAAATCAGGGTCTCCTTTCAGGGTTGAATGGGCGGAACCCGGCAGGGGGTTCCGCCAAAAAAATCTATGTTTCAGTATACCAGAAACTCTGGAAAATTCAAGAAAAATCCCCCCGGCACACCTGGTCAAAAAAGGCCAGGGTGCGGTCGTTGGTGTCCCGGCTCTCCGGCCAGTCCCACCAGCCCACTTCAAAGACGTGGGTGGCCCTGGCGCTCTGCTGCCGGGACCAGTGGATCACCTGGTGGGGGAAGGGGGAGTTGTCCAGGTAGCGCATGAGGCGTTGGCTCTGGGCGTAGTAGCGGTCGGGCTGGCTGGCAATGACCAGAATGGGGGGCAGAGGCAGGCCGGGAGCAGTGTCCTCGAAGCTGACGTGCCCTCGCAGGGGAGAGCGCCGCCAGGGACGGCCCAGCATTAGGTGGAGATACTCCCGGGTGAGAGCCCGGTCCAGCAGGGGGGTGAACAGGCGGAAGCGGTACACGTCGCACACCCCGTGGGCGATGGCCAGGGCGGAGAAAGAGAAGGGGAGGGGATCGACCTGATAGAGCTTCTGAAGGTCGGGGCTGAGCTGGACGCAGGCGGTGAGCCCGGTGAGATGTCCCCCGGCAGAATCCCCGGTGAGCAGGACTCGGCTCAGATCAAAGCCGTGCTCCGCTCCGTGCTCGGCCAGCCAGTGGAGGCTGGAAAAGACGTCCTGCGCCTGCCCCGCCACCGTCACCTCGGGTACCAGGCGGTAGCTCATGCCCATGACGGCGTAACCCCGGGAGGCCAGGTACATGCAGTAATTGCGGTTGAGCTGCCGGTCCCCGTACATCCAGCCGCCGCCGTGGATGTCCACCACGGTAGGCAGGGGACCGGACACGCCTGCCGGGCGATACAGGTTCAGGGTGTGCATGGGATGGCCATCCTCCTCATAGGGCAGGCCCTCCCACACGTCAACCCCCTGAGGGGGCGTCTGGGAGGCCAGACGGATGGCGTCCCGCTGGGTGTTCCCGTCCCATTTCTTTTGGATCATGCGGCGGATCAGTCGTCCCATGGAAGATCCCTCCTTTTGCATTCAGGTACAGCATAGCGCAATGTTTCTCCTGCTTCAAGAAAAAACAACGCCGCCAGAGGATATTTTTCCTCTGGCGGCGAAACAATGCAGTTATACCGACTCTCGCCGGACCACCGTGTAGCCCAGCATGGTCTGGCGCACCGGCGCGTCATCCCGGCGCTTCTGGTCCGCCATGGACAGCAAAAGACGGGCGGCCTCAGCGCCGCAGTCCTCATAGTAGAAGTGGGCGGTGGTGAGCTTGGGGGAGATGTGGATCCCGGCCCAGCTGTCGTCGATGCCTGCCACGCTCACGTCCTCCGGCAGGCGCTTGCCCGCCGCCCGCAGGGCCTCCATAGCGCCCAGGGCGATGAGGTCGGTGGCGCACATCACCCCGTCCACGTCGGGGTGCTCGGCCAGCAGCTGCTCCATGGCCGCCCGGCCTCCCTCTACCGTAAAGGGGCTCAGACGGGTGGGGATGTCGGGGCTGAGCCCGGCCTGGGTGAGGGCGGCGCGCACGCCCTGGCGGCGGTTGAGGCCCACCGCCACGTCCAGTTCAGTGACGCCGATGTATACCAGCTTCCGGCGTCCCCGCTGGATGAGGCAGTCCATCAGCTCCCGGGCGGCGTTGAAGTCGTCGTGGTAGACACAGGGCACGTTTTGGGAGCACTGACCCACCACCACCACCGGCACGGAGCACTGGCGCAGCATCTCCTGATGCCGGGGGGTGAGAATGGTGGCCATGAGCAGGATGCCCGCCACGCAGCGGCTTTGAAACAGGTCCAGGTAGGTCAGCTCCTGCTGGGGATCGTCGTCCGTGTTGGCCAGCAGACACAGGTAGCCCTGCTCAGACAGGACCTGGGTGACGCCCGCGGTGACCCGGCTGACGGCGTCGGAGCTGATTTTGGGGACGATGAAGCCAATGTAGTCGGTGGATTTGGTGCGCAGGGACTGGGCTGCCGCGTCAGGGCGGTAGCCGGTGCGGTCGATGGCGGCCTGGATGGCCTCCCGCTTGGGCTGGCTGAGGGAGCCGCCGTTGAAGTAGCGGCTGACGGCGGCACTGGATACGCCGGCCAGCTGTGCGATCTCCTTCATAGTCATATGGGGGAGCCTCCTTTGCTCTGGGGGCGGATAGGGTCAGTCCTCGGTGTGAAGCATCCAGACAAAGCCGTAGGGGAACAGCTCCACCCGGCCCAGGTCGTCGAAGTCGCCGCCGTATACCAGCTCCCGGTAGGGACCCTTCTCCCAGGAGGAGGCGGTGACGAACTGGTCGCTGAAGTTGAACATGGCGATGAGCTTGCGGCCCTGGTACCAGCGGCCTACGCCCAGCACATGGGGGCAGCCGGTGTCGAAGGTCCAAACGTCGGCCCGGGCGTCAAAGGCGGGCTCGTCGGCGCGGATCTGCTCCAGACGGCGCAGGCCCATGAACTGCTTGCCCTGACGGGTGGTCTCGTCGCGGCGCATGTGGGCCAGATCCCACTGGAAATTGCCCCGGTGGATGTAGCGGCTGTCGTCCCACTTCTCGCCGTCGTGGTGGTAGGAGTAGTCGTTGAGCTGTCCCACCTCGTCACCGCTGTAAAGTACGGGGATGCCGCTCTGGGTGAGCATCCAAGCGTGGAGCATCAGGTCGCAGGCGATGGCACGCTCCAGCTTGAAGGGATTTTTCTCATAGTCGGCGGCCTCCACTCCGCACAGGGAGGCGGTAGTGCCGCACAGACGGGCGTCGCCCAGGCGGGGGTCGTCGTTATAGAGCTCGCCCCGGCTGTCGCTGCCCGGCCACTTGCCGGTGAACCAGTCGTTGAGATACTTCTTGTGGGTCACCTCATCGGTGCCGAAGTGCTCCTTGAGCCAGGGGTAGTCCAGACCCCAGCCGATGTCGTCGTGGCAGCGCAGGTAGTTCAGGAACAAAAAGTCCCGGGGCAGGGCGCACACGGTGTCCATCTGGTGGCGCAGCAGGGATACGTCCCCGGTGGCCAAAGTGTGCCAGGTGGTGGCCATGGTGGTCACGTTGTAGAGCATGTGGCACTCGGGCTTTTCCGGGGAGCCGAAGTAGGGGACCACCTTGGTGGGCTCCATGACCACCTCGCCCAGCAGCAGCACGCTGGGGCAGACGATCTCACAAACCATGCGCATCATGCGCACCAGGGTGTGAACCTGGGGGAGGTTGCGGCAGGTGGTGCCCAGCTGCTTCCAGATGTAGGGGACCGCGTCCAGACGGATCACATCGATACCCCGGTTGGTGAGGTAGAGAAGGTTTTCCGTCATATCATTAAAAACCACGGGGTTGGCGTAGTTCAGGTCCCACTGGTAGGGATAGAAGTTGGTCATGACCACCTGCTTGCAGTCATCCAGCCAGGTGAAGCTGCCGGGTGCGGTGGTGGGGAACACCTGGGGGACCGTCTTCTCAAACTCCCGGGGAATATCCCAGTTATCATAGAAGAAGTAGCGCTCCCGGTAGCCCGGCTCTCCGGCACGGGCCTTGCGGGCCCACTCGTGGTCCTCGCTGGTGTGGTTCATCACAAAGTCCAGGCACAGGCTGATGTCCTTCTCCCGGCAGGCGTCGGCCAGAGACTCCAAGTCCTCCATGGTGCCCAGCTCGGGCTGGACCCGGCGGAAGTTGGACACGGCGTAGCCGCCGTCGCTGCGGCCCTTGGGGCTCTCCAGCAGGGGCATCAGGTGCAGATAGTTGACGCCGCACTCCTGAATGTAGGGCAGTTTCTCTTCCACACCCTTCAGGGTGCCGGCAAAGGCGTTGGTGTAGAGCATCATGCCCAGCAGATCCCGGCGGCGGTACCAGTCGGGATCGTTTTCCCGGCGCTGGTCCTGCAGGCGCAGAGCGTCCTTGCGCTGGGCCCAGCAGCGGCGGAGCATCTGGACAAAGTAGTCAAAGGCGGCCATATCGCCGTGGTAGAGCTCGCAGTAGAGCCACTTGAGCTCGTCATAGCGGCTGTCCAGACGGCGCTGGAAGGCATCGGGGTCGGGATGGACGGGAGCGGGCTGCTCGGCCTCTTCGACGGCCACTTCGGCCTCGGGTTCCACGGCCTCTTCGACGGTCACTTCGGCCTCGGGTTCCACAGCTTCTTCGACAGTCTCTTCCACCTCGGGTTCCACAGCCTCTTCGATGGTCACTTCGGCCTTGGGTTCCTCGGTCTCTTCAATGGTCTCCTCAGCCTTGGGCTCCTCCGCAGGAGCTTCCGGCGCCTTGGCAGGAGCGGGCTGGACGGCCTCTTTCTGGTCTTCTGCGGGGGTGAGCTCTCCCACCGGGATGGGGATGGCGGGGATCTTCAGCCAGCCGTCCCCCTCGTCGGCCTGGCGGATACGCCAGGTGCGGGCGGGGATGACGCTCCAATTCTTAAACCCGTTCATATCAAGGGCCTCCTTACTGAATTTCCGCCAGGGTGGGCATGGCGGGGATGGCTCCACTGCGGGAGCAGGTCACCGAAGCGGCGCGGTTGGCAAAGGCCAGGATCTCCTCCAGCTCCTGGGTGGTCAGGCCCTCCAGGGGCTTGTCGCCCCGGGCGACCAGGCGGCTGAGTACCGCACCCAGGAAGGTGTCGCCGGCGCCGTTGGTGTCGGCCACCTTGGTGGGGACTCCGGGCACCAGACCGGTCTTGCCCTGCCAGCGGTAGAAGGAGCCCTTATCTCCCAAAGTGATGAGCACCAGGCGCACGCCATCCGCCTCCAGACGGCGGCTGCCCTCCTCGGGGTCGTTGGTGTCGGTCATCAGAGCCACTTCCTCGTCGGAGAGCTTGATGAGATCCACCAGGGGCAGGGGAATACGCATCCACTGCTGGGCCTCCTCCTGGGTCTTCCACAGGGAGGCGCGGTAGTTGGGGTCATAGCTCACCAGCACGCCCTTCTGATGGGCGTGGCGGGCGGCAAAGATGGTGGCCGAACGGGACAGCCCGGCAGTCAGGCTGACCGAGCCGAAATGGAGTACTTTGCTCCCCTCCAGCTGGCGCACGTCCACCTCATCGGGGGACAGGTTGCAGTCGGCGCCCCGCATAAAGCGGAAGGAGCGCTCCCCAGAGGGGGAGACGGTGACCACTGCCAGGGTGGTGGCTCCCTCGTCGGTGCGCAGGCCGGCCACGTCCACCTGGTTTTCCTGCAGCACGCTTTTCAGATAGTCGCCGAATCCGTCCCGTCCGATCTTTCCTAAAAAGGCGGTGCGGGCGCCCAGACGGGCGGCGGCCACGGCTACGTTGGCGGGCGCTCCTCCCGGGTTGGCGGCGAAGAGGGGCACTCCCTGTTGGTTTGTCCCGGTCTGGGTCAGGTCGATGAGCACTTCTCCAATGGTGGTGAGATCCGTCATAGCGGTCCGCTCCTTCTTGATAGAATTGAAAAAAGTTGAAATCGATTACAAAGGTAATATAGCACAAACGGCTCCTGGGTGCAATGGGGACCACCCTTCGCCGTTTCAACAAAAATATATTCAAAAATTTGGTTGATCAGACAATGGGTATGGTTTGTTAATATTTTTCAAACAAGAAAACAATTGAAATTTTCTTCCCCCCATGATACCTTGTTGATAGGAATGTTGGTTTGCCTGTCCGGGCGGCCCGATTTTTGGGTTTGAGAGGAGACAGCTTATGCCTTTGGAAGAGTATCATAAAGCGATGCGCCAGGGTCTGAAGGAGGAGAAGGAGGCCATTGCCCGGGGAGAAGAACCGGGTCTGCGGGTCCTTCCTGAAAATCCGGATACCCTGGCGGTACGGCGGGAATCTCTGGGTGTGGTGGAGATCCCCAGCGAACTGATTGACGGCACCTGCAACGATCTGCGGAAAAATGCCTTCTCCCGGGGCTTTTACCCCGTGCTCCAGGAGGAGAGTGAGTTTGCCCACAAGTGGTCTAACCTATGCAAGGCTCACCTGGAGGAGGGCATCCGGGACCCCATCAAGGCGGTGGAGTACCTCAACCACTTTTACGTGGTGGAGGGCCACAAGCGGGTGAGCGTGCTGAAATACTTCGGCGCCATCTCCATCCCCGGTGTAGTTACCCGGCTGCTGCCCAAGCCCTCGGACGATCCGGAGGTGGTGGCCTACTACGAGTTTCTGGATTTCTACCAGATGACCGGGTTGAATTTTGTGGTCTTCAAGCGGCCGGGAGAGTACCGGGAGCTGCTTCAGGCTCTGGGCCGCACCAACCGGGAGGCGTGGAGTGCGGAAGAAATTTATGCCTTCCGCTCCTTCTACTATATGTTCCGGGATGCCTGCTACCGGGATAACGCCGACCGGCGGTATATTTCGGTGGCACTGCTGGTCTATCTGAAAATTTTCGGCTATCAGCAGTCCCGCAACAAGCTCTCCTCGGAGATCGGAAAAGAGCTGGTGAAGATTCGTCCTGAGATTCTCAACCGGCTGGAGAACGCGGGAGCTACTCTGGTGCTGGAGGACGCGGTAAAGAAACCCCTGTTCTCCTTCTCCACCACGGGAAAGATCTGCGCCGCCTTTATCCACGGCGGCTCGGCGGCTACCTCCAAGTGGGTCTATAACCATGAGTATGGCCGCTACCTGCTGGACAACACCATGGGCGACCAGGTGCGCACCCTCTCCTATGAGAATGTGCTCACCGACGAGCAGGCCGATGAGGCCATCGAGGATGCGGTGAAAAAAGGTGCGGACATGATCTTCACCACCACCCCCAAGCTGCTGCTGCCCAGCGTGAAGGCGGCGGTGCTTCATCCGGACGTGAAGATCCTCAACTGTTCGCTGAATACCGCCTACCCCTCGGTGCGCACCTACTATCCCCGGCTGTATGACGCCAAATTTATCAAGGGAGCCATTGCCGGCACCCTGGTCCAGGACGGGCGCATCGGATATGTGGCCGACTACCCCACCTACGGAAGCATCGCCGGCATCAACGCCTTTGCCCAGGGAGCGCGGATGGTCAACGCCAACGCCCGGGTTTATCTGGAGTGGGCCAACCTGAAGGAAGGCGGCGGCGTGGAGCGTCTCCACGAAAAGGGGATCGTGTATATCGACCATCTGGACCGCCTGGCCGCCAATACCGGCAATGACATGCACGGTATGCACAACCTGGCGCTGATCCAGTGCCACTGGGGACGGCTGTACCGCAGTCTGGTGCGCCGGGTGGTGGAAGGAAGCTGGAAGCAGGAGGAGCGGGGCAGCAGCGCCATCAGCTACTGGTGGGGCATGACCCAGGGAATCGTAGGTGTGCTGTGCTCCCGCCGTCTGCCCATCGGCACCCGCCGACTGGCAAGCGTGCTCCGGGACGCCATCCGGGAGGATCGGCTGGACCCCTTCTACGGCGTGCTGATGGACCAGCAAGGCCGGGTGATCTATGGGGATGACGCGCCTCTGCCTGCCGATCAGATCCTGTCTATGAACTGGCTGTCCGCCTATGTGGAAGGACGCATCCCCGCCTTTGATGAGCTGACCCCCAAAGCCCAGGAGCTGGTGAAGCTCCAGGGAATCCAAGGCCTGGAGGGAAGCGTTGACCCATGAAGATTCTGGTAGTATCTGACTGCGAGTCCCGGTATCTCTGGGACTACTACACCCCGGACAAGCTGGAGGGAATTGACCTGATCCTCTCCTGCGGGGATGTGAAGGCCAGCTACCTCTCTTTTCTGGCCACCTTTGCACACTGTCCCGTGCTCTATGTCCGGGGCAACCACGACGACCGCTATGAGCAGGAGCCGCCTCTGGGCTGCATCTGCATCGATGGAGACCTCTATGAATACAATGGACTGCGCATTTTGGGTCTGGGAGGCTCTATGCGCTACAACAATGGGGTCAACCAGTACACCGAGAAGGAGATGAACCGGCGGGTGTGGCGGCTGCTGCCCCGGATCATGCGCAAACGGGGCTTTGACATCCTGCTGACCCATGCGCCGGGAAAGGGGATGGTGGACTGCCACGATCTGTGCCACACGGGCTTTGAGACCTTCAACAAGCTGCTGGACAAGTATCAGCCCGCCCTGTTTCTCCACGGACACACCCACCTCAATTACGGACGAAATATCCCCCGGGAGAGCCGCTATGGGCAGACCCGGGTAGTAAACGGCTACGAGCGGTATATTTTGGAATTATAAGGATCCATTTGGCCGCGGCAGAGCACTGCACGTATATGCGCAGTGCTCTGCCGCGGTCTTTTAGAACATGAAAGATATGGAAAAACAACATATTAACAAGTTTATGGAGGAGCGCATCCTTAGAACCCGACAAAATGACAGGAAGAACCGGACGCACATTTGTTTTTTTAGGCGTGTTGCCTTGTTCAAAACGGCAAAAACTGACGCTTAAAACTGTGCAACCATACGAAAGTTGTGAAATCCGCACAAAGAATGACAAAATGTATTTTGACATATACAGAAATAATATTAAAATCGCTTTTGAACATATTCGAAAAACTTGCTTCCATTTTCAGCCGATATGGAAAGATGCTACACTAACTTCGTCAAAACCGCAGTACGCGGAACTGGGAGCGCGGATCCGGTGCAGCGATGTGCCTGGGAAGGGGCACACAGCCGGTCCTCCTCCACACCATTCCATGTGTTGAAAGGAGAAAAAACATGAAACATCTGAAACGAACCGCCCTTGTCCTCATGGCTGCTGCCATGGCCTTCACCGTTACCGCCTGCGGAAGCAGCGGCGGCAGTGACGCCGGCAGCGACGGCAAGCTGACCATGCAGATCTGGGACACCGCCCAGCGCGATGCTATGCAGGCCCTGGCTGATGCCTACCATGAAAAGAATCCCGATGTGACCATCGAGGTCCAGGTCACCAGCTGGGATGAGTACTGGACCAAGCTGGAGGCCGCTGCTGGCTCCGGCAACCTGCCTGACATCTTCTGGATGCACACCAACCAGATCCTGCTGTATGCCGACAACGGTATGCTGGCTGACGTCACCGACCTGTATGACGACGACACCTACTCCCACTACTCCGACATCTCCATCGCCAACACCCAGGGTTCTGACGGCCGTATGTACGGTGTGCCCAAGGACAAGGACACCATCTGCCTGGTGTACAATAAGGAGATGTTCGATCAGGCCGGGGTTGCTTACCCCGATGAGAACTGGACCTGGGATGATCTGACCGAGGCCTCTCAGAAGATCTACGACGCTACCGGCAAGTACGGCTACATGGCCTACTGCGATGAGCAGCTGGGCTACTGGAACTTCGTCTACCAGAACGGCGGCTACATCCTCAACGAGGACAAGACCGCTGCCGGCTTTGATAATCAGGCTACCATCGATGCCATGAAGTTCTACATCGGCCTGCAGGACAACGAGTGGTGCCCCACTCAGACCTACTTTGCCGAGACCGCTCCTGGTGACGCCTTCTTCTCTGAGCAGGGTGCCATGTACATGGAGGGCAACTGGACTCTGATGGACAAGATGATCAACTACCCCGAGATGCAGGGCAAGTGGGACGTGGCTGTGCTGCCTAAGTGCCCCAACCCCGCCTCCGGCGACGGCCGTGCCACCATCTCCAACGGCCTGTGCTACTCCACCTCTGCTGAGAATCAGGACAATGAGACCGTTATGAACTTCCTGAAGTGGCTGGGCAGCGAGGAGGCCCAGAAGCTCCAGTCTTCTTACGGCACTGCAATCTCTGCCTATGAAGGTACTGAGCAGGGCTGGGTGGAAGCCTTCGATCAGTTTGACTACAAGCTGAACGTGCAGGCTTGCATTGATGAGTTCGACTACTCTGTCCAGTCCGTCAACGACGCTACCCGCCCCGTGTGGAAGAGCAAGGTCAATGATGAGATGCTCAAGATCTACGGCGGCCAGGTCAGCGTGGACGAGGGCCTGAAGAACTGCAACGACATCATCAACCAGGCCATCGCAGAGGGCTGATCGTCTCTCAAAAGCAGAAAACGATCCGCGGCGGGCGGCTTCGGCCGCCCGCCGAAGAGTGAAAGGAGTAGAAATCCATGCGCAAAGCCCAATCCATCGCTGCCCGCAAGGAGCAGCACTGGGCATGGCTGATGGTGGCTCCTACCATCATCGGTCTGCTGGTTTTGAACTATTATCCGCTGATCCAAACTTTTATCCTCAGTTTTTCTAAGACGAAAACCTTTGGCGCCTCCACCTTTAATGGCATTGACAACTACATTCAGATGTTCCAGTCCCCTGAGTTCTGGAAGGCGACCTGGAACACAATCCTCTTCTGTATCCTCACCGTGCCTGTGGGCATCATCCTGGCTCTGCTGGTGGCTATCCTCCTCAACGCCAAGGTGAAGTTTAAAAGTGGCTTCCGGGCCATTTACTTTTTGCCCATGGTGTGTGCCCCTGCCGCCATCGCCATGGTCTGGCGCTGGATGTTTAACGGTGAGTATGGTATTATCAATACCGTGCTGGGCGTTAAGATTAATTGGCTGACCGATCCCAAGACCGCCATTGTGGCCTGTGCCATCGTGGCCATCTGGAGTTCCATCGGCTACGACGCCGTGCTGCTGCTGTCCGGCTTGCAGAACATCTCCAAGAGCTACTATGAGGCTGCCCGCATCGACGGCGCCGGCCGCATCAAGCAGTTCTTCTCCATTACCCTGCCTATGATCTCTCCCACCCTGTTCGTCACCCTCATCATGCGTATGATGGCCTCCCTGAAGGTGTATGACCTCATCTACATGATGATCGACCAGTCCAACCCGGTGCTGCCCGACGTACAGAGCCTGATGTACCTGTTCTACCGGGAGGCTTTCGTGGCGGGCAACAAGGGCTACGCCTCTGCCATTGTGATCTGGACCATCTTCCTGATCGGTATCGTGACTGTCATCCAGTTCATCGGTCAGAAGAAGTGGGTCAACTACGACGTGTAAGGAAGGAGAAAGTCAGATGAAAACCGGAACTATGAGCCGCAGCCGCGGCATTGCCACAGGGCTGACCTACCTCTTCCTGATCGCAGGTTCCCTGCTGATGATCTTCCCCTTCCTGTGGATGATCCTCACCTCCCTGAAGTCTCTGGCAGAAAGCGTACAGATCCCGCCTACGATTTTCCCTGAGAAGCTGGTTTGGTCCAACTTTGCTGAGGCCCTCACCAGCCTGCCTTTTGTCAACCTGTACATCAACACCATCATCATGGTGCTGGTGCGTGTGATCTGTGCCATCGTGTTCAGCTCCATGGCCGGCTACGCCTTCGCCAAGCTGAACTTCAAGGGCAAGAACGTGCTGTTCACCCTGGTACTGGTACAGATGATGATGCCCTCTCAGATCTTCGTCATTCCTCAGTATCAGATGCTGGCCAAGGTCAGCCTGACCGAGAGCATCTTCGCCCTGATCTTCCCCGGCCTGGTCAGCGCCTTTGGTACCTTCTTCCTGCGTCAGGCCTACATGGGCATCCCCAACGAGATCGGTGAGGCCGCCTACTTGGACGGCTGCAACCAGTGGCAGACCTTCACCAAGGTGATGCTGCCCCTGACCGGCACCTCGGTGGCCGCCCTGACCATCTTCACCGCCGTGTTTGCCTATGCCGACCTCATGTGGCCTCTGGTGGTGAACACCGACATCAACCTGATGACCCTGTCCTCCGGCCTGGCCACCCTGAAGGGCCAGTTTATGACCAACTACCCCGTGCTCATGGCGGGCAGCTTGTTCGCTATGATCCCCATGCTGATTTTGTACCTCATTTTCCAGCGCCAGTTTATCGAGGGCATTGCCCTTACCGGCGGCAAATAAGAATCTGTTGTTCCTGGGGCGGCCTGTTTGGGCCGCCCCAGGTGGCAGGCCGCCCATTTGCGCACTCTATGATTTAAGGATGACCAGTTATGATTTTTTTTGATGAACGCCGCAATACCATCACTCTGAGCACTGCCGCCACCACCTATCAGATGAAGGTGGACTCCACGGGAGTGCTGCTGCATACCTACTACGGTCCCCGCCTGCGGGGCGGTGACCTGTCCAACCGCATCGTGCATGAGGACCGTGGTTTTTCGCCCAACCCCTACGAAGTAGGGAAGGATCGCACCTACTCGCTGGATACCCTGCCTCAGGAGTACTCCTCCTGCGGCGTGGGCGACTTCCGTGTGCCCAGCGTGGAGGCTACCTGCGGAAAGGGAAGCCGCACCGTGGATCTGCGCTATGTGGGCCACACCGTCCGGGAAGGAAAGTATGCCCTGGAGGGGCTGCCCGCCTTCTACGATGAGGGTGTGACCGCCCAGACCCTGTCTGTGGAGCTGCGGGACAGCTGCACCGGCCTGGAGGTTGAACTGCTGTACGGCGTGCTGGAAGAGTACGATCTGATCACCCGGGCTGTACGGGTGCGCAATGGGGGCGAGAGCCCCATGGAGCTGGAGCGGGTATCTTCGGTATGCCTGGACTTCCCCGCTGGTGAGCACGACCTCATTACCCTGGGCGGCGCTTATGCCCGGGAGCGGGAGCCGGTTCGGATGCCTCTGACCCAGGGGGTCCACACCGTAGGCAGCATCCGCGGTACGTCCAGCCATCAGCAGAACCCCTTTGTGGTGCTGTGTGACCATGAGACCACCGAGGATGCCGGACGCTGCTGGGGCGTGGCTCTGGTCTACTCCGGCAGTTTCCAGGCCAACACCGAGTATACCCAGTTCCACGAGACCCGCCTGACCCTGGGGATCAATCCCTTCCACTTCCGTTGGAAGCTCCAGCCCGGCGAGTCCTTTACCACCCCGGAGGCGGCGATGGTATTCTCCGCCCAGGGACTGGGCCACATGAGCCGCCAGTTCCACCGGGCCATCCGTCTCAACCTGTGTCGGGGACCCTGGAAAGACCAGCGCCGACCCATTCTCATCAACAACTGGGAGGCCACCCTGTTTAACTTTGACGCAGATAAACTCTGTTCCATTGCCAAGGCGGCCAGCCAGGTGGGCGTAGAGATGATGGTCATGGACGACGGTTGGTTTGGTCAGCGGAACAGCGACCTGGCCGGCCTGGGCGACTGGAACGTAAACCAGACCAAGCTCCCCGGCGGCCTGGGCCCCCTGGCCCACCGCATCGAGGAGATGGGTATGAAGTTTGGACTCTGGGTGGAGCCGGAGATGGTCAACGAGGACTCCGAACTCTACCGGGCCCATCCCGACTGGGCTTTCCAGGTGCCCGGCCGTCCCATGACTCGGGGCCGCTCCCAGCTGGTGCTGGATCTGACCCGGGCCGAGGTGCGCCAGTACATTATGGATAACCTCCGGGCCACCCTGAACAGCGCTCACATCTCCTACATCAAGTGGGACATGAACCGCAGCCTCACCGACGTGTGGAGCGCCGCCCTTCCCGCCCAGCGCCAGGGCGAGGTGTACCACCGCTATGTGCTGGGCGTGTACGAGATCCTGGAGATGCTCCATCAGGAGTTCCCCCAGGTGCTCATCGAGGGGTGCAGCGGCGGCGGCGGACGCTTTGACTGCGGCATGCTCTACTATACCCCCCAGATCTGGTGCAGCGACAACACCGACGCCATCGAGCGCCTGCGTATCCAGTACGGTACTTCTTTCTGTTATCCCTGCGCAGCGGTGGGCGCTCATGTGTCCGCCGTGCCCAACGGCCAGACCGGCCGCAGCGTCTCCATGCACACCCGCGGCGTGGTGGCTGCCGCAGGTACCTTTGGCTATGAGCTGGACCTCAACGAGATCACTTCTGAGGAGATGGAGGAGGTCCGCACCCAGATCCAGCACTTCCGCAGCTGCTGGGACCTGGTGCTGCGGGGCGACTACTACCGCCTCAGCAACCCCTTCCGGCAGGAGGCCTTCAACGCCTGGATGCATGTTTCCCCCGACAAGAGCCGCGCTCTGGTGGGTGTGGTCATGGGGGTGGGACACGCCAACCCCATTCGTCCCCTGCTGCGGCTGAAGGGACTGGACCCCAATGCGGACTATAAAGTCAACGGCGAAGTGTATGGCGGCGATCAGCTGATGTACGGCGGCCTGGCCCTGCCCATCCTGCAGGAGTATCAGGCGCTGCAATTTGATCTGGAGCGTGTTTGACTCACTTTGAGAGGAGAATGACCCATGGACCAGGGACGCTTTTCTGTGTTTCCCCATGAAAATTTTGTGGATCTGTTTTTGGTGCAGTTTGGCTGGGAGCAGTGCGAGTCCCTGTATTCCTATGGGCCCCATGTGCGCAACAACTATCTCTTCCACTACATCATTTCCGGGAAGGGACACCTGGAGGTGCGGCAGCGGGACGGCTCCGTTCGGACCTATCCGCTGCGGGCCGGACAGGGCTTCCTGATCTGCCCTAACCAGGTGACTACCTACTGTGCCGACGAAAAAGACCCCTGGGCCTACACCTGGGTGGAATTTGGCGGGGTCCAGGCCCAGTACCGGCTGACCCTGGCCGGACTGGGGGAGGACCAGCCGGTCTACACCCCCATCCAGCCCGACATGTCCCAGCCGGTGAAGGATGAGCTGCTGTTTATTGCCAACCATGCCCAGTTTTCGTCCCTGAAGCTGATGGCCCACTTCTATCTTTTCCTGGACGCTCTGATCGACAGCTCCTCCTCCAAGCAGCGGGTGCGGGGCCTGTCCCAGCAGGGCTTTTACATCCGGGAGGCCATCCACTTCATCGACCAGTACTACCGGGATGACATCCGCATCGAACAGATTGCCAGCTTCTGCGGCCTCAACCGCACCTATTTCAGCCGTCTGTTCAAGGAAGTCATGGGCCAGACGCCCCAGGAGTATCTGGCCCGCTACCGGGTGAACAAGGCCATGGAGCTCATGCGCAACACCAACATGAGCATCGGAGAGGTGGCCAGTATGGTGGGCTATCCCAACCAGCTGTACTTCTCCAAGGTGTTCCGCAAATATCAGGGTCTTCCCCCTCGGGTATGGCGCCAGGAGGATCTCATGGCCCTGGAGAAAAAACAGAGCGCCGAGCAAAGCCAGCCCAAGGCGCCCAAGGTCCGTAACTAAGGAGGCACCAGATGTTTTTCAATCCCAATGATTTTCGCCGCCGCCAGGAGCGCACCGGTCCCTCCGGATTGCTGGAGATCTTCTCCCGGGAGTGGCTGACCATTGTGAAGGTGGATGCCCTCACCTGCCTTTCCCTGGTGCCTCTGGTTACCCTGCCCCCCGCGCTTTTGGCTATGAACCACATGTCCCGGAGAATGGCGGAGGACCGCAGCGTCACTGTCCGGGAGTTCTGGCAGTCCTTCCGCGCCAACTTCTGGCGCTCCTATCCCACCTTCTTCCTGGCTGTCCTTCTGCCTGTTATCTCCCTGTGGTCCAGCTTTTTCTATGCGGGCCAGGCGGTAGGAAACTGGATCCTCTTTTTGCCGTGTGTGTTTTCTGTGTTTGTGTTTGTGGTGTCCCTTCTTATGTCGGCCTATCTCTTTCCTCTGGCCGCCTCGGGGATGCCGCTGGGCCAGGCGGTGCGGCAGAGCTTTGCTCTGGGCTTTGCCCGTCCGGGCCAGGCACTGATGTGCGCTCTGCTCAACGATTGTCTGGCCGCTCTGGCCATCGGATTTCTTCCCTTCAGCATTCCCTATTTCCTGCTGGGCGGACTGATGTTCCCCTGTGTGGCAGGTCAGGTGATTGTGCGTCCAGTTCTGGACCAGTTTTGTCCTGACCTGGAGGGAGAGGAAGAAGAGGAGTTTTAAGGCAATAAAAAACTGGCAGCTCAACGAGCTGCCAGTTTTTTTGCCTATTTCAATTACAAACAGTTTATTTGCTGCGCTTCAATACTTCCAGGACGAAGTTCCACAGGCGCTGCACGGAAGAAATGCTCATGCGCTCCCGGGGAGTGTGGATCTCAAACAGGTCGGGACCGATGGACACACAGTCCAGGCCGGGCAGCTTGCCGGCGAAAATGCCGCACTCCACGCCGGCGTGGATGGCCTCGATGCGAGGCTCACGGCTGTACTGCTCCCGGAAGACGGCAACCAGGCGGTCACGCAGGGGGGAGTCAGCCAGATACTCCCAGCCGGAGTACTCGCCGAAGAACTCCACGCTGCCGCCCAGCTGCTCCATCAGGCTGGACAGACGGGCCTTGAGCATCTCCTTCTGAGAGTCCACCGAGCTGCGCACGCAGAAGGAGGCACGCACCACGGAGTCCTCAGTGGTCAGAATGCCCAGGTTCAGAGAGGTCTGCACCAGACCCGCGATGTCGGCGCTCATGACCTGAACCCCGTTGGGCAGGCAGGTGAGCATGCACAGCACCTTCTTGGTGGAGGCGGCGTCCATGGCCTCGCCTTCGCCGGCGTCCTCCACGGATACGGCTACGTTGGGATCGGTGACCCGGTACTCGGCGGCAAAGTGGGCACCCATCTCCTGGGCGGCGGCCTTGGCAGCGGCGGCGTCAGCCACCAGCACCTGAGTCTGAGTCTTGATGGGAATAGCGTTGTCCTTCAGACCGCCGTTCACAGCCACAATGCGCATTTCGGTCGCTGCGGCCACAGCCTGAAGCAGACGGCCCATGAGCATATTGGCATTGGCACGGCCCTTGTGGATCTCCGTGCCGGAGTGGCCGCCCTGCAGGCCGCTGATGGTAATGGTGAGGGCGCTTCCCTGGAAGGGAGCACGGGCGATGGGCAGCAGGCAGGTGGTCACATTGCCGCCGGCGCAGCTGACGGTGAACACGCCCTCCTCCTCGGAGTCCAGGTTCAGCAGCTGGCGGCCCTTCAGGGGAGACACGTCCATGGAAACAGCGCCCAGCATGCCGATCTCCTCGTCCACGGTGAACACGGCCTCCAGGCGGGGGTGGGGGATGTCCTTGGCGTCCAGAATAGCCAGAGCCATGGCTACGGCGATGCCGTCATCGCCGCCCAGGGTGGTGCCCTTGGCGGTGACAAAATCGCCCTCCACCATCAGGTCCAGACCTTCCTTGTCCATATCCTTGGTGCAGTCATGCTCCTTCTCACACACCATGTCCAGGTGGCCCTGGAGGATGATGGCGGGGGCATTCTCATAGCCGGCAGTGGCCTCTTTGATGATGATGATGTTATTGTCCTGGTCCTGGTAGTGCTCCAGACCGCGCTCCTTGGCGAAGGCCGCACAGTAGTCGCTGATGGCCTTGGTGTTCCGGGAGCCGTGGGGAATGGCGCACAGATCTTCAAAGAAGCGGAATACGCTCTTGGGTTCCAGGTTGGATAGTACGTTCATAGCTGCATACTCCTCTCGTGGCAGATTTATTTCCTCAGGCGGTAGCGGCCGTTGGAGCTCTTCTCCAGCAGCAGCTGTTCCACCATGTATTGGGCTAATTTGGGGGCGAAGGCCTTGGGATTTTGCACTGCCGCCTTCTGCCGGGACCAGAACTGACCGGCCTTTACGCCGGTGCAGAGCTGGGCCATCTGGGAAAGGGTGATCTCCTCATTTTTCTTGAGGTAGTTTACCACCTTTCCCGCACTTTTACTGAGCAAAATGCGTTCCAGATCGGCGCTTTGGGTGTAGCTCTTTTTCAGACCCCACACATACAGCACCGCGATGACCACGGCAAAGGCCAGAATGCCCAGAATGGTTTCCCAGGTATTCATTCCTTCACCTTGTCCTTTCCGCGAAACAGGATAAACTCGTTGTTGCGCAGGATCTGCATATATTTTACCAGTCGGTCATAGAGAGGTTCGGCCTGGTCGCCGAACTGTTCCTTCAGCTGCTGGGCCAGCTGACCCACCGTGCGTTCGCCGTTGATCCGCTTCCACAGAAAGCTGCCGTATTCGTCCAGCTTGATGTGGCTGACTCGGGGCGTGTGGAAGACCTTCTGGGCGATGGTAGCGTAGAAGCCCCGGTGGACCATATGGATGGTGACAATACCGTCCTCGCCCTCGCTCCAGTCATTTTTGGGGTTGATAACGGGGATGAAATCCAAATAGTTCTCGCTCTTTTTCTTGGCCATTTCGTTTCTCCTCATGGATAATAACCCAAACCGGGCTGCATACCAAAGTATACAGCCCGGCTGGGGAAAAAACAAGAATTACTTCTTCTTGCTGTCCTTGGTGGCGAAGAGATAGATGGTGAACAGGATGACGGCAAAGCAGATGAGACCGCCGATGTTGCCGATGCTGATGCCGAACATCTCGCTCAGGTTGATCTTGTCGCTGACGTACAGAGCCTTGCCATCAGCGCTGAGACCGGCGGGGATGATGGCCAGCACGGCCAGCAGGATGCCCACGATACCCTCGCCGGCGATGAGGCCGGAGGAGTACAGCACGCCGGACTGAACGGTGTTGGTCTTGTCCTTCTCGGAGGAGTACTTACGCTTCTCCAGGAACCAGCGCAGAGCGCCGCCCAGCATCATGGGCACGGACAGGTAGATGGGCAGATACAGGCCGATGGCGAAGGGCAGCACGGGGATGCCCAGCACCTCTACCACGATGGCGATGAACACGCCGGCGAACACCATGTTCCAGGGCAGGTTGCCGCCCATAACGCCCTCGACGATCATCTTCATCAGCATCGCCTGAGGAGCGGGCAGGTCGTTGGAGCCGTAGCCGCCCCAAGCCATGCTCAGCAGGTACAGGATAGCGCCGATGGCCACGGAGGAAACCGCAACACCGATCAGCTCGCCGATCTGCTGCTTCTTGGGGGTAGCGCCAACCAGGAAGCCGGTCTTCAGGTCCTGAGAGGTATCGCCGGCGATGGCAGCGATGACGCAGATGATGCCGCCGATGACGATGGCAGCGGTCATGCCCTCAATGCCAACGGTGCCGGTGGCCTTCAGCAGCATGGTGGAGATGAGCAGGGTAGCAATGGCCATGCCGGAGACGGGGTTATTGGAAGAACCAATGAGGCCCACCATCCGGGAGGACACGGTGGCAAAGAAGAAGCCGAAGACAATGACGATCAGAGCGGTGAACAGGTTCAGGGGGATAGCGGGAACCAGCCACAGCACGATGGCCACCAGCAGCACGCCCAGCAGAACGACCTTCATGGGGATGTCCTGCTCGGTACGCAGGGTGCTGACGGTGCGGCCCTTGCCGTAGTCGCCCATGGCGTCCTTGAAGGTGCGCACGATCAGAGGCAGGGACTTGATGAGGCTGAGCACGCCGCCGCAGGCCACGGCACCGGCGCCAATGTAGCGCAGGTAGTTGCTCCACAGGGCGGACACTCCCTCGGCAGCCACAAGCTCGTTGATGGTTTTGTCAACCACGGGGAACATGACAGCGTCGCCGCCGAACAGAACCATCAGAGGCATGATGACCAGCCAGCCCAGGATACCGCCGGCGAACAGGTAAGAGGATACCTTGGCGCCGCAGATATAGCCCACGCCGGCCAGGGCGGGCAGCACGTCGATGCCCACACCGGAGCCCTTGTAAGCGGAGATATCATAGGTGATCTCGCTGGGGAAGATCTTCAGGCCGTCGGCAATGAACTTGTAGACGGCAGCGATGCCCAGACCGGAGAACACGGTGGACGCCTTGGCGCCGCCCTCTTCACCGGCGATCAGAACCTCGGCGCAGGCCTGTCCCTCGGGGTAAGCCAGCACGCCGTGCTCCTTGACGATCAGAGCGCTGCGCAGGGGGATCATCATCAGCACGCCCAGTACGCCGCCGCACAGGGCAATCAGGCCGATCTCCACCAGGCCGGGAGCGTTGCCCATGCCTTCCTTGGCCCACATAAACAGAGCAGGCAGGGTGAAGATGGCACCGGCGGCCACGGACTCACCGGCGGAGCCGATGGTCTGCACCATGTTATTTTCCAGGATGGAATCACGCCGCAGGATCTTGCGGATGACGCCCATGGAAATAACAGCCGCGGGGATGGATGCGGAAACGGTCATGCCTACGCGCAGTCCCAGGTAGGCGTTGGCGCCGCCAAAGACGATGGCCAGAATAGCGCCCAACACAATGGAAACCACGGTAAATTCCGGCATCACCTTGTCCGCGGGGACATAGGGTTGGAATTTTTTCTCTTCCACGATGTTTCTTTCCCTTCTTTTATTTTCGCTGCCAGCTCCACCCCTCTCTCCGGCTTGCGCCAGGATGGAAACTGCTTTTGCAGCTAGTTCACTATTTTACGTTTTTTTCACCTGTTCGTCAAGCTTTTTGTCTTTGTATGACGCACAAATGCGTACAAAAATAATGGGCAGCTGGGAATGGGTCCCTGTGAATGATCCACGCATAGCCTCCGTTTTCCTGTCCATACTATATTTTGTTTCCAAAAAACCACCGTGGGAGGAATTATATAGATGAAAGCAACAGGTATTGTCCGCAGGATCGATGACTTAGGTCGTGTCGTAATACCAAAAGAAATTCGACGTACCATGCGAATCCGAGAGGGCGACCCACTGGAAATTTACACGGAGCGGGATGGCAGTGTGATTTTTAAAAAATATTCCCTGCTGGGCGGACTGACCGAATTTGCTGCCCAGATGTGCGAGACCCTCAACCGCACCACAGGAAGGATCGCGGTGATCACCGACCGGGACAACATTATCGCCCTGGCCGGTGCGCCCCGGCGGGAGCTGCTGGACAAGCAGATTGCCCCCGAGCTGGAGCGGCTGATGGAGAGTCGGCAGATCTACCAGCATAAGGTTGGCGAGATCGGCGTGCCCCTATGCGCCGAGGAGGGACGGTTTTTCCTGGATACCGTAGCCCCCATTTTGTCAGAGGGGGATGTGCTGGGCAGTGTGGTATTCACCGCGCCGGAGGAGAACCTCACCGGCGGCGAGGTGGAGTACAAGCTGGCCCAGTCCATCGCTGTGTTCCTGGGGAAGCATATGGAGGGCTGATGGCCGATACCTTAATAAAATACGCCTCTTCGCCGGGGAAGCCGGCAGAGAGGCGTATAGAACACAACAAAACAATATGAAAACAGCGCCGGCCAATGGCCGGCGCTGTTGATCTCACAGAGGCTCAGCCCTGGGAGATGGCGCTCATGGGGCAGCTATCGGCGCAGGAACCGCAGTCCAGGCAAGCGCCGGCGTTGATCTCGTAGTGGTCAGCACCCTGAGCGATGGCGCCCACGGGGCAGGCATCGGCGCAGGAACCACAGCTGATGCAGGCATCGCTGATGACATAGGCCATTGGAAAACACCTCCCTAAAATTCTACACTACATTCTATCACATCTTTTCAAAATTGCAATGCTAATTTTTGAAAAAGCGGGCATAGTTAGAGAAGACCCTGGCGGGCTTCCGGATATTTCCGGGACGTGCGCCAGGATATGGAACATCTGGAGGGATCAATATGGCCGATTGCCGTTTTACATCCACTGCCCTGGGGGCCATTCGTCTGGCCCAGGAGAACGCCGCCCGTCTGGGACACAGCTATGTAGGCAGTGAACATCTGCTGCTGGGGCTGGCCAGCCAGGAGTACAGCACTGCCGCCCGTCTTCTGCGGGAGGAGGGAGCGGGCAGCCCCCGCCTGCGGGTTTGTATCGCCCAGTTGGTGGGCACCGGGGTGCCCGGGCGCACCCTCCACCAGGGGCTGACGCCCCGATGCTGCCAGGCCATTCAGCAGGCGGCGGCAGAGGCCAAAAAGCTGGGACAGCCGGCAGTCAATGCGGAGCATCTGCTGCTGGGCCTGCTGCGGGACAGTACCAGCTCGGCCGTGCGGCTGCTGGGGGAGTGCGGGGTGGACCGTGCCCGGCTCAGTCAGCGCTTGTCCGCCGCCCTGGGAGGCGAGGATAGTATCTCCCGGGTCATGCGCAGCCGGGAGCCGGAGCGCAGCGGGGGAGACACCCGCCAACTGGACCAGTGTGCCCGGGACCTTACCGCCATGGCCGGCCAGGGGCAGCTGGACCCGGTAATCGGCCGGGAGGCGGAGCTGGAGCGTCTAATCCAAATCCTCTCCCGCCGCACGAAAAACAACCCCGCTCTCATCGGAGAACCAGGTGTAGGCAAAACCGCGGTGGTAGAGGGATTGGCTCTGGCCATTGCCGACGGCACTGCACCTGCCCATTTGTTGGGTAAACGGGTGTGCGCCCTGGATCTGTCCGCCATGGTGGCAGGCACCAAGTACCGGGGTGAGTTTGAGGAGAAGCTCAAGCACGTGCTTCAGGAGGTGCGCCGGGCGGGCAATGTGATTTTGTTCATCGATGAGCTGCACACCATCGTGGGGGCAGGCAGCGCGGAGGGAGCCATTGACGCGGCCAACATCCTGAAACCTGCCCTCTCCCGGGGAGAGATTCAGGTCATCGGCGCCACCACCCTGGATGAGTACCGCAAATATATTGAAAAGGACTCCGCCCTGGAGCGCCGCTTCCAGCCCATCACGGTGCGCCAGCCCACCCGGGACCAGACCCTGGCCATCCTCCGGGGACTGCGGGGGAGGTATGAGGCCCACCACCACATCACCATCTCGGACAAGGCCCTGGAGGCAGCGGTGGACCTGTCCATTCGCTATCTGCCCGAGCGTTTTTTGCCGGACAAAGCCATCGACCTGATGGACGAGGCGGCCTCCCAGGCCCGGTTGTCCAGCCATACGCTGCCTCCTGAGCTGCAGCGTCTGGAACAGCGGGCGGTCCAGGCGGGGCGTCAGCTTACCCAGGCCATCCGCAAGCAGGATTTTGAAAAGGCGGCCATGCTCCGGGATGCGGAGGGGGACTTCCGCAAGGAACTGGAAGCGGGGAAAAAGCGCTGGCGGCAGGGACATCCTCAGAAAACTGTGGAGGAGAGCCACATCCGGGCGGTGCTGTCCCAGTGGACCGGGGTGCCGGTGAGCGATCCCACCCAGCACGACCGAAAGGCGCTGGAGGAACTGGAACAGTCCCTGGAGCGCACGGTGCTGGGCCAGAAGCAGGCGGTAAAGACGGTGGCCCGGGCGGTACGCCGGGGAAGGCTGGGGCTGAAGGACCCCCGGCGGCCGGTGGGGTGCTTTTTGCTGCTGGGTCCCAGCGGCGTGGGCAAGACCCAGCTGTGCCGCAGTCTGGCCCAGACCCTGTTCGGCAGCTCCGAGGCCCTCATCCGCTTTGACATGTCGGAGTATATGGAGGCCCACAGCGTCTCCCGCCTCATTGGCTCGCCGCCCGGCTATGTGGGCCACGAGGAGGGGGGACAGCTCACCGAGCGGGTGCGGCGCAGCCCCTGGTCGGTGGTGCTGTTGGACGAGCTGGAGAAGGCCCACCGGGATATCTGGTCGGTACTGCTGCAGGTGATGGAGGAGGGAGTGCTCACCGACAGTCAGGGACGCAAGACCGACTTTCGGAATACCGTGTTGGTGATGACCTCCAACCTGGGGGCGCGACATTTCCAGCAAAAGGCGCGCCTGGGCTTTGGGAGCGGGACGGAGAGTGACCGGAAAGCCCTGGAGGCAGAGGTGCTCTCCGAGGCGAAACAGACCTTTGCGCCTGAGTTTCTAAACCGTCTGGACGCAGCTCTGGTATTCCATCCCCTGGGGGAGGAGACCCTGGTGTCCATCACCCGGCAGCTGCTGGGTGAGACAGGCAAACGGTTGGAGAGCTTGGGGGTCACTATGCAGGTGGAGGAGGATGCGGTGCGGTTGCTGGCCAAAAAGGGAAGTCACCGGGATTACGGGGCACGGCCGCTGCGCCGGGCCATTGCCGCCTGGGTGGAGGATCCCGCCGCCGACCTGCTGCTGTCCGGACAGTGCCAGCGGGGAGGCGGACTGCATGTGCTGGTACAGGAGAATCGGGTGCGGGTGGAGTGCCTGACGGGAGGAAACTCTGCATGTGATATAATCTAGTTTTTAAAATTAGATTTAGTAATTTTGCTTATTGATTTTGCTGAAGGGGAGGACTATACTATGGAACATAGAAGAGTGTTTGACAGACCCACGCCAAATGCCTTTGATTGTGAGGTGTCTGATATGTTCCATGAAACTGCAGTTCCGGCCAGACCTTTGATTTCTGTGCCCCGTCCCCGGAGGCGGAAAGAGGTGCGGGACCCCTATGACGGCCTGCGGCCCTGGTCGGCCATTACCCACGGGATCGGAGCGGCGCTGGCGGTGGTAGGGACGGTATTTCTCGCCGTTCAGTCCGCGTGGATGGGCAAATGGGAAAACCTGGTGCTCTTTCTGATTTACGGGGTGTCTATGGTGTGCCTGTATACAGCCAGCACCCTGTACCACTGTGTGAATACCACCCGTTCTAAACGCATTGCCCTGCGCAAATATGACCACTGCTCCATTTATCTGCTCATTGCCGGCAGCTACACCCCCGTATGCCTCACGGTGCTGCGGGAAGATGGCGGGCTGCCCCTGCTTATTGCCATCTGGGGCCTGGCTGTGGCCGGCGTGGTGCTTACCATCGCCAAGCTGGATATCCCCCGGTGGCTCACCAGCGTCATCTACCTGGTGATGGGCTGGCTGGCCCTGTTCGCCATCGTTCCTCTGTCCCAGCGGATGCCTGGGCTGGGTATGTTCTGGCTCATTCTGGGCGGAGTTTTATACACGGTGGGCGGTGTGCTCTACGCGGTGAAGTGGCCCGGGCGCAGCAACCCCCGCTTTGGCTGCCACGAGATTTTCCATGTATTCATCCTCCTGGGCTCCATTGCCCACTTTATGATGATGGCTCAGGTCATTGCCTATCTTTAAAACATAAAAAAAGTCCCGGAAGCGATTGCTTCCGGGACTTTTTTACATCTCCAGAGGGTGGATCTCCTTGCGGTAGACCCGGCGCAGGAACAGGGCAGACAGGCCTACGGAGAACAGCTCCGCAATGGGGAAGGCCCACCAGACGACGGCCAACCCACCGATGCGGGACAGAAGGAAAGCGACAGGCAGCAGTACCATCAGCTGACGCACGACCGATACCACCAGGCTGAGCACGCCGTGGCCCAGGGCCTGGAACACGGAGGAGCAGACGATGGCAAATCCGGCAAACAGGAAGCTCAGGGAGATGATCCGCAGAGCGGGTACGCCGATGGTGAGCATATCGCCGGTGTCCTGCTCGGAGCGGAACAGGTCCAGCAAGACGTTGGGGAAGAACTGGAAGATCAGCAGGCCGATGAGCATGATGCACACGGCATAGATGACGCTGAGCTTGATGGTTTGCTTGATGCGGTCAGGGCGGCGGGCGCCGTAGTTGTAGGCCACAATGGGTACCATGCCGTTGTTAAGACCAAACACAGGCATGAACACAAAGGACTGGAGCTTGAAGTATACACCGAAAACCGCGGTAGCGGTGGTGGTGAAGGCGATCAGGATCTTGTTCATGCCGAAGACCATCACCGAGCCGATGGAGGACATGATGATGGAGGGCACGCCCACGGCGTAGATGTGGCCGATGATGGAGGCCTGGGGGCGGAAGCCCTTCAGGCTCAGCTGTACGTCAGGGTTGCGGGTGGCGTTGATGACCACCGAGACGAGGGCGGCAATGATCTGGCCCAGTACGGTAGCCAGGGCGGCGCCGGCCACCTCCATACGGGGCAGACCGAACAGACCGAAGATCAGGATGGGGTCCAGTACGATGTTGATGATGGCGCCCAGAGCCTGGGTGAACATGGTGTACAGGGTACGGCCGGTGGCCTGGAGGATGCGTTCAAAGGTGATTTGGAAGAACATGCCCACCGACAGTACGCACACGATGAACATGTAGCTCTCACCATAGTCTACGATGGCCTGCTTGTCCGTCTGGATGGCAAAGAACAGCCGGGAGCAGGTCAGACCGATGAGCATAAAGACCAGGTAGCTGACCGCAGCCAGAAACAGGCCGTTCATGGCGGCGGCATTGGCCCGGTCCTGACGCTTTTCGCCCAAACTCTTGGACAGCAGGGCGTTGATACCTACGCCGGTACCTACTGCCACAGAAATCATCAGGTTCTGAATGGGAAAGGCCAGGGAGACAGCGTTCAGGGCGTCCTCACTGAGCTGGGCCACGAAGATACTGTCTACTACGTTGTACAGTGCCTGGACCAGCATGGAGATCATGATGGGGATGGACATGGACAACAGCAGCCGGTTGACCGGCATGGTGCCCATTTTGTTTTCTGCGGGCTTGTTTTGGCTCATCGTGCAACTCCTTCTCTCTCAATCCGGTGGCAAATGCTACCACCCAAAAGGGCCAAAGAAAAGACGACTTGTCGAAACAAGTCGTCTTTTCTAACTGGTGCGGCTGACGGGAGTCGAACCCGTACGCCCGTCCGGACACAAGCACCTCAAGCTTGCCAGTCTACCAATTCCAGCACAGCCGCAAACAGGCGGTCTATTGAAAACCGCCTTATCATTATAGGGCGGAAGGAACGATTTGTCAATGCTTTTTTCGCGGAGAAATTATTTGCCCTGCCGCTCCTGCATGGCCTGATGTTCCCGGCGCAATTCCTGCCACAGCTGTTGGGAGGTCCAGTCCCGGTTGGTGGGGGTGAGCACCGCCTTGAGGGGGATGGGGGGTAGCTTGGCGCGCTTCATGGCGCCCAGCAGGCGGTCCAGCTGAGGACCGGTAAGGGAGCAGAATACCAGCATGGGGTCGGAAAATTCCTCCTCTACCCCGGCGGTCTCTCCGCTGCCCTCCAGCACCTGGGCGAGGGGAAGGCCATACTGGCCGGGCTCCACCGCCTTCATGCGCAGCTTCTGCATCACAAATACCTGGCGCAGCTTGCTCCACTGTGGGCCGGAGCAGTTATAGAGCAGTACGGTTTCGCCTGCCATAGAGATACCTCCGATCTGAAAAAGCCCGGGCGGCAGAGCCGCCCGGGCCCGGTTTATGGATATTTTACACGTTGGCCAGAGCCTGCTCCAGGTCAGCGATGATGTCCTTGGCATCCTCAATGCCAACGGAGAAGCGTACCAGGTCGGGGGAGACACCGGCGGCAGCAAGCTCCTCGTCGGTCATCTGACGGTGAGTGGAGGAGGCGGGATGGAGCACGCAGGTCTTGGCGTCAGCCACGTGGGTGGCGATGGAGGCCAGCTTCAGCCCGGCCATGAACTTCTCGGCCGCGGCACGGCCGCCCTTCACGCCGAAGATGACTACGCCGCAGGTGCCGTTGGGCAGATACTTCTGGGCGCGCTCGTGGTACTTGTCTCCGGGCAGCCCGGCGTACTGTACCCAGGCGATCTTCTCGTGGCCCTGGAGATACTCGGCCACAGCCTGAGCATTCTCGCAGTGCTTCTTCATCCGCAGAGGCAGGGTCTCCAGACCGATGTTCAGCAGGAAGCAGTTGTTGGGGGAGGGGATGGAGCCCAGGTCACGCATGAGCTGCACGGTGGCCTTGGTGATGAAGGCGCCCTCCAGGCCGAAACGCTCGGTGTAGGTGACGCCGTGGTAGCTCTCGTCAGGGGTGGTGAGGCCGGGGAACTTGTCGGCGTGGGCGTTCCAGTCAAACTTGCCGCTGTCCACAATGGCGCCGCCCACGGTGAGGGCGTGGCCGTCCATGTACTTGGTGGTGGAGTGGGTGACGATGTCGCAGCCCCACTCGAAGGGACGGCAGTTCACCGGAGTGGCAAAGGTGTTGTCCATGATCAGGGGCACGCCGTGAGCGTGGGCAGCCTTGGCAAACTTCTCAATGTCCAGAATGGTGAGGGCGGGGTTGGCGATGGTCTCGCCGAAGACCGCCTTGGTGTTGGGCCGGAAAGCGGCGTTAAGCTCCTCCTCGGAGCACTCGGGGTCCACAAAGGTGAACTCAATGCCCATACGCTTCATGGTGACGGCGAACAGGTTGAAGGTGCCGCCGTAGATGGAGGTGGAGGAGATCACGTGGTCGCCGCAGCCGGCGATGTTGAAGATAGCATAGAAGTTGGCCGCCTGGCCGGAGGAGAGGAGCATGGCGGCGCTGCCGCCCTCCAGAGCGGCGATCTTGGCCGCCACGGTATCGTTGGTGGGGTTCTGCAGGCGGGTGTAGAAGTAGCCGCTAGCCTCCAGATCGAACAGCTTGCCCATCTCCTCACTGGTCTCATAGCGGAAGGTGGTGGACTGGACGATGGGGAAGTTGCGGGGCTCCCCGTTGCCGGGACGGTAGCCGGCGTGGAGGCATTCGGTGGCGATCTGATAGTTGCTCATGGAAACTCCTTCTTTCTGTTCTTCAAACCCGTTGCCGGGCGCTTTATCACATTGAACTGATAATGTATAAGGGTAACGAGATTTGGGCCATTTGTCAAGAGGTCTCCTGGGGGAGCCACGCAGGATCCAGCACTGCTTCCTGGGAGGTCATGGTCTGGTGGCTGCGGGAGTGGTAGGTGTGGCCGTCGGACTGGATCTGCACCGAATCCACCCCGGCGATCTGGCTCATGGTGAGGACCAGACAGTAGTCGGCCAGGGCAAGGGATACGTCGGCCAGACCGCCGTACTGCTCCGAGAGATTCAGGGTGAGAAGGCCGTCGGACAGCTCCCAGCTGATCAGCGTCACGCCCTGCGGGAAGGGAGAGACCAATCCATTTTGAGTGGGACCGGCCATGAGAGCGGCGAAGAGCTCTTCCACACCGGGTTCCTCTCTGCCGGGGTAGTTCTGGCCCGCAATGGCCGCGCCGTGGGTGGAGGTTTCCGGATCCACCCGGAAATAGAGCTGGTAGCCGCCGTTTTTCGAGCTGGTTTTACAACCGGACAGGGTCAGCAGCAGGACCAGCAGCAGAACAAAGACACGCCTCATGAGAAGTCACCTCCCACCTCGGGGGTCTCGCAGGGGAAGCCTACGGTGAACACGCTGCCTTCGCTCTGGCGGCGCTGGGCGGTGACCCAGCCGCCGTGGCGGCGTACCGTATCCCGCACGATGGACAGCCCAAGACCGGTGCCGCCGGCAGCCCGGGAGCGTGCCTTGTCCACCCGGTAGAAGCGGTTAAAGACCTTGGGCAGCTCGTCCTCCGGAATACCAACGCCGGTGTCGGCCACCTCCAGCAGCACCTGGTCCCCGTCCCGGCGCACCGTGACAAACACACGGCCGCCGGGGAAGTTATACTTGATGGCGTTTTCGATGAGGTTAAAGCAGATCTGGTACAGGTCGTCCTCGGTACACCGCAGGGTGCAGCCGGGCTTCCAGTTGGCCTCCACCGTCACGTCGGCAGCCTCGGCCACCGGGGTGAGCATGTTGATAGCCCGCTGGGCCACCTGGGCCATGTCCACGATCTGTGTCTCGCCCACCGGCAGGCTGTCCAGCCGGGTGAGGGCCAGCAGGTGCTCGGTGATACGGGTGAGGCGCTCGGCCTCGTCGCCAATGTCCCCCACAAAGTCCCGCACCGTCTCCGCGTCCATCTCCTGGTTTTGCAGGATGGAGTCGGCCAGAAGGCGGATGGAGGCCAGCGGGGTTTTCAGCTCATGAGAGGCGTCGGAGACAAAGCGGCGGCGGATCTCCTCGGTGGTCTGGAGACGGTCGGTGAGCTGGTTGAATTCCTCGGCCAGGTGGGCCAGCTCGTCCTTGCCCGAGGGCTGGAGACGGTGGCCGTACTCCCCTTCACCCACGATGCGGATGGCGCCCAGCAGAGCGCCGATGCGGGAGGTGAGCACTTTGGAAAATAGAAAACTAATGGTCAGGGCGATGGCCACCAGCACCAGAGAGATAGAGCGCAGGTTCTGCTGCAGATTCATCAGAAGAGCGCCCTGGGTGGTGTCCTCCTCGGTGAGGTAGATGGCGCCGATGGTCATGCCGCGGTAGACGATGGGACAGGCGGCGGTGGAGAGAAAGCGGCCGTCCTGATACTGAGAGTAGACCACGTCATTTCCCTCCAGAGCCAGTACCACCTCCTGAAACAGAGCATAGCGGTATTCCTCCTCCGGCTGGGCGTCTGACTGGCTGTCTTTGGACTCCTCCTCCGAGTTGGACTGGGCCAGACTGTCGTAGAGAATGAGACCGGAGGGATCGGTGACCAGCACCCGGCTCAGGCCGGTGCTGTCCAGCATGTTCATGACCCTGGCCACCTGGTCGGCATTGAGGGACTCCAGCTCCATGAGGGCGGAGGCCATCACCGCGGCCTGATTTTTCAGCGAGTCCCGCTTGGAGGAGAAGAGCAGGTTCTGGGAGGCGATGAGAGGGTAGGTGTTCAGCAGCACCAGCACCACCGCCAGAATGGCCAGATAGCTCATGGCGTATTTGACCTGCAGCCGGGAGAAGAAGGGGATCTTCTGCTGGGCCTTGCCCGGGGTTCGGCTATCCAAGGGGCGGCCCCTCCTTTCCTGGAATCATTTCTTTTGTTCGGGGTGGCTGCTGAGATAGTAGCCCACCCCCCACTTGGTGCGGATGTACTGGGGGTTGGCCGGGTCCAGCTCCAGCTTTTCCCGCAGCCGCCGCACATGGACGTCCACCGTGCGGTAGTCCCCGATATACTCATAGCCCCACACCACGTTGAGCAGGTTCTCCCGGCTGTACACCCGGCCGGGGTTGCGCATGAGAAGCTCCATCAGGTCAAATTCCTTGGCGGTAAGGTCCACGCTCACCCCGTCCTTCCAGGCGGAGCGCTCGTTGGGATCCAGACGGATGTGGCCCACGGTGAGCTGGCCGGCCGCCTGGTGCTGGACCGCCGCGCCCGAGCGGCGCAGCAGAGCACGCACCCGTGCCTTCAGCTCCAGAATGTTGAAGGGCTTTGTGATATAGTCGTCCGCGCCGCACTCAAAGCCGATGATTTTGTCGGTGTCCTCGCTGCGGGCGGTGAGCATGATAATGGGCACGTTGGAAAACTCCCGGATACGCATGCAGGCCTGGAGCCCGTCAATCTTGGGCATCATCAGGTCCAGAATAATGAGGTCGAACTTGCCCTCCCGGGCCAGCTCCACCGCCTCCTCGCCGTCGTAGCCGGTCTCCACCTGATAGCCCTCGTTTTTTAAGTTGAAGGTGATTCCCTTCACCAGGACGCGCTCGTCGTCCACCACTAATATTTTTGCCATATGATAAAGCTCCCTTGTTAATCTAAGGTGATATAGTCCAAAAGCCCCTCCAGGGTGGCCTCGCCGATCCCGGAGACCTCCAGCAGCTGCTCTGCGCTTTGGAAGGGACCGTGCTCGGTGCGGTAGTCCACGATGGCCTGGGCCTTGGTGGGACCGATGCCGGGCAGGCGGTCCAGCTCATACACGTCGGCCGTGTTTACCGGGATGCGCTCCCCCTCCAGAAGGCTTTCGGGTTGGCTGCTCTCCCCGGTCTGTGTCTGCTCCGCGGAGGAGACTGCGGTGCTCTGGCTGTGCTGGACGGTGACCGTGTAGGGGTCACTTGCGGTGCGGCTGGCAAAAAACCAGCCCGCGGTGAAGAAAACAAAGGCGGCGGTGAGTCCAAGAGCCGCGGCCTCATACCGGGAAATACCAGCCATTTTTTCCGCTCCTTCCGCTTGCGGCGGCGTGATTGGTTTGCTATAATAAATTTATCTGTCATTGAGAGGAACCCGGACGATGGGGGTGCCGGACCCTCTGAACCTATATTATATCATACATATGGAGAATTTCCCATGAAAAAATATCGCCTTTTTGCCCTGGTGCTGGTGGTCTCCATAATGACCACCCTGCTGCTACCCTTCCAGTCCCTGGCGCTGGAGCCGCCGGAGTTTCACGGCAAGAATGCCATCCTGGTGGACGCCAACTACGACGAGGTCCTTTACGAGGTAGGCGGCCACGACAAGGTCTACCCCGCCAGCATCACCAAGGTAATGACCGCCCTGCTTACCCTGGAGGCCATTGAGTCGGGCAAGCTCACTGCCCAGACCCAGATCACAGCCTCTGCCACGGCCGCTACCATCCCTGAGGGCAGCTCCACGGCTAACATCAAGGCCGGAGAGGTGCTGACGGTGGAGCAGCTTCTGTACTGCCTGCTGCTCCCCTCGGCCAATGAGGCCGCCCAGATTCTGGCCGAGACGGTGGGCGGTGATATTGACACCTTTGTGGGCATGATGAACGACAAGGCCAAGGAGCTGGGATGCGAGAACACCCACTTTGCCAATCCCCACGGCTTCCATGACCCGGACCACTACACCACGCCTTACGACATTACTCTCTTTATGAAGGCGGCCATGGAGTACGACCTGTTCCAGAAGATCGTCACCAGCCCCAATTACACCATCCCTGCCACCAACCTCAGCGAGCAGCGCACCGTGCGCAACACCAACGCCCTTACCTCCAACTGGACGTACACCGGCTACCTCTACACGCCTGGTACCGGCGGCAAGACGGGCAGCACCGACGAGGCAGGCAAGTGCCTGGTGGAGACCGCCAAGAAGGGGGACACCTACCTCATCTCCGTGGTTATGGGGGAGCCGGAGACCATTACCCTGGCCGACGGCAGCGAGAAGGTGGCCCAGTTCTATGACACCATCCAGCTGCTGAACTGGGGGTTTGAAAATTTCCAGCGCACCGTCATTTCAGAGGACAGTGAGGTAGTGGCCAAGGTGAATGTCACCCTGTCTACCCAGAGCGACCAGGTGATGGTGCGGCCCTCGGGCTCCATCGCCCGCACCCTGCCCAAGGACGTGAAGGTGGACGAGATGGAGAAGGTCATTAACCTCTTCAACGATACCGTGGAAGCCCCGGTGGAGAAGGGACAGCTGCTGGGCACCATGCGGCTTCTCTATCAGGGCGAAGAGTATGGCACCCTGGATCTGATCGCCGACAGCTCGGTGGAGCGCTCGGAGCTTCTCTACTGCCTGGACCGCATCCAGAAGTTCTTCCAGAACTGGTGGGTCAAGCTGCTGCTGGTGATCGTTGTGGTGGCCGTGGTGGCTCTGCTGCTGCGGATCTTCGTTTTCAGCAAGCGCCGCCGCTATGCCGGTGCAGGCGCCAGCCGGCGGGGCCGTTACAGCGGACGCCGCCGCAGATAAACGGAATAAAAGAACAGCCTCCCGGCTAAGCCGGGAGGCTGTTTGCTTACTTGGAGAAACGGAACACGGTGGTGTGGTCCCAGGTTTCACCCGGGCGCAGCACGCAGGAGGGGAAATTGGGGTGGTTGGGGCTGTCGGGGTAGAACTGAGTCTCCAGACACACGCCCTCCCGGTTGTGGTAGGTAACGCCGCCCTTGCCGGTGGGGCAGCCGGCCAGGAAGTTGGCTGCGTAGCACTGAACGCCGGGAAGGGTGGTCTCCACCTCCATGGTGATGCCGCTCTTGTCGCCCACCAGCCGGGCGGCGGGACGGAGGGTGCCCATGGGGCCGTCAATGACCCAGTTGTGGTCGTAGCCGCCGCAGTGCAGCAGCTGAGGAAAGAGACGGTCGATGCGCTGGCCGATGGTGTGGGGATAGAGGAAGTCCATGGGAGTGCCCGCTACCTCTTCGATCTTTCCGGTGGGGATGCTGCCGGGGACCACGGGGGTGTAGTGGGCGGCGTGGAGGACCAGTGTGTGGTCCAGCACGGTGCCGCTGTTGTGGCCGTTGAGGTTAAAGTAGGTGTGGTTGGTGAGGTTGCAGACGGTGGGTCGGTCGGTGGTGGCCTGATAGTGGGCCACCAGAGCATTGCCATCCAGGGAGTAGGTCACCTGGGCGGTGAGGGCGCCGGGGAAGCCCTCCTCCATGTCCTGGCTGTGGTAGGTGAAGCGGACCCCATTGGGCACCTCGTCAGCCTGCCATACCCGGGTGGAGAAGCCGGTGGGGCCGCCGTGGAGATGGTTATCTCCGTCGTTGACAGCCAGGGTGTATTCCACACCGTCCAGGGTGAAGCGGCCGGCGGCAATGCGGTTGGCATAGCGGCCCACGGTGGCACCTAGGTATTTATCCTGGCTCTCATAGGCATCCAGAGTATCATAGCCCAGGGCCACATCCACCATCTTACCCTCCTTGTCCGGAACATTGAGGGAGACGAGGGTAGCGCCGTAGGTGAGGAAGGTGCAGGAGAGCTGGCCGTTGTCCAGGGTGATGATCTCCACGGCCTGGCCATCCCGGGTCTGTCCAAAGGGTTTGCGCTGCATAATGAGGACCTCCTATTTTAATTTAAAATAAAGATCAAAACAGAGCCGCCAAAGACTGGGTGTAGGGGGGACGGCAGATCCCCTTTTCGGTAATGATGGCGGTAATGAGGGTGTGATCGGTGACGTCGAAGGCGGGGTTATAGCACGTTACTCCTGCCGGAGCCTGGGGCTCTTTATAAAAGAGAGAGCGGATCTCCTCTCCGCTGCGCTCCTCGATAGGGATATCTGCCCCGGTGGGGCAGTTTAAGTCGATGGTGGAGGTGGGGCCCAGCACGTAGAAGGGGATGTGGTAGTGGTGGGCCAGAATGGCCACGCCGCTGGTGCCGATCTTGTTGGCGGTGTCCCCGTTGGCGGCCACCCGGTCGCAGCCCACCATGCAGGCCTGGACCCAGCCGTTTTTCATCACCAGGGATGCCATGTTGTCGCAGATGAGGGTGACGTCTGCCCCCGCCTGCTGGAGTTCATAGGCGGTGAGCCGTGCCCCCTGGAGGAGAGGGCGGGTCTCGTCGGCAAAAATCTTCAGGGGGAAGCCCTCTTTGGCTGCCAGGTGGAGGGGACCCTGTCCGGTGCCGTAACAGGAGGTGGCCAGAGGGCCGGCGTTGCAGTGGGTGAGCACTCCGTCTCCCGGGTGGAGCAGGGAGAGACCGTAGCGGGAAATTTTCTCGCACATGTCCATGTCCTCGGCCTGGATGGCCAGAGCCTCCGCCTCCAGCCGGTCCAGAAGCTCCGGCAGGGGGAGGGGCAGCTCCAGCAGGGCGGTCATGCGCCGCAGCGCCCAGGACAGATTCACCGCTGTGGGCCGGGAGGAGGCCAGATAGTCCGCCTGCTCCCGCAGCCACCGGTCAAAGGCGGGGCGCTCCATCTGGGGGCGCTGATGGGCAAGGGCGGACAGGCACATGCCTGCGCACACCCCGATGGCAGGAGCGCCCCGCACCCGCAGGGCGTGGATGGCCTCGTACATCTCCCCGGCAGTGGTCAGGGTGAGAAAGACCCGGCGCGCAGGCAGCTGGGTCTGGTCCAAAATGATGACGCCGGTCCCGTCGGGGCTGAGGCGGACATTTTCGGGCAAATCAGCCATGGGATTCCTCCTTTGTTCGGGGCTGGGCCAAGGTGCGGTAGTGCTCCGACAGGCCACGGATGGCCTCCACCTGCTGCTCCGTTAAGGGGACGCCTCCCCCCAGCAGGGCGATGTTCAAATAGATCTTTGCCGTGTGCTCCAGCTGTTCCATGTGGTCAAAGGCGCTCCACAGGTCGCTCCCCCAGGTGAGGGCACCGTGGTTGGCCAGCAGTACCCCGTTGTGGTCATGGACAAAGGGCAGGATGCTCTGGGGCACCTCCGGGGTGGAGGGCAGGGCGTAGGGGGCCACCGGGATGGGGCCTAAACCGCTGACCATCTCGGTGAGATAGGGTACATCCAAAGGGCGGCGGCAGGCGGCAAAGGCGGTGGCAGCGGCTGGGTGGGCGTGGACCACCGCGCCCACGTCGGGCCGGGCGGCGTAGACCGCCCAGTGCATGGGGGCCTCGGAGGAGGGGTGACGGTCCCCCTCTAAGACGCGGCCCTCCCCGTCGCACACCACCAGCATCTCCGGGGTGATGCGGCCCTTGCTCACCCCCGAGGGGGTGATGAGGAACCGGCCGTCCTCCAGGCGCAGGGAGAGGTTCCCGTCGTTGCTGGCCACATAGCCCCGTTGGTAGAGAAGATGGCAGGCCTCACACAGCTGGGATTTGGCAAAGGCCAGGGCGCTGGGTGCGCCCTGGCCCGGTATGTAACCGCTCACAGGAAGATCTTGCTGGGGGCACGCCGTCCGGCGTACTGGTCCTCCAGCTCGTGCTGGTGGTAGAGGTAGCCCTCGTGGTCAAAGTACTTGGCGCCCTTGGGGCACTTCTTCACGCAGGCGCAGCACTTGATACACTTGCCTACCACGTTGGATACGTCATTGGGGTCGATGGAGCCCATGGGGCACAGCCGGGCGCACAGGCCGCACTTGACGCACTTGTCCGGGTCGGTCTTGGGCTTGGCCTTCAAAAAGTCCTTGATGGGCTCGCCGTGGCGGTCCCGGGGGGTATAGTAGGGGCGGATGGGGTCGCAGCCCTCCACCTCCACCGCCTGGGTGGGAACTTCGGTGAGACCTTTCACCTTTTCAGCGGCCTTGTGGGCCAGCTCGTCCACCAGGGCCATGTCGTCGGCATCGGGACGGCCTGCGCCCAGAATGGTGGAGAAGGAGTGCTCGCCCACGAAGGCGCCAGCGGCAACAGGCATGAAGCCGTTGTCCCGCATGACGTTTTTCAGCTCCATCAGGCCGTCGTCAAAGTTGCGGTTGCCGTAGAGCACCACAGGGATGGCCAGGGCACCCTGGGCCTTCACCTTGTCCCGCACATAGGGCAGCAGCAGGTTGGGCACGCGGCCGGCATAGACGGGCACGCCCATGACCACCAGGTCATCGGGGCCGAAGGTGAGCTCGTCCTCCCGGCTCTTGGGCAGGTTGAAGCTGAAGGTCTGGTACTGAGCGCCCAGCTCCTGGGCCACAGTCTTGGCCAGGGTGGTGACCACCTTCTCGGTGGTGCCGGTGGCGCTGAAGTACACCGACCAGACGGTTTTGATCTCCATGATGTAATATCCTCCTCACAAATATTCCCGCCGGAGAAGTGGGGTCACTCCTCGGCGGTGCCGGATACGATCTGGGTGTCCACCACACAGTCCGCCTTGATCTTTGCCAGGGCGGCCATGTGGGGCGTGGTCAGGTGGGCCTGCTGGGCCGCCCGGTCCCGCCAGCGCTCCACCAGCAGCAGGGTGTTATCCTCCTGCGCGGGCAGGTAGTAGGCGTACTGGAGGCAGCCGTCCTCCTGGCGTACGGCATCCAAAATGCCCTGGGCCTGTACCTCCTTTAAAAAGGTATCCCGCATACCGGGCTTCATGGTGTAGGTCACGTTAAGAAGCAGCATCGTTTGCCCTCCTGTTCAGCGGTTTTTCATGCGCTGAAAATCCAGATATCCCTCTAAAATCAGCGAAGCGGCCACCGCGTCCACGGTTTTCTTCCGCTTCTTTGCGTTTTTGCCCCCCTCGGCCAGAATGCGGTGGGCATCCACGGTAGTGCGCCGCTCATCCCACAGCACCGGCTCCAGACCGGTGGCCTGGGCGACCTGGGCGGCAAAGTCCCGGTAGAGCTGGGCACGGGGTCCCTCCGTGCCGTCCATATTCCGGGGAAAGCCCATGACCAGCTGGTCCACCTGGTGCTCTTTGACCAGCCGCGCCAGCTCCGAGAGCACCACCTCCGCCTTGCGGGAGTGGATGGTGGTAGTCATCCCGGCCAGAAAGCCGGTGGGGTCGGAGATGGCAACGCCGGTGTGGGCGTCGCCGTAGTCGATGGCCATGACGCGCAAACAATCAACTCCTTCCAATCTCTTCCCCTACACTATACAAGAAAAAACGCGGCCTTACAAGAGGAAGACGCGGCTTATTTCAGCGCGTCGGATACCCGCAGCATCAGGTCCTCGTGGGTGCGGTCCACCAGGTGGGTGTAGATGCGTCCGGTGGTGGAGGGAGTAGAGTGGCCCAGGGCCTTGCCGATGTCAAAGAGAGAGGCCCCCTGGCAGGAGGCGATGGTGGCAAAGGTGTGGCGCAGGCCGTGGAAGGTGAGGCGGGGCAGGTTATTGCGGCGCACAAAACGGGTGAAAGCCAGGGACAGGGCGTTGGGGGAGTAGGGGCGCTGTTTGTGGTCCAGGACCACGTAGCCCTCGGGGTTAAAATTGTCCGGGTCCTGGCAGCGCAGGGCCTCCTGGCGGCTCTGTTCCTGCTCCAGCAGCAGGCACAGCTCGTCGGCCAGATAGAGGGTGCGCACCGAGGCGCGGTTTTTGGTCTCCTTCTGCACGATGTTGGCTCCGTAGGCGGTGCGGGCCTCCCGGATGATGACCAGGCGGCGCTGAAGGTCCACGTTGTCCCACTTCAGACCGCAGATCTCCTCCCGGCGCATTCCCAGACTGCCGGCCAGCTTTACCGGCAGCTCCAGAGGTTTTCCCTGGATGAGCTGGTAGAGCTGCTTGAGCTCCAGGTTGTCATAGAAGGAGGTCTCCTTGGGACGGGGACGGGGCGGCTCCACCCGGTTCATGGGGGAGACGGGGATCATCTCCTGACGCACCGCCGAGCGCAGGGCGCTGGAGAGCAGGTCGTGGTGGCGGCGCATGGTGTTGGAGGAGAGGTTGGCTTCCCGCTGGGTGGTGGTGTAGTACTCCTGGACCTGTTTGGCGCTGAGCTTGGTCAGGGGCGTGTCTCCCAGAGCGGGGTCAATATGGTTGTCGATGATCTTCTGGTAGGCGTACACCGTGGTCTCCGCCCGGTTGGGGCGCACGATGGAGTCCATCCAGTATTCCAGCCACTGGGACAGGGTCATCTCCTGGGCGGGAACAAACTGGGGCTGTTCCCGGGTGGCATGAAATTCCTTCAGACCGTTTCGGGCCGCGGCCAGGGTGGGGAAGGTACGGTATTGCTTGATGCGCTTACCATTTTCATCCCGCCCCAGGTCCATGCTGACGTAGTAGAGATGGCGTATGTCGTCGTATGAGATGTTTCGTTCTACTGTTTTCCTGGCCATAGTCGGTCCTCCTTTTAAAACTGATGGATGGGCAATTACCAAACACACACAGGGTGCCCTCCGTGTTTATTTTTGGCAGCTCTGGGAATAAAAAATTCATGTCCGCCCACAAAAGTGCCTGGGAGCAAAAAAACCCGGACGCCCGGGTGTGGACATTATGTGGGAACCCTTTCCACGAAAAAACGCGCCTGCCTGGCATGATGTCGGCAGGGCAGCTGGAAGAGAAGGATTGAAGCGGGAAAATTGTTAAGATACACCAAAAGAGAAGGGCAGATAAAATGGTGGCTTGTCACATTGTATCATATTCTGTCGAAAAAGTCATGCCTTATATCTCCTGGTAAAATTTTTAGAGCAAAAAGAGGGAAACACAGAGAAAAAACAAGCTTTTAAGAATGGCGGGGGTATGGTACACTGGGGGCGGGTGATAACATGATACGGATTCAAAATATTCCCCTGCCTGTGGGCGGGAGTTTGGAACAGCTGCGCCGCAAAGCGGCCCGGACGCTGGGGCTGCGTCCCGGGGCATTGAAGCAGGTGCGGCTGGTGCGTCAGTCCATCGACGCACGGAAAAAGCAGGATGTACACTATGTGTATACCTTGGATGTGGAAGTGGAGCAGGAGGAGGCGGTGCTGTCGGCCTGCACGGCCCGCAACGTCTCTCTGGTCCATCCGGTACCCTACGCATTCCCTGAGGTGAAGCGCCGTTCCACCAACATGCCGGCGGTGGCGGGAATGGGGCCGGCGGGCCTGTTTGCTGCCCTGTTTCTGGCTCGGAACGGTATTCCCTGTATCGTGCTGGAGCGGGGCCAGGATGTGGATACCCGAACCAAAGATGTAGAGCGGTTCTGGAAGGACGGCACTCTGGACCCCAGCTCCAATGTGCAGTTTGGCGAAGGAGGTGCAGGCACCTTCTCCGACGGCAAACTGACCACCGGAACCCACGACCCCCGCATTGCCGCAGTGATGGATGCCCTCATTGTAGCGGGAGCGCCGGAGGACGTGAAGTGGTCCCACAAGCCCCACATCGGTACCGATATTTTGCGACAGGTGGTGAAAACCATCCGTCAGGAGCTCATCTCCCTGGGCTGTGACGTGCGCTTTGGCAGCTGCCTCACCGGACTGGAACACAGCGGCGGACAGCTCAGCGGCATTTGGGTGGAGGGACCGGAGGGGCGCTACCGCCTGGACTGTGACGCCCTGGTGCTGGCGCCCGGCCACTCCGCCCGGGATACCTTCCGGATGCTGGAGCAGGAGGGGGTGCCCATGGAGCAGAAGAGCTTTGCCATCGGTGTGCGGATCGAGCACAAGCAGAAGCTCATCTCCCAGGCCCAGTACGGCCCCTTCTGGGACCAGCTGCCGCCCACCGACTACAAGCTGGCCTGCCATCTGCCCAACGGCCGCTCCGCCTTTACCTTCTGTGTGTGCCCCGGCGGCCATGTGGTGGCCTCGGCCTCCGAGCCGGGCCAGCTGGTGACCAACGGTATGAGCTACCGCAGCCGGGATGGAGAGAACATCAATGGCGGTTTCCTGGTGGGCGTTGGTCCGGAGGATTTTCAGACCTTTGGCTCCGATCCCCTGGCGGGAGTGCGCTTCCAGGAGCAGTGGGAGCGCGCCGCGTTCCAGGCGGGAGGCGGCGGCTTCATGGCTCCGGCCCAGCGGGTGGAGGATTTTCTGGCAAAGCGCGCCTCCCAGGGACCTGGAGAAGTGCGGCCTACCTACCAGCCCGGCGTGACCTGGACTACACTGGAGGACTGTCTGCCTGATTATGTCACCGACACCCTTCGGGGGGCGCTGCCTGTTCTGGACCGGAAGCTCCACGGTTTTGCCCATCCCGACGGGGTGCTCACCGGAGTGGAGACCCGGTCGTCCTCTCCGGTGCGGATCGTTCGGGACGAGACGTACCAGTCCACCCTGCGGGGGTTGTATCCCTGCGGCGAGGGTGCTGGATATGCTGGGGGAATTGTAAGTGCCGCCGTGGACGGCATCCGGGTGGCGGAAGCGGTGGCCCGGGGATAATGGAATAAAAGCAAACACAGGGCGCTGCTTTTGGCAGCGCCCTGTGTTTTATACCTTTTAATACGTATGATCGCAGATCTCCTGGATCTTGGCTTGGAGGCGTTTCAGGTCCTCGAAGGTCTCGGGGCGGCGGCGGGGGTCCCGCAGAATGGCCGCCGGGTGGAACAGGGCCATCATCTGCACGCCGGACTTTTCAAACCACTGGCCGTGCTCCTTGGTGATCTTGAAGTCGGGCTTGATGAGCCGCATGGCGGCAATGCGGCCCAGACACACGATGATCTTGGGACGAATGAGAGCCACCTGGTTGCGCAGATAGCCGATGCAGGCGTCCTGCTCCGTGTTCAGGGGATCCCGGTTCTGAGGCGGACGGCACTTGACCATGTTGGCGATGTACACGTTCTTCTCCCGGCTCAGGTCGATGACCTCCAGCATGTCGTCCAGCAGCTTGCCGCCCCGGCCCACAAAGGGCAATCCCTGCAGGTCCTCGTTCTCGCCGGGGCCTTCTCCAATGAGCATGACCTCCGCATCCCGGGGGCCGGTGCCGAAGACCACGTTATGGCGGGTCTGGGACAGGGCGCACTTCTGGCAGGAGAGGCACTCCTGCTCCAATTCTTTCCAATCCAGCATAGCGTTTCCCTCACTCCGTGTTGATTTGTTCGAGTGTACCATAAAATGACGAAGGACGCAATGGTGGAAGATGGCAGATAAAAATCACAAGATATTGTGTCAAAAAAGAAATAAAAGCACAACGAAAAAACGAAATGAGAAATTATGTAAAATAAAATAGAACGTATGTTTTATGTGAAAAAGCGGTCGAAACCCAGGGAAACCTGCGGTTTTTTTCTGTGCAAATCGGAAAAAAAGGGTTGCTTTTTATGTCAACAGCTTTTATACTAAAACACAAGGGTGGGGGAAAGTGGAGCCATTCCCCACAAAAAGGGTTTCAAGTGGGGGAGAGGTGAATGGGATGACCGGCACGTACGAGCACAGCATCGACGCCAAAGGCCGCCTGTTTATCCCCGCCAAGCTCCGGGAGGAGCTGGGCGTCTCCTTTTACCTGGCCATGGGTATCGACACCTGTCTGGCCATCTACCCCCAGGCCACCTGGGACAAGTTTACCGAAAAATTTGCCTCCCTGCCCATGACACAATCCAGAGTGATGCGTCCCCTGTTTGCCAACGCGGTGAAATGCGAGCTGGACAGCCAGGGACGCATTGTTATTCCTCAGAAGCTGCGCAAGTACGCTCAGCTGGAAAAGGACGCGGTCATTCTGGGTGTGAACGACCGGGCTGAAATCTGGAGCGCCAAGCTCTGGCAGGAAGACGAGGAGGAGATGACCCCCGCCAAGATGGCCCAGTGCATGAGCGCTTTGGGGTTCTGATCTGATATGAGTGAGACATTTACCCACCGTCCGGTGCTGCTGGACGAGTGTATCGAAGCTTTGAATATCCGCCCCGACGGGATCTATTTGGACGGGACCCTGGGACGGGCGGGCCACAGCCGGGAGATCGCCCGGCGGCTGACCACGGGACGGCTCATCTGTGTGGACCGGGACCAGGCCGCTCTGGACGCGGCTCAGGACCGGCTGAAGGACTGGATGGACCGGGTCACCCTGGTGCACAGCAACTTTGATCAGCTGGACGCCATTCTGGACCGCCTGGGACTGGCTGGCGTGGACGGCATGCTGTTTGATCTGGGTGTGTCCTCCCCGCAGCTGGACGACGGTTCCCGGGGATTCTCCTACATGGCCGACGCCCCTTTGGATATGCGGATGGACCGCTCTGAGGGGCTCACCGCCGCCGATGTGGTGAACCAGTGGTCTCAGGAGGAGCTGCGGCGCATTTTGAGCCAGTACGGCGAGGAGCGCTACGCCCCCTCCATTGCCGCCGCCATCGTCCGCCGCCGCCAGGACAAGCCCATTGAGACCACCCTGGAGCTGGTGGATATCATCAAAAGTGCCATGCCCGCCCGGGCGCTGAAAGAGAAGCAGCACCCGGCTAAGCGGAGCTTTCAGGCCATCCGCATCGCTGTAAACGATGAGTTGGCCAGTGTGGACCGGATGGTCCGTGCCGCGGTTCCCCGCCTCAACAAGGGGGGACGGCTGGCCGTCATTACCTTCCACTCGTTGGAGGACCGGATCGTGAAGACCGATCTGGCCGAATTTGCCAAGGGATGTACCTGTCCGCCGGATTTCCCGGTGTGTGTGTGCGGGAAGACCCCGGACGTGAAGCTGACACCCCGCAAGCCCATCCTTCCCTCTGAGCGGGAGGTGGAGGAAAACCCCCGCGCCCGAAGCGCCAAGCTGCGGGTGGCCGAGAAATTAAAAGACCCCACGCAATCGTTTTGTGAAATCGGGAGAGAAATGGAGTGACTGGAATGGCAAGCCGCCATCGCACCAACACAGCCTCATATAATACCTACGGCAGCGTGGCATACGCTCCCGCTTACGAAGGCGGCGCCCTTCGCAACCCCAAGGAGCGGACCCTTCAGCCCCAGCCCAAGGTCCGCACCCACGAGCGTACCCGCAGCCTCACCCGGACAAAGGTTCAGGTCCGGGAGGCAGGCGAGATTTCTCCCTTTGCCGTGGTTGGATTTTTGGCGGTGGGTGTGTTTGCGGTACTGGTGATTTTCAGCTATGCCCAGTTCACCGTGGCCAACAGCCAGCTCTCCTCCCTGCGCAGTGAGCTGAGCGATCTGCAGGCGCAGAACGTGACCCTCTCGGCTGAGTATGAGCGGGTCTTTGACATGGAGCGTATCCAGGCCGCCGTGGGAGACACCATGGTCCGGCCCACCAACGACCAAGTGGTCTACCTGGATCTGTCCCAGCCCGACAATGTGGTGCTGAGCGAGGATCAGGAGCGGTCCACCGGTATCCGGGGAGCCCTGGAGGGTCTGGAGGACATTTTCCATCAAGTGATCGAATATTTCCGCTGAGATAGCGCATATAGTGAGCTGTAAAGCGGCACATCAGACAAGGGCGCAAGAAAGAAATTTCTTGCGCCCTTCTACCGCAAAGGAGGACTCAGATGTACAGACAACGGCAGCCCGAACCCCGGAAAAACCCCAGCGAGCGCAGTCGCCAGTCCAAACGGCTGGTGTTCCGCCGCTCTATGGTACTCATGGGCGTGTTTGGCCTGGGATTATTTATTCCTCTGCTGATCCAGCTGTGGAACATCGCCATCGTGCACCACGATGAGTATCAGACCAAAGCCATCGAGCAGCAACTGATGGACGTGACCGTGTCGGCCAACCGGGGCGAGATCCTGGATGCCAACGGCGATGTGCTGGCCATGTCGGCCACGGTATACAACCTGATCCTGGCCCCCAAGGACCTGGTGGCCAGTGTGAGTGAGAGTAAGTTCAAGGATGAGGACGGCAACCTGGACGAGGACGCCTACAACGCCGAGATCCAGCGCAAGCGGGATGTGGTGGTGGACGGCCTGTGTGAGCTGATGCCTGACCTGGACCGGGAAAAGCTGGAACAGCGCATGGAGAAGACCAACTCCCAGTATGAGGTGCTGGCCACCCAGATCGAGGAGCAGGACGCCAAGACCATCCGGGCCTTTATTGAGGAGAACAATACCTCCTACTACCTCTATCTCACCCCCAGCACCAAGCGCTACTACCCCTACGGTTCCCTGGCCAGCCAGGTGCTGGGCTTTGTGAACTCCGAGGGCGGCGCCTACGGCCTGGAGGCCTGGTACGAGGACCTGCTCAAGGGTGTGCCCGGCCGTGTGGTGACGGGCAAGACTGCCCAGAACGTGGAGATGTATAACAGCTACTCCAACTACATCGACGCCATCAACGGTTACGATCTGACTCTGACCCTGGACGCCACCATCCAGTCCTACGCCCAGCAGGCGCTGGAAAAGGGTATTGAGATGTACGACGTGCAAAACGGCGGCTTCTGTCTGGTGATGGACCCCCAGACCGGAAAGGTGCTGGCCATGGCCAGTTCCCCCAACTTTGACCCCAATAACTACTCTGTCATCTCCGACAGCTTCCTGTTGGAGGATGTGGACACCGATACGGCCACCATCTACCAGCAGCTGAAGGAGGAGAACGACGCAAAACCTGCCGACGAGCAGCTCACCGACGCGGAGCTTCAGGAGCAGGCCCAGGCTCAGGCCAAGGGTGCGGCCCGTGAGAAGCAGTGGAGCAACCGGACTGTTAAGGAGACCTACGAGCCCGGCTCCACCTTCAAGGCTCTGGTGCTGGCCGCCGCTCTGGAGGAGGGCGTGGTGTCTGAAAATGATACCTTCGACTGTCCCGGCTACTACAACATCGGCGGCTGGCGCATCAACTGTTCCAAGCGCACCGGCCACGGACACCAGACCCTGGCCGAGGCGGTACAGAATTCCTGTAACCCCGCCTTCATCGAGATCGGTCAGCGGCTGGGAGCGGAGAAGTTCTATGAATACTTCCAGGCCTTTGGTATGACGGAGAAGACCGGCATCGACCTGCCCGGCGAGGAAAAGGGCGTCAACTGGGGCAGCAACATGGGCATCGTAGACCTGGCGGTGGCCTCCTTCGGTCAGCGCTTCAACGTCACCCCCTTGCAGATGGTCACCGGTTTCTCCGCCGTCATCAACGGCGGCAATCTGTACCAGCCCTATGTGGTGCAGAAGGTCACTGATTCGGAGGGAAATACCGTCAAAGAGAACAGCTCCACCCTGGTGCGCCAGGTAGTGAGCGAGCAGACCAGCCAGCGGGCACGGGCCATCCTGGAGACCGTCGTCTCCGAGGGCGGCGGCAGCAACGCCTATCAGGCGGGCTACCGCATCGGCGGTAAGACTGGTTCCGCTGAGACCCTGGAGGACGGACGTACCATCGTCTCCTTCATGGGCTTTGCTCCGGCGGACGATCCCCAGGTCATTGTCCTGATGGCCTACGACACCCCCAAGGAGGCCTCTCCCGGCAGCTCCTACGGCACCTGCGGCGTGTACATCAGCGGCGGCGCCATGGCGGCTCCCCGGGCGGGCGAACTCATTGCCCAGATCCTGGACTACATGGGAGTGGAGAAGCAATACACCACCGAGGAGTCGGCGGCCACCACGGTCACCACGCCTCAGGTCACCGGATACACCGTGGCCGACGCGGCCGTCCGGCTGGAGAAGAAAAACCTGACCTACCGCACAGTAGGAACGGGCGACGTGGTCACCAGTCAGGTGCCTGCCGCCAACTCCGCCGTGCCCAGCGGCTCCACCGTGATCCTCTACCTGGGGGATGCGGCGCCGGAGGAGACGACCACCGTGCCCAACGTGGTGGGTATGAGCTATGAAGGGGCAAAGAAAGCCCTGGAGGCCCAGGGCCTGTTCATGCAGGCGGCGGGCAGCAGCACCTTCTACAGCGAGAGCTCCAAGGCCCAGAGCCAGAGCGTAGCTGCCGGAGAGAGCGTGGCCACCGGCACCATCGTGCAGGTCCAGTTCAGCACGTTGGTGGAGGACGGGGCCGCCGACTTCTATGAGATAACATAGTTCCCTTTTCCACGCGCATAACTTAGAGAGAATGAAACTGCACCCGTGAGGGGTGACGACTGTGAAGCTGTGGCAATTGTTAGCCGGCGTTCCCCTCACGGGGGAACCTTATTCTCAGGAAATGGAAATTACTTCCATATCCTACGACACCCGAACCCTGCTTCCCGGCGCGCTGTTTGTGGCGCTGCCGGGGGCCAAGACAGACGGCAGTCTGTACATTGACGAGGCCCTGGCCAAAGGGGCTGCGGCGGTGGTGTGCCGCCGCCGTCCCCAGCGGGAGGGGGTATTCTTCACCACGCCTGACCCGCGGCGGGCTTTGGCTTTGCTGGCGGAAAACTGGTTTGGCCATCCCGGCCGGGAGATGACCCTCATCGGGGTCACCGGCACCAACGGAAAGACCACCACTACCTTTTTAATTAAGGAAATGCTGGAGGGGGCGTTAAAGACCCAGGTGGGGCTCATCGGTACCATCCAGAACATGGTGGGGGAGCGGGTGTTGCCCGCCCACCGAACCACGCCCGAGAGCTACGAGGTTCAGCAGCTTTTAAGGGAGATGGCCGACAGCGGCTGTACCCATGTGGTGATGGAGGTGTCCTCCCACGCACTGGTGCAGCACCGGGTGGAGGGACTGGATTTTTCCGTGGCCGCCTTCACCAACCTGACCCAGGACCACCTGGACTACCACCATACCATGGAGGAGTACCGCTCCGCCAAGGAGCGCCTGTTCCATCAGTGCCGCCGTGCAGTGCTGAACCTGGATGACGAGGCGGGGCGGTGGTACCGGGAGCGGCTGGCCTGTCCGGTGTTCACCTACTCAGAGAACAAGGACCAGGCCGACCTCACCGCCAAGGGCATCCGCCTCTACCCCGGACAGGTGGAGTTTGAAGCAGTGGCCCGGGAGCAGATCCAGCGGGTTTTCCTGCCCATTCCCGGCGGCTTTACCATCTACAACGCCCTGTGCGCTCTGTCGGTGGGACTGTGTCTGGGACTGCGGCTGAGCGAGTGCGCTGCCGCCCTGCGCAGCGCCCGGGGCGTGAAGGGGAGAGTGGAGGTAGTTCCCGTACCCACCGCCTACACGGTGCTCATCGACTACGCCCACAGTCCCAACGCCCTGGAAAATATCCTGCTTACGGCCCGGGATTTTACCGCCGGAAGGCTCATCTGCCTGTTTGGCTGCGGCGGCGACCGGGACCGCACCAAGCGGCCTATTATGGGCGGCGTGGTGAAGGAACTGGCTGATCTGGCGGTGGTCACCTCGGATAATCCCCGAACCGAAGATCCCGAGGACATCATCCAGGATATCCTGGCGGGCATGGAGGGAGAGGGAGCCCAGATTCATGTGGAGCCAGACCGGCGGCAGGCCATTGCCTGGGCGCTGTCTCAGGGGCGGCCGGGGGATGTGATCGTGCTGGCGGGGAAGGGACATGAGACCTACCAGGAGATCCAGGGGGTGCAGTACCCCATGGACGAGCGGGAAATCGTGGCCCAATATTTTTCCAGCGCCCCTTCGTGGGAAAGGACTGGAAATCTTCCAGCGGGTGTAGTATAATACCTTGTTTCAATCCTTCGCAGTTCTGACCCTGGCACAAAAGAGAAAGAGGACCTGGAGGTTTCGACATGACATATATTCTCAGCTTCATTGTGGCCTTTGGCGTGACCGCCATTGCCGGACAGATTTTGATCCCGGTGCTGCGCCGGCTCAAGGCCGGACAGTCCATCCGGGAGGACGGACCCACCTGGCACATGTCCAAACAGGGTACCCCCACCATGGGCGGCCTGATGTTTATTCTGGGTATCGCCGTGGCGGTGGTGGCCGCGGGCTGGCAGGATTTCCAGCACGGACTTCATAACCACATTGTGGTGTTCCTGTTTGCCCTGGTGTTTGGCGCCATCGGCTTCATCGACGATTTCCAGAAGCTGCGCCACCACGCCAACGAGGGCCTCACCGCCCCCCAGAAGTTCCTGCTCCAGCTGGCGGCAGCCATCGTATTTACCCTGCTGCTGCGGAAGGACGGCTACCTCAGCCCCGACCTGTATATCCCCTTCTTCAACATTGAGATCGTGGGTATCCCCTGGGTGATTTACATGATCTTTGCCGCCTTTGTTATGGTGGGTACCGTCAACGCGGTGAATCTCACCGACGGCATTGACGGCCTGGCCACCGGCGTGACCATCCCGGTGATGATCTTCTACGTCGCCGTGTCCGCCTGGTATGGCAAGAGCGATCTGGTCACTGTCTCCGCCGCCATGGCGGGCGGCCTGTCTGCCTTCCTCATCTATAACTTCCATCCGGCCAAGGTGTTCATGGGCGATACCGGCTCCCTGTTTTTGGGCGGCGCGGTGTGCGGCATGGCCTTTGCCCTGGACCTGCCCCTGGTGATCCCCATTGTGGGCCTGGTGTATGTGCTGGAGGTGCTCTCCGACATCATCCAGGTGGTCTACTTCAAGAAGACCGGCGGCAAGCGCTTTTTCCGCATGGCCCCCCTGCACCACCACCTGGAGCTGGGCGGCTGGAGCGAGACAAAGCTGTTCTGCGTGTTCTCCGGCGCTACCCTGATCCTGTGCGTGCTGGCCTTCTGGGGAGTTATGTATCGGTATCCGATGTAAGACGAAGCGCTTAAGGCGTGCGGAGCAGCGCGGATGGACCGGAGCGAGGGCGAGCGCCGGGCCGCAGGGCGGCCCAAGACCAGCCCGAGTCGGAGGGAAGCCGCGCGTCGCGCAGCCGCCGCAGCGTGACAGACCGAAGAGTTTGTTCATATTCCAAGCATGCTATTTATCCCGCCTCAAAGGAGGAATTCCATGGCCCGAAAACCCAAACGTGACCTGACGGTAGAAGAGCAGCTGGCCCGGGGGCCCATGGATCTGCCCTTTTTGATGCTGGTGATGATCCTGCTGGGCATCGGCCTGATTATGATGTTCTCGGCCTCCTATGCCACAGCCTACTATGACAGCAAGGTGGCCGATCCCCTGTACTATATCAAGCGCCAGGCCATGTTTGCCGTGGTGGGCGTGGCGGTCATGTATGTGGTGTCCAAGATCAACTACCAGACCTTCCGGTGGATGTCGGTGCCCGCTCTGATTTTCAGCATCATTTTGCTGCTGCTGGTATTTACCCCGCTGGGCCGAAGTCACAACGGCGCCCGGCGGTGGCTGTATCTGGGTGTGGAGTTCCAGCCGTCCGAGATCGCCAAAATCGCAGTGATCCTGTTTTTTGCCGCCCGGCTTTGTAAGCGGGACAGCCGAAAGCCTCGCCGGTATAAAAACCGCACCTTTACCGGGCGGATGCTCAACCGACTGGAGCGCATTGGCTTTCTGGAGCTGGTGCCCTACATCGCTGTGCTGGGCACGGTACTGCTGCTGGTGCTGCTGGAGCGGCACATGTCCGGTACCATCCTGGTCATGGTGGGCGCCGCGGCGGTGCTGTTTGCCGCGGGCATCAATATCTGGTGGTTTATCGGCGGCGGCGCGGTAGTCGGTTCCCTGCTGGCCTTTATCATGCTGGCCACGCCCTATATGAATGCCCGTATCGAACTGTGGCTGGACCCCTGGGCCCAGCGACAAGGGAACGGATACCAGACGGTGCAGTCCCTGCTGGCCATGGGCTCCGGCGGTCTGTTGGGTCTGGGGCTGGGCAACAGCAAACAGAAAATGCTCTATCTCCCCGAACCGGAAAACGACTTCGTTTTCCCCATCGTGGTGGAGGAGCTGGGCTATATCGGCGGGGCCGTGGTGATCATCCTGTTTGCCCTGCTCATCCTGCGGGGCTATTGGCTGGCCCTCCACGCCCGGGATAAGTTCGGAGCCCTGACCATCGTGGGCATCATCACCCTGTTTGCTACCCAGGTGTTTTTGAACATCGCCGTGGTTACCAACCTGATCCCCAATACCGGCATTTCTCTGCCCTTCTTCAGTTACGGCGGAACAGCCTTGCTGATACAGTTGGGGGAGATGGGCATGATATTAAGTATCTCCCGTCAGATCCCCGCGCCCAAGCACGATTAAGGCCCTTGGCCTGATATAGAACGAGGTGGTTTCATGAATATCCTCTTTACCTGCGGCGGTACCGCCGGACATGTGAACCCGGCGGTAGCCCTGGCACGCATTTTCCAGGAGCGCAATCCCGGCTGCCGGGTGCTGTTCGTGGGAGCGGACGGAGGGATGGAGACCCGGCTGGTGCCCAAGGAGGGCTACCCCATCCAGACGGTGACCATCACCAATTTCCACCGCTCGCTGGCTCCTGCCGACATCGCCCACAATCTGGGCACCCTGGTGAATATGCAGAAGTCCAAGAAGCAGGCCCAGCGCATTTTGGATGAGTTCCAGCCCGACCTGGTGGTGGGCACCGGAGGCTATGCCTCCTTCCCTGTGGTAAAGGAGGCCGCCCGGCGGCATATCCCCACCGCCGTCCACGAGTCCAACGCCGTGCCCGGACTGACCACCAAGGCCCTGTCCAAGGTAGTGGACTGCGTGATGGTGGGCTTTGAGGAGAGCCGCTCCCACTACGATAACCCTGATAAGGTGGTAGTCACCGGCACCCCTGTGCGGGGCGACTTCTTCCGCTACACCCGGGAGGAAGCCCGCAAGCAGTTGGGTATCGAGGACAACCGTCCCCTGCTGCTGTCCTACTGGGGCTCCCTGGGCGCGGAGGTGATGAACCGCCAGATGGTGGATTTCATCGCCAAGGAGTGCTATGAGGGCGCACCGTTCCGCCACATCCACGGCGCGGGCCGGGACTTCTCCTGGATGCAGGAGGAGCTGCTGCGCCGGGGGCTGAAGCTGGGGGATAACGGGGTGGAGGTCCGGGAGTATATCTACGATATGCCCCTGGTGATGGCCGCCGCCGACGTGGTTCTCTGCCGGGCGGGCGCCTCCACCATCTCGGAGCTCACCGCCATTGCCAAGCCGGCCATTCTGGTGCCCTCTCCCAACGTCACAGCCAACCACCAGGAGAAGAACGCCCGGGTGCTGGCCGACCAGGGAGCGGCGGTGCTGCTGCTGGAGAAGGACTGCCAGAGGGACGAGCTCTACGAGCAGGCTGAGGCGCTGCTGCGGGACCGGCCTCGCCGGGACAGCATGATCCGGGCGCTGACCAGCATGGCGGTGCCCGATGCGGGGGAAAAGATCTATATTACCCTGCGCTCGCTGATGCGGGGCTGAAACCACTTTTTTGATGTTTGCATAGGATAGCCTGAACGAAATGAAGTTGGAGGCTATCCCATGAGCATGTATGAAATCCAAGGCGGCAGGCCGCTGGGCGGGCGGCTGAGGGTCCAGGGGGCCAAGAACAGTGTTCTTCCCCTGCTGGCCGCCGCGCTGCTGGCTCCAGGCCAGAGCGTGATCCATAACTGCCCCGATCTGTCTGATGTGTCCGCCACCCTGGATATTCTGGCCCTGCTGGGCTGCCGAGTGTCCCGGGAGGGGGAGACCGTGACGGTGGACGCCGCCGCCCTGAGCGGCAGCGCCATTCCCGAGCGGCTGATGCGGGAGATGCGCTCCTCGGTGATTTTTCTGGGGGCTCTGCTGGCCCGTACCGGGAGCGCCCGGCTGTGCTATCCCGGAGGCTGCGAGCTGGGTCCCCGGCCCATCGATCTGCACCTGGCCGCCCTGCGGGGGCTGGGAGCGGAGATCCGGGAGGATGGGGAGTGCCTTACCTGCACCGCGGGCCGCGGACTGCGGGGGGCGCGGATCCATCTGCCCTTTCCTAGTGTGGGAGCCACCGAGAACGCCATGCTGTGCGCCTGCGGAGCTCAGGGGGTGACTACCTTGGTGGGAGCCGCCCGGGAGCCGGAGATCGTGGACCTGGAGCGCTTTTTGAACAAATTAGGGGCCAGAGTGTCTGGCGCGGGCACGTCGGTGGTCACCATTGAAGGAGGCCGTCCTCTTCACGGGGCGGAGCACACGGTGATGGGCGACCGCATCGTGGCATCCACCTGGCTGTGCGCCTGCGGGGCGGCAGGAGGAGAGATCGCCCTGACCGGTGTGGAGCCCTCCTCCCTGGATACGGTGCTCTCCTGCCTGGAACAGGCGGGGGGAGAACTGGAGTGCCGGGGAGAGGAGATCCGCTTCCGGAGCACGAAACCCCTGCAAGGTATCCCGCCGGTACATACCGCACCTTATCCCGGCTTTCCCACCGACGCCCAGGCCATTCTGATGGCCGCCCTGGCAGGTGGAAAAGGCCAGACTTTGTTTGTAGAAAATATGTTTGAGAGCCGCTACCGTCATGTGGCGCAGCTGCAGCGCATGGGGGCGGATATCCGGGTGTGGGGCCGCTCCGCCGTGGTGACGGGCCGCCCTCTGCACGGTCAGCGGGTGGAGAGCACCGACCTGCGGGGCGGAGCTGCTCTGGTGGTGGCCGCCCTGGGGGCGGAGGGAACGACCCAGGTGACCCAGCTGAGCCATATCCGCCGGGGCTATCAGGATATGGAAGGCACCCTTCGGCAGCTGGGAGCAGACATCCGCCTGCTCCCCACAAACAGAGATACAGGAGAAGACCATGGCATCTGTGAGACACAACCGAAAGCGAAAACGCCGCCGCAGCCGGCTCGGCGTGCTCTTTAAGCTGCTGTGCCTGGCGGCGCTGGTGGCGGCCCTTACCTTTGGCGCCACGGTATTCTTTCAGGTGGAGACCATTGCCGTGACGGGCAACAGCCGCTATACCCAGGATGAGATCATTGCCGCCTCTGGGGTACAGGTGGGGGATAACCTGTTTCGCATGAACAAGAAACAGATTTCTCAGGAGATCCTCCATCAGCTGCCCTATGTGGAGTCGGTATCCATTCTCCGCGGGCTGCCCAGCACCATCACCTTCCAGGTGACCGAGTGGGATGCGGTGGCTCAGGTAGAGGTGTACGCCCAGGGGCAGACGGAGGAGAGCGGAGAGAAAGGGGAGTCCCAGCAGGCCGCGGCCAAGGAGCCCTGGCTCATCAGTGTGGGCGGCAAGCTGCTGGAGCCGGTCTCTGCCTCTCACACCGCGCCCATCTCGGTGACCGGGCTTACGGCCCTGGCGCCTGAGGCGGGCTCCATGCTGGCGGTGCCACAGGATCAGCAGAGCAAGCTTACCGCTCTGACCAACGTTTTGGAGCAGCTCCAGCAACAGGGTATGATAAGCCGGGTCTCTTCCATTGACCTGACCCACGTCTCCTGCATGGTGCTGCGGCTGGACGGGAGCATCGACGCCAAGCTGCCTCTCACGGGGGATACCGCGTATTATCTCCGGGCGCTTAATGCCGCCGTGGAGGAGGAAAACCGCCGCCGCGGCGGTCAGGCGGTGGGTACCATGGATCTCACGCAAAAGGAATATACCGCCATCTTTACTCCGGCTGAGAGCGGTGGATGATATTTTCCAACTTTTTCTCTTGACCTGCTGAAAAAAGAGCGATACAATGAATCAAGATATAGCCTTGATTCTGCATCCGCTCACAATTGCTTGTTTTTGGGCGTTTGTGGCGGAGTTTCATTTTATACTTAGGAGGAACGACAATGGCCTTCGGAATGGATATGGGTCCTGACAGCGTAGTCAATATTAAAGTAATCGGTGTAGGCGGCGGCGGCAACAACGTAGTCAACCGCATGGTGCGCACCGGAACCAAGGGTGTCGATTTTATTGCGGTGAATACCGATAAGCAGGCGCTGGCCGTCTCTGCCGCTACCTATAAGATTCAGATTGGTGAAAAGCTCACCAACGGCCAGGGCGCCGGCTCCAACCCTGAGGTGGGCCGAAAGAGCGCCGAGGAGAACCGCACCCAGATCTCCAAGGCCCTGGAGGACGCCGACATGGTGTTCATCACCGCCGGTATGGGCGGCGGCACCGGCACCGGCGCGGCTCCCATCGTGGCCGACATCGCCAAGGAGATGGGCATCCTCACCGTAGGCGTAGTTACCAAGCCGTTCCGTTTTGAGGGCATGCGCCGGATGAAGCAGGCCGAGGGCGGCATTGAGGAACTGCGCTGCAAGGTGGACTCCCTGGTCATCATCCCCAACGAGCGCCTGAAGCTGGCTACCGATCAGAAGATCACCATGCTCAACGCCTTTGAGATCGCCGACGACGTGCTGCAGCAGGCCGTTCAGTCCATTTCCGACCTTATTAAGAACACCGGCTTCATCAACCTGGACTTTGCCGACGTGTCCGCCGTTATGAAGGACGCTGGCCGTGCTCACATGGGTGTGGGCCGCGCCGCCGGCAAGAGTAAGGCCGAGGAGGCCGCCAAGATGGCCATTTCCAGCCCCTTGCTGGAGACCTCCATCAACGGCGCCAAGGGCGTGCTGATCAACGTTACCGGTTCCATGGACATCGGCCTGGAAGAGGTGGAGACCGCCGCCAACCTGGTGCAGGAGGCCGCACACCCCGAGGCCAACATCATCTTCGGTGCCGCCTTTGACGACACCCTGGAGGATGAGCTGCGGGTCACCGTCATTGCCACCGGCTTTGACGAGAAGGAGGAGGCTGCCGCCGCTCCTGCTGCTGATATGTCCCAGAAGCCTTTCTCCCAGGCGGGAGACCGGGTGAAGGAGAGCCAGCAGGCCGCGCCTCAGGGCGAGGCTTCTGCCGCCCCTGTGGTTGAGCCTGAGAAGGCCGCCGTCAGCGATGACGACTGGGATATCCTGGAGCGCATTTTCAGCCGCAAGCGCTGATTCCGCCCTACATATACGTATCCGCCCCGGAGAAGGTTCCCCTTCTCCGGGGCTTTTTTCTGCACTGGATGTTTTTCTGTGCCTGCGCGGCAGCGTAATAAGTGGTATTTCTACAACTAAGATTTTGAATCTGCCAAGTGAAGAAAAGCTAGATTTCTATTTACATGTATAAAAACAAAATCTGCTTGTACTGTATATGAGTAAGGAGTATAGTAAACATAGAAACCCAATTGATATCATATGAGGCGCAGTTATACGGAAGCACTTATGGAAGGAACGGCAAATGTCGATATGGCAGGAAGGAGGAGTTCTCATGCAGCAAAAAAAGAGAAAACGGTTGATGCTTCTGATTGGATGCTTAGTTTTGAGCATGATTTTGGCTGGATGTGAAAGTGGGACAAAAGAGAAATCGGAATCTTTGCAGGACTTCTTCTTTTACAGCGTATTAGACCGGCTTGACCGGCAAAACAGCATATATGCTCGACTGGAAACAATAGTGGAATCTTCTTTTTCATCGGAGGACCGCTCCATCCAGTCAGAACAGTTCCAATATTTGTGCCAGGGAGCAAATTGTTTTATCAGGGATGAGTTGACAAACCCCTGGTACGATCAGATGCAGGAGGAACAGGAAACGCTTTATTCTGTCGTTAAGGGATTGACTGGAGCCTGCGCGAAATATGAACTGGACCAGCTATGGCTGGGTGATCTGTCCGATGAGGAGCTAAGCAAGCTGGGGGTTGTTTTCGGAGATCTGGCGGAATGCTGTGATCGCAGCGAAGCAGGAAGCTTGGCATATCAGGTCAGCATCCAGGAATATGAAGGGAACTCCTATCAAGAGGCGTTAGTATGGACCAAGGATTGCATTGCAGCGTTGGAGGAGTTGTGTCACTAAGATAAAAATCGCAAAGTAAAACACAGGCAATAGGACATTATCTAGATCGGTTGTAGAGGGGAAGAAAGTGTCCATATCCATGGAGCTGGTTTCAACGAGGATAAAAAATAAGCTGCGCCGCAGGCTAAGCCTGCGGCGCAGCTACATTATTCCGCTTCTTTTGGCGGCTGGAACCGGACCAGGTCGGCATATTGCTGCCACACACAGCCCAGTTTACCCAGATAGTTGGCTTTCCAGGGTTTATTTCGGCCGCAGTAGTGGACAATGGCGCTGTTTTCCAGCACCCAGTCCAGGTCCACCGGGTGGCCGGGAGTGAGCAGAGCGGCGGTGAGCAGCCGCTCCGTCATGTTGTACCGCCAGGGATTCAGACGCAGGATGCGGTCGCCGTACAGGGCGCTGATCACGTCCTGGTCGGGGAGAAGCAGGGTCTTGCGGTGGGCCTGGACGTAGTCCAGCACGGGCTGGATCTGCTGCTCCCGGCGTAGCACCGGCAGGTTCATCAGCAGCACCCCGGAATTGATGTAGGGGCCGGGAGTCTCCGACTGGAGCCGGATGGCGTTAAATTTCTCCATCCCCTTGGCCACGTGGCTGGCCGCCGCAAAGAAGTATTCCTCCAGGGGCAGTTCCCACAAGCTGTCCAGGGGGTGATTCACCACCAGGTCCGGGTCCAGATAGAGGACCCGTTCCAGGTCCTGGGGGAGCTGAAAGGCGGCAAAAATGCGGTCGTACATCTCCATGGGGTAGCGGTCGGTGGTGGGAGCCTGGGGCAGCAGGTGGGGATCGGCGGCCACGGGGACCAGGGTGAGGGCGGACTCATCCACAGAGCGCTCCAGAGCGGTGAAGTCTTCCGTTGTGAGAGAGCGGTGGAGGACAAAGACCCGCATGGGCGTGCCGGGGTGCTGGCAGACCAAGCTTTTGAGCATCACAGACAGGGGATAGAGGTAGGCGCGGTTTACGGTGACTAAGATATCCATGGAGATCCCTTTCTATATAGTTCTTGATTGTACTACGTATTATACGCAGAACCGGCGTGGAGAACAAGAGGAAATATAAGAAAAAGGCGGGGCACACGGCCCCGCCTTACGCGGTTACGGATTATTCCTTGGGCTGTTCCTCGTCGGCAGCGGGCTCCTCAGGGACGATGTCAGCCTCGGTGACCTCGTTTTCGGGCTCCTCAGCGGCCTCGGGGGTCACGTCGATGATCTCGCCCTCCGCCTCGGCGGTAGCCTTGAGTTCCGCGATGCGGTCGTTGTTGGTCTCGATGGCGGCACGGGCGGCAGTGATCTTCTCACAGGCGGCAGCATAAGCACCGTCGGGAGTGGTGCCGTGCTCAGCGTAATACAGCTTGCCCAGTTCCACATAGGCCTTCTTGATGGTATCTTCCTCGGCCATGTTGGAGGCCTTCAGCTTGGCAATCTCCGCCAGACGCTTGGACGTGGCCACAACACTCTGAGCCAGGTCGGTTGCTCTCTCCTGGAGATCATTGATAAAATCCATGGTAGTACCTCCTTGAAATACGGTCTCCCGTTTACTGAGCCCATTTTAGCGTATTTCCTCCCCCCACGCAAGAACCTGATGTTGGATTTAATGGTTTTTTTAAGTTTTGTAAGGGGAGATTTCAGAAAGGGCCCCGGTGGAAAAACCACCGGGGCCCTGGTGCTGAGATGGGGGATCAGACCTTGAAGTTGACGGCGGTGTCGCCCTTCTCGTCGTGGCCGAACTCGTAGTCCTTGCCGGGGAGAATGGCGTTGAGCACGATGCCGGTGATGGCGGCCACAGCCAGACCGGACAGGCTGATGGTGGCCTCGCCCACCTGGAAGCTCACCGCGCCGGAGTAGTTGATGCCGATGGCCAGCACCATGATGAGGGCGGCGATGATGACGTTGCGGCTGTTGGTGAAGTCCACTTGGTTTTCCACCACGTTGCGCACGCCTACGGCGGAGATCATGCCGTAGAGCACCATGGACACGCCGCCCATGGTAGCGGTGGGCATGGCGGACACTAGGGCCGCAAACTTGGGGGAGAAGGAGAACAGAATGGCCAGACCAGCGGCGATGCGGATGACCCGGGGATCATAGACTTTGCTCAGGGCCAGCACACCGGTGTTCTCACCGTAGGTGGTGTTGGCGGGGGCGCCGAAGATGGAGGCCAGGGTGGTGGCCAGACCGTCGCCCAGCAGGGTGCGGTGGAAGCCGGGGTCCTGGAGGTAGTTGCGCTCACAGGTGGAGGAGATGGCGCACATGTCGCCGATGTGCTCCACCATGGTGGCCAGGGACAGAGGCATGATGGTCACTGCGGCGGTGAGCAGCAGGCCGGTGTCCAGGTCGGGACGGCTGAACAGACCAAAGAGGGTGTCCTGAAACTGGAAGGGCAGGCCGATCCAGGGGGCGTCGGCCAGCGCCTGGAGCTTGGCGGGGTCCATGGTGTGCATGCCGGTGACCTGGCAGATGACAGCCACGCCGTAGGAGCCCACCACACCCAGCAGGATGGGGATGATCTTTACCATGCCCTTGCCCCAGATGTTGCAGCCCACCACGATGGCGATGGCGATGAGGGCAATGGCCCAGTTATCCCGGCAGTTGGTGATGGCGGTGGAGGAGAGGGTCAGGCCGATGCAGATGATGACCGGGCCGGTGACGATGGGGGGGAAGTAGCGCATGACCTTCTTGGTGCCAAACACTTTAAAGAGGGCGGAGAGGATCACGTACATCAACCCCGCCAGAGCCACGCCGAAGCAGGCGTAGGGCAGCATCTGGGTGTTGGCAGTGCCGTCCTCCAGCATGGGGGCGATGGCCTGATAGCCGCCGATGAAGGCGAAGGAGGAGCCCAGGAAGGCGGGGACCTTCCGCTTGGTGAGGAAGTGGAACAACAGGGTGCCCAGACCCGCGAAGAGCAGGGTGGCGGACACGCTCAGCCCGGTGAGGGCGGGTACCAGCACGGTGGCTCCGAACATGGCGAACATGTGCTGCACGCCCAGGATGAACATTTTGGTCCGTCCCAGCTGCCGGGCATCATAAATGGCTTGATTTTGCGGCATAGTGATTCTCCCTTCTTGTTTACACACAGGCCAAACGGCCATAAAAAAAGACAATCGCCCAGCGATTGTCAAACACAAAACGGAAAAGAAAGAAACACGCGGCCGGTACCAAGAACGGTCATGACATTCCCTCCTTTTCCTATTTCTAAACCGGTATAATAGCAGATTTCACACAAAAGCGCAAGAGGAAATTTCCCATTTCATGGGGAAATTGCAGGAATCGAAGGGAAGAAGAAGGGGGCGGTTGACTTTAGCGAGAAAAATGGATAAACTACAAATGATTTTGTATTTGCCTGCAGTCAAACTCTGCCAGAGAAAAAAGGAGCGATGGACCTTGAAGAAGCCTTTTGTTACCCTGGAGCAGCTCCAGGAGATGGTGAAGACCTATCCCACCCCCTTCCACCTCTATGACGAGAAGGGTATCCGTGCCAACGCCCGGGCTCTGCGCCAGGCCTTTGCCTGGAACCCCGGCTACACCGAGTATTTTGCCGTGAAGGCCACCCCCAATCCCCAGATCCTGAAGATTTTGAAGGAAGAGGGATGCGGCGTGGACTGCTCCTCCCTCACGGAGCTGATGATGTCTGACCGCTGCGGCTTTACCGGGGGACAGATCATGTTCTCCTCCAACGACACTCCCGCTGAGGAGTTCGCTCTGGCCGCCAAGCTGGGCGCCACCATTAACCTGGACGACATCACCCACATTGACTTCCTGAAGGAGACCATCGGCTACATCCCCAAGAAGATCTCCTGCCGCTTTAATCCCGGCGGTGTGTTCCAGCTGGGCGAGAGCAAGGAGGGCTTCCAGGTGATGGACAACCCCGGCGACGCCAAGTACGGCATGACTCCCGCCCAGATCACCGAGGCGTTCAAGCGCCTGAAGGCAGAGGGTGCTGAGGAGTTCGGCATCCACGCCTTCCTGGCCTCCAACACCCTGTCCAACGACTACTATCCCGCTCTGGCCCGTATCCTGTTCCAGCTGGCAGTGAAGCTGAAGGAGGAGACTGGAGCTCACATCACCTTCATCAACCTCTCCGGCGGCGTGGGCGTGCCCTACCGTCCCGACCAGACCGCCAACGACATCGCGGTCATCGGCGAGGGTGTGCGGAAGGCCTATGAGGAGATCCTGGTACCCGCCGGCATGGGCGATGTAGCCCTGTGCACCGAGCTGGGCCGCTTTATGCTGGCACCCTACGGCCACCTGGTCACCAAGGTGCTCCACTTCAAGCACACCTACAAGGAGTATGTGGGCGTGGATGCCTGCGCCGCCAACCTGATGCGGCCCGCCATGTACGGTGCTTACCACCACATCACCGTCATGGGCAAGGAGGACGCCCCCTGCGACCACAAGTACGACGTAACCGGCGCCCTGTGCGAGAACAACGACAAGTTCGCCGTGGACCGTATGCTGCCGGAAATTGAGATCGGCGACCTGCTGGTCATCCATGACACCGGCGCCCACGGCCATGCCATGGGCTACCAGTATAACGGCCGCCTGCGCTCTGCCGAGGTGCTGCTCCAGGAGGACGGCTCCACCCGGCTGATCCGCCGTGCCGAGACTCCCGAGGACTACTTCGCCACTGCAATTTGGGAGTAATTCCGGGCATTATAAGTATATCAACGGTTGGAGCGCCCCGGCCCCAGGCCGGGGCGCTCGTGTTTTTTCTTTGGGAGAGAATCAAAATGAATATCATGGGACAACTGGCCCTTATTTTTGGGCTGTCGCTGGTGGGAGAGGGCGTGGCGGCGCTGCTTCCGGTGTCTTTTCCGTCCAGTGTGATCAGTATGGTGCTGCTGATGGCGCTGCTGCTCACCGGAGTGATCAAGGACAAGCATATCAAGACAGTCTCCAACTTTCTGGTGGCCAATATGGCTTTCTTCTTTATTCCATCGTTTGTTGGCATCGTGGAGCACGGGACATTGCTGAAAAGTCAGGCCCTGCCTCTGCTGGTGATTGTGGGACTGACCACGCCGGTAGTTTATCTGGTCACCGGATGGACGGTGCAACTGCTGATGCTGCGCCGCAGAAAGGGGGAGGGGAAATAATGGATACCATGTTGAGTTCCCCGTTTTTCGGACTGGCCCTGTCGGCAGCGGCATGGTGCGGGGGTGTGTGGCTGCAAAAAAAGACAAAGTGGGTGCTGTGTAACCCGCTGCTGATTGCTTCTCTGGTGATCATCGCCCTGCTGGCGGTGTTCGGAATCCCTCTGGAGGACTACAACCAGGGGGGCGACATCATCAAGATGATGCTGGGGCCGGTGACAGCGGTGCTGGCCCTGAATATCTACTACCAGCGCCAGACTTTGAAGGAATACTTTGTTCCGGTACTGGTGGGCTGCCTGGCAGGCAGCGCGGCCAGCCTGGGCAGTGTGCTGGCCCTGTGCCGGCTGTTTGAGATGGAGGACATGCTCACCGCCTCTCTGCTGCCCAAGAGCGTGACCACCGCCATTGCGGTGGGCATCGCCGAGAGCCGCGGCGGCGCGGCGGGCATCGCGGCGGCGGCGGTGGTGCTGGCCGGCGTGGTAGGAGCAGTGTTTGCTCCCCTGTTTGCCAAATGGTTCCGGGTCACCGACCCGGTGGCGCAGGGACTGGCCACCGGCGCGTGCAGCCACGCTCTGGGTACCACCAAGGCCATGGAGATGGGCGAGCTCCAAGGAGCCATGAGCTCTATTGCCATCTGCGTGTGCGGCATCTTTACTTCGATTTTAGCCCTGTTTATTTAACAAAAAGGAGTGCTTTTCATAGGAAAAGCACTCCTTTTTCTTGCCTAATGTTCTTGTAGGGGGACCAGCCTTCTTGTCCTGGCATTCTCCCGTGGATCCCAGAAGCGAAACGCAGTTTCGCACAAAGTTCTTTTGCCTACTTTTCTTACAAGAAAAGTAGGGCGGCGCTTAAAATGCGGGAGGCAGCTTCCTCTTTGGAGAGGAGAGGCAGCTCCTCAATGCCGTTCCGGGTGATCAGCGTGATCACGTTGGTGTCGGTGCCGAAGCCGGCTCCCGCCACTTTCAGGTTGTTGGCGCAGATCATATCCACGTTCTTTTTTTCCAGCTTGGCCCGGCTGTTCTCCAGCATGTCCCGGGTCTCCATGGAGAAGCCGCAGATCACCTGGCCCGGACGGCGGTGCTGGCCCAGATACTGTAGGATGTCGGTGGTGCGCTTGAGGGGGATGGACAGGTCGCCGTCCTTCTTCTTCACCTTGTCGTCGCTGTACCCAATGGGGGTGTAATCAGCCACGGCCGCGGCCTTGAAGATCATGTCCGCGTTGGGACTGTGAGCGGCCACCGCCTCGAACATGTCCTGGGCGGAGACCACAGGTACCACGTCCACAAAGGGAGGCGGAGCGATGGCGGTAGGTCCGGTGACCAGGGTGACCTGAGCACCCCGGAGCATGGCCATGCGGGCGATGGCGTAGCCCATCTTGCCCGTGGAGTGGTTGGTGAGGTAGCGCACCGGGTCCAGGGACTCCTGGGTGGGTCCGGCGGTGACTAAGACACGCTTGCCCTCTAAGTCGTGGGGGCAGGCCAGCTGACGCAGGACGTGCTGCAAGAGGTCCTCCGGCTTGGGCATCTTGCCCGCACCCACCGCGCCGCAGGCCAGACGGCCGCTGGCGGGGGCGATGACCTCCCAGCCGTAGCGGCGGAGAATGTCCAGGTTGTCCTGAGTGACGGGATTTTCGTACATATTGGTGTTCATGGCGGGAGCAATGAGCTTGGGGCACTTGCAGGCCAGAACGGTGGTGGTGAGCATGTCGTCAGCCAGACCGTGGGCCAGCTTGGCGCACACATTGGCGGTAGCCGGGGCGATGAGCACCAGGTCGGTGCGCTGGGCCAGGGCGATGTGCTCCACCTGGTGGGAGAAGTTGCGGTCGAAGGTATCCACCATGGTGCGGCGGCCGGTGAGCTGCTCAAAGGTGAGGGGGGTGACAAACTTGGTGGCGTGCTCGGTCATCACGACCTCTACCTGGCAGTGCTGCTTGACCAGGGCGGAGGCCAGCGCAGCGGCCTTGTAGGCGGCGATGCCGCCGGTGACGCCCAAAAGAACGGTTTTTCCCTGTAACATGTTAAAACCCTCTTACGTTTCTAAAAACTGCCGCCCAGGCGGGCGGTACAGCAAGATTATGGCATAAAAATTGCCGCTTGTAAAGAAACTTGTCCAGATATGCAAAATTCCCGCGAATCTCAGTCTTGCAAAGAAAGGACGGATTCGCTATAATGGTGCGGTTAAAAGACGGATTTCTTTACTTTATATCTGCTAGAGGTGAGACACATGCTCTTGGCCATCGACATCGGCAACAGCAACATTGTCATCGGCGGGATTCAGGACGATAAAATCGTCTTTGAGGCCCGGATTGCTACCGACCGCATCAAGACCTCCGACCAGTACGGCGTGGAGATCAAAAATATTCTCTCCCTGTTTGAAGTACCGGTGGAGACGGTGGAGGATGTGATCATCTCCTCGGTGGTGCCTCCTGTGTTCAACGCGGTGCGTACCGGTGCCTACAAGGTGACCGGGCTGACCCCCATGGTGGTGGGACCGGGCATCAAGACCGGGCTGAACATTCAGATGGACAACCCCGCTTCCGTGGGCAGCGACCTCATCGTGGCCGCCGTGGCTGCCCTGCAGGAGTATACCGCGCCTTTGATGCTCATTGATATGGGTACCGCTACCACCATCACTGTGGTGGATCAGGGCAACAACTACATCGGCGGAGCTATCATCCCCGGTGTGCGGGTGTCGGCGGAGGCCCTGTCCAGCCGGGCGGCACAGCTGCCGGGTATCCAGCTGGACCGGCCCAAGCGTGCCATCGGGAAGAACACCATCGAGTGTATGCGCAGCGGCATTATGTACGGTGCGGCGGCCATGCTGGATGGAATGGTGGAGCGCATGGAGGCTGAGCTGGGCAAGCCGGTCACTGTGGTGGCCACCGGCGGTATTGCACAGTTTATTGTGCCTTTGTGCAAGCGGGAGATGACCATTGAGAAGGATCTGCTGCTCAAGGGATTGAATGTGATCTACAAGAAGAATAAGAAGTAAGAGACGGGCCGTCGTTCTGACGGCCCGCTTACTTTGTCTTGAAAGAAAAGTAGGCAAAAGAACTTCGTGCGAAACTTCGTTTCGCCTCTGGAAAAGAAAATGGCGGGATAGGTGTATGGGTTTGTGCAGAGAGTGGCCCTGTTACAGTAATAGTGAAAGTAATAGTAAAAGTCAATGTCAATGTCTCTGTTATAGTTACGTCAGCGTGCCGCGGTCCGGCGCGGCGGCAGAGAGAGGAGAACTTTTTTGGAGAAGGGTTCCGCCCTGCGGGGCGGGTTCCTTTCTGAGCGATTAGAAAGGAACCAAAGAATCGCTGGGGGCTGCTTCCGGTGAGCGCCTTCGCGCAGCGGGCGCTCACAGTCATTGCCCCCAGACCCCCTTTTACGGGGGACACCCTCCAGAGGGACTGGTTATAACCTCCCGGCGGGCAAAATGTAGTTCTGTGATACCTTTTGCCTCAGGCCTTAGGCCCTATGTATGCAAAATATAGGACATGTTACGTTGGTAGAACGCCGCCTACTCTGGCAAAGCTGTGGCGGCTGGTCCGCCCAACCACCGCCGCACCCAACAGGAAGGGGCGCAGTAGGCGGTTGCACGTTAGAACGCACAAAGCGGCAAATTTTGATGGCAAAAGGCCCCTGTGGGCCGTGAGCAGAGGGATGCACGGTCAAAACTTAGGCCGCCGGAAGTGACCAAAAGTCTAAAGTGGCCCGCTCTCGTAACGGGGGACCGGGGGGTGGAACGACTGTGAGCACCGCCGCAGGCAAGGTGCTCGCCGGAGTTTTACCCCCGGTGCCTTTTTGGTTCCTTTTTGGGCAAGCAAAAAGGAACAATCGCCTTTACAAAAATTAAGCCGTAAAAATGCACTAACTTTGACATAATATTAACGGCAAAAGATATGCTTTGCTTGCATGAACGATTATGGAGGGCAAAGCATGAATAAGGAAAAGACCCATTTGAGCATCCGAATGGGAAAAGAACTGCACGATAAATTCCAGTGGGTGGCACAATATGAGGGCCGCTCCATGAGCGGCCAGATCCTCTATCTGATTCAACAGTGCATCCGCAATTTTGAAAAAGAACACGGCCCCATTCCGGAGGACAAAGAACCATGACATGGAGCGACTGGGCTCTGGACCTGTTGTTTCCCCCGAAATGTCCCTACTGCCAAGAGCTGTTGGAGGGCTCCTATGTCCCGGCCTGCACCAGGTGTCAGCCTGTGCTGCCCTGGCTGGTGGGGACGCAGGGCGAGCGCAAGGTGGATTTTACCGCCGGGTGCCTCTCGCCCCTGGCCTACCGGGACAAGGTGGTGGATTCCATCCACCGCTTCAAATTTTCCGGCCGAGCCAGCTACGCCCGCGCCTATGCCATCCTGGTGGCCCAGTGTGTCCGGGACCATTGGGACAAGCCGCTGGACGGAGTCACCTGGACGCCGCTGAGCCGTCAGCGCCGGCGGGAACGAGGCTATGACCAGGCTCAGCTGCTGGCGAAATGGGTTGCCCGGGAATTGGAACTGCCTGTTTTGGGCATGTTAGACAAGGTTCGAGATATTCCGCCCCAATCCGGCATTCAGGACGACGCCCGCCGTCGGGCCAACGTGCTGGGGGCGTACCGCCTGCGCAAGGATGCCAGACCAGAGGGGATGAACCTGCTGCTGGTGGACGATGTGGTGACCAGCGGCTCTACCCTGAGCGAGTGCGCCCGGCTGCTGTCCGGCGCAGGCGCGGAGACGGTGGTATGCGCCACCCTGGCTCAGGCAAGGAAAAATTGAATCACAAAACGGGCGCAAATTCCTGGAAATATGGCGAAATACTAGTTGAAAACCGCTGCTTGAGCCGTTATAATGAAAAATGTCTGAATACAACTTATCCGGCGGGAAGCTCCGGCCGGAACGGAATCATAATAAGGTGGAAGGCTATGTTTAATTTGTTTAGCAAAGACATCGGGATCGACCTGGGCACCGCCTCTGTTTTGGTATACATCAAGGGAAAGGGCGTTGTTCTGCGCGAGCCCTCCGTGGTGGCCATGGATAAAAACACCGGCAAGCTGCTGAAGGTGGGCACCGACGCCCAGGCTATGCTGGGCCGTACCCCCGGCAACATCGTTGCCATGCGTCCCCTGCGTGAGGGCGTGATCTCCGACTACGACATGACCGAGCGGATGCTCAAGGAGTTTATCAAGAAGGTGACCACCTTCTCCCTCTTCAAGCCCCGTCTGCTCATCTGCGTGCCCTCCGGCATCACCGAGGTTGAGGAGCGTGCCGTGGTCGACGCCGGTATCCAGGCTGGCGCCCGCCGGGCCTACCTCATTGAGGAGCCTGTGGCCGCTGCCATCGGCGCCGGTATCGACATCACCAAGCCCGACGGCCACATGGTCGTTGACATCGGCGGCGGTACCGCTGATATCGCCGTCATCTCTCTGGGCGGCGTGGTAGAGTCCGCTTCCATCAAGATCGCCGGCGACAAGTTCGACGAGGCGGTGGTGAAGTATATCCGCCGCAAGCACAACGTCCTCATCGGCGACCGTACTGCCGAGGAGCTGAAGATGAAGATCGGCTGCGTATTCCCCCGTCCTGAGGAGGTCACCATGGAGATCAAGGGCCGCTGCCTGATGACCGGCCTGCCCCGTGTGTTCTCCGTCTCCTCCAGCGAGATGATCGAGGCCTTCGAGGAGGTCTCCAGCCGCATCCTGGAGGCTATTCACGGTGTTCTGGAGCGTACTCCCCCCGAGCTGGTGGCCGATATCTCCACCAACGGCATCGTGATGACCGGCGGCGGCTCTCTGCTGTGGGGCTTTGATAAGCTCATCGAGTCTCACACCGGTATTGAGACCCACGTGGCTGAGGATGCCATCTCCTGCGTGGCTGAGGGTACCGGCAAGAGCCTGGACAGCCTGGACCAGATGCAGGACGGTACCATGAACCTGTCCCGCCGCAAGCAGATGAACTATTGATCTTGCACTTTGTACAAAGAGGCGGCCCCTGTGGGGGCCGCTTCTTTTTTTGCAGTTGGAACAAACGGTAAAAATGAAAATAAATTGAAATAAAGTGGATATCCGGTATAAACGAGGCCCCGGACGCCCAATTCGGCGTCCGGGGCCTGTATGTTTTTGAGCCAGTTAAAATGTTTGAATCGGAAAAACCACTTTTCGGAGGGGAGAATCCTCGGGGCCGAGAGAGAAAGGGGAAAACACGGGGGAGAAAAGGGAAAGAAAGGCGAGTTCGGGAAGAAAAATGAAAGAAACAGATATGATTGAATAATATACGAATATACGTATAAATATACAGTCAAAATTTGTGGAAATCACTATTTCTTTTTGCCTGATTTTATGGTATGCTTAACAAGGCAACAGAAGAAAAGTTCACTTCGTCTGTGCATATCAACCAGAAAAATCGAGGTAAGTCCCCCGAAATCCCCGTTAACCCACGGTCATCTTTCTGGCCCACTGTTTAGCATGTTCCACGAATAACTTGGTAATCGTGGAGGGAGGAACGTCCCGCTTGACCGCGATGCCGATGTCCCGAACCTGAGGAATATCAAAGGGTTTGGCCACAATATGGTAGCGGTTGGGATAGAGCATCAGCTCATGGACCACGCTGATGCCCAGACCGCACTCCACCATAGACAAAATGGCGTAATCGTTGCTGACCTCATAGCGGATGTTGGGCTTCTGCTGGAGGTGATCCAGGAACTTGGTGATCTCGTGGTCCTGCTCCTCCTTCAAATTGATGAAGTCCTCGTTGGACAGCTGAGCGATGGGGTAGCAGGGGTCGTTGGCCAGCGGATGGTTCTCCGGCAGGATGGCTACCAGGGTGTCCTGCAGTAAGAAGGAGGCCTCCAGGTCATTGGAGACGGGAAGATTAAGGAAGCCGCAGTCCACCAGACCCCGGCGCAGCCAGGAAGCGATCTGATTATATTCTCCGTTGATGAGCTGAAAATCAATGTGGGGATAGATCTCATGGAAGGACTTGATCATCTGGGGCAGCCAGCCGCTGGAGATGGAGGAGAAGGCGCCCACCCGGATGGAACCGGAGCTGAGACCGTGGATTTCAGAAATAGCGTAGTTGAGATCCTCATAGTCTTTACAGATGGCCTGGAGTTTGGGCAGAAGTACCAAACCCTCCGAGCTGATCTCGATGCCGGAGCGGTTTCGGGTGAGCAGTTTGACTCCCCAGGCGTCCTCCAGGTCGGCAATCATGCGGCTGATGGCAGACTGGGTATAGCCCAGCTGGGCGGCTGCGTGGGTGATGCTGCCGGTTTCAATGGTTTTCAAGTAGGCTATATATTTGCGAATACTCATAAAAATGTTGGCTCCTTCTTCATGAAATTACGACATTCCACTTAGGAATGCGAAACAGAAAAAAGAATTTCTTGTATATTCTGCCTAGTAATTATATAATACACAGTAGGAAAATTCAACAGAATCATTACGATCCATTCAAAAATAATTTAAAATGGAAGTAAAGATTGCGAAAATGGAATTCCTGGTTGGATGTTTTACAACAAAAAAGGAGGAAAAGTGTCATGATTCGTTTTTCTATTTGCGGTGCTGCCAGCTATGCTTGTGGTGAATTGCTTCGCCTGATGGTGCACCATCCCGAGACACAGGTCGCCCATCTGGCCGATAGCTTTGCTGCCGGCCGGAAGATCCAGGATGAGCACGCTGCTCTGATGGGCTTCTACGACCAGGAGATCCTCCCCCTCAACGACGAGACTCTGGACATGATCGTCAAGGACAGCGACGTGGTCTTCACCGCTGTGGACGCCGGTACCGTGTGCGGCATTGCCGAGAAGGTCCTGGCCGCCGGCAAGAAGTTCATCGACTTCGGCGCTGACATCCGCTTCCGTGACGCCAAGACCTGGGAGAAGTGGTACCACCTGGAGCACCCCAACTATGAGATGACCAAGGAGGCCGTTTACTGCATCCCCGAGATCCAGCGCGATCTGGCCAAGGGCAAGAGCCTCATCTCCAACCCCGGCTGCTATCCCACCGCCACCACTCTGGGCCTGTACCCCGTGGTGAAGGAGGGCATGGTGGTGGAGAACACCATCATCGTGGACGCCAAGAGCGGCTACACCGGCGCCGGCCGTCGTCCCGCCCCCAACAAGCTGCTCACCGAGGCCACCAATAACTTCTGCGCCTACGCTCTGGGCGGCTCTCACCGCCACACCCCCGAGATCGAGCAGAACATCGCTTACATCCAGGGCAGAGATCTGATGAAGCCCGAGACCTGGCAGTTCATCAACTTCCAGCCTCACCTGACTCCCCAGATCCGCGGCATCGAGGTCACCATCTATGCCACCCTGAATAAGGATATCACCAACGACGAGCTCTTCGAGCTGTATCAGAACTACTACAAGGATGAGCCCTTCGTGCGCGTCTTCCCCGCCAGCAAGCCCGCTCAGACCAAGTGGACCGCCGGCACCAACATGTGCTGCATGACTCCCACCTATGACGCCCGTACCAAGCGCCTGCTGGTCAGCTCCGTCATCGACAACATCGGCAAGGGCGCCGCTGGTCAGGCAATCCAGAACATGAACATCATCTTCGATCTGCCTGAGACCACCGGCCTGCTGATTCCCCCCATGTACCCCTGATTGATCAAACATCATTGTCGTGACGGAAGAAAGGAAGGATACCTATGGCTTATAAACTGATCCAGGGCGGCGGCGTGACCACCCCCAAGGGCTTCCTGGCCGGCGCCTGCTATGTGGGCGTGAAGAGCCGCAAGAGTGAAAAGCCCGACGTGGCTATGATTTATTCTGAATATCCCGCCTCCTGTGCGGCCATGTTCACCACCAATAAGTTCTGCGCCGCCCCCGTGATTCTGGACCGTGAGATCCTGAAGAAGGGTAAGGCCCGCGCTGTTGTCATCAACAGCGGCAACGCCAACGCCGCCACCGGCGAGCAGGGCATCAAGAATGCCAAGCTGGTGGAGACCGAGGCTGAGAAGCTGCTGGGACTGGGCGAGGACGAGGTCTTCGTGTGCTCCACCGGCGTCATCGGTCAGCAGCTGCCCGTTGAGAAGGTGCTGGAGGGCGTGCGCCGCATCGCTCCCGACATGAGCGCCGACAAGGGCTCTGAGGCCGCCTGGGCCATCATGACCACCGACCTGGTCCGCAAGGAGACCGCTCTGGAGCTGGAGCTGTCCGGCGGCACCATCCGCATCGGCGCCTGCGCCAAGGGCTCCGGCATGATCCACCCCAACATGGCCACCATGCTGGCTTACATCACCACCGACGCCAAAGTGGACGCCGCTGTGGTCCAGGAGATGCTGAAGAAGAGCACCGACAAGAGCTTTAACATGATGACCGTGGACGGCGACACCAGCACCAACGACTCCCTGTTCCTGCTGGCCAACGGCGCTTCCGGCGTGGCCGTGGAGACCGAGGAAGACAAGGCTGCCTTTGCTGCCGCTTTGGATGACATCTGCATGGATATGGCCCGCCGCATTGCTTCCGACGGCGAGGGCGCGACCCACCTCATCATCGTAGAGGCCGGCGGTCTGCCCACCGAGAAGGACGCCAAGATGGTGGCCCGTTCCATCGCTGGTTCCACCCTGTTTAAGGCCGCCGTGTTCGGCAAGGATGCCAACTGGGGCCGCATCATGGCCGCCGCCGGTTACTCCGGCGCCGACGTGGATCCCACCAAGGCCGACTGTATCCTGAAGAGCGCCGCCGGCGAGGTGGTGGTGATGGAGAACGGCTTCGGCACCGACTTCAGCGAGGAGCTGGCCAAGAAGGTGCTCACCGAGCATGACATCACCGTCATCGTGAACTTCCACAGCGGCGACGGCCAGGCCACCGCGTTCGGCTGCGACCTGACCTACGATTACGTCAAGATCAACGGCGATTACCGTTCTTAAGAGGAGGGGCGCGCTATGAATGATGTAGCCAGCAAGGTTGCCACCCTGATGGAGGCAATGCCCTATCTCAAGAAGTACGCCGGTAAGGTTATTGTGATTAAGTATGGCGGCAACGCCATGATCAACGAGGAGCTGAAGGCCGCCGTCCTCCAGGACGTGGTGATGCTCAAGCTCCTGGGGATGAAGCCCGTGCTCAGCCACGGCGGCGGTCCCGGCATCAACAAGATGCTGGAGAAGCTGGATATCCCCGTGCAGTTCATCAACGGCCTGCGCTATACCTCCGCTGACATCATCAGCGTGGTAGAGGCGGTGCTCATCGGCCAGGTGAACAGCGAGCTGGTTGGCCGGATCAATGCCATCGGCGGCGAGGCCGTAGGCCTGTCCGGTATCAGCGCCAACATCTATAAGTGCGTGCAGCGCAGCGAGGAGCTGGGCTTCGTGGGGGACATCGTCGAAGTGAACGCCGCTCCCGTCCAGGCTCTGCTGGACGCCGGTTACATCCCCGTGGTGGCTCCTGTGGGTACCGACGGGAATGGTCAGAGCTTCAATATCAACGGCGACACCGCCGCCGGTAAGCTGGCCAGCGCTCTGGGCGCTGAGAAGCTGATGCTCCTGACCGACATCGAGGGTCTGTGCAACGACATCAAGATCCGCGACGTCATCAGCTATCTGAACATCGCCGACGTGCAGGGCCTGAAGGATCAGGGCACCATCGCCGGCGGTATGATCCCCAAAGTGGACTGCTGTGTCCAGGCCATTGAGGAGGGCGTGACCAACGTCCACATCATCGACGGCCGCAAGCCCCACAGCATCCTCTACGAAGCCTTTGCCAACGAGGGTATCGGCACTACCGTAGGTAAGGATCAGCCCAGCGTGGGCATCAAGTGGAATAAGTGAATTTTCCGGACCCCCTCCGCGGGAGTTCCCTCCCGGGAGGGCCGGAACAAATCAATAAAAAGGAGGACTCTTCCCATGATTGAGAGATTCAAGAGCAATGCTGAGGCCATCGCCGCTGCTGATAAGTATCTGTATGGCAACCACGCCAGAATGCCCATCGTGATGGACAAGGGCGAGGGCTGCTGGGTCTGGGATCTGGACGGCAATAAGTATCTGGATTTCGTGGGCGGCATCGCCGTCAACGGCCTGGGTCACCATCATCCCGCCATCGTGAAGGCTCTGGACCGCGCCAAGGATATGATGCACTGCTCCAACTACTACTACAACGAGCCCGCCATCCAGGTCTGTAAGATGATTTGCGAGAACAGCTGCTTTGACAAGGTGTTCTTTGCCAACTCCGGCGCTGAGGCTAACGAAGGCCAGATCAAGCTGGCTCGTAAGTACGCCAAGGACCATGGCCACCCCGAGCGCTATGTGGTCATCTCCATGCTGAAGTCCTTCCATGGCCGCACGCTGGCTACCGCCACCGCTACCGGTCAGGAGATCGTTCACAATCCCAAGTGGTTCTCCCCCCTGCCTGAGGGCTTCCGCTATGCCGAGTTCAACAACCTGGAGTCCGTGAAGGCTCAGATGGGCGACGACGTGTGCGCCATTCTCACCGAGCCTGTTCAGGGCGAGGGCGGCGTCCGTCCCGCTTCCCAGGAGTTCCTCCAGGGTCTGCGTGACCTGTGCGACGAGAAGGGCATCCTGCTCATGTTCGACGAGGTCCAGGTCGGCTCCGGCCGTACCGGCAAGCTGTTCGCCCACCAGAATTACGGCGTGGAGCCCGACACCTGCTCCATGGCTAAGGCTCTGGGCTCCGGCGTGCCCATCGGCGCTGTCTGCGCCCGTGGCGAGGCCGCTCTGACCCTGACTCCCGGCACCCACGGCTCCACCTTCGCAGGCGGCCCCCTGGCCTGCGGCCTGGCGGAGGCGACCCTGGACACCATGCTCCACGAGGGCGTGATGGACAACGCGGTGAAGGTGGGCGAGTACTTCCGTGCCAAGCTCACCGAGCTGTCCGGCAAGCACCCCGGCACCATCACCGAGGTCCGCGGCATGGGCATGATCAACGGCGCTGAGCTCAAGGACAACGAGATCGGTCCCAAGATCGTCCAGAAGTGCTTCGAGCAGAAGGTTCTTATCAACTGCACCGCGGGCAACGTCCTGCGCTTCATTCCCCCGCTGATCGCCAGCGAGGAAGAGGTTGATATCGTTGTGGCCGCCATCGACAAGGCCATGACCGAGCTGGGTGTGTAAGATCCAGTTTAAAGCAGTCATTTAACACACGCATTGGGGCGAGATCTGGGCGCGCCGGCGGGCGCGCCCAGACTTGCACCTGGAGGTCTGTGTTGTAAAGCTCTGAGAGGGAGGAGGTGCATAGCGGTACCAGGCTAAACGTCCACAAGCAATCCAACGCTGAATCAAAAAATGCAGAACATGCAAAGTAATGAAAGAAAGGTTGGTAGCAATTCTATGAGTGAGACAAATAAATCCAGAGACGGCCGCATGCCAAAAGTATGGGAAGCCCTTATCACCTTGGTTGCTTTGATTGCCCTGCTGGCAGTTGGCATCATTATCTTTGGTGCCCCCGTTCATGTACCTATGTTCTGCGGCGTGTGCGTCGCGGCTCTGATGGCCCTGTATCTGGGCTATAAGTGGGATGTTATTGAGAAGATGATGATGGACGGCATCTATAAGGCCCTCCAGTCCATCTGTATCCTGATCATCGTTGGTATCCTCATCGGCGTGTGGATCAACGCCGGCGTGGTGCCCACCATGATTTACTATGGCCTGCAGATCATCCATCCCTCCATCTTCTTCATCGCCACCGTGCTGGTCTGCTCCATCACCTCTCTGGCTACCGGTACCTCCTGGGGTACCATGGGTACCATGGGTGTGGCGTTCATGGGCATCGGTTTCGGCCTTGGCATGAGCCCCGCTATGACTGCCGGCGCCATCCTCTCTGGTGCGTATTTCGGCGACAAGATGTCTCCTCTGTCTGACACCACGAACCTGGCCCCCGCTATGGCCGGCACTGACGTTATCGCTCACGTGAAGGCCATGATGATCCCCACCGCCATCACCTATGTGATCACTCTGGTGGTCTTTGGTGTGCTGGGCGCTATGCAGTATCACGGCGGCGAGGCTGATATGAGCCGCGTGACTGAGTTTGCCAATGCTCTGAACGCTGCCCAGGGCGGTCTCTTCAACATCAACCCCATCCTGCTGCTGCCCCCCGTTATCGTTATCGTGGCCGTAGCCATGAAGATGCCCGCCATCCCCGGCATCACCTTGGGTATCTTTGCCGGCGGTATCCTGGGCCTCATTTTCCAGCCTGAGAGCTGCAGTTTGGGTACCCTGTTCTCCTTCGGCCTGGATGGTTTCACCTTCTCTGACGAGCTGAAGGAGGTTCTGAAAGCTGCCCTGAGTTCTGAGACCTATGACACCCTGGTTGAGCTGCTGGAAAAGGGCGGCATCATGGGTATGATGAACTCCGTGGCCATGACCATCATTGCTATGATGTTCGGCGGCATCATGGAAGGTACCCACCAGCTGGAGGTCGTCGTCAACCAGATCAAGAAGCTGGCCAAGGGTCCTGCAGCCCTGGTTGCTGTTACCGAGGTCACCTGCGTCATCTCCAACATGACCATGCCCGAGCAGTACATCTCCATCGTGGTTCCCGGCCGTATGTACGCCGAGGAGTACCGCAAGATGGGTCTGCATCCTGCCGTTCTGTCCTCCGCTCTGGAGGGTGCCGGCACCGTTACCTCCGCTCTGATCCCCTGGAACACCTGCGGTGTGTACATCTCCACCACTCTGGGTATCGGCGTGGAGCAGTATGGTATCTTCGCCATCTTCAACTGGCTGATGCCCATCATCAACTGGCTGTGTGCCGCTCTGGGCCTGACCCTGAAGGACCTGGACAACAAGCCCTACAAGCGTCAGAAGGCTGTGAAGGCCTAATTTACGCGGTTTAAAGGAACGAACATATGAGCCAACCGAGTTATCAATATCCCCATGTGGAGATCGATCTGGGAAAGCTCAAGGAAAACCTGGCAGCGCTCCAAGAGCGCTGCCAGGCTTCTTCTATTGAGATTTCCGGCGTAGTAAAGGGATTCCACGCGCTGCCTGCAGCGGCAAAGGTCTATGAGGAAGTGGGAGTGTCCAGTATTGCCTCCTCCCGGATGGACCAGCTGCGCGGACTGAAGGAGGCCGGAATCCGGACTCCGCTCATGCTCATCCGCATCCCCATGCCCAGTGAGGTGGAGGATGTGGTGACCTGGTCGGATATCAGTCTAAACAGCGAATGCTCCGTCCTGCGGCTGCTGGATGAAGCGGCCCGAAACAAGGGAAAGACCCACAAGGTGATCCTTATGGTGGACCTGGGTGACCTGCGGGAGGGCTTCTGGGACTGGGACGAGCTAGTGGCCGCCGCCCTGGAGGTGGAGCACGACCTGCCCAACCTGGAACTGCTGGGCGTGGGCACCAACCTGGGGTGCTATGGCTCTATCCAGGCCACTCCGGAAAAAATGCACGACCTGGTGGCGGCTGCCGAGCAGGTGGAGAAAGCCATCGGACGGAAGCTGGAGGTCATCTCCGGCGGCGCGTCCTCCTCGCTTCATATGGTGCTGGACGGTACCATGCCGCCCCGCATCAACCACCTGCGGGTGGGGGAGGGCATCCTCCTGGGCAGCATCTGGGGCTGCAATATGGACTTTATGCACAAGGACATTATGGTCCTCCGGGCGCAGGTCATTGAATCCAAGGTCAAGCCCTCCCACCCGGTGGGCGAGCTGTCGGTGGACGCCTTTGGCCGAACCCGTACCTATGTGGACCGGGGCCACCGCCTACGTTGTCTGCTGGCTATGGGCCGGGTGGACTATGGAGAAAGCGACGACCTCATCCCCCGGGAGCCGGGCATCAAGGTGCTGGGTGCCTCCTCCGACCATACCATTTTGGATGTGGAGGGAGCCACCCGGCGGCTGAAAACCGGAGACGTGCTGGAGTTTGACTTGTGCTACGCCACTATGGTATACTTAACAGGCAGTAAAAGCGTCCACATTTATTACAAGAATGAGACGTAACCGTCGGGCGGCTTCTGGCCGCCCGGTTTTTATGAGAGGCGAGCATCATGCACAATGAACTGACGCAAAAAGATCTGGAGCTTATGCGCAAGGAGCTGGACCACCGGCGCATCGTTCTGCGCCCCCAGCTGCTGGAGGCGGTGAAGGAGGCCCGTGCCTTCGGGGATCTCAGCGAGAACTTTGAGTACAAGGCGGCCAAGCAGGAGAAAAACCGCAACGAGAGCCGCATCCGCTTCCTGGAGAATATGATCAAGACCGCCGTGGTCATCTCCGACCAGTCGGGCAGCGACCAGGTGGGACTGTACGACAAGGTCACCGTCTACATGGAGGATGATGACGAGGAGGAGGTCTACCAGATCGTTACCACCATGCGCCAGGACGCCCTGAAGGGGCTCATCAGCAAGGAGTCCCCGGTGGGGCGCTGCCTGCTGGGCCGCCGGGTAGGGGACCGGGTGCATATCCAGGTCAACGAGAACTACGGCTATGACGCGGTGATCCGCGCCATCGAAAAGGGCAGCGACGACGGGGAGATCCCTCTCAACCGCTACTAAATGAGAGAAGGAACCGGAGCTATGGCTCCGGTTCCTTTTTTGGTGTAAATTGGGGACGTGGCGGACCGTTGACAGGGGCGGCCCGGGATGGTACAATCACATAAATTAGTGTAAGCTAACCGGAAAATAAGATTGGAGGTGTCCTTTGGACCATCGAGTATTTTTGGCGTTTTTCCTCACCCTGCTGGCTGGACTGAGCACCGGCATCGGCAGCGGCATCGCTTTTTTGTGCCGCAGTACCAATCGCAAGTTCCTGTCGGTCTCGCTGGGCTTTTCGGCCGGTGTGATGATCTATGTATCCCTGGTGGAGATCATGGGAGAAGCCCGGGAGGCTCTGGTGCGGGAATTGGGTACCCGACCGGGAAGCTGGGCCACCGTGGCGGCCTTTTTCGGCGGCATGCTGGTGATTGCTGTGATCGATAAGCTGATCCCGGAGGAAGAGAACCCCCATGAGGTGAAAAGCATGGAGGGGGACCCCAAGGCCGGGCAGCTGATGCGCATGGGGGTGTTTACCGCCCTGGCCATTGCCATTCACAACTTCCCCGAGGGCCTGGCTACCTTTGTCTCCGCCCTCCAGGAGCCCGGACTGGCTATTCCCATCGTGGTGGCCATCGCCATTCATAACATCCCGGAGGGAATCGCCGTTTCCGTGCCCATCTACCAGGCTACCGGCTCCCGGAGTAAGGCGTTCCGGTACTCCTTCCTGTCCGGTCTGGCGGAGCCTCTGGGGGCGCTGCTGGGCTGGTTGGTATTGCGGCCTATTATGAACGATACCGTGTTCGGTGTGCTGTTTGCCGGAGTGGCGGGGATCATGGTGTTCATCTCCTTTGACGAGCTGCTGCCCGCCGCCCGGGAGTATGGGGAACACCACCTGTCCCTTTATGGTCTGATTTCCGGCATGGCGGTCATGGCGGTGAGCCTGCTGCTGTTTCTATAAGTTTTATTACGCGCTGCACGGGAGTGTTCCTGTGCGGCGCTTCTTTTTGTTTAAATTGTAAATCTGTATTTATTTTAGGTTGACAATTGCGGGAGAGCATGGTACGATGCACAAGAATTGTAAACCAATAAAATAATAAGGTTTACTAATAGAGGCCGTGCATAAGAAGGAGGAAGCCCCTTATGAATCAGGAACGAACTGTGTCCATCACCCCCAGAACCCTGGCTCTGGATGGAATGTTTACCGCCCTGCTCATCCTGCTGGGTATGATCAAGCTGCCTTCCATCCTGCCGGGAGCCGAATTTCAGCTCTCCGCGCCCTACGCGGTGTGTCTGGTGGCCGGCGTGGGGTTTTGGCGCTATCTGGGTATCGGGGTGTGCGCCAGCCTGGTTCAGCTGATGATGGGTACCCATACCCCGTGGAATGTGCTGGTGGCCATGGTGTTTCGGGTGGCGGCAGGACTGGTGGTGAGCCTGCTGCCCAGGAAAAAGTGGGCTATGGTGCTGGCCGGTCCGGTGGGAACAGGTTGTGCCCGGGTGGTGCTGGCCGGCGTACTGGGAGTGCCGGTGCTGCCTCTGCTGGGTGCAGCAGTACCTGGGATGGTATTCACCGGAGTGTGCGTAGCGCTGCTGGAACCGGTACTGCGGCGTATTCCGGGGATGGAGCGGTGCACCAGGGAGGGATGAGCATGGAATGGTACAGCGTAAAAATGCGGGCCAGCCAGCGGGAAGCTGGCCGGGAGCGGCATATCTCAGGAGCGGAAAAGATTGTCCGGGAGGAGCAGTTGGAGAAGGTAGTCAGCCAGCTGCTGGAGCGGGCGCTGCACCACGCCAAGGGAAGAGCGGACTTTGTCAACCTGAAGGTGGAGGCTGTATCTCCGGAGGAGGTGACCCATTTGAAGGCCCTGCCTGTGACCACCTGTCCGGTGGACACGGTGGAAGAGGGGCGGGATCAGCTCCGGAAGCTGCTGGAGCAGGCGGGAATCGACCACGGGGAAGCGATTTTGGGGCAGATGGAAGCGGCCTATGGGATGCGTGGAGCCATGCTGCTCCACGTGGATACCCTCCAGCGTCTGGAGCCCGACCCACACCGGGGAATCCGAGCGACCTACATGGATGCGGCACAGGATGGAGAGACCGGGCCGGAGAAAAACCACTTCCGGGAGGCGCTGGTGCTGGCCACCAAGGTAGCCAACCAAAAAAATATTCTTGGGGAGCTGTGTATCTCCGATGACCCGGACTATGTGACCGGGTATTTTGCCTCCAAAGAGCTGGGCTATGTACGCATCACCAAGCTGAAGGAGCTGGGAAGTCCCAACGGCGGCCGCATCTTTCTCTTTCGAGGCAGCAGAGAGGATGCTGAGGCCTGCATCCGCTACCTGGAGAGGGAAAAAGTGCTGGTACATCTGCCGGAGGAGGCGGAACGATGAAGGAATGGAACTGGCTTTCGAAGGAACTGGACAGACTGCGGGAGCAGGAGCTCTACCGGACCATGACGGTGCTGGATGGTCCTCAGACCACTGTGGTAGAGTCGGCAGGACGCCCCCAGAGGCTTTTTTCCTCCAATAATTATCTGGACCTGGCCAATGATCCGGAGGTGAAAGCCGCCGCCTGCGAAGCCTTGGAGCAGTATGGTGTGGGGGCTGGGGGCTCCCGGTTGACCACCGGAACCGGGCCGCTTCATGTGCGTCTGGAGGAGGAGCTGGCCCGGTTCAAGGGCCGGGAAGCCGCCCTGGTGTTCAACACCGGATACATGGCCAATGTGGGGATTCTCTCCGCTCTGATGGGGCGAGGAGATGTGATCTTCAGCGACCAGCTCAACCACGCCAGCATCATTGACGGCTGCCGCCTGTCCGGGGCAGAGGTGGTGGTCTACCGGCACAACGACATGGCTGATCTGGAGGACAAGCTGCGGGTCCATCAAGGACGCAAGGGGCTCATCGTCAGCGACGGAGTGTTCAGCATGGACGGTGATCTGGTCCCTCTGCCCCAACTGGTGGAGCTGGCGAAGCGGTACGGAGTACGCACCATGATTGATGAGGCCCACGCCACCGGCGTAGTGGGGGCCACCGGCCGGGGAACGGAGGAGCACTACCACATGGAGGGCAGCGTGGATGTGCTGATGGGTACTCTGAGCAAGGCGGTGGGCAGCGAGGGGGGCTTTGTGTGCGGCTCGGCGGAGCTTATCCAATACCTGACCAATAAGGCCCGCAGCTTTATCTTTTCCACTGCCCTCTCGCCGGTGACCATGGCGGCAGGGTTGCGCGGGCTTCAAAAAATCCAGGAAGAGCCCCAGCGGGTGGCGCAGCTGCGGGATAATATGGCCTTTCTCTGCCGGGAATTGGGGCGTTATGGGATTCCCGCCCAGTCAGACAGTGCCATTCTCCCCATCATCGTGGGAGAGGAAAAACGGGCCATGGCGGCGATGGAGGCATTGAAGGAGCGGGGGTACTACGTCTCAGCTATTCGCTACCCCACAGTGGCACGGGGGAGCGCCCGGATGCGTGTCGCCCTCATGTCCTCTCATACCCGGGAGGAGCTGGCAGGATTGGCCCAGGCCCTGGCCTGTGTGCTGGGGCGTAATACTAAAATATAAGGCAGGAGAAACCGATGAGCCGAAATCTTTTTATTACCGGAACCGGGACCGATGTGGGCAAGACCTTTGTCAGCGCCCTCATGGTCAAAAAGCTGGCCCAGAGCGGCCGCCGGGCGGGCTACTTTAAGGCGGCTATGAGCGGAAACAGCCGCCGGGCGGACGGCAGCCTTATCCCTGGGGACGGGGCATGGGTGCAGCAGATCTCCGGGATCGGCCAGCCTCTGGAAGAGATGTGTCCCTATGTGTATGAGCACGCCTGGTCGCCACACCTGGCTTCCCGCGTGGAGGGAAATCCGGTGGATCTGAAGGAGGTCCGGCGCCGATTTGTCCAGGTGTGCGGGCGTTATGACTATGTCACCGTAGAGGGGAGCGGGGGCATCCTGTGTCCCATCCGCTTTGACCAGGAGAAAATCTGGATGGAGGATGTCATTCAGGCTCTGGGGCTGTCCTGCCTCCTTGTGGCCGACGCCGGTCTGGGCACCATCAACAGCGTGGGACTGACGGCAGAATATATGCGCAGCCGGGGAATTCCGGTCAAGGGAATCATTTTGAACCGCTTCCACCCCGGAGATAGCATGGAGGAGGACAACCGGCTGATGTGCGAAGCCCTGACTGGCCTGAAGGTGCTGGCCTGTGTTAAGAAGGGGGACGACCAGCTGGACCTGGACGCGCAGGCGCTGGCGGCCCTGTATGAATAAGATTTGGAGGATCCTGCTATGATCTGGTATCCCTATCAGCAGATGAAAACCATGAAAGAGCCCTACCACATTGTGGATGCCCAGGGCGTGTACCTGTATACCCGGGAAGACAAGCTTATTGACTCGGTGTCCTCTTGGTGGAGCGTGATCCACGGCTATAAACACCCGGAGCTCAATCGGGCCATTCAGGAGCAGACGGAGCGGTTTACCCACGTGATGCTGGGAGGACTGACCCACGAGCCGGTGGAGAAGCTGTCCCAAAAGCTGGAGGAGTGGCTGCCGGGGGACCTGGACTACTGCTTTTTCTCCGACTCGGGCAGTGTGGCGGTGGAGGTGGCCCTGAAAATGGCCCTTCAGTACCACATGAATCGGGGCAGCAGCCGCAGTAAGGTGCTCTCCCTCACCCACGCCTACCACGGCGATACGTTTAAGACCATGGAGGTGGGGGATGACCCGGACTACCACGGGATCCTGCGGGAGAAGCGGGACGTGGTCCACATCCCCACCCAGGTAGAGGAATTGGAGCGGGTCTTTGCAGAACAGGGGGAGACCTTTTCCTGCTTTATCGTGGAGCCTCTTCTCCAGGGAGCAGGGGGGATGCGGATGTACGACGTGTCCTTCCTGAGACGGGCCCGGCAGCTGTGCGACCAGTATGGTGTGCTGCTGATCTTTGATGAGGTGGCTACCGGGTTTGGGCGCACCGGCCACCGCTTTGTGGCCGATCTAGTGCTGCCGGACATCCTAGTGCTGGGCAAGGCGCTCACCGGGGGATACATCGGCCACGCGGTGACGGTGGCCAATCACAAGGTGTACCAAGGGTTTTACAGCGATGACCCGGACCACGCCCTGATGCACGGGCCCACCTTCATGGGCAACGCTCTGGCGTGCAGCGTGGCGCTGCGCTCCATCCAGCTGTTTGAGGAGGGGGACTATCTGTCCCGCATTGCCCGCATCCAGCAGATCTGCCGCCGGGAGCTGGCAGATCTGGACGATCCCCGTATCCAAGAGGTGCGTATCATGGGGGGATGCGCCTGTATCGAAGTAAAAGACAGTCGGGACGTGGAGGGATTCCAGGAGTTTGCCCGTCGGCGGGGGGTGTTCAGCCGCCCCTTCTTGCGGTATATCTATTCCATGGTCCCCTATGTGATCACGGAGGAGGAACTGGTTCAAGTGACCGACACCATGAAAGCCTGGTTCCGGCGGTAAAAAAACAAAACGAGGACGGGGTGGATACCGCGTCCTCGTTTTCGTTACCAATTCTGCGCCAGAAAGATCAGAACGTTCTGGATAAACTTGGGTGCCCCATGGGCGGCTTCCCGAATGGCGGCGGCCACGGCTGCCGGGTCGGCGTTGAGGCCAAAGGTCAGCGCGCCCTCCGCCGTCTGACCGATAGCCAGGGGAGCGTGAGCCGAACCGCCGATGGCAATTTCCGAGGCGATAGCTCCGCCGCCCGCAGCGTACACACCAATGGCGCTGCCTCCCATGGCGAACAGCCCCACCGCCGCACCGCCGAAGGCGAGAAGGCCCACCGCCAATCCGCCGATGGCCAGAGCGCCCATGGCCCAGCCGCCCAGAGAAAACAGCAGACCGAAGGAGAGCCCGCCCACGGACAACAGCCCAAAGGAGAAACCGCCCAGGGTGAACACCCCCACAGCCACATTGCCGATGGCCAGGATTCCCTTGGCCACACCCATCCCCCGGTAACCCAGGCGGATGTGGACCAGGGGCAGGCCGAAGAGGGTGCGCTTGCTTTTGTATTCGTAGTGGAAGGGAGTGTAGTAGTTGTTGACGATGGTGGTAGTAACCTGGCTGGGAGAGACCTGTGCCTCCTGGCCGGTGACCAGATAGTCCAGAGATACATTGAAGTACCGCCCCAGGGCAGCCAGGTTGTCCAGGTCGGGCCGGGAGGTCCCTGCCTCCCATTTCTGCACTGCCTGACGGGATACCCCCAAGAGATCGGCCAGCCCCTCCTGGGACAGACCGGATTGCTTTCTCAGCTCATAGAGCCGCTGTTGAAATTCCATTTCCAGCCCTCCGAAACAAAGAGTAGTCAAGGGCCCTTGACGGTGTTTAGCATAGCAAAAAGCAGGCAGCAGCGCAACCTAAAGTGGAATACAATTTGACAACCAGCGGTTGCAATGGGGAAAAAGGCATGTTTTTGCAACAAAAAAGGAGGGAACCAGAATTCTGGTTCCCTCCTGATATTCAGGAATTACTCCTTCTCAAAGACATCCTTGCCCATGCCGCAGATGGGGCAGACCCAATCCTCAGCGACCTGCTCCCAGGGGGTGCCGGGAGCCACGCCGTGCTCGGGATCGCCAACCGCGGGATCATAGACGTAGCCACAGGGGCAAACATACTTATCCATGTTCGTTCTCCTTCTTGTTAGAAGATTAGCCGAAGTAGCGCTTCAGCAGGCCCTCGAAAGCCTTGCCGTGACGGGCCTCGTCGCGAGCCATCTCATGCACGGTGTCGTGGATGGCGTCCAGGTTGT
>OMEJ01000087.1_pt1 | contig 115953 bp, 132 predicted proteins | sample 1645361 | NCBI WGS metagenome assembly OMEJ01 (sample SAMEA103958156, study PRJEB25191) | human gut metagenome
GGCAGGCTGGTCACCATCACCGGAACGCCCTTGGCCAGCAGCGCGTTGGCGATGCAGGCCGCCGCAAAAGTCTTTCCGCCCCCGGTGTCCCCGTAGAACATCAGGCCGGCATTGGCTGCCAGCATTTCAGGCCATCGGTCCACGTAAGCGCGGCACCTGCGGATGTTCTCGTTTTCCTGGGCGGCCGCAAACACGCACAGCTCAAGCTGTCGGTCCTGGACGCACTCAGCGCGAAGCTGGCGCAGTCTTATGCGCTCCTGTCGGTCCCGCTCCGCCTCCCGCAGGGCCTCATATTCCCGAGTCTGGCAAGCGCACATGCAGCCCACCACCCGGGTATGCTCCCCAATTTTCAGACGGCATTGTTTGGGCGTCCGGCAATGCCCGCAGTACAGCAGGCCGTCCTGCCGGTAGTCGCCCGGCTCTTCCTTGGCCGCGCTTCTCGCTGCGATGGCGGCCACAATCGCGTTGGTGTTCATAGACTCTCGTCCTCCGTGTGAGAATAGTCCGGCATGCCGTCCGCCGGTTTATGCTGTCTGCGGGCCTCCTGCCGCTCCCAGTCGGCCAGAGATCTGACTCCCTGCCGTTGCTTGTTCTGGAGCACAGCATTTACATAGTTCCAGTTCCTGGCCCCGGCGTTTATGGCCGCCTCTATGGCCTTGAGGCACACGTCTGGCCCCAGCTCTTTGACGTAGGCCTTGAGGGATTCTGTGCTGGTATACGACGGGTGTGGCTCGATCTGGTTCATGTACTCGTTCATGACAGCAGCAAGTCCAGGGTCGCGGCCGTCGCTATATAGACATTCGTCCTCATTCTCTTTCTCTTTCTCATTCTCCCCCTCTTTCTCTTTCTCCATTTCAGGTTGCTCTAGCTTGGTATTTGCTTCATGTTTGCTTCCGGTTTGCTTGCTCATTCCTCCGCGCTTCCCGCTTTCTGCTTTGCGTCTGCTTGCGTCAAGAGTGGGGCGGATAAGGTCAAATGCAATTGCGGCAGAGTCGGGCAGCTTGTCCATGTCTGGATCGGTCCCGTACAGTGCATAATTGCAAATCGCGTCGTATGCGTCGGCCCTATCCGCCTTTTTCTTGATCCTGGAAAGAGCGGAGGCAAAGGAGGCGTAAAAAGTAAATTGGCCTCTGCTCATAATATCCTCCTATCAGAACGGAAGTTCTCCGTCCTCGTCCTGGAGTTCCTGAAAATCGTTGTCGGGCTGCTCCGGTGCCTGATAACCGCCGGAAGAATAGCCACCCTGGTAGCTTCTCTCTCCGTCTCTCTTGGAGTCGCCAAAGTAGACGTTATCAGCCACCACCTCGGCGGTGCGGCGTTTGTTTCCCTCCTTGTCGGTCCATTCGCGGATCTGGAGCCGTCCCTCTACCACGGCCATGCGGCCCTTGGTGAAGTAGCGGGAGACAAATTCGGCGGTGTTGCGCCAGGCCACCACGTCAATAAAATCTGTGGCCTTTTCGCCGGTGGCCTTGTCTTTAAAGTCACGGTCAACTGCCATGGAAAAGGATGCCACCGCTGTCCCAGTCTGGGTGTGTCTGATGTCTACATCTCTAGTGAGACGGCCCATGATGATGATACGGTTCAGCACAAAGACCCCTCCTTTTTGACAAAAGCCTGTAACTCCTCGGGGGAGTAATAGACGCGGGCCCCGATGGTAACGGCCCGCAGTTTCTTGGCGCGCCGCAGCCAATCAAGCGTGTCCACGCTGATGCTCAGGTACTTGGCCGCCTCAATGCGGGGGATTAAGAGCTTTTCCATTTTCTTTCCTCGCTTTCAATTTCCAAATGCGGCACAGCGTCCGGTCAAGGACTATGCCGCCGGGCAAATGGTACTTGTTGAAAAACTCGCTGTCTGGCATGGTGTGGGCCTCTGTATGGTGGCCTCTGCAAAGTGGCAAAGCCTCCAGTCCCTCATGCAATATGTCGGTGCGGTCGCGCCCGAGTCCAATCCTTTGGACATGATGCAGATCAGCGTGCCGCCCACAGATAACGCACTTTTTGGAAATCAAACAGGCGTATATGTAGTCGGGCACATCGTCCACCATGTCCAGCAAGGAAAACTTTGTGGGGATGTCCCAGTCCAGAATGAACCGGACCAGAAACCGCTGGAACGCGCAGACCAGGGACATGGGCGCGTTGCTCAGAGAAAATATCTGGTCTGCTGTGCCCTCCAGATCCTCAAGCAAGAATTTTAGTTTCAGCCATTCCTTGGATGGGTCCTTGCCCATGCCGGTGTAGTCGGATATGGCGCCGATCAACGCATAGCATGTGCGGCGTTGCCTATCAGAGAGGGGCCGGGAGTCAATGAGCTGCACCAAGCACTCCCGGTATTCTCTCTTGGTCATCGTGTACCAGTCGCCATAAGGGACACGCACCAGCAACTCCTGGCGGCGTTCGTCATACCCAACGATGCGCCCCCGGGCGGTGTCAATGGGTGATTTCACGGCCACACCCCCTTTTTCAAACACTCGGACAAATGAAGGAGCCTTGGCAGGTATTTGCAGCCCACCCACTCGCTGTCATACTCTATCGGGTGATGTGTCAGCCTGTCCGGGTCAATAGGGTTAAACCAGTTTGTGTAATCATCGTCCGTCAAGTGATATGCCACGATCTCCAGCGGCTTTTTTGCGGCAAACATTTCGACCTGGGCCTGTTGCCAATACGCTTTGGACACCTTAAACTCAGGGCCTTTGTGGGTCTTAATTTCGTGTATTTTCCACGTTTCCCCGTCCAAGTTGACCCGAAGCCTGTACTTTGGTATCAGTATTTGACGGTCTCGCTTCTTGACTCCAAGGGCGTCCAAAACCTTTCCCTCATACCAGGTCCCGGTCTTTGTGTAGATGGTATCAAAATGATTGTTGTGGATACCAAGCTTTTCGGCCCACCAGTTCGCCCACGTGGCCGTGGACCAGTTGCCCATCACAAAGGACGTATCAGAGGCCCCGATCCACCCGGAACGGTCCTTATTATGAATCACAGCCGCCCCAACCTCTTCTCAAATTCTGCGATGCCATCAAAGGCACGCATGGCGTTTTTATACTGAATGTCGGACATGTTCAGGCACGAAAGAATATCATCCATGCTCATGCCACCCTGGACCTTCGAAGTGATAAACATCTCAATCCGTTTTTTGATGGCCCAGATATTGTGAAATTCCAAGTTTTCCTGGGGCTTGCGGTCCTTCTCGCCCTCCCGTTCTTCCTTCTGCCAGAGGGAGAGGCCCAGGCCCCAATTGATGGCAACGGCCTTTACAAAAGCACGCTGGCTGGCGTTGTGTACGTCTCCCTGGCTCAGCTTGTCCATGCTGACGTTGTTGGAGCCGTCAATGATGGGGTAATCCAGCTCCCGGCGGTCTCCATCCACCTCGACAAACACCCGCACAAAAGGGATGCCTCCGTTCAGCAGGAAAACGGGGTGATCGTCCCGAGACCGCACGTTTCCAAAGGTCACATGCTCCGCTCCGTTCTCATGGAGCAGCTCCAGGCAGTCCGCCCAGTTCAAATAATCGAGTTCTCCAACCTTCTTATACTGGCCAGACGCCTTGTCCTTCTTGAACACAGGCTTTTTGCTCACATGCTTTGAAAGGTCCATGCGGGCCAGTTCATTGAATCCTTTAATCATTTTTCCTCCAATCCGTCCACCGTTGCTTTCAGCAAAAGCTGGCCGCTGTACATAAGCGCGAACTTCAAGCGCTTTCTTGCTCTCTTAAGCGTTCTGGACACGGTGGATCTATCAACGCCGAGTTCGCTTTCTATTCGTGGAATGTTTTTCCCTTCAACGTAATACATTGTGGCGTAAAGCAGTTGCTTTTCTGTCAACAAATGCCGCATTGCTTTACCAATATTTTTCTTTGCTTGGGTGAGTTCTTGGCTGTTATCGGATGATGCAGACAAAAGCCATTGGCGAAATACATATGCGTCTTGCTTGTATTCCGCCGGTTCTCTCTGTCGGTCAAACATCGCGGGATTCCTCCTCAAAACATTCCCGGCAAAGGCACCCCGGCATGATCGCGTCCTCTGCGTAAATCTCACCGCCACAGCGGGAGCAATAGGCAACCACCGGGTCCTGCTGCGGGTCCCTGTAAACCGGGTTTACCCACGTCATCGTGTCACCCACAGAACCACCAGCAGAGCCAGCACAAACGTGCTCACGCCGCAGGCCAGGGCCCGCTGTACCAGGGTGTCCCACCACCGGCAGTTGTCCCGGCGGGCGCGGCGCACGCGCTCGATGTAATCAAAGGCGCGGCGGTTGCGGTGCTGGATCTCGCTCTGGTCCAGAAGCTCGCCAAAAACATCGGTCAAGAGTTCTGTTGTCATTTCTTTTTCCTCCAGTCATTGAATATCTCCCACAGGGAAAGGCAAAAAGCTGCAGCGGCCATAAAAAAGGCCAATTGAAAAATGGGGTCCTCCATGTCAGCCTCCCACGTTCAGCACCCCAGCCAGGGTGCAAAGGTTGAACCACTGTTCCTGTGTCAGTTTTACCGGGGTCTCGGTCAGCAACTTGGCAATGCTGCCTTGCCCGCACCCGACGGCGGCCGCCAGCTTGGTTTCGGAAAGAATGTGGTGGTTCTCCATAGCCTGCTGGGTGACCTTTCGCATGATCTCCTCAGGCGTTTTCATACTGCCATGCGCCCCCTTACGATTTTCTCAGCCACCCGGTCAGTCTCATATGCCCGGCGCTTGGGGCTCACCATGACGGCCTCCAATCCAACCATCTGCGCCCACACCGCGCCGCCACCCTTGCTGCGGCCCAGCTCCCGGTCTAACTCCCGGGGGGTCATCATCCCGCCGTATAGCTGGCGGAGGATGCGCCGCTTCTCGGCAATGTCCTTGCCCAGACGGCTTTTTTCTGATATAATGCTCATGGTATTATTCCTTTCTGCCGCTGTCGGGTCTCGCACACCCGGGGGCGGCTCTTTTTATATGGGGAAGATCCTGGCCTCAAACAAAACCCCGTCACAGCCGTGCTGTTTATGCCACTCCAGTTCCCGGTCCGCTCCTTCTCTGGTTGCGTGCCAGGAATTGATAACCCACTCGCTGGGCCGTTGGCTTTTCGGGTTCAGGCAACGGGTGCGGACCTGATAACGATATCTAGTCATCACTGAACCTCCTTGTCCGTTTTCCGTTCCTTCTCAAACTCGCTCAGAAACAGGATCGCCAGCTCCACACGCTCGGCTTCCGGGCAATACTCAGATTCCAGGATTGCCTGGACAGCCCCGGAAGCGTAAGCAAAGCCAAAGCCGTTGTTCCTGTTCTCCAGGGAGGCTGCCTGCTTGGCATCCTGAGTAAGTGAGTGCCGCGCTAAGTCGGTCATTGCTTGTCCTCCTTGTCCTCGCTCACCTGGGGCCCGGGCACCATGCCCAGGCCCTGCGCTTACTGCTGCACGTTGTCAGCCTGGGAAAACAGGTACTCCAGGCTCAGCCCAGGAAACAGCGCGTCCCGGATTTTCATGGCCTCGGACAAATAAAGACCGGACTTCCCGTTGATCTTGTCCCGGGTGGTCTTGTCGGACTTGCCCAAAACGGTCATAATCATCTCGGTGCTAACACCGTTCCGGACCATCTCAGCTTTAAGGTTTCTAAGCACAAAAATCACCTCCTTTACCGTTGGCGGTAAGTTCGATTTTATGATACTATACTAAACGGTAAATGTCAATGGGTTTTAATATGAAATTTTATATTCAACGGTAAATATTTTATTGACAAAGGAAGCGCGCTGTAATATACTTTTTGTGAAAGGAGGTGCCACCGATGTGGATTGACGCTCTTGTTTCCTTGAAGAAAAAGAGCGGGAAAACCTTAAAACAAATAGCGGATGAATCCGGGGTTCCTCTCGGGACACTGAATAAGCTATTTGCCGGGCAGACTAAGGACCCAAAGCTGGAGACCATCAGGTCTGTGGTGTATGCCCTGGGGTTTACCCTTGACGATCTGGAGGAAAAAGAAAACGCCCCTGAACCGTCCGAGGACGATACAGAGGCGTTAAGCGCAAGGGAAGTCGGAGAAAGGCTTGAAAAGGCTGGGTTGATTCCACCTGGGAGGGATTTGTCAGACGCGGATTTGAGGTTCTTGGAGGCGGTGATCGCCGCGTTCCGGGAGTGGTTTGGCGAGTGAGCAAATAGCACGGAGCATCCGACGAGGGTGCTTTTGCTGGTTTAGCAAAGCGGTGAGCTTTTCGATGTTCGGGAAGCTCCCGTTCCCATAATCGATAGTTTCTTTTTTATTCATGCAAGGTTCCTCCTCTCTTTGATGTACAGTATAGTACATTTGTTCTAGTTTTCAAGTGGGCAAATTTGACAACATTTTTTGAAGATTTTCTCAACTATTTTAAAGCCAAAGTCTTGATTATAGGGCAAATAACAGGGCGAGGTTTTGCGGTATGTCACTATTTGACTTTTTGAAGAAAAAACAAGGAAGTAGTCTTGATTTACTGTCTGAACAAAAGAAGATGTTTCTTGTTAACTATTTGGGCGATAGAAGATTTGAATGGGGAATACACGATAGTGTGAAAGAAAAATATCCAGACCTAGAACAGAACATTAAGGATTTAGAAAAAGATGGATTAATTCAAATTTGCGAATCTGAATACCGTTTAACATCTCAGGGGCTGGATATGAGAAAACTTTTCAGGAGCCAAGAGCGTACACGCCATGAATCCATGCTAAACGATGTTATTGGATTTGCAGAAAAAGAAGATTTTTTGTCTGCATATAATGCTCGATCAAATTACGAGAAAAATAGCGTGGTTCCCCACGGAATTTTTATTGGAGAAAGCGGTGAAGGGCATTGGAAAACCCAAAGTAATGTTCCGGAAAGCGTAAGACGGTACATAGAAAATTCGCATAAACTCGATTTTTCGGATTGCAATAATAGCGAGTCATTTAAAACGGCTTTAAGAAATTTTTACGTTGGATCGAGTGTGAGCGGGTCTAACCGCATTGAAATCCCTTTAGATTTTGAAGAAAAGTTGGGTGAGTTTCTTGATTGCCCTGCGCTTAACAAACAACTAGAGGAAAAATGCGAGTTTCCAAACCCTCCGAAGTTAAGGATATATTTCAATACAAAGGTAAGTGTTTTTAATCTAACAGAAACAAAAGTCATAAAATCTTGGGACGGGAATTTTTTTCTAGGGGTTTTTGACTGCACAGATAAATTTCATGCGGCCATGGCACAATATGAAAAAATGAGTCAAGCTGAAATTGAAAAATTTCCAAAGACCTTTAAAACGTTTTATAAGCACAAATCAGAGAACTCAGAAAAGTATCAGGAGTGGATGCGTCAGTATTCTATTTTGGTTTCAAAATAATTTAATTTTTATGTTTTGTGTGACCAATCCGCCAGGGGCGGAATAAACAAAAGAGAGGGATATGTTATGAAGAAAAAGAGAAGTGTGTTGCTGTTGATCGCTGCCATCATTGGTGTGGCCTACATCCTTTACAGCATTTCTTACTGGACCGGGGCCAATTCCGGAAGCACCGATACAGCCACCGCCGTGGGTGCTGGCCTTGCCACCGCGCTGGTTTTTCCGCATTTGATCTGCACCGGCCTGGCCGTGGTGTTTAATATCCTTGGGTGGGCTATGAGCCACAGAGGTTTTGCACTTACCGCAGGTATTTTGTATGCGGTGGCTATGATCTTGTTCCCGTTTTATTTTATGTTCGTGCTCATTGAAGCTGTTTTGTGCTTTATCGGTTTTGCGAGACTGAAAAAGCTGAACGCAGAAAACAAAGAGGCGTAAAAAATTCCCCGCCCAGCGGCAACTGGGCGGGGTTTTTGAAAGGAGAAGAAAATGGGGAAAATAATACAGTTCCCGGCGGAAATGGAAGGGCGCCGGGTTGCGTTTTTTACAGAGTCCAAAATGTACATAGGGACTTTGAAAGAGCAAACCGATTTTGTTGGCTTTCTGTCTGTTCACTTGGAGGATGTTGTTGTTGCGCCCATTGAAAGCTGCCCGCAAAACGGGAGTGCGGTGGCGCTCCCCGGTGCGTTTATCATGTGGGACAAGGTGGTTGCATTTGCTCCTGCGGATCAGTTTCAGATAAAATGTGTGCCTCCTGCCGACTGAGAATGCAGCGTATTGCATCTGCAAGAAGTGCAGAGTCTTTCTTTGCTGGCGCGTCTACGAAAATTACAGGGGTCTTTGGGGAGAGGGTAACTGCCATGGCCGTCGCCTCCTTTCCCCAATTGTAACATACTTTACAATTTACAACAAGGGGGGTGCAAAATGAAATACATTCGGAAAACCGCCAGGTACAACGGAAAAAAATACGAGGCCACCGGGAAAACCGAGCTGGAGGCCCTCACAAAGCTGGCGGAGAAGCTGGCCGCCGCAAAGAGGGGAGAGGAATTGATCTCCGGGGCCATGACGGTGGATGCGTGGTACAAGCAATGGAAAGCCACCTACAAGGACCCCAAGGGTCTGACGGCCAAAAGCCTGGGCATGTACGACGAGAAATACACCAAGTACATCCAGCCGGTAATTGGCCGCCTGCGCCTCCAGGACGTGCGGGACACCCACCTGCAGAAGATCCTCAACGATCAGGCCGGCATGAGCCTGTCCCACGCGGAGAAGGTGCGCCGGGTGCTGCGGGAGATGTTTTCCAGGGCCAGGAAGTCCCGGCTCATTGCCTATGACCCGGCGGAGGACCTGGAGCTGCCGGAGGTCACAGAGGGAAAGCACCGCTCTATCACCGACGCAGAGCGGGCGGTGATTCTGGAGGTGGCCGGGTATCACCCATCTGGCCTGTGGGTGCTCACCCTACTATACACCGGCATGCGCCCCGGGGAAGCCGCCGCACTGAACTGGGACGACGTGGATTTTCAGAATAACATGATCCACATCCACGCCGCATTGGAAAGCGGTTCTAACCGCCTCAAAGCCCCCAAGACGGCCGCCGGGGTGCGGGACATCCCCATACACTCAGACTTGCGCTGGAGGCTCCTGGAGGCCAAGGGGCAGCCGTTTGACCCGGTGTTTAAAACGCAGAGCGGAGGGCGGCAGAACAGCGGGTCTATATCCCGCCTGTGGAAGTCCTTCCTGCGGGAGATGAACATCCGCATGGGGGCCAAGGTGGAGCGAAACCAGATCAAGGAGCCGAAGGTGGCGGAGGACTTGACCATGTACTGCCTGCGTCATACCTTTGCCACGGACTGCGCCAGGGCGGGGGTGCCGCTGGAAACGGTGCGGTGGCTCATGGGGCACGCCGACATCTCCACCACGGCCAACATCTACCAGCACCGGGACGATGCCACGCTGCGGGCTGGAATTGCGCTTTTGGATGGCACCGGTGGAAAAACTGGTGGAAATGTGCAGACGGGAAGCAGATAAACCATTGCGGCGCAATGGATACAAGGCGCGCAATACCCTGCTTCCCAAGCTGAACACGGGGGTTCGATTCCCCTCACCTGCTCCAAAAAAGAAAGACATCTGCTGGAAGCAGATGTCTTTCTTTTTTGCCTTGGGATAAACATGGTATATGGACGGAAAGATTGATTTTTCCCCGGAAAGCAGATATAATAAGGCCAACCTCAGAAAGCGGTCTGAGGAGTAGGTTTTCCCTTTTGAAAGGAGCTGTTTTTATGGCTTTTGATCCTTATGAACTGGACCGGGACTACGGCGCGCCCAGCGGCGTAATTACCGAGGCACAATATACCACCCGCACCTTTCTGTGGATGATGCTGGGGCTGATGGTCACCTTCGGCGTGGCCATTCTGGGTTGGGTTACCAACCTCACACTGTATCTCTATGCTCTGATTCCTGCCATTCCCACGGTGTTGGCAGTGGCTACTTTCATTCTGGTCGTGACTTTCTCGCGGCGCATCGAAAAGATGTCGGTGGCCTCAGCTCAGGCGCTGTTTATGGGATACTCTGTGCTGATGGGTATTACCTTGTCTTTCTGGCTGTACCTGTTCCAGTTGACCAGCGTGATCTTGATCTTCCTGCTCACAGGCCTCTACTTCGGCGCTCTGGCCGCCTATGGCCACTTTACCAACCGCAGCCTGGCCGGATACAAGTCGATCCTGCTCAGCGGGCTTATCTTCCTCATCCTGTTTGGGGTGCTGTCTCTGTTCATCCCCGGCATGACCGCCTTTGACAGCATGATTTCTCTGTTTGGCATTGCCATCTTCCTGGGCTATACCGCCTATGACACCCAGCGCATCCGGGAGTTTTACTATTACTATTCCGGCTATCCCGATATGATGGAGAAGGCCTCCATTTTCTCCGCGCTGCAGCTGTATATGGACTTCATCAACCTCTTCTTGTACCTGCTGCGCTTCCTGGGCAAACAGAGAGACTGAGAAACAAGGAAAATGGCGGACAAAATTTTACAAAATTACCTTTTTCTCTTGCGTAAAAATGCTCCCTCCGATAGAATAGCTCTGTGTGCTATTTTTTAGGAGGGAGCTTTTTTATGTACTTATTCAGGCCCCAGCTTCTGGAGTCGTTGGCGGACTATTCCAGAGCAAAGTTTATGAAGGACCTGGTGGCAGGCGTCATTGTAGCCATTATTGCCCTGCCTTTGTCCATCGCCCTGGCCCTGGCGTCCGGTGTTTCGCCGGAGCAGGGCTTGTATACGGCCATTGTAGCGGGATTTCTGATCTCGGCCCTGGGAGGAAGTAAGGTCCAGATCGCCGGTCCCACCGCGGCCTTTGCCTCCATTGTGGCGGGGATCGTAGCCCGCAACGGGATGGACGGTCTGGCGGTAGCCACGGTGCTGGCCGGTATCCTGCTGATCCTGATGGGTGTGCTGCGTATGGGCAGCATGATCAAGTTTATTCCCTACACCATCACCACCGGATTTACGGCAGGTATCGCGGTGACCATTGTGGTGGGGCAGCTGAAGGATTTCTTTGGCGTCACCTTCCAGAACTCACCCGTTGAGACGGTGGAGAAGTTGGAGGAGTTTTTTGCGTGCTTTTCTACCTGGAGCATGAGCGCTGTGGCGGTGGGATGTGTGGCGCTGGCCATTCAGATCATCTGGCCTAGATTTTTTGCCAAAATCCCTGCCTCGCTGGTGGCGGTGATCGTCACGGCGGCCATGGTCAAGCTGCTGCGCCTGCCGGTGAACACCATCGGGGATCTATATACCATTTCCACCGATCTGCCACAATTTACTCTGCCCACCGTCAATTATGATATCGTGGCGGCGGTTCTGCCTGATGCCTTCACCATCGCCATTCTGGCGGCCATCGAGTCGCTGCTGTCCTGCGTGGTGGCCGATGAGATGACGGGCTCCCACCATAACTCCAATATGGAGCTGGTGGCCCAGGGCGTGGGCAATACGGCGTCTGCGCTGTTTGGCGGCATCCCGGCCACGGGAGCCATTGCCCGTACCGCCGCCAACATTAAAAACGGCGGCGTGTCCCCGGTGGCTGGCATGGTCCATGCGGGGGTGCTGGTGTTGGTGCTGGTGCTGCTGATGCCCTATGCGGCGCTGATCCCCATGCCGTGCATTGCAGCCATCTTGTTTGTGGTGGCCTACAATATGAGCGGCTGGCGCACCTTTGTACGGGTGGTCCGCCAGTCGCCCAAGAGTGATACGGCGGTGCTGCTGCTCACCTTTTTCTTGACGGTGGCCTTTGACCTGGTGGTGGCCATCGGCGTGGGTCTGACTCTGGCCTGCCTGCTGTTTATGAAGCGGATGGCCGATGTGGCCGTGGTGGAAGAGTGGGAATATGTGGAGGACACCCAGGCCGGAAAGGGACGGTTCAAGCACGTGCCTGTCCATGTGATGGTCTATGAGATCAACGGTCCCATGTTCTTCGGCGCGGCGGATAAGATCCCCCATATCGACGAGGGGGGAGAAAAACGGGTGCTGATTTTGCGCATGCGCAGCGTGCCCGCTCTGGATATCACCGCCCTGAAGGGGCTTCGACGGCTGTGGGAGGAGTGCGGCCGTGCCGGAGTGCAGCTTGTCTTTTCCCATGTGAACGAGCAGCCCATGTCGGTGCTGAAAAAATCCGGACTTTACCAGCAGGTAGGGAAGGAGAATTTCTGTCCCAACATTGACGCAGCGTTGAAGCGGGCTATGGAGCTATAAAAACAGCGACGGCATTGCCGTCGCTGTTCCTTTATTTCCAGGACAGAAGTACGTCTACACCCTTGCGCTTGGGAGCCCCGCCAACCTGGGCAGGATAACCCACGGCGATGAGTGCCATGAGCTCCTGATCCTCGGGGACCTGGAGATACTCCTGCAGCCGCTTGCGGTCAAACACGCCCATAATCACGGTAGCCAGACCCAGGTCGTGGGCAGCCAGGCAGAAGGTCTGAGCGGCGATGCCGCAGTCGTAATACTGCCAGCCGTCCTCCCGGTCAGTGGTGAAAGAGCCGTCCCGCTCGTAGCCGCAGCGGTTCTTTACGAAGGTCTGGGCCACCAGCAGGGGAGCGCTGCGGATGATGGCGGGGTTGTTGGCCCCGGCCAGGCAGTATTCCGAAGCGATGGTCTCCCGCATAGCGGGGTCTTCAATGGCCAGATAGCGGCTGATCTGGGTGTTTTTCCAACTGGGAGCGTAGGCGGCCAGGGCTACCACATCCTCCAGCAGCTCGTGGGGCACGGGCTGGTCGGTAAACTGGCGCACACTGCGCCGGGTGAGAATACAGGTCTGAGCGTCCATATGGGTTCCTCCTGACTTGGGATTGAGAATAAAAGTATGGTAGCCCTCAGAGGGAAAAATGTCAAGGGCAGACCATGCTTGGCCTGCCCTTGCTTCCTTATGGGATATCAAATTCTACCTCATAGAGCTGGGTATCATAGTCTCCTGTGTCCCGGAAATCCATAAACTCTTTGCTTAAGCGGTAGTGGCCGGGGGAGAGAGGGCCGAAGAGCCAATCCCAGTCCACGGCCTGTTCCGTTTCTCCGTCCATGGTGACCAGATAGGCCATACCATCCCAGGCAAAGTTTCCATCCACGATGTCGGGAACGTTCTGCCATGTGCCGTCCTGTTCCACCTCCAGGGTGTAGTCGCTGCCGTACTGCAGGGTGCCGGTGGGGCTGCCGCCTTCCTGGGTGATAACCAAAGTCAGGCCGGTGGGGGTCACGTTTTTTACCGACAGGGTAAGACCCCAGGGATCCTCTGCGGTCTGGACAGAGGATGATTCAGAGGTGCTGGAGTTGATTTCCTGGGGTGCAGAGGAGCCTGCGCCGTCCGAACTGCCGCAGCCAGCCAGGGACAGGGCCAGCAGACCGGCCAGGGTAAGGGTAAGCCATCGTTTCATGTGAGATACCTCCCGGTGATAGACTTCTGTATTCCTTTAGACGGAGAAACCCGGCCGGAGTTCCCTAAAATTTGTTCTCCTTTTCATTTTGGGCAAACCGTGGTACAATGTCAACGTATCTTTTCCATGGGGAGGCATCCATGATCATCTTAGGCATCGACCCCGGAGTGGCCACGATCGGCTTTGGGGTCATCAAGGCCCAGCGAGGGAAAAACACCCTCATTCAGTACGGGGTCATCACCACGCCGCCGGGTATCCCTCTGTCCAGCCGGCTGCTGCAAATTTCCAACGACATGGAGGAGCTGATCCGCACCTTCCATCCCGACGAGATGGCGGTGGAGGAGCTCTTCTTCAGTAAAAATATTACTACCGGCATCGCCGTGGCCCATGGCCGTGGTGTGATCCTCCTGGCGGCGGAAAAGCTGGGGGTGCCGGTGTTTGAGTACACCCCCATGCAGGTCAAGCAGGCAGTGGCGGGCTATGGAGGCGCGGACAAACGCCAGGTGATGCTGATGACCCAGCGGCTGCTGAACATGAAGCAGATCCCCCGGCCCGACGACGCCGCCGACGCCCTGGCGCTGGCTATCTGCCATGGCCGCTCGGCCACGTCCCTTTTGAATACGGAGCGGGTCTTTGACCCCAAGAAATACGACACGAGGTAAGTGCCATGAAAACGATGGTCAAACAACCAAACCCCGACCCGCCTTACAGCCTTCACGACGCCTATATTTTGAAGCTGCAGGTGGAGGAGGATATTCTGCGTCTCATCACCCAGTGCGGCTATGTGTGCACCACACCGCCCTGTAATCAGGTGGAGGGAGACGTGGAGATCACCGGCATCGACTGGGACTTCTCCTGCGTCTATGTGATGGAGTACCAAGGCGTCCTGTGCGGCAACTACGGCTCTTTCACCGGACGGAAAATGACAGTGGCGGACTTTTTGCGGGAGTACCCCGAAGCGACGCTGGACATCATGGACGAGACCTACGGATATCACCAGGTGAAGCTGGACGGCTTCCTCAATGTGGGGGAGCGCTGCCTGGAGTTTCAGCTGGACATCTGCTACGCCGGAGAGTTCCGGTATTTGCTCAAAGAATAAATGCCGTCCATTGGACGGTTTATGGAGGAACTTATGTTTTACTATCTCAATGGCACCGTGGCCCATATCGAGCCTTACCTGGTGGTCATCGACTGCGGCGGGGTGGGTTATGCCTGCCGCACTACCAGCTATACCCTGTCTGCACTGAAAAAGGGTGAAAAGGGAAAAGTCTTTACACACTTGAATGTCCGGGAGGACGCCATGGAGCTCTATGGCTTTGCCACCCAGGAAGAGCTGAATCTGTTTCAGCAGCTTATTTCTGTTTCCGGTGTTGGTCCCAAGGCAGCTTTGTCTATTCTGTCCTCCAACACTCCGGCCAATCTGGCCCTCAGTATTATTACCGGAGATGAGAAGGCACTCACCTGCGCTCAGGGTATCGGCAAGAAGATCGCCCAGCGAGTGATTCTGGAGCTGAAGGACAAGCTGGCCAAGGGTCAGGCGGTGAACGGGGCAGGGGAGACCTACGGCGGCACCGGAGTGACCGTCATTCCCGAAAACAAACTCTCCGAGGCCAGTGCTGCCCTGGCGGTGTTGGGCTACACCCAGGGGGAGATCAACGTGGCCCTCAAGGGCATCGACCTGGACAGCCTGACCCTGGAGCAGATCATCAAGCAGGCCCTGAAAAAGATGATGAAGGGGTGAACCCCGTGCTGATTGTCTTTCTCGGCATGATCGTCCTGTTTCTTGTGCTGGGGCTGACCTTCTCCCGGGGAAAGGGAGCCTTTCTCATCGCCGGGTACAACACCGCATCCAAGGCAGAGAAGGCCAGGTATGACGAGAAAGCCCTGTGCCGCTTCATGGGCAAAATCATGTTCGCCCTGGCCGGATGCCAGGAAATTATGGCACTGGGAATACTTGTGGTCGGCATGTGGCTGTTTTGGGTGGGAATCGCCGCCTTCTTGGCAGTGGCATTCTGGACCGTTATCTACGCCAACACCGGAAACCGCTTTCGAAAGAACTGATGACCTTTTCAGCGGAGAGTTAGAAAGGAGCGGGGGCTATGGCAAAATTGGAGCAGGAAATCCCCGGTTATTACGATTTTGATGAGGTTCTTTGCTATCTCCATGATGGAATCTTAAACACCAGCAGTTCCACCAGTTATGAGGGCGGCAGTGAATACCGCTGCGGTGACGTACGCTGTGCTGTACATGTCTATGAGCGGTATACCTTGCTGGGGGACAATCGCCTCAGCCTGACCGTCATGTTAGCAGGAGAAGGAAAGCGGCTGTTTCTGTCCGGCATCTCTGCCGCCGGAGGCGGGGGAGTGGGGAAAATTATTCCCTGGGGTGAAGAAGAATTTTTAAATGTCTTGAAGAAGCTGGCCGACCAGCTGACGGGATGAAATGATTGAAATATTACAATAATAACGCGCGGTTAGGATGTGAACCCATGGCAATCGATTTTTCCAATCCAGAATTTGACCCGGAGGAGCTCAGCGAGCCTCTGGTGACCACCTCCCTCACCCGGGAGGACGAGGGGGAGTACTCCCTGCGGCCCAAAACTCTTAGGGAGTACATCGGCCAGGAGAAGGCTAAAGGCAACCTGGAGGTCTTTATCCAGGCGGCCAAAATGAGAAATGAGCCTCTGGATCATGTGCTGCTCCACGGCCCGCCCGGCCTGGGCAAGACCACCCTCAGCGGCATTATCGCCAATGAGATGGGGGTGAATGTGCGCATTACCTCCGGCCCTGCCATTGAGAAGGCAGGGGACCTGGCGGCGCTGCTCACCAACTTAAATGAAAATGACATCCTCTTTGTGGACGAGATCCACCGCCTCAACCGCTCGGTGGAGGAGGTGCTTTACCCAGCCATGGAGGACTTCGCCATCGACATCATCATCGGCAAGGGTCCGTCGGCCAATTCCATCCGTCTGGACCTGCCCAAATTTACCCTCATCGGAGCCACCACCCGGGCAGGGCAGCTGTCCGCGCCCCTGCGTGACCGCTTTGGCGTGACGTTAAGGCTGGAGCTTTACACCCCCGAGGAGTTGGCACTGATCGTCAAGCGCTCTGCGGGTATTTTGGGCGTGCCCATCGAGGACGATGGAGCCATGGAGATCGCCCGCCGCAGCCGCGGCACCCCCCGTATCGCCAACCGGATGCTGCGCCGGGTGCGGGACTTTGCTCAAGTGCGGGCGGGAGGCGTTATCACCAAAAAGGTGGCTGACGAGGCCCTCACCGCCCTGGAGATCGACCACTTGGGACTGGACTCCATTGACCACCGGATGTTGCGCTCCATCATCGAGAACTACCGGGGCGGCCCGGTGGGTCTGGAGACACTGGCAGCCACCATCAACGAGGAGGCGGTGACCCTGGAGGACGTGTATGAGCCCTATCTGATGCAGCTGGGCTTCCTTACCCGCACCCCCCGTGGCCGCTGTGTCACCCCTAAGGCCTATCAGCATCTGGGTCTCAGCGTTCCCGGAGAGTCCGGAGGGCTGGACCAGCTGAGTTTCTGACCCCGGAGGCGCTCTTTTGTGAAAGAAAAACTGAAAAAATTGCTGGCGGGCCTGTTGGGCAGCGGCATCATGATTTTGCTTTTGTTCGGGACGTTTGCAGTGGTTGCTCTGGTCGGCGGCAATGTGATGAGGCTGTTCGGGTTTCGCTATGACAGCGTGGGACAGCTGCTGCTCTACTTCCTGTTAGGGGAACTGATTGGCCTGCCTCTGGATCTGATCAGTACGGCTCTGCCTAAGGTGCTGTATCGCATGGGAAAGGTGGACCGTCAGCAGGGGAATTTGCTTTACATCCCAATGGACACCTTGTTTACCATCGCCGCGTTTTGGGTTGCGGACGGGTTGATGGCCAGTGTGTCCACCACCGGACTCTCTTTGTGCATTCTGGGCTTTGGAACGGCACTGATCACCCAGCCCATAAAGAAGGATGACTGACCGAAAGGGGAGAGGACGATGGGCTTTTGGCTGTACTGCACTGTTATGTGCCTGCTGGTGCCCGCTGTGATGCTGTACTTTGGATGGCGTTTTTTGAACAGACCGCCCAAAAAGATCAATGCCCTCTATGGTTACCGCACCAGCCGTTCTATGAAAAACCAACAGACCTGGGATTATGCCCACCAGGTATGCGGAAAGCTGTGGTTTTGGGCGGGGATAGTGATGCTGCCCCTGAGCCTTTTGGCCATGCTGCCCGGACTGGGCAAAGATATGCAAGTGCTGGGAATATGGCTTATGGGCGTGGTTTTGGTCCAGGTCGTGGTGATGATCGCCACCATTTTCCCAGTAGAAAAGGCATTAAAACGAAAATTTGACAAATTTGGCAGGAGAATTGGCTGAATAAGTGATAGACGGTAGGGAAATTTTATGCTATGCTTACTTTGTGGAAAAGCGGCATAAGATCCGGTCCTGAGGGAAAATAATTTCCAGATCAAGGCCGGAAAATGATGGTATATTTTGGAAATAATAGAACAAACCGGAATGAATATGGGAAAAACGCCAAATAATTTCCCAATACCTCTTGACAAAACCAGTCAATTTGATTATTATGAGTTTTAACCGGAACAAAAAATTGGAAACGCCCCAGCCTCCGCCTTCCACAGACGAGGCGCTGTGTCTCCAGGCGGCAGCAGGAAGCGCCGCTGCGGAGGAAGAGCTGGTCCGCCGCTATGGCCGCTTGGTGCGTGCCTGCGCCCGCCCCTTGTTTTTGGCAGGAGGGGACAGCGAGGACCTGTTTCAGGAGGGTATGTTGGGCCTGCTGTCCGCCATCCGCGGCTTTGATGCCCGGCGGGACGCATCTTTCCGGACCTATGCGGAGGTTTGTGTCCGCAACCGCCTGTACAGCGCGGTCCGCGCTGCTCAGGGGGATAAGCATCTTCCACTTAATCACAGTGTCTCTTTCGAACCCCCTCTTTTTGACGGCCCGAACGCGTATCTGTTTTCCAGCGAAGAGAGCCCAGAAGACGTCATCATCGGCAGGGAGGAACTGAGAGAGCGCCTTGACGCTCTGAAGGGCCAGTTATCTGAGCTCGAAGGGAAAATCCTGCCGCCCTACTTAAGCGGTCTCACTTGTGCAGAGATTGCAAAACGGGTCGGTCGGTCTCCAAAGTCCGTGGACAACGCCGTGCAGCGCATCCGCCGCAAGGTGGCCCGGCAAACTTCTTCCGGCGCATCCAGCGAGAGCTGATCGCAAATACAACCGTCCAATCCTTGAAATCTGGGTAATTGGGCAACGAGTCAAAGAGAGGGAAATCCAATGTACGAAGACAAGATCCTGGTATGCAAAGAGTGCGGCAACGAGTTCACCTTTACCGCTGGTGAGCAGGAGTTTTACGCTGAGCGCGGCTTCCAGAACGAGCCCCAGCGCTGCAAAGCTTGCCGTGACGCCCGCAAGAACGCTGCCCGCGGCCCCCGTGAGTACTTCACTGCCACCTGCGCTGCCTGCGGCGGCGAGGCTCGCGTTCCTTTCGAGCCCAAGTCTGACCGTCCTGTCTACTGCAGCGAGTGCTTTGCCAAGATGCGCGAGCAGCAGGGCTAATTTTTAGAACCAGGATAAAAGGGCGCCCAGCCGGGCGTCCTTTTTCTGTATTCAGGGAGAAAAAACGGGCTGTTTTTTGGCCGCAACTCCGGGTTGCGGAAGTTCCAGCCCAAGCTGGTAGTAATAGCAAAGCTGGTTTGCTAGGATAGGGCCGAAAGGAGGCGTGGGTATGACGATCGGAGAAATCATCCAAAGAGAGCGTACCCGCCTGGGCCTGTCCCAGGAAAAGCTGGCCGAGCAGGTGGGGGTGTCCCGCCAGGCGGTGAGCAAGTGGGAGCTGGGGGACGCAGTACCCGACACGGACAAGCTGGTCCCTTTGGCGCGGACGTTGGGCATTTCGGTGGACACTCTGTTGGACCACCACCCTCAGGAGACAGAGGAGACACCAAAAGAGATAGAGGAGAAAGAGCCGGGGTGGCTGGCCCTCCATTGGTACTGGATTGGGGTGCCCCTGAGCCTGTGGGGGGCGGCCCGGCTGATCCCAATGTTGTTTGCCGTCTGGTTCCTGCTGACGATGTCCCAGGCGTCCTCTGGTATCCTGTTGTATCTGCCATACCTTATCCTGTTCCTGACAGCGCTGGCGGGAGGTGTGCTGATGGTGATTCTGGGACGGCGTTCTGTCCGGCAAAGATACGGCCTGAAACCCTTGACGCCGCCCCCTTGGAAAGGAGTACGGGAGCTGATTACTCAGCGGTGGTACTGGTTGGGAGCCTTTCTGGCCGGAGGCGGTGTGCTGGGGGGCGTACTGCAGATGTCCGCTTCTCAAGCCCTCTATGACCAGATAGAAACTGATCGGCAAAACCTGAATATGTATCAGGGAGACGCGTTGTGGGAGCATCTCGACCAAATCCCGGAAGGGTATCTCAATGGGGATGGCTACTTACAGGCGGTCGCCCTGCGCAATCGTGGCCTCTTGATCTTGGTTTTTGGTGTGGTTTTGGGCGCTGTGCTCTTTTTTCTGGGGCGCCGGATCGTTTGCCGCCGCTGGAAAGAAAACGAGGAAAAATCCATTGCAAAATAGCGCGAGTTAGGATATACTATCATCATCCTAATGACTAACTGGAGGAATCCTGCTATGACCATTACTAAAGACACCATCATTGGTGATATTCTGAACATCGCCCCTCAGACTGCGCCCCTGTTCATGAACATCGGCATGCACTGCCTGGGCTGCCCTGCTTCCCGGGGTGAGACCGTGGAGCAGGCCTGCATGGTTCACGGGGTGGATCCCGACGAACTGCTGGCCGCGGTCAATAAGATGATCGCCGAGGGCGAATAAAACCAAGGAATGAAAGATGGGGGCGGAGGGGTTCCGCCCCCATTTTTTGCGGAGGTGCCCGGTATGAAATTGGTGCTGTTCATGGGAAGTCCCAGAAAAAACGGCAATACTGCCGCCCTGGCGGCACCCTTCCTGGAGGAGTGCGGACAGTTGGGGATCGAGACAGAGACCGTTTGGCTCTATGACAAGACCATCCTGCCCTGCCTGGGCTGCAAGACCTGCCAGGACCGGATGGACGGCCTGGGCTGCGTGCGGGAAGATGATATGGCGGACCTGTTCGGAACTATGGAACGCAGCGATACCATCGTTCTGGCTACCCCCATTTACGGCTGGTTCTGTACCGCACCCATGAAGGCGCTGATGGACCGGGCCGTGTACGCCGGTACCAAAAATTACGGCCGGGTAAAGGGGCCGTCTCTGCTTCGTGGCAAGAGCCTTGCCGCCATCGTCACCTGCGGTTATCCTCCGGAGAAGGGAGCTGACCTGTGGGAGGCTGGGCTGCGCCGCTGGTGCCGCTACAGCGGATTACATTGGCAGGGGATGCTATGTGGCCGGGATATGGGCCCCGGCGTCCCATTTTTAACACAAGACAAGCTGGCCGCCGCCCGGGATTTTGCCCGGTCGCTCATTCAAAAGGCCGGCGGGGAGGACTTATGAAACAACATATCGAACTCTCGCCCCGGCTGCGGCTGGCGGCTGATCTGGTGCCCCAGGGAGCGCGGCTGGCCGATGTGGGCACCGACCACGCCTATCTGCCCGCCTGCCTGCTGCTGGAGGGCAAGATCCCCTGGGCTATCGCCTCCGACCTGCGGAGGGGTCCGCTGGACCGTGCCCGTGAGACTGCCCGGCAGTATGGCTGCGGGGATAAGATGGCGTTCCGGCTGTGCAACGGCCTGGCAGGCATCCGTCCCGGTGAGGTAGACGCCATCGTCATCGCCGGGATGGGGGGCGAGACCATCGCCCAGATTCTGGAGGCCGCCCCTTGGGTTTTGGAGGAGAAGATTCCCTTGATCCTCCAACCCATGAGCTCCCTGCCTGAGCTGCGGGAGTGGCTGGGCCAACATGGCTACGCCATTGCCAAAGAACAGCTGGCCCGGGAAGGGGAGACCCTGTATGTAGTGATGCGGGTGACGGCCGGAGAGATGGGGGCTCAGACGCCCGGTCAGCTCTGGGCCGGACGGCAGAGCCGGGACCCCCTGCGGGGAGAGTACCTGGACCATCTGACCCGAAAGCTGCGCCGTGCTCTGGACGGCATGTCCAAGGGCAAGGGGGAGCAGATCCAAGAGCGCCGCCAGGCGCTGGAAGGCGTATATGAGGAAATGCTAGCGATGAAAGAGGAGTGGCAGCAATGGCAACTGTAAAGGATATTTACTGTGCAATGGATGAGTGGGCCCCCTTTGAGACCCAGATGGATTTTGACAATGCCGGTTTTCTGGTGGGCCGGGGAGAAGCTAAGGCAGACAAGATTCTGGTGGCGCTGGATATCACCCAGGAGGTGGTGGAGGAGGCGGCCAAGCTGGGCTGTCAGCTCATTGTGTCCCACCACCCGGTGATCTTCCACCCGGTCAAGGCGCTCACCGATGAGAGCGTCACCGGGCGCACCCTGTTGGCTCTGACGGAAGCAAAAATTGCTGCCATCTGCTGCCACACCAATCTGGACGCTGCCCAGGACGGGGTGAATGACTGTCTGGCCCAGGCGCTGGGACTTCAGGAGGTCACCCAGCTCCACCCCGATGGAGTGGACCGGGCCGGCCGCACTTACGGTATCGGCCGGGTGGGGATGTGCCACCAGCCCGGCATGAGCGCGGCGGACTACGCAGGCCGGGTCAAGCTGCTGCTGGGTGCAGCGGGAGTGCGGTACACCGACGGAGGCCGCCCGGTACGCCGGGTGGCGGTGGGCGGCGGCTCCTGCGGCTCCATGCTGGCCGATGCGGTGGCCATGGGCTGCGACACCTTCGTCACTGCCGATGTGAAGTATGACCAGTTCCTGGAGGCCCGGGCGCTGGGCGTCAACCTGCTGGACGCCGGCCACTACGCCACCGAGAACGTGATCTGCGACCGGGTGGCTCAGTACCTGTCCCAGCGCTTCCCTGAGGTGAGCGTGCTGGTCTCCCACCGGCACAAGGAAGCCTGCGCCTGCGTGTAAGGAGGAAAAAACAGGGGAAAATTGTACCCTTGCCTTGTGCATTGGTGCTGCCTGTGCTAAAATGAAACATTAGCGTGTAGAATATACCAACACGGATCTTTGATCGCTGATATAGAGGTGTCGTTAAGGATGAAAATAGTGGTATTGGCCGGCGGCCTGAGCCCCGAGCGCAACGTATCCCTGTCCTCCGGAGCCATGGTGTGCGAGGCCCTGCGCTCCAAGGGACACAAGGTGGCCCTGATGGACCTGTTCTTTGGCGTGGAGGGGACCGACCGCACAGTGGACCCCTTTGAGGCCCCCATTCCCCAGGCCTTTAAAAAGGTTAGCCCCGAGGCTCCCGACCTGGCTCAGGTGCGCCAGAGCCGCAAGGACTCCAGCCCCTCCGCCATCGGACAGGGCGTGCTGGAGCTGTGTGCCCAGGCTGATGTAGTCTATCTGGCCCTCCACGGGGCCTGCGGAGAGGACGGCCGCATCCAGGCCACCCTGGATCTGCTGGGCGTTCCCTATACCGGCTCGGGCTGCCTGGGCTCGGCCATCGCTATGGATAAGGATATGACCAAGCGTCTGGTGGCCCACAAGGTGCGCACCCCCAGCTGGTGTACTGTCACCGTGACGGAGGAGAACCTGGAGCAGCTCATGGAAGAGACCAAGCTGCCTGTGGTGGTCAAACCCATCGCCAGCGGTTCCTCCATCGGCGTGACCATCGCCCACACCAAGGACGACCTGCGCCGTGGTCTGGAGGAGAGCATCCGCCTGGGCGGCCGCACCGTACTGGAGCAGTACGTAAAGGGCCGTGAGATTCAGGTGGCGGTGCTCAACGGAAAGGCTCTGCCCTCCATTGAGATCATTCCCCAGGCTGACTTCTACGACTACGCCAACAAGTACCAGCCCGGCGCTGCCCGGGAGGTATGCCCCGCTGAGATTCCCCCGGAGTGGGAGAAGAAGGTAGGGGACGCGGCGGTGGCCGTGTTTGAGGAGCTGGGTCTGTCTGTGTATTCCCGTGCTGACTTCATCGTCACCGAAGACGGAGAGGCCTACTTCCTGGAGATCAACACCCTGCCCGGCATGACCCCCACCAGCCTGGTGCCCCAGGAGGCGGCAGCAGTGGGCATGGACTATGCCACCCTGTGTGAGACCATTGTGGCCTCCTCCCTGAAGGCCCGCAAGGAAGGAGCATAACCGTATGGAGACCATCACTGTTGGCCAACTGCTGGAGGCGGTACACGGCACTCTGCTGGGCGGCTCCCAGGACATGGAATTGACCGTGAGCGGGGTGGATACCGACAGCCGTGACATCCATCCCGGCTCCCTGTTCATCCCCCTGGTGGGGGAGCGGTTTGACGGCCACGCCTATATCACCTCCGCCCTGGAGGCGGGGGCTGCGGGCTGTCTCACTGCCCGTGTGCGTACCGACTACCGGGAGGACAAGTTCTACATCCAGGTGGGCAACACCGAACGGGCCCTGCGGGACCTGGCCGCCTGGTATAAAGACCGCTTTCAGATCCCCTTTGTGGGCATCACCGGCAGCGTGGGCAAGACCACAGCCAAGGATATGATCGCGGCGGTGCTTTCCGTCAAGTACAAGGTGCTGAAAACGGAGGGCAACTTTAATAACAACATTGGCCTGCCCCTGACCCTGCTGCGTCTGGACCGTACCCACCAGGTGGGTGTGCTGGAGATGGGCATGGATAAGCCGGGGGAGATCGACTACCTCAGCGATATCGTGCGACCCGAGGTGGGAGTCATCACCAACATCGGCGACGCCCACATTGAAAAGCTGGGCAGCCGGGAGAACATCTTCAAGGCCAAATGCGAGCTGCTGCCCAACATCCGCAAGGAGAACGGCCTGGTGGTGCTCAACGCTGATGACCCCATGCTTACCACCCTGCGGGGTAAGACCCCGGTACAGGCGGTGTTCTGCGGCAAGGCGGAAGATGCCGACTACCGGGCTCAGGTTACCGGCGGCGACGGAGTCAGCCACATCCACTGCCACATTACCACTCCTAAGATGGAGCGGGATGTCAAGATCCCTGCCCTGGGAGAGCACATGATCTATCCCACTCTCATTGCTGCGGCGGTAGGCGAGCACTTTGGTCTCACCCCCGACGAGATCGAGGACGGCATTGCCCGTTTTGTCCCCACCCGCATGCGGATGAACGTGATCCAGCGGGAGGGGGAGATCACCATTTTGGATGACTCCTACAACGCCAATCCCCAGTCCATGCGGGCAGCCATCAGCGTGCTGGCCGACACCCACAGCAGCTGGAAGGTGGCCATTCTGGGCGATATGTTCGAGCTTGGTCCCTATGCCCCCGCCCTCCACGCCGGAGTAGGGGACTACTTGGGCAAGCGGGGCATTGACTGCCTGGTAGCGGTAGGCAAGCTGTCTGAGCATATGGCTCAGGGGGCACGGGAGGCAGGGGTACCCATGGTCTACTCCTGTGCGGACAAGGAGGCAGCCAAGGTCGTGCTGCCTCAGGTTGTGCGCCCGGACAGCACTATTCTGGTAAAGGCCTCCCGGGGCATGGCTCTGGAGGAGCTCACCGCCCAGCTGCTTACCCTTTGCTGATGCTGAAGAGAGAATAAACCACGTAAGAGGACGTTATGATCGATATTTCCGTATCCAATCTGGTCAAAGAATTTGAGGTTGGAAATAAAATATTGAATGGCCTGACCTTCCAGGTGGACACGGGGGAGCGGGTTGGTCTGCTGGGGCCCAACGGCTGCGGCAAGACCACCCTGCTCCGCATTCTCACCGGGGTCATGGACTACGACGAGGGAGATGTGGTGCTGGCCCCTGGAAAGCGGCTGGGCCTCATCTCCCAGATCCCTGTTTACCCTGCGGGCTACACCGTAGAGGACGTACTGGCTACCGCCTTCGAGCCTCTGCACCGCATGGAGGGGGAGATGACCCAGCTGGCCACAGAGATGGCCCAGGGAAACACCGACCCGGCGGTGATGAGCCGGTATGATAAGCTCACCGCCGCCTTTGAGGCCGCCGGAGGCTACGACACCCAGACCAAGACCAACAAGGTGTGTAACGGCCTGTCCATTCCCCAGGCCATGCGGGAGCAGCTCTTCGACAAACTCTCCGGCGGAGAGAAGACCCGGGTGAACCTGGCCCGCCTCATTCTGGAGGACACCGACATCCTCCTGCTGGACGAGCCCACCAACCACCTGGACCTGCGGGCCACCGAGTGGCTGGAGGAGTATCTGGAGAAATTCAAGGGCACCGTGCTCACCGTCTCCCATGACCGCTACTTTTTGGACAAGGTGGTAGACCGGATCATTGAGATCCAGGAGGGCAAGGCGGAATTTTACTCCGGCAACTACAGCTTCTACGCCGTGGAGAAGGAGCGGCGTTACGAGGAAAAGCTCAAGCAGTATGAGAAGGAACAGGCCAAGATCCAGCAGCTGGAGAAGGCCGCCGAGCAGTTGCGTACCTGGGCCTACTCGGGCATGGACAAGACCTTCAAGCGGGCCCAGTCCATGGAGAAGCGAATCGAGCGCATGCGGGTCACCGACCGCCCCAAAAAGGAGCGGAAGATGGAGGTGCGCTTTGGCGAGCGGGAGTTCCGGGGAGACGAGGTACTCACCATCAAGAACCTGAAGAAATCTTTCGGAGACCGCACCCTGTTTTCCGACGTGAACCTGGAGGTGGCAGGGGGCGAGCGCATCGCCCTGCTGGGAGACAACGGTACCGGTAAGTCCACCCTCATCAAAATTTTGATGGGGGAGGAGGAGCCCGACAGCGGAAAACTCCGCATGGGCCCCACCGTGAAGATCGGCTATCTGCCTCAGATCATCCACTTCAGCCATCCGGAGCGCAGCCTGGTGGACACCATGCTCTACGACCTGGATTGTACCGCCCAGACCGCCCGAAACCGGCTGGCCGCCTTTAAATTCCGGGGAGAGGACGTGTTCAAGCCTGTCTCCGCCCTGTCCGGCGGCGAGCAGAGCCGCCTGCGGCTGTGTATGCTCATGGACGCGAAGATCAATCTACTCATCCTGGACGAGCCCACCAACCATCTGGATATTCAGAGCCGGGAATGGATTGAGGAGGCGGTGGAGGAGTACGAGGGCAACCTGCTCTTTGTCTCCCACGACCGCTACTTTATCGAACGCTTTGCCAGCCGCATCTGGCTGCTGGAGGACGGACACATTACCGACTTCAAGGGCACCTACGAGGAATTCCAGGCCGCTCGGGCTAGGGGTCAGTTCAGCAAAGCAGCGCCTGCTGCACCGGTGCAGGCTGCAAAGGCTCCGGCAGAAAAGAAGGAGAAGCCCAAGCGCCCCGGCGGTACCAAAATGCTGGAAAAAGAGGTGGCCGCCGCCGAACGGGCGGTTGGCAAGGCCGAGGAGCAAATGTACGACCTTACCCAGCAGATGGAGGAGGCCGCCGCCGACTATTTGAAGCTCCAGGAGCTTTACGAACAAAAAGAAGCCCTGGAGGAGGAAATTTTAAAGCTCTACGGCCGTTGGGAGGAGCTATCCGCCCAATTGGAAGAGGCCCGGGGCGAAGGATAACCAGAGGGGAGGCCCACCTATGGCAGGATACCGTGGAAAGCAGCCGCGGCGATGGCTCAAGATACTGCTGGCCCTGGTACTGGCAGGAATCTTGTGTTTTGCGGGACTGTTTGGCGCGGTGATGTACGGGGCCTACGACCATGTGTCGGGGGACCCCCAGGTGATGATCATTTTGGGCTGCCGGGTGATGCCCGGGGGCGAGCCTTCTATTCTGCTCCAGGATCGGCTGGACACCGCTCTGGACTATCTGGACGACCACCCGGATATAACTGTGGTAGTATCCGGAGGCCAGGGAAGCAACGAGCCCACCTCCGAGGCTGCCTGCATGGCGGACTATCTGGAGGAACACGGGGTAGACGCTGACCAGATCCTGCTGGAGGATGAGTCCAGCAATACCAAAGAAAATCTCATCTACTCCCGGGAACTGCTGGAAGAGCAGGGTGTGGACGTAGGGGAGGAGGGAGTGCTGGTGGTGTCCAATGGCTTCCACCTTACCCGGTCCCGGATGCTGGCTGAGCGGTTTGGCTACGGTCACGTCTCCACCCTGGCCGCCCCCACCAGCCACGTCCCATCCCGCATCCAGATGTATATTCGGGAGCCTTTGGCTCTGGTGAAGTCTTTCTTCCTGGACAAGTAGGAGCTAGAAGTTAGGAGATCGAAGCTATGCAGGACAAACTGGCCGCCATTGAGGCCAAATACAGCCAGATCGAGGCCCGCCTGAGCGCCTCTGAGACCTACGAGGACCCGGCTCTGGTGGCCAAACTGAATAAGGAACAGACCGAGCTCCAGCCTCTGGTGGAGACCTACCGCACCTACCTCCGTACCCAGCAGAGCCACCGGGAAGCTGAGAGCCTGCTCAGTGACCCCGAGATGAAAGAGCTGGCCCAGGAGGAGTGGCGGCAGTCCAAAGAGGAGCTGGAGCGGCTGGAGCATCAGCTGAAGATCCTGCTGCTGCCCAAGGACCCCAACGACGACAAAAACGTCATTGTGGAGATTCGGGCGGGCGTAGGCGGCGAGGAGGCTGCCCTGTTTGCCCACTCCCTGTACCGCATGTACTCCATGTTTGCCGAGGCCAACCACTGGAAGACCGAGGTGGACAGCGTCAGCGAAACAGAGCTAGGCGGTGTGAAGGAAATTTCCTTTACGATTGAAGGAGACGGAGCCTACTCCCGCTTAAAATTTGAAAGCGGAGTCCATCGGGTGCAGCGGGTGCCGGAGACCGAATCCGGCGGCCGGGTGCACACCTCCACCGTGACTGTGGCAGTGCTCCCCGAGATGGAGACTGCTGACGTGCAGATCAACCCCGCTGACATTGAGATGCAGGTGTTCCGCTCCTCCGGCGCGGGAGGCCAGCACGTCAATAAGACCTCCTCCGCCGTGCGCCTGATCCATAAGCCCACGGGCACCGTGGTGGAGTGTCAGCAGGAACGCAGCCAGTTCCAGAACCGGGACAAGGCTATGCGTATTCTGGCCTCCCGGCTCTACGAGGCGGAGCAGGAGAAGATCTCCAGCGAGTATACCGCCCAGCGGCGAAGCCAGGTGGGCAGCGGCATGCGCAACGAGCGCATCCGTACCTATAATTTTCCTCAGGGACGGGTCACCGACCACCGGATTGGCCTGACCCTCTACAAAATCGACAATATCATGAACGGTGACCTCAACGAAGTCATCGACGCTCTGGCTGCCGCCGATCAGGCGGAACGTCTTCAGTCGAGCGATACCAATTAACACATAGAATAGGAGTTTATCACATGGAACTGTATATCCACTATAAAGAACTGCCCGAAGGACTGACTCTGGCGGACTTCGTGGGAGAGCTTAATGAGGTTCTGGACGACACTGGCGTGGTGTGCGGCGGCGAGGACAACCGCCTGGATCTGGACCTGGAGGACGAGAAGGTCAACCCCAAGCACGCCCAGATGGCGGTGAAGGCCTATCTGCAGCGGGCTGGCTTTTCCAAGGAGACCGCCGTGGAGATCGGCGGCATGGAGATCGGCATTTACGAGTGAGGTCCTGTTTACCATGTACAAGTATGTAATCTTTGACCTGGATGGCACCCTGCTTAACACCATCGACGATCTGGCGGACACCGGAAACCACGTGTGTACCCTCCATGGCTGGCCCACCCACACGGTGGATGCCTTTAAGCTGATGGTTGGCAACGGCATCCCCAAGCTGGTGGAGCGCTTCGCTCCCCAGGGGACCAGCCAGGAAGTGCTGGATCAGGCTTTCCAGGAGTTTATGGACTGGTATGGCGTCCACAAGGAGGACAAGACCGCCCCTTACGCCGGTATGCCCGAGGTAACCAAGGCTCTGCGGGAGGCTGGGGTGTCCATCGCGGTACTGTCCAACAAGGCGGACGTGATGGCCGGCCCGGTGGTGGAGCACTATTACCCGGGAATTTTCCCCGTGGTTCAGGGGGCGCTGCCCGGCCTGCCTACCAAGCCCGACCCCACGCTCCTGCATAAGCTGATGGACCGCCTGGGGGCCACCCGGGAGGACACCCTGTTTGTGGGAGACAGCAACGTGGATATCCGCACGGCGAAAAACGGCGGCCTCACCGGCTGTGGCGTGCTGTGGGGCTTCCGGAGCCGGGAGGAGCTGGAGGCGGCGGGAGCTGACGTGATCGTCTCCACGCCCCAAGAGCTACTGGACCTTATTTTAAAGGCCTGAGCGTAATAAGTAAGGAGTCTTTTCGTTGAATACAAAGCGACTGACAGAACATGATATCGATGAGGCGGCTGCAATCCTGCGGGACGGTGGGCTGCTGGGGATCCCCACCGAGACGGTATACGGTCTGGGGGCCAACGGCCTTAACGAGGCGGCTGTGGCTCACATTTTTGAGGCCAAGGGCCGTCCCCAGGATAACCCCCTCATCTTACATATCCCCGATGCCTCTTGGCTGGAGCGGTACTGCAAGGATATTCCCTTGACGGCTTATCAGCTGGCGAAGGCCTACTGGCCCGGCCCCATGACCATGATCTTGAAGCGGAAGGACATCGTCCCCAATGCGGTGACGGCCGGACTGGACACAGTAGGTATGCGCTGTCCCGCCCACCCTCTGTGTAGAGAGATCATTGCGGCCTCCGGAGTGCCGGTGGCTGCCCCTTCGGGAAATACCTCCGGTCGGCCCAGCCCCACCACGGCCCAGCACATGCTGGAGGACATGGATGGGAAGATCGACGCCATCATGGACGGCGGTCCCTGCTCGGTGGGGGTGGAGTCCACCATTATCGATCTCACTGAGACACCGGCCCGGCTGCTGCGGCCCGGCGGTATCACCCTGGAGCAGCTGGAGGCAGTGCTGGGGGAGGTGGCCGTAGACCCGGCAGTTACCCGTCTTATGGGAGCGGGGGAGCAGCCCAAGGCGCCCGGCATGAAGTACCGCCACTACGCCCCCAAGGCTCCGGTTACTGTGGTCACCGGTGACCCGAAAAAGAGTGCGGAGTATATCGCCGCCCACGCCGGGGCGGAGGACGGGATCATCTGTTTTGACGAGTTTTTGCCTCTGTTCACGAGACGGTCTGAGATGAGGCCCGTCATGGACCTGGGTCCGGCAGGGGACAAGGAGGAGCAGGCCCGGCACATCTTTGACGCCCTGCGCTCCTTTGACCACACCAGTGTGTCTGCCATCTGGGCCCAGTGTCCCGACACCACCGGCATTGGCCTGGCTATTGCCAACCGACTGAACAAGGCGGCGGGATTTCATATTATCCAGGTGTAAAACCCTTGAGCCCCAGGGGCTGCAACCTTAGGTTGCGCGAAAATTGCTTGACGGTTTCACGCCCTTCCGGTACGCTGAAGCCGAGGTGATCGATATGACGCTGGGCGAAAACCTGCAAAGACTGCGAAAAGAGAAGGAACTGTCCCAGGAGGATGTGGCCCGGGCGCTGTTCGTGTCCCGTCAGACCATCTCAAAATGGGAGACAGACAAGGCAGAGCCGGGAGTGGATAACTTAAAGGCCCTGGCTGATCTCTATGAGGTTACTTTGGACCAGTTGACCGGCCGAGCTCGGACGGGGACGGATTCCAAAGAGTCGTATGAGCAAACACCTTCTGACCAATACCGGACCATGGCTCTCATTCGCCTGGCAGTTTGGCTGGCGGTGGCAGCGGCAGGTCAACTGCATGGAGGCGAGCCTTTCCAGGTCCTTGCCTTTGCGGGGACGCTGGGCTCTGCGGCAGTTTTTCTGAGCCTTTGGTTCCGCAGCATCTATGTGTGGGGCGGCATCCTGTGCGGGGAAGGGCTTAGTATCCTTGTGTCTGCCGCCTGCACCATCTGTGCAAAGCAGCTGGCCTTAGGGATGATCAGTGTGGGTTTGGCGGCTATGCTTGGAATCTGGGTAAAATATCTGACCTCTCAATCGGTGCGTCAGCTGTTTTATGAAAAATGAGGAGATGTTCTCATGACCATTATTGGCATCACCGGCCCCACCGGGGCAGGGAAGACCACCGCGCTGCGGGAGATCGAAAAGCTGGGAGGCGCAGTCATTGACTGCGATGCCGTGTACCACGACCTTCTGGAACGCGATATTGCATTACAGGGGATGCTGGAGAGTGCTTTTGGCCCTCTGCGGGACGAGAGCGGGGCCATTGACCGGAAAAAGCTGGGGACTATTGTTTTCGGAGATCCGGAGAAGCTGGAGAAGCTCAATACCATTGCCCAGACCGCCACAGTGCGGCGTACCCAGGAATTGCTGGAGGAGTACCGCGCCAAGGGGAGAAGCCTGGTGGCCATTGATGCCATTGCCTTGCTGGAGAGTTCACTGGCCAAGCTCTGTGATACCACTATTGCGGTGATCGCGCCCCAGGAGGTGCGGGTGCAGCGCATCATGGCTCGGGAGGGCATTTCGGAGGAGTACGCCTGGTCCCGGGTCAAGGCCCAAAAGAGCGACGACTACTTTACCGAAGGCTGCGACCATACCTTATATAACGACTGCGCCCAGGCGGAGGAATTCGCTCTTCGGGCTAAAACGTTGGTAGAATCGATTTTACAGGAACACATACAATAAAGGCACAAAGGAGGTTTTCCCAATGGATGAGAAAAAAGAATTGACCCGGGGCGAGGAGCTGCGCCGTGCCCTGTGCTACAATAAGAAGAACGGCTATGACCGCATGAATCCCCAGGAGATGGAGCCCTTGGAGGCCTACTGCACCGGCTATAAGCAGTTTTTGGACGCTGGTAAGACGGAGCGGGAGTGCGTGGAGCGGGCAGTGGCCCTGGCGAAGGACGCCGGCTTCCGGCCCTATGAGCGGGGCATGGAGCTCAAGCCCGGAGACAAGATCTACCGGGTGAACCGCGGGAAAGCGGTGATGCTGGCGGTCATGGGGCAGGAGAATCTGGACAAGGGCGCCAACATCGGTGCGGCCCACATCGATTCTCCCCGCCTGGATTTGAAGCAGAACCCCCTCTATGAGGCCGATGAGCTCTCGTTCCTCAAGACCCATTACTACGGCGGCCTGCGTAAGTACCAGTGGGTAACCATCCCTCTGGAGCTCCACGGTGTGGTGGCTCTGAAAAATGGGGATGTGATCCGCGTCTCCGTGGGCAATGGGGAAGGGGACCCCAAGTTCACCATTGACGACCTGCTGCCCCACCTGGGCGTGGAGCAGTCCAAGAAGGCCCTGAGCGAGGCTATCCCCGCGGAAAGCCTGAACATTCTGGTGGGCAGCCGTCCTCTGGCCGACGACGAGGGCAGCGACCGGGTGAAGATTGCCATTCTGGAGCTTTTGAATCGCAAGTACGGCATCGTGGAGGAGGACTTCATCTCCGCCGAGCTCTCCGCTGTCCCCGCCTTCAACGCCTGCGACATTGGTTTTGACCGCTCTCTCATCGGAGCCTACGGCCACGATGACCGGGTGTGCGGCTATGCCTGTCTGGCCGCTCTGCTCCAGCTGGATACGCCCCGTCGTACCGCCGTGTGTATGCTGGCCGACAAGGAGGAGATCGGCTCCGAGGGTGTCACCGGCATGAAGTCCGCTGCCTTTGATGCTTTTATGGCTGACCTGTGTGCGGGGCAGGGTGTGCCCCTGCGTGTCTGCTACGAGGCCTCCTTCTGCCTGTCCGCCGACGTGACCGCAGCTTACGATCCCAACTTTGCCGACGTGTACGAGAAGCGCAACAGCGCCCTGGTGAACTACGGCGTGGGCCTGTGCAAGTACACCGGCTCTCGGGGCAAGTCCGGAGCCTCCGACGCCTCAGCTGAGCTTGTGGCCTATGTGCGCAAAGTGCTGGACGAGGCCGACGTAGTCTGGCAGATGGCCGAGCTGGGCAAGGTGGACGCCGGAGGCGGCGGCACCGTGGCCATGTTCATGGCCGAGCGCAACATCGACACCCTGGATGCGGGTGTGCCGGTGCTCAGTATGCACGCTCCCTTCGAGACGGTGAGCAAGCTGGACTGCTATATGACCTTTAAGGGTATGAAGGCCATCTACGAGGCTTAATTCTTTTCTTGAAAGAAAAGAATCAAAAGAACTTTTTGCGAAACTGCGTTTCGCCTCTGTTGAGACTGCTCCTGTCGGAACAAAATTCCGGCGGGGGCAGTTTTTTGTTTATTTTGCTCCAATTCGGTCATCCTAACCCTGGGAAAGGAGCGGACCTATGGACGAAAACAAAGAGTTACAGGAGACCACCCAGGAAACGGTCAAAGAGGAAAATCCCATTTTGGAGTACGGTTCCTCTATTATTCAAACCAGCAAGGGCACCGTCCACGTGCTGACCATTGTGGGCCAGGTGGAGGGCCACCAGGTGCTGCCGCCAAGCAGTAAGAGCACGAAATATGAGCACGTCATGCCGCTGTTGGCAATGGTGGAGGAGAGCGAGGCCATCGATGGGCTACTGGTGCTGCTGAACACGGTAGGAGGCGATGTGGAGGCCGGCTTAGGCATTGCCGAACTCATTGCCGGTATGTCCAAGCCCACGGTCTCCCTGGTGCTGGGAGGCGGGCACTCCATCGGAGTGCCTTTGGCGGTATCGGCCAAGCGGTCGTTTATCGCGCCTTCGGCGGCTATGACCATCCACCCGGTGCGGCTCAATGGGTTAGTCATTGGAGTGCCCCAGACCTTCTACTACTTCGAGCGGGTCCAGGAGCGTATCACACAATTTGTTACCGCCAACAGCAAAATCAAGCGGGAGACCTTTACCGAGCTCATGCTGAAGACCGGAGAGTTGGCTGCCGACGTGGGCAGCGTGATCTACGGCCAGGAGGCGGTGGAGCTGGGGCTGATCGACGAGATTGGCGGCTTGTCTTCCGCTTTGGATTGTCTCCACGGGATGATCCGGGAGCGGCGGGCTGCGGAACAGCAGCAATAGAGAAGAACTTCGGCGCTTTGGCAGCAGCAGGCCGCCGGAGCGCCGAAGCTTTTTGTGGTTTATTAAAATTTTGCGAAAGTTTCCGGAAACGGTGGCAAAGGCGGTGGAGATAGGATATAATCAAACAGAAAGAAGCCGAGTCCGGCAGGGGAGAGGGACTCCTCTCTCCGGAATAAATAGAAAAGGACGATGAACCGATGCCTACCAATACCTATGAGAGCCCCCTTTCTTCCCGTTACGCCAGCGACGAGATGCTCTATCTCTTCTCCGCGGATAAGAAATTCACCACCTGGCGGCGGCTGTGGGTCGCCCTGGCCCGGGCTGAGATGGAACTGGGCCTGCCCGTCACCCAGGAGCAGGTGGATGAGCTGGAGGCCCACATCAACGATATTGACTACGAGAAGGCCGCTCAGTGGGAGAAGAAGCTGCGCCACGATGTGATGGCCCACGTCCACACCTACGGCGAGCTGTGTCCCAAGGCCATGCCCATCATCCACCTGGGTGCCACCAGCTGCTACGTGGGCGATAACACCGACGTGATCCTCATGCGGGAGGGCCTGGAGCTGGTGCGCCGCAAGCTGGTGCGGGTCATTGCCAAGCTGGCCAAGTTTGCCGACGAGAACAAGGCTCTGCCCACCCTGGGCTTCACCCACTTCCAGGCCGCCCAGCTGGTCACCGTAGGCAAGCGTGCCACCCTGTGGATGAACGAGCTGCTTATGGACCTGGAGGAGGTGGAGTACCGCATCTCCACCCTGAAGCTGCTGGGGTCCAAGGGCACCACCGGCACCCAGGCCTCCTTCCTGGAGCTCTTTGAGGGCGACCATGAGAAGGTGAAGGAGCTGGAGGCCAAGATCGCCAAGGAGATGGGCTTTGACGCGGTGGTTCCTGTCAGCGGCCAGACCTACTCCCGGAAGATGGATTACAATGTGGTGTCCACTCTGGCGGGCATTGCTCAGAGCGCCAGTAAGTTTGCCACCGATATGCGCCTGCTGTGCCACCTCAAGGAGGTAGAGGAGCCCTTTGAGAAGAATCAGATCGGTTCTTCCGCTATGCCCTACAAGCGCAACCCCATGCGCTGCGAGCGCATCTGCTCTCTGGCCCGGTACGTCATCGTGGACGTGGGCAACCCCGCCGTCACTACTGCTACCCAGTGGTTTGAGCGCACTCTGGATGACTCCGCCAACAAGCGCCTGAGTGTGCCCGAGGCCTTCCTGGCTGTGGATGCCATCCTGAACATTATGGAGAACGTGGCCTCCGGTCTCATCGTGCACCCCAAGGTCATTGAGAAGCACGTGCTGGAGGAGCTGCCCTTCATGGCCAGTGAGAACATCATGATGGACGCGGTGAAGCGCGGGGGAGACCGTCAGGAGCTCCACGAGCGCATCCGTGTACTGTCTCAGGAGGCGGGCCGGAATGTCAAGGATCTGGGCCTGTCCAACAACCTCATCGACCTCATTGCTGCCGATCCTGCCTTCGGCATGACAAAGGAAGAGCTGTCCGCCCACATGGAGCCCAGCGCCTACATCGGCCGCTGCCCCCAGCAGGTGGAGGAGTTCCTGAAGGAGTGCGTAGCCCCGGTGCTGGAGCGCTATCAGGACGCTCTGACCGACAAGGAGACCGAGCTGAAGGTGTAAGAAAGTCGGTGCCGCAAATATGAAACAACGGAAATTCGGGCCGTACATCGCCGCGGGGGTAACCGCCTTCGCGGTGATTGCGGCGGCCATCCTGATGTTTTTCCTGATCTACCACATTTCCGCCGTAAAAGCACTGCTGGACACCCTGGCCTATATCCTGCGGCCCATTTTCTACGGGCTGGTATTGGCCTTCCTGCTTCTGCCCATCCAGCGGGGCATTTATGAGTTTTTGCTGGAGTGGCTGAAAGGGGTTTGGGTCAACTGGCCCCGGAAAAACGGGATGCTCCGCTTCGTGTCTATCCTTCTCAGTCTTGCCTTTGCAGTGCTGGTGGTGTACATCCTGCTGGCCATGGTGCTGCCCCAGCTGTACTCCAGCATTGTAGGTCTGGTCAATGCCTTCCCGGGTTATATTGACAGTGTGCAGCAGTGGCTCACGGATTTCTTCCAGGATAATCCCGACCTGCAGGAGGCGGTGCTGCCCTATTATAACAGTGCTTCTGAGTCGCTGGAGAAGTGGTTCACCGAAAATGGATTGCTCAGCAACTTCCAATCTGCCGATGCCACCATGGAATGGCTTCAAACCGAGCTATTTCCCCGCTTGACCGGGGTATTTACCAGTGTATATGCCGGACTGTGGGCTCTTGTGATGCTGCTTAAGGATCTGCTCATCGCTGTGATCGTCTCAGTGTACGTGCTGGTGCGCAAGGACAAATTTGCTGCCCAGACCAAGAAGATCACATACAGCATCTTTTCTACCCGGATCGCTGACTTTCTGGTGGAGGAGACCCGCAGTGCTTACCGCATCTTGAGCGGCTTTATCAACGGCAAGCTGCTGGACTCCCTGATCATCGGCATTATTGCCTTGGTGTGCTGCAACCTGCTGAAATTCCCCTATCCCATGCTGCTGGCAGTGATCATCGGTGTGACCAACGTGATCCCTTTCTTTGGACCGTTCATTGGAGCCATCCCCTGTGCGCTGCTGATCTTGCTGGTGAGCCCGCTGCAGTGCGTATACTTCTGTATTTTCGTGCTGATTTTGCAGCAGTTTGATGGCAACATCCTTGGCCCCAAGATTCTGGGCGATTCCACCGGCCTGGACTCCTTCTGGGTGCTGTTTTCCATCCTGCTCTTCGGCGGCCTGTTCGGCTTTGCCGGAATGGTTCTGGGTGTGCCGGTGTTTGCTATGTTTTACAGCGTCATCAGCCGCCTGGTACGCTTCGGCCTGCGGAAAAAATCCCTGCCGGAGGATACCGCGGTTTATCTGGGAAGAACCGGACCGATGGCAAAGAAAAAGGAATAATAATGATGGGCGTCCGAAAACCGGACGCCCATTTTCCTTTGTCTGCCCCGGCAGGGGAGACCTTATAAAAAATACGGGCGTCTGGCTTTTGGCCAGACGCCCGATTGTTATTACATGGAAGTGGTCAGAACCTTCTTCAGGTGAGCGAAGCGGGGCAGGGAGTTCTCCTTGGGAGTGTTGGCCTCGCCCTGGATGAGGGGGAGGACATAGTCGATGAACTCCTGCTTGACGCCGTTGCCGGCCTCGTTGATCCACTCGCGGGGAACCTTCTTCTCGAAGTTAGCCACGATGTCCAGGGGCTGCAGCACGGTCTCGCACTTGTAGCCGCCCTCGCGGGTGCACTTGAAGGCAACCATCTTGTCGGTGGTGCCGGCCACAGCGGCCTCAACCGCGGCAGCGCCGGCCTGCCAGGCCTCGGTGACGTCGGTGCGGGAGGCAACGTGAGAGCCGCAGCGCTGCAGCAGGCTCAGCTCGATGCCGCGGACCTTAGCGCCGGTGGCGTTCTTCACGGTCTCAGCCAGCAGAGCAGCCAGGCCGCCCAGCTGAGCGTGACCGAAGCCGTCGGTGGCAGAGGTCTTGGCCTCGGAGACGAAGGTGCCGTCGGCGTAGTGGATGCCCTCGGAGACAGCCACCATGCACTTACCGGTCTTCTCGTAGATCGCCTTCACGTCGGCCAGGAACTTGTCCATGTCGAAGTCGGTCTCAGGCAGGTACACCAGGTCGGGGCCGCAGCCGGTGAGGGAGGCCAGGGCAGCGGAGCCGGCCAGCCAGCCAGCGTGACGGCCCATGATCTCCACCACGGTGATCATGCCGGTGTCATACACGTGAGCGTCCTGCCACACCTCAGCGCAGGAGGTGGCAATATACTTGGCGGCAGAAGCGAAGCCGGGGCAGTGGTCGGTGCCGTTCAGATCGTTGTCGATGGTCTTGGGCACGCCCATGATGCGGCACTCATAGCCCACCTTCTGCATATACTTGGAGATCTTGTTGCAGGTGTCCATGGAGTCGTTGCCGCCATTGTAGAAGAAGTAGCGCACGTTGTACTTCTGGAAGATTTCCAGGATGCGCTTATAATCGGTGTCATCCACATCGGGATCAGCCAGCTTGTAGCGGCAGGAACCCAGAGCAGAAGAGGGGGTGTACTGCAGCAGGTCCAGCTCGGCGGGATCCTCCTGAGCCATGTCGTACAGCTTGTCGTCCAGCACGCCCTTGATGCCGTGGGCGGCGCCGAGCACGCGGGTGATGCAGTCCGCCTTCAAAGCGGTCTGGATAACACCCTGAGCGCTGGCGTTAATGACGGCAGTGGGGCCGCCAGACTGGCCAATGATGCAAGCACCGGTGAGTTGATTCATGTTTGCTTCCTCCTAAACAACTTTAATAGACTTCAAAAGAGTTTTAGCGGAAAATTCTCTACTAAATAATAACACGCACCCTTGTATTTTGCAATCGTTAATGGTACAATAAGGGCCGTAAAAAATATTAAGGAGATGGTCAATATGCCATTGGTCACCACTACCGAGATGTTTAAGAAGGCCTACGACGGCGGTTACGCTATCGGCGCTTTCAACGTTAACAACATGGAGATCGTCCAGGGTATCACTGAGGCTGCCAAAGAGGTTAACGCCCCCCTGATCCTCCAGGTCTCCAAGGGCGCCCGCGCCTATGCCAACCACACCTACCTGGTCAAGCTGGTTGAGGCTGCCATCATCGAGACTGGCCTGCCCATCTGTCTGCACCTGGACCACGGCGACAGCTTCGAGACTTGTAAGAGCTGCATCGACGGCGGCTTCACCTCCGTCATGATCGACGCCTCCTCCAAGCCCTTTGCTGAGAACATCGAGATCACCAAGAAGGTCGTTGAGTACGCTCACGATCACGGCGTGGTCGTCGAGGCCGAGCTGGGCGCTCTGGCCGGCGTGGAGGACGAGGTCAACGTGTCCGCTGAGGATTCTCACTACACCCGTCCCGAGGAGGTCGAGGAGTTCGTTACCAAGACTGGTTGTGACTCCCTGGCCATCGCCATCGGCACCAGCCACGGCGCTTACAAGTTCACCGCCGCTCAGTGCACCCGCAATGAGAAGGGCGAGCTGGTTCCCCCGCCCCTGCGCTTTGACATCCTGGACGAGGTCGTCAAGCGTCTGCCCGGCTTCCCCATCGTTCTCCACGGTTCTTCTTCCGTGCCTCAGGAGTACGTGAAGATGATCAACGAGAACGGCGGCAAGATGCCCGACGCCGTGGGTATTCCCGAGGAGCAGCTGCGTCAGGCTGCCCGGGGCGCTGTTTGTAAGATCAACATCGACTCCGACCTGCGTCTGGCCATGACCGGCACCATCCGTCAGTTCTTCAACGAGCATCCCGACAAGTTCGATCCTCGTGAGTATCTGAAGCCCGCCCGCGCCAACATCAAGGAGCTGGTCAAGCACAAGCTGGTCTACGTGCTGGGCTGCGACGGTAAGGCCTAATCCTTTCTGTCTGTTTTAACCATGCCCCATCTGCGGGGAACGGCAGTATTGCCGTTCCCCGCGTTTTTTATTTCCGGAAGAGAAAGGGGCTGGCATCGTAACCTGGGATATGGTATGATAAATATGTATGCCCAATCAGGGCGGTGCCCGCCGACTAAGGAGGATGCACCACAGGTTTCGGCGCATGACCGCGCCTTTTGATATTATCCGAAAGGACCGAATACTATGGCGACCCAAAAGAAGTCCAGCACCAGCCGGAAGACTTCCTCCGCTGGGAAACGAAAAACTACATCGTCCAGCTCGTCCCGGAGCAAAAAGCCCGCATCCGGGAAGGGAAGAAGCAGTTCCTCTGCCAATAAACCTTTCCGCCGGGAAGCAGGAGCGGTGATCTGCCTGCTGCTGGCCATCTTCTCCGCCTTTGGCTATTTCCATATGAAGGCGCTGTTCATTGACTTTTTCTGCGGACTGGTCAAGGGACTGTTTGGCTACGGCTTTTGGCTGGTGCCGCCCGCTTTGCTGCTGGGCAGCTATATCCTGGCCTTCCACCGGGGACGCCCGGTGGCTCTGCGCCTGACATGTGCCTTGTCTCTGCCGGGGGTATTTGCCTGCACTGTTCATGGCCTTTTGAATCCAGTGCTGCCCTGGGATGCCACTCTGCTTAAGACCTTGTGGGCCGGAGGCGAGGCCATGAGAAGCGGCGGCGCCCTGTCGGGTACCGTGGCCCAGGCCTTTGTCCAAGTGTTCAGCAGCATCGGTGCCACCGTGGTCTTTGTGCTGGCCTTCCTGCTTCTGGCTCTTGGGGCCTTTAACCGCACCATTGTGGATGTGGCCGACTGGATCTTCAACCGCCCGGAGTACGAGCCCCAGGAGATCCCGGAGCGTCCCCGCCGTCAGGCTCCCGCACCGGCTGCCAGAGTGGAGACCAAGACTGTCCGGGGACGCTCCGCCGACATCGATATCCCGGTGGAGGATGGACCCCTGGTGGGCAAGGAGCCCCAGCCCACTCCGGCACCGGAGAAGCGCAAGGGCAGCTTCTTTAACCGGATATCCCGGGTGCCTGCTCCCGATCAGCTGCTCACTGCCGCTGCGGCCAGTACCGCCCAGGATCAGGAGGCTCCGGCTCCTCAGCCTGAGAAGCCTCAGCGGGAGCCTGCGGCTGATCCTATCTTTACCACTCCGCCTCCGCCCGTCCAGCCCGACCCCATCTTTGCCCCAGAGGCTGAGATTGCAGAGCCTGTAAAGGAAACTTCCTTCGCACCAGAACCTGTCCCCGTTGTGCCTCCTGCCCCGGCTCCCATGGCTATGCCTGAGATCGTCCGGGAGCCCGCTGTGCCCAAGATGACCCAGCAGGAGAGCCAGCAGGCTGCTCAGGAGGTCTCCGCCCATATCCAGCAGGGGCTCTCTCAGCAGACGCCTCCTTACCAATACCCGCCCCTGGAGCTGCTCCAGGAGGGGAAGGGAGAGCTTGGGGGAGAGGCCCTGGGCGAGCTCAGTGCCAACCGTCAGCGGCTCAGTGATACCATCCACTCCTTCGGCATCGACGCCAACATTGTCAACGTGGTGCGCGGCCCCTCTGTCACCCGGTATGAGCTGGAGCTGGACCAGGGCGTGCGCCTGAACAAGCTGACCAATCTGGCCGACGACATTGCCCTGGCTCTGGGTGCCACCGGCGTGCGTATCGCCCCCATCCCCGACAAGATCTCGGTGGTGGGTATCGAAGTGCCCAACAAGGTGGTTTCTCCCGTGTCCATTCACTCGGTCATCGCCTCCCAGGCCTTTACTGGCAGCAAATCCAAGGTATCCTTTGCCGTAGGTAAGGACATCAGCGGACAAGCCATCGTAGGGGACATTGGAAAGCTTCCTCACTTGCTTATCGCTGGTACCACTGGCTCCGGTAAGTCAGTGTGTACCAACTCCCTGATTATTTCCCTCCTTTATAAAGCCAGCCCGGAAGAGGTTCGTCTCATCATGGTAGACCCCAAAATGGTGGAGCTGGGTATCTACAACGGCATCCCTCATCTGCTGATTCCCGTGGTCACCGACCCCAAAAAGGCGGCCGGAGCCCTGCAGTGGGCGGTCACTGAGATGATGAAGCGCTACCGCACCTTCTCTGAGGTGGGCGTGCGCAAGCTGGAGGAGTACAACGCCCTGGCCGCCAAGACCGAGGGCATGGAAAAAATGCCCTCCATCGTAGTAGTCATCGATGAGTTGGCCGATCTGATGCTGGTGGCGGCCAAAGAGGTGGAAGAATCCATCTGCCGCGTGGCCCAGATGGGCCGTGCCGCCGGGATGCACCTGGTCATCGCCACCCAGCGTCCCTCTGCCGACGTGATTACCGGCCTCATGAAGGCCAACATTCCCAGCCGCATTGCCTTCGCCGTTGCCTCCGCCATGGAGTCCCGCATTATCCTGGATACCCAGGGCGCAGAAAAACTGGTGGGCCGGGGCGATATGCTCTTTGCTCCGCTGGGCAGCGGCAAGCCTACTCGAGTCCAAGGTTGTTTTATCTCCGACGGTGAGGTAGCCTCGGTGGTAGACTTTGTCAAGAAGAACAGCGGCGCCGCCCAGTATGACGATCAGGTCATGCAGGAGATCGAGCACCACGCCGCTGAGAAGGACAAGGGCGCCAAGGGCGTGGGCGGCTCCAATCCCATGGAAAACGGGGATGAGGAATACGACGAGCTCATCAATGCCGCCGCCGAGGTGGTGGTGGAGACCGGGCAGGCATCGGTGTCCATGCTCCAGCGGCGGCTGAAGCTGGGCTATGCCCGAGCTGCCCGACTGGTGGACCAGTTGGAGGAAAAGGGCATCGTGGGTCCCTTCGAGGGCTCCAAGGCCCGGCAGCTGCTCATTACCAAGGAGCAGTGGCAGGAGATGAAGTACCGCCAGGGCATTGTCTCGGATGCCCCGGGCGGTGCGCCGGAACCGCCTGCTCCTGCGCCTGCTATACCCACACCCGCCCAGGATGCTCCGCCCTTTGACCTTGACGATGGGGTGGATCGGGCTCAGGAGGATACCTTCTAACATCAACAAAGTGGCATTGCCACTTTGTTGAGTGGAGCTGCACCCAAGATGAGCCTCGATTCCTAGCGGAAAAGTCGGCCCATCTTGGGTGAGAAGTGTCATTTCCGACGCGCATGTCGCCGGAAATGACGGATTTTGTTTTATTCTGCCGCTTCCGGCGGCAGAACTCCTTGCAGGAGGGCTTTGTCTATGACCTGTCACGTTCCCCGTCTGCTGCTGGCCGCTCCGGCCAGCGGCAGCGGCAAAACCACCCTCACCTGCGCCCTGCTGCGGGTGCTGGAGCGCCGTGGGCTTTCTCCCTGCGCCTTCAAGTGCGGGCCGGACTACATCGACCCCATGTTTCACCGCAGCGTACTGGGGCTGCCCAGCCGAAATCTGGACCTGTTTTTTTCCTCTCCCGATGAAGTGCGGCGCAATCTGGCTCTGGGAGCTCAGGGCCGGGGCGCGGCAGTCATCGAGGGTGTTATGGGCTATTATGATGGGGTAGGAGGGGGCGAGCGGGCCAGCAGCTGGCACGTGGCCCAGGTTACCCAAACCCCGACCATTTTGGTGGCGGAGCCGAAAGGCTCTGCCCTTACCCTGGCGGCGGTCTTGCAGGGACTTGCCCGGTTCCGTCAGCCCAGCCAGGTAGCGGGGATACTTCTTAATGGGACCACTCCTGCCATGGCCGCCCGTTTGAGCCAAGATATTCAGCAGGAAACCGGTCTGCCCGTATTGGGCTGTCTGCCCCGCCTGCCTGAGTGCTCTATCCCCAGCCGCCACCTGGGACTCTATACCCCGTGGGAGATCCAGGACCTGGGAGAGCGGGTGGAGAAGCTGGCGGATGCTTTAGAACAATACGCCGATGTAGACCGATTGCTGGAGCTTGCACAGTCCGCGCCACCTTTGGAGATTCCGGAAGAGCAGGAGGTACCAGAGGTGCCTGCCGGGATACTGGCAGTAGCTTGGGACGAAGCTTTCTGCTTCTACTACCAGGAGAATCTGGAACTCTTAAAGCGCTGCGGCCTAGCTATCGTAAAGTTTAGCCCCTTGTCAGATAAACAGCTTCCGGAGGGTACCTGCGGGGTATATCTGGGGGGCGGCTATCCAGAGCTGTATGCCCAAATGCTTAGTGAAAATGTCTCTATGAGGAAGGCTCTGCGTGAAGCTGCCGAGGCGGACATGCCTATTTTAGCCGAGTGCGGAGGATTCCTCTACTTGCAGCAGACCCTGGAGGATTCCCAGGGCAAGGCCTGGCCCATGACTGGAATTTTGGAGGGAGCCGGATACCGAACCGGGCGGCTGCAGCGCTTTGGATATGTGACGCTGCACTCCTTGGAGGACAGTGCCTATCTGCGCTCCGGGGAGACCGTGGCCGCCCACGAGTTTCACCGCTGGGACTGTACACAGAACGGACAAGCCTGTCTGGCTCAAAAGCCGGAGAGTGATAAACACTGGAATTGCATGGTTTGTAAGGGGAATCTGCTTGCCGGATTTCCTCACTTATATCTGCCGTCCTGCCCCCAAGTGGCCCGGCGGTTTTCCGACGCCTGCCGCCGGTGGAAGGAGAGATGATTATGGAACTGGAAGAACTGCTGGCTGCCATTACCCCGGCGGATCAAAGCGCCATGGAGGGCTGCCGGAAAAACTGGGATGCCATTGCCAAGCCGCTCAACGGCTTAGGCCATCTGGAGGAGATGCTGGTGCGGGTAGCAGGGGCTACCGGAAAAACAGATCTGTCCCTGGGTGCTAAAGCAGTGGCCGTATTCTGTGCCGACAATGGGGTTGTAGCCCAGGGAGTGACCCAGACCGGGCAGGAGGTCACCTTGGCGGTGGCCAAAGCTTTAGGTGAGGGGTGTTCCTCGGTGTGCCATATGGCCCGGGTAGCGGGAGCGAAGGTAGTCCCAGTGGATGTGGGTATACTGGCCCACTCCCCTGTGCCCGGAGTACGGGATTTATCCGTCCGCCCAGGTACTGCTGATATGACAAAAGGTCCTGCCATGAGCCGGGAAGAGGCACAGCAAGCCCTGATGGCCGGGGCACAGATCGCCATGGAGCTGGATGACCAGGATATTGCCCTCTTGGCGGCGGGGGAGATGGGCATCGGCAACACCACCACCACCGCTGCGGTGACCAGCGTGCTGCTGGATCTTCCCCCCTCGGTGACCGCTGGGCGCGGGGCGGGTCTGTCTGACGCTGGCCTGGTACATAAGGTGACAGTCATCCAGCGGGCCTTGGTACAGAACCAACCAAACCGAAAAGATCCTCTGGATGTTTTAAGTAAAGTGGGTGGACTTGACATCGCTGCTATGACAGGGTTCTACCTGGGAGCAGCGGCTCGGAACCGTCCGGTGCTGCTGGACGGAGCCATCTCCTGTGCGGCGGCTCTGTTGGCGGTGCGACTGTGCCCCAACGCCCGAAAGGCCATGCTGGCCAGCCATCGTCCTGCGGAGCCCTGCGGGCAGCTTCTGCTCCAGGAATTGGGGCTGGAGCCGGTTCTGGATGCGGGACTCCACCTGGGAGAAGGCACCGGCGCAGTGGCGGCCATGCCGCTGCTGGACATGGCCCTGTCTGTGTATCAGAATATGTCCACCTTCGACCATATGGGGATCGAAGCCTATCAGCCTGACGGCCGGGCGGTGTCCGGCCCTGCCCGAGCGGGGGTAACCCCCTGAGGGCCCTGGTTCTGGGGGGCTCTGCCTGCGGGAAGAGCGGCTGGGCGGAAGATCTGGCCTGCCGTCTGGGCGGTCCCCTGATCTATCTGGCCACCATGGAACCCTGGGGACAGGAGGGAGCGGAGCGTATCGCCCGCCACCGCCAGGCCCGTGCAGGCAAAGGATTTACGACCTTGGAACAGCCCCGGAATTTGGAGACCTGTTCCATTCCGTCTCACTCCACTGTTTTGCTAGAGGACCTGGGCAATCTGGTGGCCAATGAGGTGTTTTCTGGTGAAACCGTGGACAAAAACGCTGCTTTGGCCGCATTAGAACGGGGGCTGACTGCGTTGGAGGGCAAAGCGGAGCACCTGGTTGTGGTGGGCAACGATCTCTTCCGGGACGGGGAGGAGTATCTCCCGGAGACCATGGCCTATCTGGAGGTGCTCTCCCAGGTTCAGACCAATTTATCAAAACGCTATGACCTGGTGGCCGAGCTGGTGTGCGGTATCCCGGTTATTTGGAAGGGGGAGATGGTATGAAGTGGCTGCGGGCTGTGGGCATGTCTTTTGCCCTCTACTCCCGGGTGCCCATGCCGCCTCTGGATTGGGAGAGCGAGAGCCGCCGTCTCACACTGTACGTCTTTCCCCTGGTAGGTCTGGCAGTGAGCGCAGCCTGGGCCGTCTGGCTGGCCCTGTGTTGGGCGCTGGATCTGGGCGCCGTCCTGCGGGCGGTGGGGATGACTCTGCTGCCTATTCTGGTCACCGGTGGCATCCACATGGACGGCTTCTGCGATGTATGCGACGCCCTGGCCTCCCACCAGAGTCGAGAGCGGAAGCTAGAGATTTTGAAGGACTCCCGGGTGGGAGCTTTTGCCGTTTTGGGATGTGTGTGCTATCTGTTGGCCTTGTTTGGCCTATGGTGTGAAGCAAAATTCCCTGACATAAATACCCTGGGTGCGGTATGTCTGCTGCCGCTCTACAGCCGGTGCCTGTCGGGCTGGGGAGCCTTGCGTCTGCCCAACGCCCGGGGGGATGGCATGCTCTCGGCGGTAACCGGGACGGGCTTCCCTTGGAGCCTAGTGCTGGGCGGGGTACTGTGTGTCCTGGCCCTGGGGGCGTTGAACCCCTGGTATCTGCTGTCGGCGGCAGCGGGACTGGCCGTCTACTTCTACTACAAACATACTGCCCTTAAGGAGTTCGGCGGGGTGACCGGCGATCTTGCGGGGTGGTTTTTGCAGCTGTGTGAGCTGGGTTGTCTGGCGGGCCTGGTATTGGCGCAGCGTCTGGAGGCGGTGTTATGATTTTGATTATCGGCGGCCGGGGAGCAGGCAAGCGGGAATTTGCCAGCACCTTGGGCTGTGACCCAGAAAAAACCTTGTCCGCCCTCCATGAGATGGAGCCGCTGCCCTATCTGAAAGAGCTGCTGAACTATGAGGCGGTGATCTGCGACGAGGTGGGCTGCGGAGTGGTACCGATGGAGCGCCATGACCGGGAGCGCCGGGAGGCCATCGGACGGCTGTGCTGTCAGCTGGCCCAAGAGGCCCAGGCGGTATACCGTCTCCAGTGCGGTCTGGCCATGCGTCTGAAATAAAGAAAGGAAAAGGAGCCAACCATGGAATTCGTTCTCATCCGGCACAGTCTGACGCCGGGTAATTTGGAAAAACAATATGTGGGGTCCACGGACCAACCCTTAGCCCCAGAGGGGGAGGCGTTAGCCCGGGAGCGCCGGGAGCGCATGCCGGAGGTGGACGGCCTTTGGGTGTCTCCCTTGATGCGCTGCCGCCAGACGGCGGAGCTCCTGTTTCCCGGTATGGAGCAGCACATCGTTCCGGATCTTCAGGAGTGTGACTTTGGGGACTATGAGTGCAAGACCTGGGAGGAGCTGAAGGACGAGGAAATCTACCGCGCTTGGATCGGCGGGGACATGACCGTCACTTTCCCCCATGGAGAGTCCATGGAGCACTTCATTGCCCGCTGCCGCCGGGGTATCCAGGCCGTAGCCCAGGAGGCCAAGGCTATGGGCCTGCAGCGACCGGCCATCGTAGCCCACGGTGGGACATGGCTGGTGGTGATGGGTACCTTCGGCCGTCCGGAGCGCAAGCTCTACGACTGGCAGGTGAAAAACTGCGGAGGCTTCCGAGTGTCTGTGCAGGAAAATCCCTTTACCCTCAAATTATTAGAGGAGCTTTAAACCATGGCACATTTCTTCTGGACGGTCCTGCTGCCCGCTGTGGCTCTGGATTTGCTGCTGGGGGACCCCCACTGGATGCCCCACCCGGTGCGGTGGATGGGACGGACCATCTGTGTGCTGGAGCGAGTGCTCCGGCGCATCTTCCCTAAGACCCCGGCAGGAGAACATGGGGCAGGAATCGTTCTGGCTCTGGCTCTGCCCATCCTATTTGGCGGCGGCAGCGCCCTGATTTTATGGGGTTTGGACCAAGTATCGCCGTGGCTTAGCTGGGTGGTACAGCTGTGGTTTACCTACCAGCTGTTGGCCGCCCGGTCCCTTCAAAAAGAGAGTATGGCGGTCTGCTATCCCTTAAAAAAGCACGATCTGGAAGGGGCACGACAGGCGGTGTCCCGCATTGTAGGTCGGGATACCCAGGCTCTGGATGAGACCGGGGTGGCTAAGGCGGCAGTAGAGACGGTAGCGGAGAACACCTGTGACGGAGTGACCGCCCCGCTGATCTTTCTCTTTCTGGGGGGACTGCCTGCTGGAATGGCCTACAAGGCAGTGAGTACCCTGGACTCCATGGTAGGCTACAAAAATGAGAAGTACCGCTGGTTTGGCTGGGCCTCCGCCCGGCTGGACGACGTGTTGAACTTCATTCCTGCCCGGTTGTCCGGGCTTTTGATGTGTCTTGGGGCAGCTCTGCTGCCCGGCTGCTCTGGCCGACGGGCCTGGAGCATCTTTTGGCGGGACCGGCGGAAGCACGCGTCTCCCAACTCTGCCCACACGGAGGCCGCCTGTGCCGGAGCCTTAGGTGTACGCCTGGCGGGGGACACCAGCTATTTTGGCAAGGTAGTCCACAAGCCCACCCTGGGCGATCCAATCCGCCCGGTAGAGCCGGAGGACATTCCCAGGGCCTGCTGGCTGATGTACGCTACGGCGGCGCTGTTTTTGCTGCTTTTTGCCGGGCTTTCTATATGGTTGTAAGGGGTGAGAAGTGATGGAACGGATCGTTCACGGGGGAGATGTATACGGCGGCAATGCTGGGCTGCTGGACTTCTCTGTCTGTCTTAATCCCGCTGGAGCACCCAAGGCGGTCCTGCGCGCCGCCCAGGAGGGGGTCCTGCGCCAGGGCTATCCCGACCCCCAGTGCCGTGGGCTGGTCCGTGCCGCCGCCCAGCGGGACGGGGTGGAGGAGAGCATGGTGCTGTGGGGCAACGGATGCGCCGACCTCATTGACCGCTTTGTACTGAGCCTGAGACCAAAGAAAGCAATTCTCCTTGCCCCTACCTTTGGAGAATACCGCCGGGCTTTGGAGGGAGTGGACTGCCAGATAGAGGAGGTGCACCTCTCCCGGGAGAATAGATTTGTTCCCGATGAAGCCCTGCTGGAGGCCATCGTCCCCGGGGTGGAGCTGGTGTTCCTCTGCGACCCCAACAATCCCACCGGGCGGCTGATGGAGGAAGAACTTTTATATCAGATCTTGGCCCGCTGCCGTCAGGTGGGAGCCATGCTGGCAGTGGACCAGTGCTTTCTGGAGCTCACCGCCGCCCGGCCTGACCGCTTGACCGACCAGTTGGCGGGAGGAAACCTGATTTTGTTCCGGGCGCTTACCAAAAGCTATGCTCTGGCCGGGCTGCGCCTGGGCTATTGCCTGTGTGGAAACCGGGCGTTGCTGGAGCAGATGGCCCGCATCTTACAGCCCTGGCCGGTATCGATCCCGGCACAGATAGCAGGGGAATGTGCTTTACAGTCATTTCCCCGCTGGCCTTTTACATGTTTTCCTGAGATCGAGAGAGAACGGGACAGACTGCAAGCCGCCTTGGAGGAACTGGGGCTTTGGGTGTGCCCGTCGGAGAGCTGTTTTCTGCTCTTTTGCGGCCCGGAGGACCTGGGGAAGCGCTTGCGGGAAAACGGTATTCTGGTGCGGGATTGCGCCAATTACGCCGGCCTGGGGCCGGGGTGGTACCGGGCGGGACTTCGTACCCCGGAGGAAAACGGGCGGCTGATCGCCGCATTGAGCACGCTGCTGAGAGGAGAATAACATGCCGGCAAAATCTATTATGATCCAAGGCACCATGTCCAACGCGGGCAAAAGCGTATTGGCGGCGGGACTGTGCCGCATCTTCCGCCAGGACGGCTACAAGGTGGCCCCCTTTAAAAGCCAGAATATGGCCCTCAACAGCTTCATTACCGCCCAGGGCCTGGAGATGGGCCGGGCTCAGGTGATGCAGGCAGAGGCGGCGGGGGTAGAGCCCACCGTAGAGATGAATCCCATCCTCTTAAAACCCACCAGCGACGTGGGCAGCCAGGTCATTGTGAACGGCCGGGCAATGGGCAACCTTACCGCCTCGGAGTACTTTCGGCAAAAAAGTCGGCTCATTCCCCAGGTGATGGAGGCCTACCACGCGCTGGAAGAGCAGTACGATATTATCGTGCTGGAGGGGGCAGGAAGCCCGGCGGAGATCAATTTGAAGTCCCAGGACATCGTCAACATGGGGCTGGCCCGGATGGTAGGGGCTCCGGTTCTGCTGGCGGGGGACATCGACCGGGGCGGGGTGTTTGCCGCCCTGTACGGCACCATGGCCCTGCTGGAGGCGGAGGAGCGCCCCTATGTGAAGGGAACCATCATCAATAAGTTCCGGGGGGATGTGGAGCTGCTCCGCCCCGGTCTTACCCAGCTGGAGGAGCTTTGCAAAGTCCCCGTCGTGGGTGTGGTGCCCTGGATGGAGCTGGACCTGGACGAGGAGGACAGCCTGTCCTCCCGGTTGGGCGCCCAGGGCGGTAAGGCACCTCTGGATGTGGCAGTCATCCGCCTGCCCCGCATTTCTAACTTTACCGACTTTGATCCCCTCCAGCGCCACCCGGCGGTGGGCCTGCGGTACGTGGACCGGGCAGAGGAGCTGGGACGGCCCGACCTGGTGATTTTGCCGGGCACCAAGAGCACCCTGGCCGATCTCCGCTGGCTGCGCCAGTGTGGTCTGGAGGCGGCCATTTTGAAGCTGGCCAGCCGTGGCACCCCGGTCATGGGTATCTGCGGAGGCTATCAGATGCTGGGCCGGAAGCTCTCCGACCCCTTAGGCGTAGAGGGTGGCGGTTCCATGGACGGTATGGGCCTGCTGGATACCACCACGGTCTTTTCCTCTGAAAAGACCACCACCCGTACGGCCTGTCCCTTCCCGGAGTGCCGTGGGCTGTTCGCCTCACTCTCCGGCTGCCCTCTGGAGGGGTACGAGATCCACATGGGCCAGAGCGAGGCGCTCTTTACGGTGTCCGGTTCGGTGCTGGGCACCTACCTCCACGGACTGCTGGATTCGCCCCAGCTGGTGGAGCGGCTGGTCTGCCTGCTGATGGAGGAGAAGGGGCTCCACTGGGACGGGGAGGCCCCCAAGGAAACCCTGTGGAGCTATAAACAGCGCCAATATGACAAACTGGCCCAGACTCTGCGGGAGAGCCTGGACCTGAAGAAAATCTATGAAATTGTAGAGCGAGGGGTGTGAGCGCATGATTTACAGCTGTACCAATGAGGAGTGCCTCTGGTTCGGGGAGGGCGACACCCTGCCCAATGCCTGCCCCCGCTGCGGCCAGGCCCTGAAGGAACGCCGGGAGGAGGAACTGACCGGAGACGAGTGGTGCCGCCTGGGGCTCTATTGGACGGAGGAGGAGCCCGCTGACGACGAGAAAGCGTTGGCCTGCTTCCGCCGCTCTGCCAGTTTGGGCAGCGGCTGGGGCACCTGCAACCTGGGACTTTGCATGGAGCAGGGCATCGGGATCCAGCCTGACCTTCGACAGGCGGTTTGGCTTTACAAGCAGGCGGTAGAAATGGGCAGCGTGGCCGCCCTGTGTAATCTGGGCGTCTGTCTGGAGCAGGGTATCGGCACACCGCAGGACCCGGCGGGCGCCGCTTCCCTGTATCTGGCGGCGGCGGAGCACGGCTCCGCCCGGGGCCAGCGAATGCTGGCCCACTGTCTGGAGGACGGGATCGGTGTTGACCAGGACCACGCCAAAGCGGTGGAGTGGCTGCGCACAGCCGCCCTTCAGGGGGAGGCTCCCGCTCAGACGGCCCTGGCCAAGCACTATGAGTTCGGCGTAGGCACCGAGCAGAACAAGGAACTGACGGTGCGCTGGTATGAGAAGGCCGTCCAGGGAGGCGACCCGGAGGGAATGTGCTGCCTTGGGTGGCTCAAGCAGACCGGAAAATGGGTGGACTCCGACCCAGCAGGTGCGGTGGAGCTCTACCGCAAGGCGGCCCAGATGGGCTCCACCCGGGGCATGGTGCAGCTGGGCGACTGTCTGATGGACGGGATCGGCGTGGCGGCCGCTCCGGATCTGGCCGTGGAGTGGTATAAAAAGGCTGCCAAGGAGGGGGACCGTGAGGCCATGTTCTCCCTGGGACTGAGCTATGAACTGGGCCAGGGCGTGGAGCAGGATTACGCACAGGCCGCACTCTGGTATGAGCGGTCCGCCCAGCTGGGCAGCAGCGCGGGGATGAACAACTTTGCCGAGCTGCTGGCCAAGGGCCGCGGCGTGCCCAAAGACCTGGGCAAGGCCATGGAGTGGTACCGCAAGGCCGCTGAGCTTGGAAATGTATACGCCGTCTACAACATGGGCTGGTATCTGGAGAAGGCCGGAAATCTGGACAAAGCACGGACCTGCTATGAGCAGGCCAAAGAGCAGAACATGGACAGCGCCTACTGGTCTCTGGGCCGGATGTATGAGGAAGGGCTGGGGGTAGAGCAGGACCTGAAGCAGGCCTACACCCTCTATCGGCAGGGAGCCAAGCAGGGCAATGTGAACTGCATCTGCCGCCTGGTGCGGTGTCTGGCCCAGGGGGTAGGGACCCGGCAGGACCTGGCCCGGGCTCAGAAGCTGGGCTCGGAGCTGCTGGCGGAAGAGCTGTCTCCCCAGGTATTGGACAACTACGGCTGCCGGGAGGAACTGGTCATGCTGCTGGATATCATGAATGAGATCAAAGAGTAAAAAAATTCCGTGAGTGGTGTCACTCACGGAATTTTTTTAGCCATTTTCCTGCCAGGCTTTGCATACATCGATCCAGCCCCGGCTGTGGGAGTACTCCTCCAGCTCTTTGCAGGTGAGCTCAATGGCGGAGTTGGAGCTGCCCGCGGCGGGGAACACCGTGTCAAACCGCTGGAGAGACACGTCCAGGTAGGTCTCTACGCCTTCCGGGTTGGCGAAGGGACACACGCCGCCCACGGCGTGGCCGGTCATCTCCACCGCCTGCTCCGGGGTCAACATCTTGGCCTTGGTGTGGAACAGACCCTTGTACTTGCTGTTGTCCACCTTGGCATCTCCCGCGGCCACGATGAGCACGCACTTGCCGTCCACCAGGAAGGAGAGGGTCTTGGCGATCCGGGCGGGGATTACTCCCACCGCCTGGGCGGCCAATTCCACCGTAGCGCTGGAGACGGGGAATTCCAGAATATCGCCCTCTCGGCCCAACTCCTTAAAGTAGGCCCGCACCCGCTCGATGGACATCGCTCAGCCCTCCAGCTTCTTGGCGGTCTTGGCCAGGAAGCGCTCGTCAGTGACGATGAAGCGCTGGTGGGTGCCGTGGCCAATCATGCCCTTTTCGTCATAGGCGGCAACCTTCAGCTCAATGCGCTTGCCGTCCACCTCGGTGACCTCGCTCTCAGCCCACACCTTGATGCCGATGGGAGAGGCGGAGTCGTGGCTCACGTCCAGCTTGGTGCCCACGGTGCTCTCGCCGGGGGCCAGGTAGGGGGCGATGGAGGTCCAGGCGGCCTTCTCCATCAGAGCGGTCATAAAGGGGGTGCCGAATACAGGCAGAGCGCCAGAGCAGGCGGCCTGGGCGGTGTTCTTCTCGCTGACCACGTCTTCGGCGCGGCCCTTGATTCCAACTTCCACGGACATAATTCTCAGTTCTCCTTTGTGGGGAAATTTTTACTCCGTCATTTTACTCCATGTTCCGGGAAAAATCCAGCCCTAGTCTTCGATTTCGTAGAGGGTGGTCAGCACCGTCCAGTTCTGGGGGAAGGGGCGCATCAGGTTCCAGTAGCTTACCCCATACAGCTCCCGACTGTGGGCCAACTCCAGCTTGGCACGTACGCTCCGGGCATCCTCAAACCAAACCTCGTGCTCCTGGCCGTCTCCGTCCACATACCGGAACCAGGGAGACTGGGCGGCGGCGTCAAAGCGGATGGCGGCATAGTGTTTCTGGGCCAGAGCGATGGCCTGCTGGTTGGAGATGGACCGGGCCATGGTGTCCTTTTGATAGGGCACCTTCCAGTCGTAGCCGTAATTGGGCATGCCCATCCAGATTTTTTCCTTCGGGATTTCGCTCAAAGCGTAATCCACCACCCGGGTGACCTGGTCCAGAGGAGCCACCGCCATGGGAGGGCCGTAGCTATAGCCCCACTCATAGGTCATTAAAAACACATAGTCTGCCGCCGCACCCAGCAGGGGGTAGTTGTGTCCCTGATAGAAGTCGCCCTTCTGGTCAGCACTAGTCTTGGGCACCAGTGCTACCATAACCGGGATGCCCAGGGGAGCGAAACTCTCCCGCAGATTGGCGATAAACTCCGGGTAGCGGTTGGCGTCCTCGGGGAGGATAAACTCAAAGTCTACATCCACCCCTTGGTAGCCTTTGCGCCGCACCGTCTCCACCAGAGCCGCGATCAGCCGGTTCTGGGCCTGGAGGTCGGTAAAGACCGCGTGGGAGAGCTGGTTTGAGAAGGTACCAGCGGCAGTGAGGGTGGACAGGTGCAGCCAGGGACGTACCCCAATGGACTTAGCAGCGGAGATCAAAGCGGTGTCGTTTAAGGCGATCAGCTCGCCCTGGGGGGTAAATCCGTAGGTAAAAGGAGCCAGGTCGGAGATGCAGGGCAGGGTAGAGCGGAGCAGCCCCGGGTCAATGTCAGGCTTTGCGTAACCACCGGCCACCAGCTTGCCCAGAGGAGTCTGACGGTAGGAGAGGACCAGTTCCTGGCCGGGGTAGATGGTGCTGCCGCCGCCCAGGCCGGGGTTTCGCTGCCACAGCTGACGCACGGTCAGGCCATGGGCGCGGGCAATGGAGGACAGAGTATCTCCGGAACGGACCCGGTACACCTGCTTGGGGTAGCGTACCACCAGGGTCTGACCCACGGATAACCGTGCCGGATCGGGGGGATCGTTGTCCTCCAGCAGCCGGGTCATGGAAACACCATACTGCTGCGCAATGGAGTATAGGGTATCCCCAGGACGGACCACATGGATATCCATCGGCGCGCCTCCTTAATTCAGGGTGACAAAGTCGTCTTTGGCGTAGCCGATGGTCCCCGCATAGTTTACCAGATACCAGCCTCCGGACTGGTTGAGGATGGTAAGAGGGGAGCCATCGGGAGCCTGGGCCAGGATGGGAGCCTCCAGGTCGGGGCGGGCGCGGATGTTCAGTACCCCCCAGTCCACATCCACCCGGCCCGAGCGGCTGGTGGAGGGGTCCAGGAAGGGAATGTCAAAGTAGTCGCACAGGGACATGACCAGATTCTTGGCCACCGCGTCCAGATTTTGCTTGATCCAGGCCGCATCCTCTTGGTTGTCGTGGTAGCCCAGCTCCAGAAAGACTGCCGGAGCCCGCACCCGGCGCACCTCGCCGATGGAGGTAGTGGCCTCGGCACGGACCAGGTTGGGCAGGGGGTAGATGCTCTTTAAGTTGTTGGCGATGATGGTGGCCGCCCGCTGACCCTCCTGGCTGCCGGGGTAGTAGAAAACAATGATGCCCCGGACGCTGCCGTACTTGCCCTCTGGGGCAGCGTTGGAGTGGAGGGCCAGGTGCAGGTCGTAGTTGCCCGCGTTGGAGGCGGCGATGGAGGACACCGCGGTCATCTCCGGGGTATTGCGGGAGTAGCGAATACCGGAGGCGTTGAGGTAGGGCACCATTTTGTTGGCCAGCAGATTCATGTACTGTTCTTCGGTGCCGCCGTTGACATAGTAATTTTTCTCCTGGGTGGAGGGAGAGAGATAGATAATAGGCATAAGGGATTACCTCCTGTTTTTCTCATGCTATGTGAGCAAAAGGGGAGAGGTTCCCTGAAAATTTTTCTTCTTAACCCCGAACCTCCCGCCGGAAAATCCGTCTAGAAGGGTAGAGAGACCCAACAAGTATGGGAGGGATTTTACATGAAACGAATGCTTGCTTTGCTTATGACCTTGATGCTCCTTACCGGATTGTGTGCCTGCGGCGCCGGAAGCAGCGGAGCCAGCGGAGACACTGCCGCCTCGTCCAGCGGCGGGGCCACCAATGAGATGACTGGGACAGACTCCGGTTGGGCCAACGGGAGTAATCAGGACGCATCGGAGGAGTCGGAGGGCCAGAGCAGCGCCTCAGTCTACCAGGACGCCAAGCTCATCCGCCGGGCCTATCTTCAGGTCCAGACCGAGACCTTTGATCAGGCGGTAGAGTCGCTGGAGAAGATGGTGGCCGAGTGCGGCGGCTACTTCCAAAGCGCCAGCGTGGAGGGTGGAAGCCTGCGCAACCAGAACGCCACGCGGTGGGGCAACTACACCATCCGCCTGCCCCAGGAGCAGTTTGATACCTTCCTGGGCCGCACCGGGGAGCTGGGTTACGTGACCAGTCAGAGCGAGAACAGCGAAAACGTAAGCCAGCAGTACTACGACACGGAGGCTCGCCTGAAGGCTCAGCGCACCAAGCAGGAGCGGCTGCTCTCCCTGCTGGAGAAGGCGGACAGTATGGAGACCATCGTGGCCCTGGAGGATGCCCTGAGCGAGGTAGAGTACGAGATTGAGAGCCTCACCACCTCTCTTAATGAATACGACAGTCTCATTAGCTACTCCACCATTGAGCTCACTCTGGATGAGGTCAAGACCATCACCACCACCCCCGGGGAGCGGGACAGTCTGGGCGCGCGTATGGCGGCCGGTGTTCAGTCCAGCTTCCGGGGCCTCATCAATGGCAGTAAGGAACTGCTGGTGATGCTGTCCTACAACCTGGTGCTGGTCCTGGTGGTCATCGTGATCGCTGTGGCTGCCGTGGTGATCCTCCGGAAAAAGGGAATGATCTCCTGGAAACGAAAGGGGCCGGGCGACGGTCCTGGAACTCCAACGGTATAAACCACCTTATTTTGGCCCACCGGAACCATCCGGCGGGCCATTTTCTCCCCCAAAAAGGGAAATAGGGGTTGACAAAGTGAGGGTACAGCTGTAACCTGTAGATAGGTTACAGCTGTACCCTGTTTGTTAGGAGGTCATATTGGATGAAAGAATTGGCGGCAAAGATCTCGTCTTCCGAGTTGGAGGTGCTGGAGGTACTATGGCGCTCGGAGGAACCCATGCCCATCGCGGCCATCCGCGCCGCTCTGGATGAGACCCACAGCTGGGACGCCTCCACGGTAAAGACGCTGCTGCGCCGGCTGCGGGAGAAGGGGGCGGTGGACTGCGAAAAGCGGGACGTGTTCTACTATTGGCCGCTGCTGGGCCGTAAGGATTACCAGCGCTGGTCCACCCAGTCCTTTTTGCAGCGGGTCTATCAGGGCAGCGCCCGGGACCTGGTGGCGGGACTGGTGGAGTGCTGTCCCCTCAGTTCCGAGGATCTGAGCGAGCTGCGGGGCATTTTGTACCCCGACGAAGGCCATGGATAAGCTGTTGGTGCTGGGCAGCGTGTCCCTGTCCGGGACGCTGCTGGCGGGTGTGACCGCTCTCATCTGCCGGGGATTAAAAGGAAAAATCTCCGCCCGGGCGGTCTATGTCCTGTGGATCTTGGTGCTGCTGCGCTTTTTGTGTCCCTGGACCACCTCCCACAGCCTGCTCAGCCAGGCGGTGGAGGCACCTCAGGAGTCGTGGACCCTGGCCGTCCCAGAGCAAACGGGAAGCCCCGCGGCGGAGCCTGTATCGCCCCGCACATCTCCTGTGACCACAGAAGCTCTTTTGTGGGCGGTGTGGCTGACCGGAGCTGGAGTGATACTGGCGGTGCGGGGAGTAAGCTATGCCCGGTTTTCCCGGAGCATCCTGCGCCGTGCCCGGCCCGCCCCAAAGGAGACCCAGGCAGTTTACGCCGCCCTTACCGGCCCATACCGACGCCCGCCAGAGCTGGTTTGCAGCCCGGTGGCGGCCACCCCCATGCTGATGGGTCTGGTGCGGCCCGTTGTGGTGCTGCCCTGCCTGTCCTTGGAGGGGGAGGCCCTGGAGGCCCTGCTCTCCCACGAGCTGACTCACTGGAGGCGGCATGACCTCTGGGTCAAGCGGATAGCTGTGGCGGTCTCGGTGCTCCACTGGTTCAATCCGGCAGCCTGGTGGCTGCTGGGGCAGCTGGACCGGTCCTGTGAGCTCGCCTGCGACGAGACCGTGTGCCGGGGCTGGGACCAGGCGCGGCGTGCCCGATACGGCCAGCTGCTGCTGGAGCTGTGCGCCGTTCCCGCACCTCATTTTGCCGCCTGCCTTTCCAAGAAGCAGTGTTTGAAAGAAAGGTTGATACACATTATGGATCACAAGCGCAAACCCTTTGCCGGGGTGCTGGCGGCTGGGGCCTGTGTGGCTGTGCTGTTCACCTCGATGGCCCTGGGAGCCTATGCCGCACCCACGGAGGAGAAATCGGCGGGCAGCTCCGTTCAGCTGGAGCAGCAGGAGGTCACTCTCCAGTGGCCCATGGAAACTCAGGGCAGCGTCACCTTGTCCGTGCCCTTCGGCAGCCGGGTCCATCCTATCACCGGGCAGACCACAAGCCACAGCGGAATTGACATCGTGCTGGACGCAGGCACGCCGGTACTGGCCTCGGCGGCCGGAACCGTGGCCGAGACCGATTATAATGCTGACGACGGCCGGTACATTGTACTGGACCACGGCGGACTGACCACCAAGTACTGCCACCTGTCTGAAATCGAGGTGACGGCAGGGGAGACCGTGACCGCCGGTGAGGCGATCGGCGCAGTAGGCAAGACAGGAAAGAGCACTGGGCCTCACCTCCATTTTGAGGTGGCTCAGAACGACAGCCTGGTGGACCCCCTGTCCCTGCTGCCCCAGACCACCATGGAGTCCCAGCGATAAGTGATATCAAGACCCGGAGAACCCTTTGGTTCTCCGGGTTTTTGTGTCTGTCCGTGGGAAATTCTTTGACAAGGAGAGCCCGGCAGGGTACAATATGCCAGGATAACCCAGAGTTTGTAAAGGAGGAGACAAACTTGAAACGATCTTTTGCCAAGCGTTTGACCGCCCTGGCTCTGGCCGCCCTGCTGGCAGTGTCGGCCACCGGATGCAGCGGCGGAAACGGAGCCGATTCCGGCACCGGAAGTCAGAACAGCTCCCAGAGCCAGCAGAGCTCGGCCATCGTACTCACTGACCAGGCCGGACGGGAAGTTACCCTGGAGGGTCCCGCCCAGACCCTGGTGAGCTGCTACTACATTACCACCTACGCCACCATCGCCCTGGGAGTGGATGACCGGGTGGTGGGCCTGGAAAACAAGCCGGAGAGCCGTCCCATCTACCAGATGGCCGCACCCGAGCTGCTGGAGCAGTCCTCGGTGGGCAGCCTGAAGGAATTCAACGTGGAGGCCTGTGCCGCCCTGGACCCCGACCTGGTCATCATGCCCCTGAAGCTCCAGGACTACGTGAGCGCGTTGGAGGAGCTGGGCATCCCTGTGCTGGTGGTGAACCCGGAGAGCCACGACCTGCTGGTGGAGATGCTCACCCTGATTGGCCAGGCCTGCGGTGTGGAGGACCGGGCCAAGGAGCTTACCGACTACTATGAGGAGCAGATCGCCCGCATGGAGGAGCTGACCCAAGGGTGTGAGGAGCCGGTGGTCTACATGGGCGCCAACTCCACCTACCTGAACACCGCACCCAAGGACATGTACCAGAGCACCCTCATCGACATCGCCGGAGGCGTGAACGCTGCCGGGGAGATGGAGGGGGACTACTGGACCCAGGTCTCCTATGAGACTTTGCTGGCCATGGCTCCCGACGTGTTCATCATCCCCACCGCAGCCGAGTACACCGTGGAGGATGTAATGAACGATCCCCAGCTGTCTCAGCTGCCCGCTGTGGTAAATGGTGCGGTGTATGCCATGCCCAAGGGTATTGAGGAGTGGGATTCTCCCATTCCCTCCGGAATCCTGGGCACCATGTGGCTGACCAGCGTACTTCACCCTGACATCTATTCTTTTGAGACCTTTGTCTCCGACGCCCAGAACTTTTATAAAACCTTCTACGGCTTCGACATCGACGCCAGCCTCATCACCAAGTAAGAATCCAAGCAGGGGGGAGGAAAACTCCTCCCCCCACTTTTTTCTGTCCCTTTGGTATGCCCATCTTCCAAAAGACGGGCGTACCAAAGAAACAGAATTTCTTTGAATTTGATTGAAAAGGAGGAACACCGCCATGAAACCACATACCCGGGAATTTACCGCCGTACTGGCCGCGGCTCTTGTGCTGGCTGCCCTGGCGGTGGTCTCCCTCTTTATAGGCAGCTATCCCCTTTCAGTGGGGGAGATTTTTGATATTCTGGCTGGCAAACTGGGAGACACCATGCCCGTTCGGGTATTCTGGCAGCTGCGCCTGCCCCGGATGTGCATGGGCCTTATCTCCGGCCTGTCTCTGGGGGTGGCTGGCGGTGTGTACCAGATCATCTTTCGCAATCCGTTGGCCTCTCCCGACCTCACCGGCGTAGCGTCAGGCTCCTCGCTGGGAGCCGCCTGTGTCATCGTGCTGGGGGCAGGGGGCAGCGGCGAGATCATGGCCGGAGCCTTCACCATGGGCCTGCTTGCCCTGGGGCTGGTACTGTTTCTGGTGCGGGCCGCCCAGCTGGAGCGCACCGGCAGCTACATTCTGGCCGGTGTGGTGGTCTCCGCCCTGGCAGAGGCAGGGCTGATGGCGCTGAAGATTATGGCCGACCCGGAGCGGGAACTGGCCGCTCTGGAGGTATGGACCATGGGAAGTCTGGCCTCTATCACGGCGGGTAAAGTGGTTTTGCCTGCCATTACAGTGTTGGCCTGTCTGGGCCTTCTGCTTCTCTTCCGCCGGGAAGTGCTGATGCTGTCCCTGGGGGAGGAGAGCGCCCGGAGCATGGGCCTGGATCCCACTTTATGGCGTGCCCTGCTGCTGGGGATCACCACCCTGATGGTAGCGGCGGTGGTGTCGGTGACGGGAGTCATTTCCTTTGTGGGCCTCATCGCCCCCCACATCGCCTTTTTGCTCCTGGGCCGCCGTGGCGGACCCTACCTGCCCCTGTGTGGGCTGGTTGGAGGGGTGGTTTTGCTGTGCGCCGACCTGTTGGCCCGGTCTCTGTCGTCGGGAGCGGAGCTGCCGCTGAGTATTTTTACCGTGCTGTTTGCCGCCCCGGTTCTGGTGGCGCTGCTGTGCCGGAGGGGGGATGGATATGGCGGCGATGCTTGAGGTACAAAATTTGTGTGCCGGTTACGGCTCACCGGTTGTCAAGGATATCTCCTTTTCCGTTCGGGAAGGGGAGTTGGTGGGGCTGCTGGGCCGCAATGGCAGCGGGAAAACCACGCTTCTGCGTGCACTGACCGGCTCGGCCAAGGTAACGGGGGGGCGGGTCCTGCTGGACGGGGAGGACTGGGAACAGCTCAGTCACCGTCAACGGGCCTGCCGCCTGGCTCTCATGCCCCAGCGCCCCCAGCTGCTGCCCGGCCTGCGGGCGCGGGAGGTGCTGGAGATGGGCCGCTATCCCTGGACAGGGCCTCTGCGTCCGGCGGGAGAGGACGGACGGCGGCGGGTGTCTCAGGCCGCCCGGCAGTTTGGCCTGGAGGAGCTGCTGGACACCGACTGCGCCGCCCTCAGCGAGGGACAGCGGCAGATGGTCCATCTGGGCCGTGCGGTGGTACAGGACGCCCCCATCCTCCTTCTGGACGAGCCCAACAGTGCCCTGGACTTCTATAACACCCAGCTCCTGTTTCAAACGGTAGGGGAGCTCATCCGCACCCAGCACAAGGCGGGGCTTGTGGTGCTCCACGATCCGGCTCTGGCCCTTACCTGGTGCCGCCGCCTATTGCTGCTGCGCCAGGGAGAGTTGGTTGGGGAGATCTGCCCCAGAGAGGCCGCGGAAGGGGAGATCCAGGCCATTTTACGCCGTATCTACCCGGATATTTGCGTCAAACGGGACAAAGACAGCGGCGCTTATTGGTGCGGTCTTGCGGAAAATGGAGAAAAACAGGAAAATTTATGAATACACTGTGAACATCCGAGAAATCTGATATAATATAGGTCTCACACTAGAAAAATATCAGGGAGGAAGATCATGGAGCGTTCCGGACAATTTGTGACGCCCTTCGATTTTGTTGGGCGTCTTCCCCTGCGTCAGGCCATTCCCCTGGGGCTTCAGCATGTGCTGGCCATGTTTGTGGGTAACCTGACCCCTATCCTTATCATCACCAATCTGTGCGCCGCCACCAGCGGGGCAGAGGACTTTGCCGCCATCCAGGTAGTGCTGCTGCAAAACGCTATGCTGGTGGCCGGTCTGGTCACCCTGGTGCAGCTGTTTGCCATCGGCCCGGTGGGCGGCAAGGTGCCCATCATCATGGGAACCAGCTCCGGCTTTATCGGCGTGTTCCAGAGCGTGGTCAACGTGATGGGCGGCGGCATCGTGGCCTATGGGGCCATTATGGGCGCTTCCATTTTAGGCGGTCTGTTTGAGACGGTGCTGGGCGCATTCTTAAAGCCTCTGCGCCGCTTTTTCCCCGCCGTGGTCACCGGTACCGTAGTGCTGTCCATCGGCCTTTCCCTCATCAGCGTGGGCGTGGGCTCTTTCGGCGGCGGCACCAGCGCCAAGGACTACGGCTCTGTGGAGAACCTGCTCATCGCCCTGGCGGTGATGATCATCGTCCTGGCTCTCAAGCACGGAGCCAAGGGGCTGGCCAGCTCCTCCTGTATTCTCATCGGCATCGTCTGCGGCTACATCATCTGCGCCATTCTGCCCCTGTTCCTGTCCACCACCGGTGTCACCGCCGATGGGGTGGAGTACACCAAGGCCTGGGTACTCAACTGGGACAAGGTAGCTCAGGCCAGCTGGGTTTCCATTCCTGCTCTGATGCCTGTCAAGCCGGTATTTGATCTGCGGGCCATCCTGCCTGTGATGATCATGTTCATCGTCACCGCCGTGGAGACGGTGGGCGACATCTCCGGTGTGATGGAGGGCGGCATGGGCCGGGAGGCCACCGATCAGGAGCTGGCTGGCGGCGTCATGTGCGACGGCCTGGGTTCCTCCTTCGCCGCCCTGTTTGGTGTGCTGCCCAACACCTCCTTCAGCCAGAACGTGGGTCTGGTAACCATGACCAAGATCGTCAACCGTACCGCTCTGGCCTGCGGTGCCGTGTTCCTGGTGCTGTGCGGCCTGCTGCCCAAACTGGCGGCCATCGTGTCCATCATGCCCCAGAGCGTGCTGGGCGGCGCGGCAGTCATCATGTTCTCCTCCATCGTGATGAGCGGTATCCAGCTCATTACCAAGGAGCCCCTCACCGCCCGGAACATGTCCATCGTCTCGGTGGCTCTGGGTCTGGGCTACGGCCTGGGCGCCAACAGCGCGGTGCTCTCCGGCCTGCCTCAGTGGATCCAGCTGGTCTTCGGCGGCTCCGGCATCGTGCCCGCCGCCTTCGTGGCCATCATCATGAACATCTTGCTGCCCAAGGAAAAGGCGTAACCATGAGCCCTCCGGCCACCACCGGAGGGCTTTTTGCGCAAAAATGCCCGATGCAACCCATAGTTGCCTGAAAGTTGGTGGTCATTGTGGTCATTTTTTGCTATGCTCAGGGCATCTGATTTCTGAGGAGGATACCCATGTTTTTCCCTTTTCGTAACGTGCTATTTTTATTCATCATCCTTTTTGTCCCGATTTTAGTAATCATAGCAGTAATCCTGCTGATCCGAAATTACAACAAGAAACGAACTGCGCCGCCTGGTCCATCCCAGTATATCCGGGATGACGCACCGGAACAGCGCTCCCTGGGGGAGGTTCTGAAAGAGCACCGCACCCGGTGCAATATGACCCAGGAAATGGTAGCGGAGTCTCTGGGCGTGAGTCGCCAGGCGGTAGGCAAGTGGGAGAGCGGAGCCTCCGAACCCAGCACCGCCAACCTTATCGCGCTGTCCAAGCTCTACGGCGTGTCGGTAGATGAGCTGCTCCGACACACATAAAAATCCGGGCGGACCCGATTTTTGTCGGGTCCGCCCGGATTTTGGTTTGTCAGAGTGGAAATAATATGGTATAATGATATGCTTTATAAAACGAATACACAGCATGCCGCAACGGGGAGGAAATACTGTGCTGAAAATCAAAAACTATGTACGGGTCCAGAGCCTGGAAGAGGCCTACGACCTGTGCCAAAAGAAAAACAACGTGGTGCTGGGCGGAATGCTTTGGCTGAAGATGCAGCGGCGTTCCATCGGCACCGCCATCGACCTGAGCGATCTGGGTCTGGACCAGATCGAGGAGGACGGAGAGTTTTACCGCCTGGGGGCCATGGTGTCTCTGCGCACGATGGAGCGCCACCACGGTCTCAATGAGCTGACCCAGGGAGCCATGGAGGAGAGCCTGCGCCACATCGTGGGCGTGCAGTTCCGCAATCTGGCTACCGTGGGCGGAAGCCTGTGGGGCCGCTTCGGCTTCTCCGACGTGCTCACTTTGCTGCTGGCTCTGGATGCCCAGGTGGAGCTGCACCATGCCGGACGGATGTCTCTGGAGGAGTTCACCCAACTGCCCCGGCAGCAGCATGACATTTTGACCCACGTGCTCATCCCCAAGGGGGCGCGTCAGGTGGTCTACCAGTCCCAGCGGAACATCTCCACCGACTTTCCCACCCTTACCTGCGCCCTGTCCAAGAAGGACGGGGAGTATACCTGCGTCATCGGCGCCCGGCCTCAGATGGCCCAGGTGTACCGGGACGAGAAGGGCCTGCTCTCCGGCGGCGTGACCGAGGAGACCGCCCGGGCCTTTGGCGAGGACGTGGCCCAGCGGGCCAAGTTTGGCAGCAGCCTGCGGGCGGGGGAGGACTACCGCCGGGAGATTTGCGCCGTACTGGTGCGCCGTGGCCTGCTGGCCATGGAGAAGGAGGGCTAACATGGAACTGAAACTGACCTTGAACGGCCGGGCCGTGACCGCGTCCGTGGAAGCGGACACCCTGCTCATCGATTTTCTCCGCGCTCAGGGCTGCCTGAGCGTGAAGCGGGGATGCGAGACCGCCAACTGCGGCCTTTGTACTGTTTTGATGGACGGCACTCCCGTGCTGTCCTGCTCTGTGCTGGCTCTGCGAGCGGCGGGCCATCACGTCCAGACTCTGGAGGGCCTTCAGGAGGAGGCCGCCGACTTTGCCGCCTTTATTGCCGACCAGGGTGCGGAGCAGTGCGGCTTCTGTAACCCCGGCTTTGTGATGAACACCGTGGCTCTGCTGCGGGAGAACCCCGACCCCACGGACGACGAGATCCGCGCCTATCTGGCGGGCAATCTGTGCCGCTGCTCGGGGTACGAGGGACAGCTGCGGGGCATTCGTGCCTATCTGGACCATAAGAAGGGGAGGGGCTGAGATGGAAAACTTAAAGACCGTAGGCCAGCCGGTACGGAAAAAGGACGCCATGTCCCTGCTGCTGGGCAAGCCCGCCTATGTGGACGATGTGACTCCCCAGAACTGCCTGGTGGTGAAGGTGCTGCGCAGCCCCCACGCCCACGCCCTCATTGAGGAGATCAACACCGACGTGGCCCAAAAGGTGCCCGGCGTGGTTGCCGTATATACCTACAAGGATGTGCCCCAGAAGCGCTTTACCATGGCGGGGCAGACCTACCCGGAGCCCTCTCCCTATGACCGTCTGATCCTGGATCAGCGGGTCCGCTTTGTGGGCGATGCCGTGGCCATCGTGGCCGCCGAGGATGAGGCGGCCGCCGACAAGGCGCTGAAGCTCATCAAGGTGAAGTACCAGGTGCTGGAGGCGGTACTGGACCCCCACGAGGCCCTGGACGGACCCATTCTGGTGCACCCTGAGGACAACTGGCGCTCTCTGTGCCCGGTTGGCGCGGACAACAAGCGCAACCTGTGCGCCAGTGAGGTGTGCTTGGACGGAGACGTGGATGACGTCCTGTCCCACTGTGACTATGTCATTGACCATGTCTACCATACCCCCGCCTGCAACCAGGCCATGATGGAGACCTTCCGCACCTATACCGAGATGGACCCCTACGGGCGGCTCCATGTTATTTCCTCTACCCAGATCGTCTTCCACGTCCGGCGTATTCTGGCCAACGCCCTGGACATTCCCAAATCCAAGATCCACGTGGAGAAGCCCCGCATCGGCGGCGGTTTCGGCGCCAAGCAGACGGTGGTGGCGGAAATTTATCCCGCCTTTGTCACCTGGAAGACCGGCCAGGCGGCCAAGATGATCTACACCCGGGAGGAGAGCCTTATCGCCAGCTCCCCCCGCCACGATATGGAGGTTCACGTCCGTCTGGGAGCCAGCAAGGACGGCACCATCCGTGCCATTGACGTGTACACCCTGTCCAACACGGGAGCCTATGGCGAGCACGGCCCCACCACCGTGGGCCTGTCTGGCCACAAGTCCATCCCCCTGTACACCAACAACCTGGAGGCCTTCCGCTTTGCCTACGACGTGGTGTACACCAACCGCCAGTCTGCCGGAGCCTACCGCGGCTACGGTGCCACCCAGGGCATCTTCGCTGTGGAGTCGGCGGTGAACGAGCTGGCCGACATTCTTGGCATGGACCCGGTGGCCATCCGGGAGAAGAACATGGTCCGGGAGGGCCAGGTCATGCCCGCCTATTACAACGAAAAGACCAATGCCTGCGCCCTGGACCGTTGCATGAGCCGCTGTGCCCAGCTCTTTGGCTGGGAGGAGAAGTTCCCCGTTCGGGATATGGGCAACGGCAAGGTGCGCGCCGCCGGCGTGGCCATGGCCATGCAGGGCTCCGGCATCTCCGGTGTGGACGTGGGTTCGGCCACCATCAAGCTCAGCGACGAGGGGTTCTATAACCTGTCCATCGGCGCGGCGGACATGGGCACCGGCTGCGACACCATCCTGGCCCAGATGGCCGCCGAGTGCCTGGACTGCCCCGTGGACAACATTGCGGTCTTCGGCGCTGACTCCGATGCTTCCCCCTACGACTCCGGCTCCTATGCCTCCTCCACCACCTACGTCACCGGCAAGGCGGTAGAGCAGGCCTGCGAGCAGCTGAAAGAAAATCTCTGCGCCATTGCCGCCCAGATGATGGACTGCAAGAGCGAGGACGTGGAGTTTACCGGCAAGGGCGTGCGCCGTCTGGACGGAAAGGGAGAGGTTTCCCTCATGGACATTGCCACCAAGTCCATGTGCGGCAACGCCATTCCCGTTCAGGTGACCTACACCCACACCTCTCCTGTCTCGCCGCCTCCCTTCATGGTAGGCATGGCCGAGATCGAGGTGGACAAGGAGACCGGCGGGGTAGAGGTTCTCAACTACGTGGCCGTGGTGGACTGCGGCACCCCCATCAACCCCAACCTGGCCCGGGTACAGACTGAGGGCGGCATTGTCCAGGGCATCGGTATGGCTCTCTTTGAGGGCATCACCTACGACGAGAAGGGCAACCTGCTGGAGAACTCCTTCATGCAGTACAAGATCCCCACCCGTCTGGACATGGGCCACCTGCGGGTGGAGTTTGAGTCCAGCTACGAGCCCACCGGCCCCTTCGGCGCCAAGTCCATCGGCGAGATCGTCATCAACACCCCGTCTCCTGCCATCGCCCACGCCATCTACCGGGCCACCGGCGTATGGCACCGGGAGCTGCCCATCACCCCGGAGAAGGTGCTCATGGCCATGAAGGCCAAGGGATGAACCACCTGATCCTGCTGGCGGCGGGCTCTTCCCGCCGCTTCGGCGGCAACAAGCTGCTGGCCCCCTTGAATGGAAAGCCCCTGTATACCTGGGGGCTGAGCGCTCTGAATGACGTGTGCCAAAAGCGTGGAGACTGCACCCTCACCGTGGTCTCCCGCTACCCTGAAATTCGGAAAGCTGCACAGGCTGTCGGCGCTCAGGCGGTGGACAGCCCGGACAGCGAAAAGGGCCAGGCCTACTCCATCCGCTCGGGTCTCCAGGCCCTGGGCAGGGTAGAGGAGAGGGACTTCATTCTCTTTCTCCCCTCCGACCAGCCCTGGATCACACCCCAAACCATTTCCCGCCTGCTGGATGCGGCGGGTCCGGATACCTGGACGGCTACTGCCGCCTTTGGGAAGCGCGTGGGTACGCCCACCCTGTTTTCTGCCCGGCTTCTCCCGGACCTGATGGCCCTGGAGGGAGATCGCGGCGGACGGAAGCTGATGGGCCGCCCGGGACAGCCCTGCCTGGTGGTTTCGACAGGGTCAGAGCGGGAGCTGGACGACGTGGACTACCCAGAACAGTTACAATAAGCAGAAAAAATCTCCGGTTCTTTGAAACCGGAGATTTTTTTCTTAAAAGCGCTTGATTTTCTTGGAGGGAGTTTTCTCGAACTCGGTCTCCCGGACAATCAGGCTGTAAATTTTCTTGTGGGGAGGCGCCTGGAGATTGTACTGGTCGATGATCTCCTGGAGAGCGGCGCGTACGTCCTTGATGTGCTTCTTCTTGGCGTACTCGTAGTCGGGGAAGATCTCGGCCTCGATGACGCTCTTGTTCTCCCGCACCAGCACCTCCTGGATGAGACGTTCCACACCCAGCTTGTTTTCCAGCTCCTCGGGGGAGACGTTCTCGCCGTTTTTGGTGATGATGAGGTTTTTCTTGCGGCCGGTGAGGTAGACAAAGCCATCCTCGTCCACGTAGCCCAAGTCGCCGGTCTTCAGCCAGCCGTCCTCCAAGGTGGCGGCGGTCTCCTCGGGCATCTTGTAGTAGCCCTGCATCACGCTGCTGCCCCGGACCCACAGCTCGCCATCCACCGTCTTGGCCTCGCAGTTATCGATGAGCTGGCCCACGGCGTTTTTGTTGATGTTCCAGGGACGGGTGGTGCTGATGACGGGGGAGCACTCGGTCATGCCGTAGCCCTGGAGGATGGTGATGCCGTACTTCTCAAACAGGTCGATGTAGGAGGGGTCCAGGTAAGCGCCGCCGCTGGAGATCTTGGTCAGCTGCTTGCCAAACACCGCGTTCTTCACCAGCTTGGGAGGCAGCAGGGTGTTGTCCTCCAGCTTCTTGGCGATGGTCTCGATCATCAGGGGGACCATCAGGATCATCTCAGGCTTGAAGAGCTGGATGTTCTTCATCACCCGCAGCAGAGAGTCGTTGATGCAGATAATGGAGCCCAGAGAGATAGCCTTGAGCACGTCCAGGCACAGGCAGTAGGCGTGGTGGATGGGCAGCACGGAGAGCAGCACCATCCGCTCAGGCAGGTCCATGTTGATGCTGCCGGCGTTCTCGGCCAGGTTGCGGTGGGTGAGCATGACGCCCTTGCTCTTGCCGGTGGTGCCGGAGGTAAACATGATGGTACACAGCTGGTCAGGCTGGGGCTCAAAGTCAAAGGCAGTCTGGTGCTCCGTCAGCAGCTGGGGGAGGGAGAGGGCGTCGTCGCTGTGCGCCTCCTGCTGCATGAGAACCACATGCTTGAGCTTGGGGCAGTGCTCCTTGGCTCCCTCGGCCACGTCCTTGCGGGCGGCGTCGGCCACCAGGGTGGTCACGTCGGCCCGGTCCAGCAGCTCCCACACGTCGGCGGCGGGGAGGGAGGCGTCCAGGGGAACGGCCACGCTGCCGCTGTTGACGATGCCCAGATAGGTCACCATCCAGCGGTAGGAGGTGGGGCCGATGACGGCGATGTGGCTGCCCTGCTCGCCCAGAGCGGCCAGGGCGCTGGAAAAGCTCTCGCTGTCCTGGCGGAGCTGGTTGTAGGTCTTGTCCTCAATCTGGTTCTTGCCCACCTTATAACGCACGGCCACCTCGGGGCCAAAGCGCTGCTGGGCCTCCACCAGGATCTCGCGGATGGTACTGGTCATAGTTCTTACTCCTGTTCTCAGTCAGCCAGGCTCTGGATGTAGTCCACGGCCTCGCCCACGGTGCGGATCTTGACCACCTCGGTCTCGTCCACCTCGATGTCGAAGGTGTCCTCGATCTCGCCCAGCATGCTCATAAAGTCAAAGGAGGTAAAGCCCAGATCCTCCATAAAGCGGGAGTCGGAGGTGATCTTCTCGGGCTCCACTTCCACGTAGTTGCAGATGATCTCAACCAATTTCTCAAACATAATCCGATTCCTCTTTTACACTAATTTGATGATCTCACCGATGGTGAGGTCGGGATTCTCAACGCCCTTGAACATGATCTTGCACAGATAGTAATAGAAGTATTCCAGCTCCTCCCGGGAGAAGGCCTTTACCTGGTGCTCAAAGTTGAAGTCCAGGCCGTTGTCCTCGGGGCGGTGCATGACGGTCAGGTACACAGCCTGGGGAGTCATGCCGTTGGGATACCACTTGGTGGTGTAGCGGATATCGCCCAGCTGATCCAGGCCCTTCTCCTTCAGGGTGAGGGGCTGGTAGGTCAGGGAGATGGGCTCATAGGTCAGACCGGCATGGGGCTGGGGATAGGTCTTGGCACGGTAGGCAAAGTAGGCGGTGGGATCGTAGTTGGCGTGGCGGAAGTACTCGTTCTGCTTATCCCGGATGGCGTAGATGGCGTCAATGAACTTCATGTCCTGGCTAAAGCAGGTGCGGAAGGGGAAGGAGTGGATGCGGGTGCCGCCCGACTTTTTCTCCTTCAGGGTGGCGCGGCGGGCGATGGCGTTGTTGATGGACACATCGTCGTGGCCGTTCACCTTCTGGAAGTAAGTGCGCATGCCCATGAGCAGCAGGCACACCAGGGAGACGTGGTACTCCTCGCAGAAGTTCATCAGCCGCTGGGTGGGCTCGCCCTCCAGGTGGAAGATATCCAGAGCAGAGGTGGTGTCGCCGGAGGCGTTGAAGGCAGTGCGGAGGTTGGGGTTCTGGAACATCTGACGGGCGGCCTCCAGCTTGTCGGTGCCCTTCATGCCGTTGTAGATGGGCTCGGAGGACTCGATCTCCTTCTGGAAGAACTCCATGTCCCGCAGCTGGGCCTTGCTGCCCGCCTCGTAGGCCAGATCCTTCTGAATCTGCTCAATGTAGGAGGCCATCTCCTTGGGGGCGGGAACGCCCTCATACTTCTGGCTGCAGTAGAGCTCAATAATGTCCTTCAGGAAGCCGATGAGGGACTGGGCGTCCACGATCATGTGGTGTCCCAGGAAGTACACGCCGTTAAAGCCGTCAGGCAGGCTGATCATCACCACCCGGGTGAGGGGGGCATCCTCCATGGGGAAGGGGACGGTGGTCCACTGCTGCATCACCTTGTCGGCCTCCTCCAGAGTACCCTGAGAGAAGTCCACAAACTCGATGTCCCGCTCTTCCTTGTCCACCACGTACTGGTAGTAGGTGCCGTCCTTGTCCTTGGCAAAGCGGACCCGCATACCCTCGCAGCGGTCATAGGCCTGGTAGATGGACTGCTTGAGCAGGTCCCAGTCGATCTCAGACTGGATGGTCAGACGGGTGCCGATGTTCATGACCGCCGCGCTGGGGCAGTAGGGGAGATAGAACAGGTGAAATTTCTGCGCTACGGTCAGGGGATAAACCGGATAACCTTTATGTTTGCGCATCATTTGATAATTCCTCCAATAAATTTGTCCAGGGCCTCTTCGTACTCCTGGGTATTCTTATAGTAGCTCTCCACATGGCCTGCGCCCTCCACAATAAGCTTGGTCTTGGGCGCGGCGCAGTTTTCATACAGCTCGTCGCACATATAGGGGGGGACAAAGGTATCCTTGCTGCCGTGGATGAACAGCATGGGGACCTTGGCCTTTCGTACCTCCCGGGCGGCGTTACAGTCGTCCAGGCCGTAGCCTGCCAGGCGCTTGTTGACCTTGTCGGCCAGGGGGATCATGGGGGTAGCAGGCAGGTGGTACATGCTGTGCAGCACGTGGGTAAACACGTACTTGGGGGAGGTGAAGGCGGAGTCGGAGATAATGCCCTTCACCTGGGGAGGCAGGTCCAGGCCGCTGACCATGCACACAGTGGCGCCGCCCATGGAGCCGCCGTGAAGGATGATCTGGGCATCCTGGCCCACCTTGTCGATGGTCCAGCGGATCCACTCCAGAGCGTCCAGCCGGTCCATGCAGCCAAAACCGATGTACTTGCCCTCGCTCTCTCCGTGGGAGCGCTGGTCGATGATCAAAGCGCCAAAGCCCCGGCTCATAAAGCACCGGGCCAGGCTGGGGTACTCGCCCATACCATAGCTGGTGTAGCCGTGGAAGCAGATGACCACTTTGTTGCCCGGGCCGGGGAAGTAGGTACCATGGAGCTTCAGGCCGTCATGGGAGAGGATACCGACCTCCTCATGGGGCTGCTGGAGCAGCCAGTCCCGGTTCTCGTGCATCCGGGGGTAGTACTGGCTCCAGTCGATGCCGGACATCTTGGCGCTGCGCTCCGGCTTGGCGTTGGTGCGGATCATGGTGCGGCGGTAGAAGTAGGCGGTGCCCAGACCCTCTGCCGCAGCCGCCAGACCTGCCAAAACGGCGGCTTTTTTCAGCAATCCCATAAAATCAGCCCTTTCTCTTCCGGGCCAGCAGGTCGCCCAGCTTCAGAGCCTTGTCGATATTGCCCTCCACCTTCAGCTTGCCGGTGGTAAAGGCCAGCACAGGGTCGGTCTTGCCCTTGGCCAGCTTAAACAGGGTGTCCGCGGTGCAGATGAACATCACGTCCCGGTCAAAGTACTCGTAGGGCTCGATGTACAGCTTGCCCTCCTTGACCTCGGCGTAGAAGATGCCCTCGGCCTCCCCGATGATGTTGAATTGGTAGGCCAGATGCTCCTGGATATCACTGACATCTGCTCCCGCCAGCATACCTTTTACTTCGGAAAACATGTCTGCGTATGTCATTGGGATCCTCCTTTTTTCGACCGTCGGTCGAAACAATTCTAAGGGTAGCCTAGCACGTTTTCGACCGCCGGTCAATACATTTTCCTTCCAATTAACAAGTAAAATGAAAGATTTGGTAATTATTTCATTTGTGCTGGGAAAAAACTGTGCTATACTGTAAAAAATGAAGGTGCTGGTAAAATTTAAGCAAGAAGGATGGAACACCATGGCCAAGGACCAGAAAAAATATGATTTGATTTTAGACGCGCTCCAGCAGCTGCTGCGGGAGCGCAGCGTACAGACCATCTCCGTCAGCGATATTGCTCAGGCTGCGGGGATCGGGAAGGGGAGCATCTATTATTATTTTCCCTCCAAGGATGCCATTGTGGAGGCTCTGGTCCAGCGCAATTATGAAGCGCCCCTGAAAACGGCCCAGAGCCTGTCCGCCCGGCAGGATATCCCGCCTTTTACCCGCATGGCTATGATTTTCCAGGCCTGCCGCTCCTCATCCACGGAGTACTCCAAGTCGGAGGCCAGTACCGGAGATGGGGCCGGTGCCCAGGAGAAGGCCTTTCTCCATCAGACCTACATGAACCACCTGATCACCGAGCTCAAGCCGGTGCTGGCCGAGATCATCCGCCAAGGCATCCAGGCAGGGGAGATCCACTTTGACCATCCCGACGAGCTGGCTGAGATGGTGCTCATCATCCTCACGGTTAAGATGGACAACACCATTGTTCCATCTACGAAAGAGGAGATCGAGGGGACCATTACTGCCCTGGTGTCCCTGCTGGAGAAGGGGACAGAGAATCCGCCCGGGTCGCTGGATTTCCTTATTAAATAATGAAATAGAAACGAGGAGCCTGAGCGCACTGCTCAGGCTCCTCGTTTCTCTTTCTTTCAGGCCTTACGTTTCTTTTTTCCATGGTCCAGGATGTATGCCATGCACTGATAGCTCATCAGCTGCACCATCCACAGCCCGCCCACCAGCAAAATCCAGCCCGACTGGGCCATGCCGTTGTCAGCCAGGAGAAACAGCACCAGCATGACGATAGGGAAGATGGTGCTCATCACCCGGAAGGAGAAGTAGCTGCACTGGCCGATCTGCTGCTGCTCGGCCTCATCGCAGCTGCGGAACCAGTCCTTTTGGAACTTGCTGTCAAATACGTTGCCCTTCTTCTCCGGGTGGATGACCTTGGTGGCCTTTACTGTCAGGGCCTGGAGGGCCACCACCCAGATCAGCTGAACCACCAGATTGACAATGAACAGCACGCCCTCCATCAGGCCGCCGATGCGCAAAACATAATCGCCCAGCCACATGGCCTGGCTGTTGGCCCAATCGGTCTGTCCGTTGATGCCCAGGGCGATGAACAGCCACACCAAGGCCGCTCCGGACAGGATCAGCGACAGGCACAGCCGTCGGTCGCACTCCTGAAAGGCGTCGTCGTCCGCCTCCGTCTGGGGGAGGAGGGCCTTGCTCCGGAGATAGTAGATGGTGCCCGCCACCAGCAGCACATATCCGGGGATAAACCACAGCTGGCCCAGAGAGGCCAGGGCCATGTTCAGACTGTCTGCGGAATCAAGCAAGTTTTTTCCCGCCATGGCGGCACAGAAGCCTGCCACGCCGCCCAGTGCGGCACACACCAGTATTGTGATTGCAAACCGGGCATAAATCGCTTTGTTGCTTCGTTCCTTTTTCATGGTTCCTCATCCTCCTCGGTGAGATAAAATACCTCGTCTACCGTTGTTCCAAATACCTTTGCGATGCGCAGGGCCAAAGTGATGGAGGGGTTGTAGTCTCCCCGCTCAATGAGGCTGATGGTCTGGCGGGAGGCCCCCACCAGCGACCCCAGCCCCTGCTGGTTGAGCCCTTTCGCCGCCCGCAGCTCTTTCAGTCGGTTCCCAAGCGGCATGATACACGCTCCTTTCCTGACAACGATCTATGTCGTTTTGACAACTATCTTTGTCATCGCTAGGATAGCATTGACAAGGATCGTTGTCAATAGGAGGAGGGAAACTTTTCTCTAAAATAAAAAAGCCCGCACCTCCCACAAGGGGAGATACGGGTAGAAGGGGCAGGGGAGAGGTCACTCACACAGTGCCTCCAGGCCGGGACGGTCTAAAATCTGCACCGAGCGGTAACTCAGGGAGATGAACCCCTCCCGGGCAAGCTGATTTAGGATGCGGCTGACGGTCACCCGGCTCACCGAAATGGTGGCGGCGATCTCCTCCTGGGGGCAGGACACCCGGCCGTCCTCACTAGCGTTGACGGTGAGGAACCGGGCCACCCGCCACCGGGCAGGGCGAAAGGCCATCTGGTCCACCTGGTCGGAGAGGAGGCGCACGGTGCGGGCCAGATACTTCATCATGGCCAGAGCCAGCTCCGGGTGGGCGGCAAACTCCCGGCTCAGCAGCTCCCGGTCGATGGGCACCAGTTCGCAGGGGGTCATGGCCACGGCGGAGGACACCCGGGGCAACTCATCAAAGAAGGAGGCCTCCCCAAAAAGGCTGCCCGCCTGGTACAGGTTCAGCACCCGCTCACCCCCGTCGGGGGATTGGATGAAGCTCTTCACCTGGCCGGATTTTAAATAGTAGAAGCAGGTAGCCGCTGTGTTCTGTAAATAAATAAGGTAGCCTGCCGGACACCGGATGGCCCACCGTTGCTGGGCAAAGGGCCGCCAGATGTCCGGCGGCAGGTTCAATTCCATGTGGTGGAGCTGGTCCATGGGTCTTCCTCCCAAAACTTTTTCAAGATTGTAACATGGTTTACATTCTTTTGGCAAGGGGTCTGCTAGGATAACAGGGAAAGAACATTCCTGAAGGAGGAAGTTACATATGGGTATGACAATGACACAGAAGATCCTGGCCAAGCACGCCGGGCTGGACCACGTGGAGGTGGGCCAGCTCATCGAGGCCAAGGTGGACATGGTCCTGGGCAACGACATCACCACCCCCGTGGCCATCACCGAGTTTGAGAAGGCCGGGTTCAGCCAGGTCTTTGACAAGGACAAGATCTCCATCGTCCTGGACCACTACACCCCCTGCAAGGACATCAAGTCCGCCGAGCTGTGCCTGAAAGCCCGCAACTTTGCTCACAAGCACAGCATTACCAATTTCTTTGACGTGGGCCAGATGGGCGTGGAGCACGCTCTGCTCCCCGAAAAGGGCCTGTGCGCTCCCGGCGAGATCATCGTGGGCGCCGACTCCCATACCTGCACCTACGGCGCTCTGGGCGCCTTCTCCACCGGCATCGGCTCCACCGACATGGCCGCCGCCATGGCCACTGGACTCCAGTGGTTCAAGGTGCCCGCCGCCATTAAGGTCACCTTGAAGGGCAAGCTCCAGCCTATGGTCTCCGGCAAGGATGTGATCCTCCACCTGATCGGCGAGATCGGCGTGGACGGCGCCCTCTATCAGTCCCTGGAGTTTGCCGGGGAGGGCGTTTCCTCCCTGTCCATGGATGACCGCTTCACCATCTCCAACATGGCCATCGAGGCCGGCGGCAAAAACGGCATCTTCCCCGTGGACGAGAAGACCATGGAGTACATCAGCGGCCGGGTAAACCGTCCCTGCGAGGCCTTCGAGGCTGACGCCGACGCCGAATATGTCCGTGAGGTGGTCATCGACCTGGACAAGCTGGAGCCCACCGTGGCTATGCCTCACCTGCCGGAAAACACCAAGGTGGTCACTGAGGTGGCTGGCCTGCCCATCAACCAGGTGGTCATCGGCTCCTGCACCAACGGCCGCATCAGCGACCTGCGCGCCGCCGCCGCCGTTATGAAGGGCAAAAAGGTGGCCGACAACGTGCGCTGTATCGTGATCCCCGCCACCCAGGAGATCGTGCTCCAGGCCATGAAGGAGGGCCTCATTGAGACCTTCATCGAGGCCGGCGCGGCTGTCTCTACTCCCACCTGCGGCCCCTGCCTGGGCGGACACATGGGCGTTATGGCGGAAGGGGAGCGCACCGTCTCCACCACCAACCGCAACTTCGTAGGCCGCATGGGCCATGTCACCAGTGAGGTCATTCTGGCCTCTCCCGCTGTGGCTGCCGCCTCCGCCATTGCCGGCTGTGTCGCCGACCCCCGCAAGCTTTCTTAAAAGAAAGCTTGGCAAAGAATTTTGTGCGAAACTTCGTTTCGCCTCTGGGGTTTTCGGAAGGGGAGAGGAGACCAGGAACTCGTCTCGTTTTTCGGTTGGTTTCCTTTTTCATTCCGTTCCCCAAACTCCTACATTGATTTAGAAAGGATTGAGACCTGATGAAGGTTTATAAATACGGCGCCAACGTGGATACCGACGTCATCATCCCCGCCCGCCACTTGAACGACCCCTCTCCCGCCGCCTTGGCCTCCCACTGCATGGAGGACATCGACGCAGATTTCGCCTCCACCGTCCAGCCCGGCGACATCATCGTGGCCGGTCCCAACTTCGGCTGCGGCTCCTCCCGTGAGCACGCCCCTCTGGCCATCAAGTCCTGCGGCGTGAAGTGCGTCATCGCCCCCTCTTTTGCCCGTATCTTCTACCGCAACGCCATCAACATCGGCTTCCCCATCGTGGAGTGCGCCCAGGCCGCCGAGGAGATCCAGCCCGGCGACCAGGTGGATGTTGATTTTACTACCGGCGTGATTACCGACCAGACCACCGGGAAAACCTATCAGGCCGCGCCCTTCCCTGAGTTCATCAAGGGCATCATTGAAAGCGGTGGCCTGCTCAATTCTCTGAAGGCCCGGGGGGTGGCGAAATGAATTACAAAATCGCTCTCATCCGCGGCGACGGCATCGGCCCTGAAGTAGTGGGGGAGGCCGTTAAGGTTCTGGAGCAGGTGGGCAAGAAATTTGGCCACACCTTTACCTACACGGACGTGCTCATGGGCGGCTGCGCCATCGATGCGGTGGGCAAGAGCTATCCCGACGGCACCGCCGAGGCCTGCAAGGCCTGCGACGCTGTCCTGCTGGGCGCGGTGGGCGGTCCTAAGTGGGGGCACTCCACCGACCCGGAGAAGCGCCCTGAGACCGCTCTGCTCTCCATCCGGAAGGATCTGGGGCTCTACGCCAACCTGCGTCCTGCCGCTCTTCGTCCTGCTCTGGCCGATGCCTGCCCTCTGAAGAAGGAGACCGCCGACAAGGGCATTGACCTGATGATGGTCCGTGAGCTCACCGGCGGCATCTACTTTGGCCAGAAGGAGCGCTACCAGACGGAGGACCGGGGAGAGGAGGCCTCCGACCGCATGGCCTACTCCGAGAAGGAGATCGAGCGCATTGGCCGCCGCGCTTTTGAGCTGGCCCGCCTTCGCCGCAAGAAGGTTGCCTCTGTGGACAAGGCCAACGTCCTGGAGACCAGCCGTCTGTGGCGGCAGGTGATGCACCGTCTGGCCGAGGAGTATTCCGATGTGGAGTACGAGGACGTGCTGGTGGACAACGCCGCCATGCAGCTGGTCCGGGACCCCAGCCAGTTTGACGTGGTGGTCACCGAGAACATGTTCGGCGACATTCTCTCCGACGAGGCCAGCATGATCACCGGTTCCATCGGCCTGCTGCCCTCCGCCTCCATCGGCGACACCGCGCCCGGCCTCTACGAGCCCATCCACGGCTCCGCCCCTGACATCGCCGGGCAGGACAAGGCCAACCCCATCGCCACCATCCTCTCCGTGGCCATGATGCTCCGCTACTCCTTCCACCTGGCCGACGAGGCCAACGCCGTGGAGCAGGCAGTGGACGCAGTCCTGGCCGAGGGCTACCGCACCGCCGACATTGCCAAGGCAGGGGAGAAGGCCATCGGCACTCTGGAGATGGGCCGTCTCATCTGTGAGCGCATCTGATATTGCCTTTGTTTCAAGCGGGCTCCGGCTTTCACCGGAGCTCGCTTTTTGCATATTGTCCAAAGGAGAGATGCAAAACTTTTGAAATTTTACGAGAATGGGCTTGCATTTTTGAGAGCGGAAGCATATAATGTTTTTTGCTGTGACAAAGTAAAGAAGTGCAAGGTTTTAGAACAGCGCCCAAATATTGCAAGCCTCTCCGTTTTGCAGTTTTCCATGCAGCGGAACAGGTAAATTGCATTATTATGAAGGAATCCTTGCAAATATAACGATACGGAGGCGTTTCCTATGAAAGAGTTGTCCCGGATTGCACTGGCCATCGAGCCTTCTGCCACCATGGCCATTGACTCCATGTTCAAGCAGATGAAGGCTGACGGTTTGGATGTCATCGGCTTTGGTGCCGGTGAGCCTGATTTCCCCACTCCCGATTACATTAAGGAGGTTGGTATCCAGGCCATCCAGAATAACGACACCAAGTATACGCCTTCTGTGGGCACCGTGGCCCTGCGCAAGGCCATCTGCCAGCGTCTGAAGGAGGACTGCGGCGTGGAGTACACTCCCGCTGAGGTGGCTGTCTCCAACGGCGCCAAGCCCTGCGTCTATGTGGCTCTGCGCGCTCTGGTAAACCCCGGCGACGAGGTCATCCTGCCTGCTCCTTACTGGGTCAGCTACATTGAGCTCATCCGCATGGTGGGCGGCGTGCCCGTGGTGGTGGAGGCTACCGAGGCCGAGCACTTCAAGATCACTCCTGAGAAGCTGGCCGCTGCCATCACCCCCAAGACCAAGTGCATGATCCTCAACAACCCCTCCAACCCCACCGGCATGATGTACAGCCGCAAGGAGCTGGAGGAGATCGCAAAGGTCTGTGTGGAGAAGGACATCTATGTCATCTCCGATGAGATCTACTACCGCTTGGCCTATGACAACGAGGAGTTTGTCAGCTTCGCTGCTCTGGGTGAGGACGTGAAGGCCCGCACCCTGCTGGTCAACGGCGTGTCCAAGTCCTATGCCATGACTGGCTGGCGTATCGGCTACGTGGCCGCTCCCGCCGCCATCTCCAAGGTGATCGGCAACTATCTGGGCCACTGCACTGGTTCTCCCAGCTCCATCTCTCAGGCCGCTGCCGCCGAGGCTCTCTCTGCCTCTCAGGAGACCGTGGAGAAGATGCGCGAGGCCTTTGAGGAGCGCCGCAACTACATGGTGGAGCGCATGAACCAGATCGAGGGCGTTTCCTGCATCAAGCCCGAGGGTGCCTTCTATGTCATGATGAACATCAGCAAGATCTTCGGCAAGGAGCTCTTCGGCCACGTCATCAAGGACGCCGACGACTTCGGCAACATGTTCCTGAAGTACGGCAAGGTGGCCGTGGTGCCCGGCACCAGCTTCGGCGCCCCTGAGTTCATCCGCTGGTCCTACGCCACCTCCATGGAGAACATCAAGGCTGGCCTGGACCGCCTGGAGTGCTTCCTTTCCGGCAAGGAGGTCTGATCTACTTTTCTTGAAAGAAAAGTAGACAAAAGAACTTTATGGGAAACTTCGTTTCCCCTCTAAGCCCGTTATAAAGCATCACGTGGGAGTGACATTCTTCGTCGCTCCCACGTTTTTTATTGTCACGGAATGGGCGGGCCGCATAGGATAGGCGGAAAGGGGAGAGGACCATGCCGCTCATACCATACGACCGGGACGCGGCGGTGCGCTACGCCCACCGCTGGGCCTTCAGCCGAAATCCACGATTTTATAATTTTGATGAATTGGGGGGCGACTGCACCAACTTCGCCTCCCAGTGCCTCTACGCAGGGACGCCCTTTATGAATTACACCCCGGATTTGGGCTGGTACTACATTGGCCCAAACAACAAAGCTCCCGCCTGGACGGGAGTGCCCTATTTTTATAATTTTTTGACCCGTAAGCAGGAAAACCGGGGACCAGTAGGGGTGTCCGCCTCCATAGAGGACCTTCTGCCCGGCGATTTCGTCCAGCTCCGCTTTTCCGGGGATGAGTTTGGACACACCCCTGTTGTGGTAGAGGTAGGTTTCCCCGCCACGTTGGAGAACGTGTTAGTGGCCGCCCACAGCCAGGATTCTGACTTCCGCCCCCTCAACACCTATGACGTCCAGGAGATCCGATTCATCCATATTTTAGGGAGTCGAAAATAATTCGCGTTATTGATTAAAAAAGCATTGGCGACAGGAGCAAAATAGGATACAATACAGGTAAGCCCCCAAACAAACTAACACAAAGGAGAATTGCACATGGGTATTCTGGAACTCAAGCCCGGTTTTTATTTTACCGGCGCCCTGGATCACGACCTGCGGGTGTTTGACATCATCATGTACACCGAGTACGGCACCACCTACAATTCCTACGTGCTGAAAACCGCCAACCATACCGTTTTATTTGAGACGGCTAAGGCCAAATGCCTGGACAGCTGGCTGGAGAAGGTGGGCTCCATCACTCCCATCGACCAGGTGGACTATCTGGTGGTCAGCCACACCGAACCCGACCACAGCGGCAGCGTGGAGCGCCTGCTGGAGCTCAATCCCCGGCTGAAGATCGTGGCCACCGGCTGCGCCATCAACTTTTTGAAAGAGATCGTCAATCGGGATTTCTACTCCATCGCCATCAAGGACGGCCAGACCCTGGAGCTGGACGATAAGACGCTGGAGTTCATGGTGGTTCCCAACCTCCACTGGCCCGACACCATGTACACCTATATCCGGGAGGACAAGGTGCTGGTCACCTGTGACTCCTTCGGTTCCCACTACGCCTGCGACGGTATCCTGGCCAGCGCCGTTACCGACCAGGAGGGCTACTGGAAGGCCACCAAGTATTACTACGACTGCATCATCGGTCCCTTCAAGAGCTTTATGCTGGACGCTTTGAAGCGGGTGCGCCCCCTGGAGCTGGAGATGATCTGCCCCGGCCACGGCCCGGTGCTGGATACGGGAATTCCCCACATGCTGGACACCTACGAGCAGTGGTCCACCGTCATCAATCCCAACCCCCGGCCCACCGTCATCATTCCCTATGTCAGTGCCTACGGCTACACCGGCCAGCTGGCCCAGTCCATTGCCCAAGGTATCACGGACAAGGGCGGCATCGACGTGCGCCTGTATGACATGGTGGAGGCCGACGCCGGCAAAGTGGCTGAGGAGCTCCTCTACGCCGACGGTTTCCTGCTGGGCACCCCCACCATCGTGGGTGAGGCCCTCAAGCCCATCTGGGACCTGACCACCGGCATGTTCGCCGGCACCCACGGGGGCAAGGTGGCCTCTGCCTTCGGCAGCTACGGCTGGAGCGGCGAGGGCGTGCCCCACATCATGGAGCGCCTCAAGCAGCTCAAGCTCAAGACCCTGGAGGGCTTCCGGGTGCGCTTCAAGCCCAGCGAAGACCAGCTCAAACAGGCCCGGGAATATGGCATGGAGTTTGCCCAGGCTGTGCTGGACAACCTCCATCCCATCCAGCGCGCTCCCAAGGGGAAGGTGCGCTGCGACGTGTGCGGCGCGGTGTTTGACGCCGATGCGGAGGCCTGTCCCGTCTGTAAGGTTGGCCCCGAGCACTTTGTCCCCCTCACCGGGGAGGAGAAGGCACCCAAGGAGGAGCTGGTGCGGTGCAAGGTGTGCGGCGCGGTGTTCGAGTCGGACAAGGAGCGCTGCCCCGTGTGCGGCGTCGGCCCCGAGTACTACGTGCCCGTGAAGAAGGAGGAGAAGAAGGGCTCCGGCACCCGCAAGCTGGTCAAGTGCCTGGTGTGCGGCGAAATTTTCGACTCCTCTCTGGACACCTGCCCGGTGTGCGGCGTGGGCCGGGACAAGTTTGTGGAGGTAGAGGTGGAGGAGACCGCCTTCCGCAACGACACTCAGAACACCTACGTCATCCTGGGCAACGGCTGCGCCGGCGTCAGCGCCGCCCAGGCCATCCGGGAGCGGGACAAGACGGGCCGCATCCTGCTCATCTCCAACGAAGGCCCGGCCTACCAGCGGCCCATGCTCACCAAGGCCATGCTCTCCGGCCTCACCGCCGACCAGATGGCTCTGCACCCCGCCGGGTGGTATGAGGCCCAGAACATCGTCCAGATCCTGGAACGCCAGGTGGTAGCGGTGGACACCCAGAACAAGCAGGTGGAGCTGGACGGCGGCTTCAAGCTGCCCTACACCAAGCTCATCTTCGCCCTGGGCAGCGAGTGCTTCATTCCGCCCATCCCCGGCCACGACAAGCAGGGCGTGGTAGCCATCCGCCGTCTCAGCGACGTGGAGAAGATCCAGGCCATGGGCAATACCCTCAAGCAGGCTGTGGTCATCGGCGGCGGCGTGCTGGGTCTGGAGGCCGCCTGGGAGCTTCGCAAGGCTGGCATTGAGGTGACCGTCCTGGAGCTGGCCCCCAAGCTGATGGGTCGTCAGCTGGACGATCAGGCCGCGGCGCTGCTGCTGGACGCCTGCGGAAAGTCTCAGGTCCGGGTGGAGACCGGCGTGCAGATCCAGTCCATCCAGGGCGGCGAGACCGTCACCGGCGTGGAACTGGGCAGCGGCGAGGTCATCCCCGCCCAGCTGGTGGTGGTGTCTGCCGGCGTGCGGGCCAACACTGCCATCGCCCAGAGCGCGGGCATCGAGATCGACCGGGCCATCCTGGTCAACGAGCGCATGGAGACCAACCTGCCCGGCGTGTACGCCTGCGGTGACTGCGCCCAGTATCAGGGGGTCAACTACGCCCTGTGGCCCGAGGCCCAGGAGCAAGGCAAGACAGCGGGGGCCTGCGCCGCCGGAGAGCTGGCGGCCTACCAGCCCATCGCCCCGGTGCTGGCCTTCCACGGTATGGGCACCGAGCTGTTCTCCCTGGGAGACCCCGGCAAGCAGCCCGGCGTGGAGTACAAGACGGTGGAGGTCCGGGATGAGGCCCGGAATACCCTGGAACGGTACTACTTCACCGCCGGCAAGCTGTGCGGCGTGATTCTGGCGGGTGACCTCTCCAAGATGGCAGACATGATGGCCGCCATCGACGAGAAGCGCTCCTTTGCTGAGTTCTTCGCCTAAATCATCACTTCTTTCCCGGCTGGGCATCCGCTCAGCCGGGAATTTTTTCTTCTTCCATTGACATAGACTCGGATGGGCTGATAAGATAGAGCGTACACAAAAATCAGCCCCTTCAGTGCCCAGCCTCGCCGCTGGGGTAAAAGGAAATCGGGTGCAAGTCCCGAGCGATCCGGTCACTGTAAGCGGGGAGTCCGCCGCAAGGTGCCATTGTCCGGCCAACAAGGACGGGTGAGAAGGCGCGGCGGGCGCCGATCCGCAAGCCAGGAAGCCTGCTGAGGGAGCCATGGTGGGTATCTTCCGCAGAAAGTAGCCCCATCTGGATTTTTGGGCGGTTTGTTGTGCCCATTTTTCCGATGCCTGCTTTCTCTGGAAAGCAGGCATTTCTGTTTTCCGGGAGGCAGGACATCTCGATGCGCAAGATACAAAAAGAAAGGAGATCGTATGAATACCTGGAAACGCCCCCTGTCCGCGCTGCTGGCCCTGTCGCTGGCTCTCACTCTGTCCGCATGCAGCGGACAACCTGTGTTGGATACTTCCGGCTCCCAAAGTACATCCTCTGTTGTCTCGGACAACTCCGATGGCTACTATCCTGTCACTATCACCAATTACAACTACGCCGGGGAAGAGGTAAGCTACACCTACAACGAAGCACCCCAGCGGGTGCTGGCTGTCTATCAGGGCTGCATCGAGACCATGATCGCCCTGGGACTGGAGGACCACGTCATTGCCAGCTACGGCCTGGACAACGAGGTAAAGCCGGAGTGGCAGGATGGATTCTCCAAAATGCACTACGATGACTCCGTTTTTGCCCCGGATAAAGAGACTGTCACTTTGATGGAACCCGATTTTATCTTCTCCTGGGGCTCCTACTTTGGAGACAAAAAGCTGGGAGACGTGGATGCCTGGAATGAGAAGGGTGTGGGGACCTATATGAACTCCAACACGGTCCCCGGCGGCACCCGCACCCTGGAAAACGAGTACACCGACATTCTGAACATCGGCAAGATCTTCCACGTGGAGGACAAGGCCCAGGCTCTGGTGGACGAGATGAAGGCTCAGGTAGCTGACACTCTGTCCGCAGTACAGGGACAGAACCCGGTGAAAGTGGCGGTGGTGGAGCCCATCAGCGGCAGCATCACCAACTATGGCGCCAAGTCCCTGGCGGGGGACATGGTGACCGCCCTGGGCGGGGAGCTGGCCATGCCCCAGGCCGACTCCATCAGCAAGGAGGACCTGGTGGCCGCCGACCCGGAGGTCATCTTTGTGGTGTACATGGCCTATTCCGGCGATGACCCCGAGAGCGTGAAGCGTGAGCAGCTGTCCCTCATTCAGGATGACCCCGCCCTTCAGAGCCTGCAGGCGGTCAAGAACGGTAACGTCCATCTCATCATGTTGGGCGACATGTACGCCAGCGGTCCCCGGACTCTGGACGGCCTGAAGACCCTGGCCCAAGGCATGTACCCGGAGCTGAGCCTGTGAGTCGGAACGGAAAAGCACGCCTGGCCCTGGTGATCCTAGCCGCCGCCCTCATCTTATCCCTGGGACTGGCGGTGAGCGTGGGTTCCATGGCCATCCCCATGGGGGACGTATACCAGGTGATGGCCTACGAGCTCTTTGGCCTGGGAGACGGCAGTCAATGGGGCAGCGGAGGGGTCCACGACGTGGTGTGGCTCATCCGCCTGCCCCGGCTGGTGCTGGCGGCGGCCACGGGCGCTGGCCTGGGTCTGTGCGGCGCGGTGATGCAGGCCATGGTCCAGAACACCATGGCCGACCCCTACATCCTGGGCGTGTCCTCCGGCGCCTACCTGGGGGCCGCCCTGGCACTGACCGCCGGGGCAGGCACCGCCCTGGGCGGCAATGCTATGGGGTTATTTGGCGCAGTGGGGGCCTTTCTGGCCGCTGCGGCGGTACTCCTACTGTCCCGGCTGGGAGGACGCTCCACGCCAATAAAACTGCTGCTGTCCGGTGTGGCTCTCAGCGCGGTGTGCTCCGCCCTGGGTAACTTCTGTATTGTGCTGGAAAACGACGACCACGCCGCTGCCGCCCTGGTCCAGTGGACCATGGGAGGCATGGGGGCGGCCAGCTGGCCGGGCAACGCCATCGCCTGCGGTGTGGTGGTGTCGGGCGGGCTGTTCTTCTGGAGCCAGTACCGCACCCTGAATCTCATGCTGCTGGGCGATGACTGCGCCGGTACCCTGGGGGTAGAGTTGGCCGGCCGGCGGCTCATGTACCTGCTGGTGGTGGCCGCTATGGTGGGAGTACTGGTATACCAGGCGGGTATGGTGGGCTTTGTTGGTCTCATCATTCCCCATGGGGTGCGGCTGCTCTTCGGCAGCGACCACCGCACCCTGCTGCCTCTGGCAGGACTGACTGGGGCTGTCTTTCTGGTGTGGATGGATGTGCTGTGCCGGGTGGTGCTGCCGGGCAACGAAATTCCCATCGGTATCCTCACCGCCCTGGTGGGTGCGCCGGTATTTCTGGCTCTGCTGGCCCGGCGGCGGTACGGATTTGGAGGTGAGGTGTGATGGACCTGCTGGCCCAAGACCTGCAAGTGACCCTGGAAGGGAACCCCATCCTGAAGGGGGTGACCCTGGAGGCCAGGGCAGGGGAGCTGGTGGGGGTCATCGGCCCAAACGGCAGCGGCAAAAGCACCCTCCTCAAATGCCTCTACCGTCAACTAGTCCCTCAGGGGGGCGCGGTGTATCTGGATGGCCGGGATTTAACCAGGGAGAGCCGCCGGGAGAGCGCCAAGAAAATTGGAGTCGTAGCCCAGCATAACGACAAGGGATTTGACTTTACCGTTCTTGACATGGTACTTCTGGGCCGTTCTCCCCATAAAAAAGCCCTGGAACGGGACAACCCAGCAGACTACGCCATCGCCCATCAGGCACTGCGGGAGGTGGGGATGGAGGAGCTGGCAAACCGCTCCATGGCCACCCTCTCCGGCGGCGAGCGCCAGCGGGTCATTTTGGCCCGTGCCTTGGCCCAGCAGACCCCTGTCCTCATTCTGGACGAGCCCACCAACCACCTGGATGTGCAGTATCAGCTCCAGCTGATGGAGCTGGTAAAGGGAGTAAGCTGTACCGTTGTTGCCGCCCTCCACGACCTGAATTTAGCCGCTATGTACTGCCAGCGGCTCTACCTGTTGGACGAGGGTAGAGTAGTGGCCCAAGGTACCCCGGAGCAGGTACTTACCTCGGAGCGTATAAGCGCGGTGTACGGCGTGCGGGCGGAGGTAGTGTCCGCTTCTGACGGACATCTAAGGGTGTTGTTTTACCCTCGGTGAAGGAAAATTTCTCCTTGCCAGAACCGCCCTGTTGGGGTATGGTTAGGACAGAAAACCACGGGGAGGGACACACATGACGCTGCTGGTTACCGGCGGAGCCGGATTCATCGGGAGCAACTTCATCTTCTATTGGCTCAAACACCACCCGGAGGAGCGGGTAGTCTGTCTGGATAAGCTGACCTATGCGGGAAACCTGGCTACCCTGGTCCCGGTGATGGACCATCCCAACTTTCGCTTTGTGCGGGGAGATATCTGCGACCGGGCAGCGGTGAAACGACTCTTTGAGGAGGAACAGCCCCAGGCAGTGATCAACTTCGCCGCCGAGAGCCATGTGGACCGTTCCATCCAAGCCCCGGAAGTCTTTTTACGGACCAACGTGCTGGGCACCCAGGTACTGCTGGACGCCTGCTGCGCCCACGGCGGGGTGCGCTTTCATCAGGTGTCTACCGACGAGGTCTACGGCGACCTGCCCCTGGACCGCCCCGACCTGCTCTTTACCGAGGAGAGCCCCTTGCGGCCCAGCAGCCCGTACAGTGCCTCCAAGGCAGGGTCCGACCTGCTGGCACTGGCCTACTGCCGCACCTACGGCCTGCCCGTGACGGTGAGCCGCTGCTCCAACAATTACGGTCCCTACCAGTTCCCGGAAAAGCTCATTCCACGGATGATCGTCCGAGCGCTGGCCGGAAAAACCTTGCCGGTGTACGGCAGGGGAGAGAACGTGCGGGACTGGCTCCACGTGGACGACCACTGCGCCGCCCTGGATGCAATCCTCCAAAGCGGTGCGGCTGGAGAGGTCTACAACATCGGAGGCCGCAGCGAACGCACCAACCTGGAGATCGTGGGCCTTATCTGCCGCAGGCTGGAGGTGCCCCCAGAGCAGGTGGTCCATGTGGCCGACCGGAAGGGCCACGACAAGCGCTACGCCATCGACAGCGGAAAGCTGTCCTCCCAGCTGGGCTGGCAGCCCCAGGTGTCCTTTGACCAGGGGATGGATGAGACCATCAACTGGTATCTGGACCACCGCTATTGGTGGGAGCCACTGGCGGAGGATGTGTGAAAAAGACATTCCGATAAAAAACTTCTCGCTGTTGACAAACAAATCTTTTTGTGCTAAGATGCAGAAAATTTAATTTACTAAACCGTTGAAGCGGAGATAACGGCAGGGTATGCCTTTCCAGAGAGTCCGGGGTGCTGAGAGCCGGGCAAGAAACAGCCTGTCAAATGGACCGCTGAGGGTGCAGGGAAATGTGAGGAACCTCACAGAGTATTCTGCAACGCGTGGGCATGCGTCAGTTGCCGGGGATATGTTGGTATCCCGCAAGGGCATAGGGTCATTCCTATGAAGCAAGGTGGCACCGCGGATAAGCTTTTTTATTCGTCCTTGACAGAAGAGATCATTCTGTCAAGGGCGATTTTTTATTCTCCTTTGGCAGACACGGACTGAAGAAAGGAGAAGCACCATGATCAAAGAAGCCATTGTCAAAATCGTCAGCAAAGGGGACCTCACCTATGACGAGGCCTACACCGTGATGAATGAAATTATGAGCGGCCAGACCACTCCCACCCAGAACGCCGCTTTTCTCGCGGCCCTCTCCACCAAGAGCGCCCGGGCTGAGACCACCGACGAGATTGCCGGCTGCGCCGCCGCCATGCGCGCCCACGCCACTAAGGTAGAAACCGGGATGGAACTCTTCGAGATCGTGGGCACCGGGGGCGACAACGCACACAGCTTCAATATCTCCACCACCTCCGCCTTAGTGGCGGCGGCAGGAGGGGTGAAGGTGGCCAAGCACGGCAACCGGGCCGCCTCCTCCCAGTGCGGCACCGCCGACTGCCTGGAGGCCCTGGGGGTGAACATCCAGCAGAGCCCGGAGAAGTGCGTGGAGCTGCTGCGTGAGGTGGGCATGTGCTTCTTCTTCGCCCAGAAGTACCACACCTCCATGAAATACGTGGGGGCCATCCGTAAGGAGCTTGGTTTCCGCACCGTGTTCAATATTCTGGGCCCTCTCACAAACCCCGGCACCCCGTCCATGCAGCTGTTGGGGGTGTATGACGACTACCTGGTGCAGCCCCTGGCCCAGGTGCTCATCAGTCTGGGGGTGCGCCGGGGCATGGTGGTCTACGGACAGGATAAACTAGACGAAATTTCCCTCAGCGCTCCCACCACTGTGTGCGAAATCAAAGACGGGTGGTTCAAAAGCCGGGTCATCACCCCGGAGGAGTTTGGCTTTACCCGCTGTACCCGGGAGGATCTGAAAGGCGGCACCCCGGCGGAGAACGCCTCCATCACCCGGGCAATTCTCAGCGGCGAGCAGGGCCACAAGCGAAATGCCGTCCTCCTCAACGCCGGGGCAGCCCTGTACATTGCCGGAAAGGCGGACACTATGAAAGACGGCGTGGTCCTGGCCGGGGAACTGATCGACTCGGGCGCGGCCACCCGCACCCTGGAGAAGCTCATTGCCGTGAGCAATCGGGAGGTGGGGGCAGCATGACCATCCTGGAACAGCTGGCTGATCACGCCCGGGCACGGGTGGCGGCGGCCAAGGAGAAGGCGGGGCTGGACACCCTCCAAGCCCAGTGCCGGTCGCTGGAGCGGACCCTGGGCCGGGGACAGGGGAGAGAGCGCTTCCAGAAAGCCCTGAGTAAGCCGGGGCTGTCCTTCCTGTGCGAGCTGAAAAAGGCGTCCCCCTCCAAAGGGCTGATCGATCCGGAGTTTCCCTATCTGGACATTGCCAAAGATTATGAGGACGCCGGAGCGGATGCCATCTCTTGTCTCACCGAGCCCAAGTGGTTCCTGGGTTCCAACGACATTTTCCGGCGGGTACGGCAAACCGTGTCTTTGCCCATGCTGCGCAAGGACTTTACCGTAGACCCCTATCAGATCTACGAGGCGCGCCTCATGGGGGCCGACTGCGTGCTGCTCATCTGCGCTCTGTTGGACACCCAGACCTTGAAGGAGTACCTGAAGCTGTGCGAGGAGCTGGGGTTGGCCGCCCTGGTGGAGACCCACGACGAGGACGAGGTCCGCTCCGCCCTGGCAGCGGGAGCCACCATTTTGGGGGTGAACAACCGCAACCTCAAGGATTTCTCGGTGGACTTTCAGAACGCCAAGCGGCTGCGGGACCTCATCCCGCCGGACGTACTCTACGTGGCCGAGTCGGGGGTAAGCGGCCCCCAGGACGTAGCCGAGCTGAAGGAAGTAGGGGCCGACGCAGTGCTCATCGGGGAGGCCCTGATGCGCGCTCCCAATAAGCGCTCCATGCTGGAGCAACTGCGGGAGGCGGCCCAATGACGAAAATCAAGCTGTGCGGCCTGACCCACCCGGAGGACATCACCGCCGCCAACGTCCTGGAGCCGGACTTTGTGGGCTTTGTCTTTGCCCCCAAAAGCCGCCGGTGCGTGACGGCGGAGCAGGCCAAGGCGCTGCGAAACCACCTCTTGCCATCCATCCAGGCGGTGGGGGTGTTTGTGGACGAGGAACCAGAGCGGGTGGCCGCCCTGCTGGAGGCAGGGATCATCGACCTGGCCCAGCTCCACGGCAGGGAGGACGAGGGTTATCTGGAACGGCTGCGGGCTTTGACCGAAAAACCTATCCTCCAGGCCTTCCAGATCAAGACCGCAGAGGACCTGATGCGGGCCCAGTCCAGCTCGGCGGACTATATTTTGCTGGACTCCGGGGCCGGAACGGGAACCACTTTTGACTGGGGGCTATTGACAAGTGTCCGCCGCCCCTACTTTTTGGCCGGGGGCCTGGGACCGGATAACGTGGCCCAGGCCATCCGTACTCTCCATCCCTGGGGGGTGGATGTGAGCTCCGGCATTGAGACCGGGGGCATGAAAGATTTTCATAAAATGGCGGCTTTTGTGGCGGCCGTACGAAAGGAAGAGAAGGTATGACAAATACCAAGGGCCGTTTCGGGATCCACGGGGGACAGTACATCCCCGAGACCCTGATGAACGCGGTGATCGAACTGGAAGAGGCCTACGAGCACTATAAAAACGACCCGGAGTTTAACCGGGAACTGGCGGAGCTGCTCAACGAGTACGCCGGGCATCCCTCCCGGCTGTACTATGCGAAAAAAATGACCCAGGACCTGGGCGGCGCGAAAATCTACCTCAAGCGGGAGGACCTCAATCACACCGGAGCCCATAAGATCAATAACGTCCTGGGCCAGGCTCTGCTGGCCAAGAAGATGGGGAAGACCCGTCTCATTGCGGAAACCGGCGCGGGGCAGCACGGGGTGGCCACCGCCACCGCCGCCGCCCTGATGGGCATGGAGTGTGTGGTGTTCATGGGGGAGGAGGACACCGTCCGCCAGGCCCTGAATGTGTACCGCATGCGCCTGCTGGGGGCCACGGTGGTGCCCGTTACCTCTGGCACCGCCACCTTGAAGGACGCCGTGTCCGAGGCCATGCGGGAGTGGACCTCCCGCATCGCCGACACCCACTACTGCTTGGGCTCTGTGATGGGTCCTCACCCGTTCCCCACCATCGTCCGGGACTTCCAGGCCGTCATTTCCAAGGAAATCAAAGAGCAGATTCTGGCCAAGGAGGGCCGCCTGCCTGACGCCGTGGTGGCCTGTGTGGGGGGCGGCTCCAACGCCATCGGCAGTTTTTATCACTTTATTGACGATAAGCAGGTGCGGCTTATTGGCTGTGAGGCGGCCGGACGGGGCATCGACACCTTCGAGACGGCGGCCACCGTCAACACTGGCCGCTTAGGGATCTTCCACGGCATGAAGTCCTACTTCTGCCAGGATGAGTACGGCCAGATCGCCCCCGTCTACTCCATCTCCGCCGGGCTGGATTACCCCGGCGTGGGACCGGAACACGCCTGGCTTCACGACATTGGCCGGGCGGAGTACGTCCCCGTCACCGACGACGAGGCAGTGGACGCCTTCGAGTACCTGGCCCGAACTGAGGGAATCATCCCGGCCATCGAGTCGGCCCACGCGGTGGCCTACGCCAGGAAGATGGCCCCCACCATGTCCAAAGACCAAATTCTCGTTATCACGATCTCGGGCCGGGGGGACAAGGACTGCGCCGCGATTGCCCGTTACAGAGGGGAGGATATCCATGAGTAAGATCAAAGCCGCCTTTGACCACGGCAAGGCGTTTATCGCCTTTCTCACCTGCGGCGACCCCGACCTGGAGACCACCGCCGCTGCCGTCCGGGCTGCTGCCGCCAACGGGGCTGACCTTATCGAGCTGGGTATCCCATTCTCCGACCCCACCGCCGAAGGGCCGGTCATCCAGGGAGCCAATCTGCGCGCCCTGAAAGGGAGCGTCACCACGGACAAGGTCTTCGCCCTGGTGAAGGAGCTTCGAAAGGACGTGACTATCCCTCTGGTGTTCATGACCTACGCCAACGTGGTCTTCTCCTACGGCACCGACCGCTTCCTGGCCCGGGCGGCGGAAGTTGGGGTGGACGGCATCATCCTGCCCGACGTGCCCTATGAGGAGAAGGAGGAGTTTGCCGCACCCTGCCGCACCCACGGTCTGGACTTTATTTCCCTCATCGCCCCCACATCAGAGCACCGCATCGCCGCCATCGCCAGGGAGGCGGAGGGCTTCCTCTATCTGGTGTCCAGCCTGGGAGTCACCGGCACCCGCAGCGAGATTACCACCGACCTGGGCTCCATCGTCCAGGCGGTACAGGAGAACACCCAGATCCCCTGTGCCATCGGCTTTGGCATCGCCACCCCGGAGCAGGCCGGGCAGATGGCCCAGCTGGCCGACGGAGTAATTGTGGGCTCGGCCATTGTCAAACTATTGGAGCAATACGGTACCCAGGCTCCTCAGCACATCGCCGCCTATGTAAAATCCATGAAAGAGGCCATGTAAAGAATCGGGCTATCCCGTTGCGCCCTAACATATTGGATGGTAAAATAAAGAAGACAGATGGGTTTATTGTTCCGTCTGATCTATCACGGAAAGAAGGTTGATTGTATGGACCGTTTGAAGGATAAGGTAGTCATTTTGTCGGGCGGCAACTCCGGCATCGGCGCCTGCGCGGCCAAGCTGTTTGCCGCTGAAGGGGCCAAGGTAGTGATCTCCGCCCGGCGTGTGGAGGCGCTGGACGCAGTGGCGGAGGAGATCCGCCAGGCCGGGGGAGAGGTTCTGGCTATTCCCTGCGACATTTCCAAGCCGGAGCAGTGCGCCGCCGTGGTGGCCAAGACGGTGGAGACCTTCGGCACAGTAGACGTGCTGGTGAACAACGCTGGGGTGCTGGACAGCGGTCTGGACGCCATCGAGAAGATCAGCGATGACACCATCGACCGCCTGGTGGACACCAACACCAAGGGTACCCTTTACCTCACCCGGGAGGCTGCCAAGGTACTCATGGCTAAAAAGAGCGGTTCCATTGTCAATGTGGCCAGCGTGGCAGGCTACTGCGGCAACGGCGGCGCGGCCTATGTGGCCAGTAAGGCAGCCATCATCGGCTTGACCAAGAATATCGCCATGCGGGGCGCTTCCGTCAATGTGCGCTGCAATGCGGTGTGCCCCGGCACAGTAGCCACTCCCATGACCGCCGGTCTCAACCCCGCCAACCTGGACCCGGATATGATGGGCGCCATGGCTAAGCACGCCGACCTTACCCTGCCCGTGTGCCAGCCTCAGGATGTGGCCAATCTGCTGCTGTTTTTGGCCAGTGACGAGTCCAAAGCAGTGACCGGACAGGTGCTGGTCATTGATTACGGCGCCAACCTGTAAGTTCTTTCTTCTGCGGACCTGCCTGATTTTCCCTGCTTGCCGGGATTTGAAAGAAATGGTATGATACCTATACCGGCTTTGCCGGAATATCAAGTTCAGGAGACATGCTGTTTGAAACGAAACAACACCTTGGAGATTGTGCCCTGACCGGGAGGCCGGAGCACAATCCGCAGGCCTCCCAATATTGAATCCACAATATTCAGGAGGAAACAATCATGAAGCAACATAACATCATCATCCGCCAAGAGACTCCCGCAGACTATGCCGCCGTGGAGCACCTGACCCGGGAGGCATTTTGGAATGTGTACCGACCCGGCTGTCTGGAGCACTATGTGGTCCATGTGCTGCGCAATGACCCCGCCTTTGTGCCTGAGCTGGACCTGGTCATGGAGCAGGATGGAGCGCTCATCGGCCATGTCCTGTATATGCGCGCCATCATCAAGGCCGACGACGGTCGGGAGATCCCTATGATGACCTTTGGACCCATCAGTATTCGCCCCGACCTTCAGCGCCGGGGATTGGGCAAGTATCTGTTGGACTACTCCATGGAAAAAGCCAAGGAACTGGGCGCCGGTGTTCTGTGCATCGAGGGAAACCTGGATTTCTATGGCAAATCCGGCTTTGTTTTGGCCGGGACCCGGGGAATCCGCTACCACGGGGAACCGGAGCAGGAACTGGTTCCATATTTTCTGCTGAGAGAGCTCCGTCCGGGCTTTCTGGACGGCGTGACCGGCGTCTATCATACGCCCCAAGGCTACTATGTGGATGAGGCTGCGGCCGAGGTCTTTGACCGGAGCTTTCCGCCTAAAGAAAAATTGAAGCTGCCCGGGCAGCTGTTTTGAAGCAGAGAAGAGGGACTGCGGCATATGCCGCAGTCCCTCTCTTTTCTTTTTGGGAAAGTTTCAGCCCTCTTCCCGGAGCAGCGGACGAAGCTGTTCATACTCCGGACTTCCCCGGAAAAAGGCAAATTCTTCGCTGTGCTCCAGGTCGTCCGTAATCCGGTCATAGAGAGATTGGGCCAGAGCAGCCAGATCCCCGTCTCCCATGTGGCGGTAAAGAGGACACGTCTGGGGAGTCCAGGGTTCTTTCAGTACAGGAAGAATGTGGCGGAGGGCAGACAGACAGGCTGCCCTGTCCTGCCGGAGGGAGGCCAGCTGGAATTTGGCGGTGTAGGGAATCCACTGGGTCACATGGAGCAGGCTGGAGACCTGCTGATAGGTATCCGCACAGAACTGGGCATCCTGTGAGCGGCCCTCTTTTTCCGCAATTTCCATCAGGTGGATCAACGCCGTTTGCAGCTCTGTGGCACTCTGTAGGATCCGGTGCTCCCAGAGCCGCTGGGCATCCTCCCACTTTTCCTGCTGGGTGTAGAGGGTGGCCAACTGCTCCTCTTTATCGATGCGGGTGGATGGGATGGTATTGATAAGCTCTTCCGCCCGGGTGAAATCCTTCCGGTTGCGGTGATAGGCGATGCACATGGCTAGGGCGGCATCCCGGATTTCCGGTGTCTGGCTGTGGGACATACTCTCATAAAAGGGGATCAACCGGTCGGTATAGGCGTCCGGGTTTGGAACGCCGTGGAGGAACCTGGCGCCGTCCAGATAGAAAATTGCCGTGTAAATCAGCTTTTCGCAGGTGGGGTACTGATGGATCTGGTCCATGGCCCGCTGGAACGCGGCGTCATAGCTCTCCTGAGAGATCATGCGGTCCAGTTCTTCCAGAAAACGGGCAATCTCCTCGTCACTCAGTTCCTCCTGGAAGGACAACAGGGTATTCAAATCGGTCCTCAGCACCCGGGCCAGAGCGGGCAGGGTGGTAATGTCCGGGTAGGTGGTCCCTTTTTCCCACTTATGGACCGCCGGAGCCGACACGCCCAGATAGTCGGCCAACTGTTCCTGGGTCAGGGAGAGGGTCTTTCGCTTCTCCCGGATGATCTCGCCAAGCTTCATCGTTCTACCTCCCTTTCTCTTGTATCTCCATCATAACAGAGGCAGGAGAGAGGAACAATAGCGCGGTAGTTATATGAATCGGTCAAAAAAGTAACTGTGGGTTAAATTCACTGTTTCTCTTTTAGAATTGAGTGATTCCTGCTCAAGAAGACGATCCGGAAGACAATTTCCGCCAAAGGGTGGTCCGGCTCAAGCCCAGCTTTTCTGCCAAGGCAGCATTGCCATAGCCCAGAATTTCTTTGGCTGCGGCCACGCCGGCTTGAAATTGACCGGGATCCTCCGCCGCTCCGGGAGAGAGTGCGGGGTATTGCAGCAGCAGGGACTGAAACAGTGCCTGCTCTCCAATGGCGTTGGTCAACAGACGGCAGCGGGTATTCACCGTGCTGCCTGGCTCCATACTGAGGGCATACAGGTAGCGCTGACAAACAGCGGACAGTTCCTCCAGGTTGCCCGGCCAGTGGTAGAAGGACAGCAGCTGTTCCATGCGGCTGGAAAGGCGGGGAACTTGTTCAGCCCGCTCGGTATATTGTCTCAGATACCGCATGAACAGGGCGGGAATATCTGCGGGGTGCTCCCGAAGAGGCGGCAAGGTCAAGGTCAGGATCCCACACAGTTCTCGCAGGGCAGGGGAGAAGTGCTGAGCTTCCTCCGGGGTGGCCAGGGTGATAAACCGGACATGGAGCGGGATCGCCATCTGTCCACCCAGGTGTTTGATCCTCTGATGGCGCATCACATCCATCAGGCAGGAAAGCGCCTGGGGCTGGGCCTGATCCAGGTGCTCCAGTACGACGGTACCCTGTTGAGCAAATTCCAGCATGCTCTCCACGGTACGGCCATCCTGTTCCATCCCAAGCAGCAGCCGGCCTGCATCTTGGCTGGAAAAGGCAGCAAAATTGATGCGCACATAGGGGCTGTTTTCCCCGAAGGCCGCATTATGAATACACTGAGCCAGCCACTCCCGGCCACTTCCTTCCTCACCCAAAATAGTCAAGCTCAGGGGAACGTGGGCATACTGCAGCGCCTGACGGGTACAGCCATCCAATCCGGCACAGCAGGCCATCCAATCTGCAAAGGTGGCCTGGGCCTTGGACTCCGGCAGACTGACAGGCAAATTTCGCTTCCGGCTGCGGGTATCCATGTAAAAGGTGGTCAAAACCCCAAGGGACTCCTCCCGCAGCTGTATTTTGGTCTGCACACAGCGGAACATCGTATCCTGAATAAGATGGTATCCGTCCTGCTGCTCTTGTGTACCCGCCAGAAAGCGGGAGGTTTTCAGGGTCGGGAAGATCTGATCGATGTGCCGTCCCCGAACGTCCCGGCCGGAAAACCCGGTGAGCTGCTGGGCTGCCCGGTTAAAAAGGATTACCTCTCCCATGGCATTGCAAACCATCACGCCAAAGGTGGAGTTATTGACAATGGAGCGGAGAATGGTCTGGTTTTTCTGCTCCTGATGCAGTTGACGGGCCAGTCGGCGGGCGTCTTCCAGCGCCTGGGCAATGCTCGGTTTCCCGGGATAGAGAAGGATCCCCGCTTTTCCAAGCTTTTCGGCTGTCTCTACGGCGTGGGAGGCTCCAATGATCATATCACAGTCGGTTTGAGCGATCTTGTCCTCCAACTCCTGGGTATCCTCGTAGGTCAAAAGGGTCACAGGATCTCCTAACAGCCGCTCATAGGCAGCCATATCCGGCAGGTGAACACGGTAATACAAAACAATGGCTGGGCGGCACCCCCGCTCCAGCGCGGAGTGCAGTGCGGTCAGGTAATCCAGATCTCCCACAGGGATCTCCACCAGGTGGCCCTGTCCCTGACGGACAAATTCAGCGGCGTTGGCTGCGCCGCCTACAAATACCTCACACCCATTTCGGCGTCCCTGCTCCACACAGGCCTGCAGGGTATCAGCTGTGCAGTTCATTACCTGGATCTCCGTATCCGGCCAGGAAAGCTCCGACAGGACCTCTTGGGCCAATTGGGTAAGCTGACCATAGCCCAGAAAGCCAATTCGGTATCGATAGGCCACAGTTTTCCCTCCTCTATCCCTGAAAGTGGATTGATTTTATCATTATAATATGAAAATTATTTGGAAACAAGGGGATGCAATCTATGATGTGCCCCCTTGTTTTATTTAATTTCCACAAGAAATACAGCAGAATCCGTCGGTGTTATCGTCCAAAAATGATGACCTGTCCATTGTATTTTGTTTCATGTCGCTTCTATTCTTGATTTTTGAAACGTCACTTCCCAAATTCCTTTAAGAAAGTTTAACAAATTGCTGGTTTTCCTCCTAAGTAGTACTTTTAACTCACAAAAGCTGAAAGCGGAGGTGCCAAATATGGCTGGAATTTTAAGTGGAGTAAAAGTGCTGGATCTTACCCGAGTGCTGGCAGGTCCCTACTGCGGCATGATGCTGGCAGACATGGGAGCCGACGTTATCAAGATCGAACTGCCCGGACGGGGAGACGATTCCCGTGGCAACGCCCCCATCGTCAACGGCGAGAGCGCCTACTTCATGAACCTGAACCGGAACAAGTACGGCATGACCCTGAACCTGAAGAGCGAGGAAGGCAAGAAGATCTTCCTGGAGCTGGTGAAGCAGAGCGACATCGTGCTGGAGAATTACCGTCCCGGCGTCATGGACAAGCTGGGCCTGGGCTATGAAGAACTGCGCAAGGTGAACCCCGCCATCGTCTACGGCTGCGTGTCCGGCTTCGGCCACTACGGCCCCTACTCCAAGCGGGCGGGCTACGACATCATTGGCCAGGCCATGAGCGGTCTGATGAGCACCACCGGCTGGCCCGATACCCCGCCCACCCGCACCGGCACCGCTATTTCCGACGTAGTGGGCGGCCTGAGCTGCTGCATCGGCGTACTGGCCGCCTACTGCAACCGCCTGAAGACCGGCGTGGGCGATAAGGTAGACATCTCCCTGGTGGACGGCATGGTTTCCTCCCTGGAGATCATCAACATGATCTACCTGTGCACCGGCCGCGTGCCCTCTCCCATCGGCAACCGCTACGAGGCCATCTACCCCTACGACTCCTTCCAGGCCGCCGACGGCTATGTCATCATCGCCTGCGGCAACGACAAGCTCTACAACCTGCTCAAGGGCGTGCTCCAGATCCCCGAGCTGGATGATGAGAAGTTTGACAAGAACATCAAGCGAGTGGAAAACCACGCGGCCCTGAAGCCCATCATTGAGAGCTGGACCCGGGAACGGAAGATCGACGACATTGTGGAATTGCTTCTGGCCGCTGGTATCCCCGCCGGTCCTATCAACACCATCGACCGCGTGGTGGCCGATCCCCACATTGCCGGCGCCCGTGAGATGTTTGTGGAGTGCAACCACCCTGTGGCCGGCAAGGTGAAGATCACCAACAGCCACCTGAAGTTTACCAACAACAAGACCTCCATCCGCATGCGCTCTCCGCTGCTGGGTGAGCACAACGGCCAGATCCTGAAGGAACGCCTGGGCATGAGTGAGGAAGAGATCGCCAAGCTCAAGGAAGAGAATGTATTTTAACAAAGGGAGGTGAGCATATGAACAAGCATGTTACCGTAGCTGAGATCGGTCCCCGAGACGGATTTCAGAGCATCAGCTGCATGATGATCCCCACCGAAACCAAGCTGGAGATCATTGAGGCCATCCTGGCCTCCGGCGTAAAAAAACTCCAGTGTACCAGCTTTGTCAGCCCCAAGGCCATCCCCCAGATGCAGGATGCCTCGGAGATCGCCAAAACTCTACTGGAGAAACACCCGGAGGTAGATCTCTTCGCCCTGGTTCCCAACTTCCGTGGCGCCCAGTCCGCCGTGGAGGCGGGGCTGAAGACAGTCTCGCCGGTTATCTCCCTGAGCGTCAGCCACAACCAGAACAACGTGCGCCGGACCCACGAGCAGTCCTTTGACGAACTTAAGCGCATCATGGATACCTTCCCCGAGCTGAACATCGACCTGGACGTTGCCACCGCCTTCGGCTGCCCCTTTGAGGGCCGGATGACGGTTCCCGCTCTGGTGGACTTTGTAGGCAAATTGTATGATTTGGGTATCCGCAGCTTCAATATCTGTGATACCATTGGAGTAGCCTACCCCACTCAGATTCGGGAGACCTTCCAGGCTCTGATGGCCGCCTATCCCGACGTGCACTTCTCGGTACATATCCACGACACCCGCAATATGGGTATTCTCAACAGCCTGGAGGCGGTGCGCTGCGGGGTAGACACGGTGCAGACCACTCTGGGCGGCCTGGGCGGCTGCCCCTTTGCCCCCGGCGCCACCGGCAACACCGCCACGGAGGACTTTGTCTATCTGCTGGACCGGGAGGGCTATGAGACCGGCATCGACCAGAAGAAGCTGCTGGCCGCCGCTAAGCTGGAGGTGGAGAAGATCCCCGGCAATTACAGCGGCCACCATATCCACATCAACGTGGAACAGAAGGGATTTTAAGTGTGAAATAAGGGAATAAGGAGGAAACGGGATGCTTCACACCAAGCAAAACTTTTTTGAGACGGATGATGGAACCATCCTCTACTATGAGGATTATGGACAGGGCAACCCCATCGTTCTGCTGCACGGTTTCTGCTGCAGCAGCCAGGTATTCAAACGAAACATCAAAGGACTCAGTCAGAATCACAGGCTCGTTCTGATGGATCTGAGAGGGCATGGTGCCAGCTCCAAAACCCTGTCCGGCGTGACTATGCCCCGCATGGCCCAGGACGTGAAGAACCTGATTGAGTACCTGCATCTGGAAGATGTCACTTTGTTAGGTTGGTCCATGGGGGCTCAGGTTGCCTTAATGTATTGGCGTCTCTTTGGCGGCTATGGCTATGTGCGCCGCCTGGGCATTTTGGATGCTACCCTTTATCCCTTTTCTGACGGAGATTGGAACTTCCATGGAAACCGCTGTTTTAACATGGACAAGGCCAACGCCCGCCTGATCGGTATGATGGCAAATCACGAGGCAGATGCCTACGCCATGGTCGACGGCATGGTTTCCGGCGAGATCAGCCAGGAGGACCGCCAGTGGATCCAGCAGGAGATCATGAAAACACCGCCCTACATCGCTTTCAGCATTTACAGCGATTTTCTGGGACGTGATTTTACCGAATATATTCCGGCCGTGACAGTACCCACTCTCTTTGTGGGCAGCATGTCCCCGGCGGTAAACGGGGAGGCGGCCATGGACTACTATGTGACCAAGAGCCGCACGGAATACCGCCTGGTGAAGATCGGCCCCTGCGGGCATTTCTTCTTCTATTTCCACCCCGAGCGTTTTGAGCAGATCGTGCTCGACTTTATGCGAGACTTTCCCATTCAAAAAGGAGGGATTTCCAGATGACAGACGTAAAAGACCTGGAGAGCAGAGACTATGATGTGAATGACATCGTAGAGGATAAGCGTTTTATTCGCTGCAAGAAGGAAATGTGGATGATCGTGGTCATTGGTTTGATCCAGATTCTGGTCCCGGCCGCTATTATCTACTCGCTCAACGGCAACGGAAAGTGGTTTTTGGGCCTGCCCATGTGGTACGGCGTGGCAACCGTGTTCTATCTGTGTATGTCCCTGATCTGCATGGTGGTGGCTACCAAAGTCATCCGCACGCACAAGCTGGACGCCGTAGCTGATGATAAGGAGGAGAAATAACGATGGATCTTGGATTTACGATTTCCGCTTCCACGCAGCAGGCCATCATGATTGTCTTTATCCTCTATACGGCAATCATTGTTGGACTGGGCGCCTACGTCAAATTCGCATCCCGGAATGAAAACAGCTCCCAGAAGCTGGCCGGCTTTCTGACCGGCGGCGGCAACCTGGGCTCCCTGGCTGTTGGCTTGATCATGGTCACCAATATTATGTCCAGCGGCGGCATGGTAGGCGGCCCGGGCATGAGCTACGGAACCGGATTCATCTGGTCTCTGTGCGTATTTTGCAGCTTTATCAATATCTTTATGTCTCTGGGCAGTGTGGGCAAAAAGATGTCCATCCTGGGACGCCGCACCGGCGCTCAGACCGTCCTGGGACTGTTCCGCCACCGCTACCAGTCTAAGGTGTTCTCCACCTTCCTGGGTCTGAGCTTCATCATCTTCCTCATTCCTTACTCCGCCAGCCAGTTTACCGGCGGCGGCCGCCTGTTTGCCGTCGTGACCGGCACCGGCAACTATCGCATCGGCGTGCTGCTCTTTGCTGTGATCACCCTAGTCTATACCCTGACCGGCGGCATCAAGTCCATCTCCAAGATCGCCGTATTCCAGGGCGCCATCATGATCTTCTCGGTCATCAGCATCTATGTTGTGACCGGCGGCGCCATTCTGGAGAAGTATGGCTCTCTCCAGGCCGCCATGGAGTTTGTCCAGGAGTCCAAGCCCTCTCTGCTGGACGCCACCACCTGGGCACCCCTGTACTTCATCGGCACTGCCTGTGTGCAGAGCTTCGCACTCATTCCGCTGCCCCACGCCCTGATGGGGACCTTCACCTATAACAGCAGCAAGACTATGAAGCGTGCCATCATCGTGGGTATCCTGGGCTACACCATCATCCAGTTTACCATGTCCGGCATCGGTCCTCTGGCCTATGCCGTCAACCCCAACGTAACCACCGGCGACTACGTGATTCCCATGCTTCTGTCCACTCTGCTGCCCCCCGCCATGGCCGGCATCGTCATTGCCGGCGCTGTGGCTGCCATTCAGTCTACGGTAGCCGCTTTCTTCATCATCATCGCCTCCACCATTGTCAAGGACATCTACAAGACCCTGGTGAAGCCTGATATGACCATGGAAGAGGAGAACAAGGGCAATATGATCTTCACCACTCTGGCTGCTGTTGTTGCTATTGTGTTTGCCATGTTCCCCAGCGAGTACCTTCAGACCATCGTAAACTTCGCTATCGGTGGCCTGGCCTCTGGTTTCTTCTTCCCCCTGTTCTTCGGCCTGTACTGGAAGAAGGCTACCCCCGCTGCCGGTATCTTCGGCACCATTTCCGGCACTCTGGTTTATATCGTGGCCAGCTCGGTGTCCTCTCCCATTCATCCCATTCTTTGCGCACTGGCGGTTTCCGGCATTGGCATGTTGGTGGTCAGCCAGTTCACCCCCAAGGTTAAGCGCGGTGTGTTTGAGGTCTGGTTCGGAGAGCACTACGACGAGCGCTACGCCAAGATTTCCTGACAACCTGCTATAAATCCCATTTTGGCGCCCGGCCGTCACAGTACGGCCAGGCGCCAAATCAAATTCAAACACAACAGAAACGGAGGTCGACATGGATTATCAAAGCTTAACATCCCTCTGCACCCAGGTGCGGGGTGACATTTTGAACATGACCCACAAGGCCGGCTCCGGCCATCCCGGCGGCTCTCTCTCGGCCGTGGAGCTGCTGGTGGGGCTCTACTTCAGCGGGGAAATGGCGGTAGACGCCAGCAACCCTGACTGGGAGGGACGGGACCGCTTTATCCTCTCCAAGGGCCATGTGGCGCCGGTACTGTACAGCGTGCTGGCCCGCAAGGGGTTCTTCCCGATGGAGGAGCTTTGGACCCTTCGCAAGCTGGACAGCATCCTCCAGGGCCACCCCCACATGGGCCACACACCGGGCTTGACTGCTCCAGCGGCTCTCTGGGCCAGGGGCTGTCCATTGCCAACGGCCTGGCCCTGGCTTTCCGGATGCAGGGGAGAGACAACCGGGTGTACTGCCTGCTGGGAGACGGCGAGCTCCAGGAGGGCCAAGTGTGGGAGGCGGTCATGACGGCCGCCCAGCATAAGCTGGACAACCTTTGCGCCATGGTGGACTACAACCGGGTGCAGCTGGACGGAACTTTGGCTGAGATCAAAGATCTGGGCGACCTGGCTGCCAAGTGGCGGGACTTTGGATGGAATGTGATTGAGTTGGACGGCCACGACATCCAGGCGGTGGTAGAGGCCTACCGGCAGGCCAAGGCCTGCAAGGGGAAACCCACGGTGCTCATGGCCAACACTATCAAGGGCAAGGGCGTCTCCTTTATGGAGAACAACTGCAACTGGCACGGAAACGCCCCCAACGCGGAGCAGCTCCGGCAGGCACTTTCGGAACTGGGATTGGAGGGAGAGCAATGAACAAGATTCCCATGCGTGACGGATACGGCAAGGCCCTCTTAAAGCTCATTGGAAACGGAAAACCGGTGGTGGCGCTGGATGCCGATGTGGCCAAATCCACCCGCACGGTCTGGGTGCGGGATCAGTACCCGGAGCACTTCTTGGACATGGGCATTGCCGAGCAGGACATGGTAGGCACCGCCTCCGGTCTGGCTCTGGGCGGTATCATTCCCTTCGCCTCCACCTACGGCGTGTTTTTGGCCGGACGGGCCTGGGATCAGATCCGCACGACGGTGTGCTATAATAACCTCAACGTCAAGTTGGCCGGAGCTCACGCGGGTATCTCAGTGGGACCGGACGGGGCCACCCACCAGGCCCTGGAGGATGTTGCCCTCATGCGAGTACTGCCCAATATGACGGTGGTAGTTCCCTGTGACGCGGTGGAGACGGAGAAAGCCACCCTGGCTTTGGCAGAGCGGGAGGGACCCTGCTACATCCGCTTCGGCCGGGAGGCGGTGCCCGTTATTACCGACGAGGACAGTCCTTTTGAAATTGGCAAGGCCAACGTACTTCGGGACGGTAAAGATGCAGTGCTCTTTGCCAATGGGGCCATGGTCTATGAGGGATTGGAGGCCGCCAAGCGGCTGTCAGGGGAGGGGATCGACCTGATGGTGGTCAATCTCCACACCGTCAAGCCGCTGGATCAGGAAGCCGTTGTGGCCGCAGCCCGGAAAACTGGTCGGGTCATCGCCGCGGAAGAGCACCAGGCGGCAGGCGGCATGGGCAGCGCGGTGGCGGAATGCCTGGCCCAACACTATCCGGTCCCCATGCGTATCCTGGGCATGCAGGACGGCTTTGGTGAGTCTGGCGCGCCCGATGAATTGATGAAGCGGTACGGATTCAGTTCTGACGCTATTTATCAGGCGGTAAAGGATTTCGTGGCACCATAAAAGGTTAAAAGCAGAGTAAAACCAGGGCGCGGACTTGGGATCAAGTCCGCGCCCTGGTTGCTATTTTTAAACTAATATACGGTTATAAAATAAGGAAGGTACAGCTGCCCGGAGCAAGCAAGGCGTTACCCTGAGGCTGCCGCTGCGCAGCAAGCTCAGGAATCCTGCAAACGCCTAAAATAGTCAATTCTTTCCCGTTGAGCAAAACCGTAGGAGAACGCATCGTCTGGGCATGCAGCGTATAACGCATGGCCTCTTTGGGAAGCGTCACGGTAAGGGCATCGGTCAACGAATTGTTCACGATCAAATATGCCGCTCCTGGTTTTCCATCCCTGCGAGAACGGCAATAGACATGGGCGCTGTCTCTGTTCATCGCCTCACAATCATATACTGCGGTTCCCATCAATCGGTTCCAGAGCAAAACGGCATAATAGTTGGGCCGGGGCAAAAAACTGCCGGGTTCCAGAAAGCCGTAGTCGGAGGAGGCCAGAGTATTGTGGAAAATAACGCCGTCGGTAATCGTACCGTAGCTGCCTAATTCATTCAGGGTGCGCAGAACATCCAGATAGGTGGAGGCCCAGGTATTTCCGCCTCCGCCGGCGTCCCCTGATTCCGTAACCCACATTGGTCCCCCGGGGACAAATTTGTCCCGCAGCGCCGTATGGGCTTTGGCACAGGCCGGTGCGACCGCCAAATATGCATCGGTGTGGGCCATCTGTCCAGGCCAGTGGGCAGACGGTATAACTCCGGCGATCCGCTCTGAGACCCCGTTGTAGCAGTGATAGCTGAACACATCCAGAGGGATTTGTGTTCCTTCCAACAGTTCCTGCGTAGTACAGGTCTTGGTCAAAGCGGCAATTCCTGCTCCAAAGTTCTTGCTTTCCACACTTTTTACTGAGGGGTCTCCGGTAGTGCATGGACCAACCAGAAGGCATTTGGGGTAATTTGCCCGGACCCACGCATACAGGATATCCTGGTCACGGGCGTAGTCGGCAGCGGTATAGCCTTTTGGCGCACCAGATAGTTCCAGCATATTGGGTTCGTTCATAAACTCTACGGCGCTGATATCCACTCCGTGGTGGTGGCTGAAGTCAAAAATCTTTTTTGCCTGGGTCAGATCCAGCGCTCCGCCGTTTGGGTGGTCACCGGCACAGTTACTTACCGAGATCAGGAGCTTTGCTCCCACATAGGACACAAAGTCCAAAACACCAATCCACTGCTCGCCAGTCAAAACATTGGCATAACCTTCCGGGGGTTTCCCTCCGGTCACCCCATCCAGGTCGTAATATGTCTTCGTCGCCCAGGTGCCCGATACTCGGACCCACGCAGGACCCAACTGTCTGGCCAGTTCCCGCAGACGCTTATTGGTCAGATCAATGGGGGGATAGCACTGCATCAGTTCCGGCATTGCGGTCACATCTGTCAATGCTGTAACGGTCGGAAACTCCTGCGTCCCGGCGATCTGCTCCGCGGTATACAACTTCCAGAACGTACCGCCGGTCACCTCTGTCATTTCAATGTTGTAGGACATCAGCCGCTCATCCACTTGGCGGATGAGGTGAGCCGGCTGGGCCTGCAAAGAAATGCTCTCCCTTGGAGCTTGACTTACGTTTTTCATATACAGTGACACCTCTTCGTTTGAAATCGATACGGTCTTCTTACTGAAACTTACAGCCTGAAAGGCCAGCACTGGCATTCAGCGCCCATTGTGCAGTATGTGAGGAATATTGTAATCATGAAGCCCGTTGATTTCATTGGGCAAAGCACTGTGTACGTTACACTTTTTCTCAGTTTCAGGATCAATGTTACATTTTGGGACAAAACACGCGTTTTGTCCCATGCCTTTGAAGGAACCATTCGTTCTGATACAGGCTATAAATTTGGACACACCAATTGATTTGTCCAAAGATAACCTGTCCCATCGTGTTGAGAATGATCCGGCAATATGATATACTAATTTTATATAAGGGAGTAGTCAGCACTTTGGTGTGGTGATACCAACATACTGGAGCTTTCCTGGTATTATCTTAAATGACGAGACTTATCTGTTTGGGCAGGTAAGTCTCTTTTTTTACAGCCGCAAAGGGAGGGGATCGGGTATGGCAGATTCCAATATCACAAAACGGGCTCTGGCGACTTCTTTGAAGGAGCTGATGCTGGAACAGCCCTTTGACAAGATCAATGTGGCGCAAATCTGCGCGCGCTGCAATATGAATCGAAAGAGCTTTTACTATCACTTCAAGGACAAATATGATCTTGTAAACTGGATCTTCGATACGGAGTTTATTGCTTTGATGAAGGATGAGAACCTGGCTGCCAATTATCCAAACTATAAGGAACGCTGGGGGTTTATCGAGAAAATTTGCGGGTATTTTTATGAAAACCACGCATTTTACCGCAAAGCGCTGCAGATCAAAGGGCAAAACTCCTTCAGTGACCATTTCCGTGAGTATATTCGGCCGCTTTTGGCCGATCGCATTTCTCATCTGTTTGGGCAGGAGCAGCCGGATGAGTTCATCATGGAGTTTTTTACTGACGCGGTGCTCTGTGCCATGGAACGCTGGCTGCTGAGCAAGGAGTGCATGCCGCCGGAACAATTTCTGGCAAAGATCAAAGTGATTATGGAGGACGGCGCTCAATCCATCTGTCGGGAGATGGCTCAGACAGAGCAGGCATCTTCCTGACCGCATCAGGCCGCAGATGATATAAAACAGAACCGAGGGCGTATCGCATAAAACTGCGATACGCCCTCATATTTTGGTTACCGGGATACAATCGGCACAGACTTTGGATAGGCCTGCCGGATCAGTGGGGTTATCCCGTCTTCAAACAAGCTGCCTAAGAGCATACAGTCGGAATGATCCAGAGCTATCAGCTGTCCATGTCCGTCAAAGAGTACACAGCAGGCGTCATCCGAGATGATTTCATCCAAACTCCGGATATCGTGATACAGTTCCCACGGTATTGTCTGATAGGATTGTCCATTGCGCGCTTTCACTACCGCCTGATAAACCAGATCCTGTACCTTTGTCGGGCAGTCCGGCTTGGCTGTCAGAATGGTGAACAGGGGATACAGCTGCTGTGTGTCCGCAAAAAGTTCGCCGCTGGTAATGGATTGCAGATCATTCTGATCATAGGGTACATAAACCGAGTAGGGCAGATGGGCATCTCTCAGCATAGCGCAGACCTCGTCGGTCCCATCCTCCCAGTGCACCACCAGCATCAGATGCCTGATGGGAATAATCTCATCCAGAAGGGCAGAGGTCACATTCTCCGGTCGGCAGAATAAGAAAAAGGCGCTGTCAGGATGGTGCTCGATCAGGGGAAGCAGCGCCATCGGATCGGTGCGGGAGAGAAGTCCCCAGGTATAGATGCCCAACTGTTCCCCCTCCGTAATGGCACTGTCGTACTCAAACAGATGGTCCAGGCACTGGAGATCATCCATTTGAAAAAGCACCGTCCAGGGAATGTTGAAACCAAGGCGCTGTTCATTCCGCCGGATCCGCTGAGCGCCCCAGGTACAGCTGTTATACCCAAGATTCATACCGAATTTCACCAGGTGCTCTGTTTCGATGTGGCTGGTGGAATGCTCCACCAGAGAATAGTACGCACTATCCTCATGCTCCAGCATCGTGCGGGCCGTCTGGAAAAAGTGGCTTTGAAAACGGCCTTCGGAAAAATGCAGCGCCATGTCCACCAAATTCCGGATGCTCCGCTTGGGGTTTTCTTTCAGCCCCTTCAAAGTTTGCCGGACAGTGGTCTCTATTAAGATACGGGACATACTGTTTTCCATAAAATGAATCTCCTTCCCGGACTGTTGCAGTTATATCACAGAAAAGCTTAGTTCCCTGTCCATATGCAGGCAATGGACAGGGAACCTTCTGTGTCCCAAAAGGTAACGGAGCAGGGAGGATGTCCAAATTTTTGACGTATCCCAACTTATGTCCCGTGACTTTTCGCGCTTGTCCCCTATAATGTGCCTTAATCAGCCGGAATCGGGCATGGAAAGGATGAAACATCATGCGTAATAATGTAAAAGATAATATGCAGAACTTTGCCATCAATCAGGCACTGAAGTATATCGAGGGAAATCCGGAAGAAAACATTCCCAAGCTCATGTCCCTGGTGGACCGCTTCACCCCGGAGGGCTGGTATCAGAGCCAGCGGGATGCCATCCGGCAGGTCATCGAAGAGAAGAACAACTGGTACCAGCTGATTCTGCGGGTCTATGAACTGGATCCCGGGGTGCGCCGGGCCTTTTTCCAGAACTTCCTGTTTAATGCCAGCCTGAAGGGCAGCGCTACCCAGGAAGAGGTCAAAGCCCGGGAAAATTGCAACGTCCCCTGGGCGATCCTGTTGGACCCCACCTCTGCCTGCAATATGCACTGTACCGGCTGCTGGGCAGCTGAGTACGGCAATCAACTCAACCTCAGTCTGGAGACCATCGACTCCATCATCCGTCAGGGCAAGGAACTGGGCACCTATATGTACATCTACACCGGCGGTGAGCCTATGGTACGGAAAGCCGACCTCATCCGGCTGTGTGAGATGCATCCGGACTGTGAATTTCTGGCCTTTACCAACGGCACCCTCATTGACGAGGACTTCTGCCAGGAGATGCTGCGGGTAAAGAACTTTGTCCCCGCCATCTCCCTGGAAGGATTTGAAGAGGCCAACGACTCCCGCCGGGGCAAAGGCGTGTATCAGAAGGTCAACCGGGCCATGGCGCTGTTGAAGGAGCACCACCTGCCCTTCGGCATCTCCACCTGCTACACCAGCCAGAACTACAAAGACATCACCAGCGAAGCATTCTTTGACCATATCATCGACAGCGGCGCTCTGTTTGTCTGGTTCTTCCATTACATGCCTGTGGGCAATGACGCAGCCCCCCAGCTACTGCCCACCCCGGAGCAGCGGAAAGAGGTATACCACCGGATTCGGGAATTCCGTAAGAGCAAAGCCATCTTCTCCATGGATTTCCAGAACGATGCAGAATATGTAGGCGGATGCATCGCCGGCGGACGAAACTATCTGCACATCAACGCCAAGGGCGATGTGGAGCCCTGCGTATTCATCCACTACTCCAACTGCAACATCCACGACACCAGCCTGCTGGACGCCCTCAAGAGTCCCATCTTCATGGCGTATCACGACAACCAGCCCTTCAATGAAAACATGCTGCGGCCCTGCCCCATGCTGGAAAATCCCGAGGCGCTGCGGGCCATGGTGAAAAAGACAGGCGCGGTGAGTACCGACTACCAGAGCCCGGAGAGTGTGGACCATCTGTGTGATAAGACGATACCCTATGCGGAAAACTGGAAGGGCACTGCGGAGGAGCTTTGGAAGGGATGCGGCGGCTGCACTGCCTGCGGGAAAAAGGAGTAACTATCCCGACCATATAATGTAAGGACAATAAGTAAGCGGGTGCTCTTTGCTCAAAGAGTACCCGCTTACTTTTTATAATTAGCCATACGATTGGAATGGAACCGCATGGACAAGTTCCTCCAAAGCAGGAGGGAAGCAGCCGGACGGGAGGTAAAATTAAGAAAAGTTAAGAGAACATTTATATGCCTTCTCCCTTATCTCTGCTATAATCCCAGAACTGAATTATTTCGAGCAGCGACTATTATATAGACTGCAACCAATAATCACAGGGGCAAGGATACAGTCAGGAAAAACAAAAAGGGAGGATCGCATGATACTTTTACGGGGAATTACAGGTTTTGGGGATGCAAAAACACAGCCGCCGCCTTTAGAGGATGAGAAATCATTCCGACAGATGTGTCACATGCTGGCCCGAAGCAACAGAGGAACTGTGGCAGAAGTGGATACAGACACCACCGCAAGGAGTTTCTATTTTGCCCAGATCTGCAAATATGAAAGCTCCATTTTTGTCTTGCAGAATGCCCATTATCTCTACGCAGCTTTTGCCCAAAGAGACCCCTTCGGCGGATTCACACTGACCCAGCAGCCAAAGTGGCTCCAACTGCCGGAAAGCCCGGTGCATGTGTTGAGCCTCGACGAGTTAAATCAGGACTGGCACAGCCTCTGCAAGGAACTAGGCCAGGAAGAACTGGAGCAGATCAGCTTCTGGCGGCCGCAAACAGTGGGAGAAATCATATTCAATACCTGGGACTGAGATGGATGGAGTCGCCAGGGAAAAACGGCAGGGCCGTTGGTTGGCGAAGGAAACATCCATTCCTACGGAAGGTACTTAACAGAAGAGACTCTTCACGTTCCAGTTGTATAATAAATAATATCTCCCTGTGCCTGAGCGAACAGTTCCGCCACATAGGCATCCCGCGCGTCTATCATTTCCTTGGGTGGATTGACTTTTGTAAAGGTCAATCCATGATCTTCACAATACTCTTTTCCCACCGCGTCCAGCAGCTTCTGACGCGCAATCGTTCTGGGCGCTTGCTCTTCCAAATACTTGAAATACTCGTCAATCGTAAGATTGACTTCCTCACAATACTGATCCATCATTTCCTTGCCTTCCGGCGTGGCGTAAGCCTGTTTGCTGTTTTCAACCAGGGCATCCACTTCAGACTGCGTGGCAGCATATCCAAGCCGGATGGCCTCCTCATATAAAACCATGTTTTGCAGGATTTCTGTCAGGCTTTCTTCCGCTGTCTGTTGATTCGATTGTCCTGCCGCAGCAAGATTGTACATGTGGCGTTCTACATCCTTTACATATACCGGCTGCCCATGAAATTCGGCCAGAGGGCGCGACGCATCAACTTCTGAAAGCTGTAAAGAATCAGGTTCTTGCCGTGTATTCCAATACGCACCTGCCAGCACGGCAGCAAGTATGCACACAACGCCTGCAATGATAAGGATACGACGGTTCTTTTTCATACGGAAAACCTCCTCTTTTAAAACGGAACATTACTGGCAGGAGCGATTACAAAAGTCGTCTGAATGGACGATTCCAATCCGTTTCTGTGCGCGCAGGCTAAATTCGTATTTTCGAGAAATTTTTTGAAGTAAATTTGCAGGCAGAACAACGTATTATTGTATGAATTATAACAAAAATCACAGCAAAAAGCAATGATTTAGATCAATTTCTGTCCAATCAGAGCCAATTTCCAACAAAAAGGCAGTAACCACCAATAAGCAAGAAATTTCTGCACTGCCCCATGGCTCAAACGAAAATAAAGAATTTGAGAAAATCATCATAAATTTATATAGGTAAAACCATCGCAGGCCAGCCACAAATCGCAGACTAAGATATGACATGGGTCATTTCTGTGCTCCCTTAAAAAAGGTACACTCCAGTCAGCAACAAAAAACTGGAGGGGAGTATGTCAACTGCCCGCACTGCAATTCTGAAAGCTGTATTATTTTTCCTTCATTTACAACTCAGGAAATTGGGGACTGCAAACCCAAAAAGCATTTTGCTCCCGGAGATTAAGAAAACTTAAGAGAATGTTTATGAGCCTTCCTTATTTGCTGTGATATAATCCTAAAATCAAGTCAAGACATGGTGTGGGAGGCCAGGACATGAAACGCATCATCACAGATGGAATCACCAATCTGGAACCACTGGCCGGCAGCAGTAAATGGTATTGGGGCGCCGACTATGCCAGCGGAGATTTATACGAAGCGGAAGAGCTGTTCCGCAGCGGCCATCCAATCCGCAAGAACCGGCTTGTCCTGGTCCGCTGCCCGGAGGGCACAGTCTATGAGCCGGTATGCACCAAGCCGGGGCAGTACCTGGGCAGACCGGCGTACCACAATGGACAGGTGGCGTTGCTGCTGGTGGATTTCCCAAAGGAAGAGATTCGTATTTTGTCCTTCGATGAAGCAAAGAAAACGATTGAGCCGCTGGCTGTACTACCCCTTTCTGTCGTGGCAGACTGTTACAACCTCATGCTGGAGACCCCGCCTCTCATGCTGACCCGGTCCGCCCACGACAATCAGTTCCAGATTCTCTGGCCGGAACGCCGGGACTTTGCGATAGAGGACCATGAGTTTTTTGAGTTTCTGGAAGGAAACAGGCTGTATACTTCGGTCTGGTATGAGGACCCGGACTACCGGGAGGAGCTTCTGGTGCGGGATTATGATACCGGGGAACTGCTGGAGCGGATACCGGGAAGCCTCCGCCAGATGCCGAACGGCCAGAAGTGGCTCCTGGTGTGAGGAGGTGCCTATGAAACCGAATATTGAGAAAACACGGACCTATTACCACAATCTCGGCCCAGAGAACATCTGTGATTGCGCCTACTGCCAAAACTACTGCGCCAGGGTGAAGACAGCCTATCCAGAGGTGGCGTTCTATTTGGCCTCCTTGGGAGTGGACATCGAAAAGCCTTTTGAGACCTCTCCGCTGGAGCCGGATGAGAACGGATACCTGGAATACTGCGTCTGTCAGTATGTCGTCTTTGGCAGATGTCCGAAGGACTTCACCCACCGGATCGGGGATGTGACCTTTGGCCGCTCGGACTGCCATCCCCATACAAAAATTGATGAGGAGCATTTTGTGCTGGATCTCTACCCCATCCATCTGCCATTTGAAGAAACGGAGGTAGCCAACGATGAAACACCGGAAATGTAACACTGTAATGAAGACAGCAGCCAAGAAGCATCCTCCTCGGAACGGTATGAATACAGTACACCGCAAGGAGTTTGAGTTCCAAGGGTGCGTGGAGGTGCCGATGGAGCTTTCGGAGGACCAGTTTCTGGATCGGTTCCTGATGTTCATCGAGGAGAACGGCTGGAGTTTCGGTGGCGGTGTACGAACCATCGTAGACGGCTACTATATCAACGGGGACGGCACACCGGGAGAGCCGGTTTGGCCGGAAGAAGAATTTGTATGATCAAGCTTCTGAGGAACTGATAGAGGATAAAATGATTCTCCCAAGGAGAATCACGGTATTTTGGAGCGTGGACCCTGAACCGCCTTTGTAAATGGTCCGCGAGATTAGATTTCATACTTGGCTCTGAGATAAAACATGGTCACTGGGAAATGCCGCTTTCCCGGTGACCATGTTCTTTTTAAATAATACTGCTATGAGAAAATTACCACTAGGCGGAGCCGCTCCATCTGCGGTTCAAAAAATGGGGGACCGCAAACCACAAGAAGCATTGCATTTCCAGGAGGTTAAGAAAACTTAAGAGAATATTCATAGAGGATTTTGCTCTCCATGGTATTATCCTTTTGATTTGTATATGTAATATTTTTTAAAAATATACTGAAACCTCATGGCGCACTGAAATAAGGTCAGCATCTTGTTGTCATTGATTTTTAAATTTAAATACGGTAAAGGCGGCGATGAAATGGAATATATTCTGCAAACAGATAATCTGTCAAAAGTCTACGGCACAAAAACTGTTCTTAATCATGTGAGTATCCATGTGCCCAAAAAGTCGATCTACGGTCTGGTGGGAAAGAACGGGGCCGGAAAGACTACGCTTATGCGGATTATCTGCGGCTTAACCCAGCAAAGTGAAGGCAGCTATACCTTGCTGGGAAAGTCAAATGACGATGCCGCACGGAACAACATGGGCGTGTTGATCGAAAAGCCTGGTATCTATGAGCACATGACCGCACTGGAAAATCTGCGCTATTTTTCCCTGCTGTTTGGCCTGCAATCTCAAGATCATCATAAAATACTGGAAATGGTCGGTCTGCAAAACGCAGGGAAAAAGAAAGCACGCCAATTTTCTCTGGGAATGAAGCAGCGTTTGGGCATTGCCATTTCTTTGCTGGGAAATCCCAATTTTCTCATTCTCGATGAGCCCATCAACGGCCTGGACCCGGAAGGGGTCTATGAGATGCGTAAAATGCTGGCGACCTTAAATCGTGAGCACGGCACCACCATCATGATCGCCAGTCATATTTTAAGCGAGCTACATAAGCTGGCAACGGATTACGCGATTATCGACGGCGGATGCCTCATTGATGAGTTCAGCAAGGAAACGCTGGAGCGTGCGTGCAGCAGCGGCGTCCAGGTTACGGTGGAACCGGAATCTCTGCAAAACGCCCAAACACTTATTGCCTCCCGTTATCCTGACGTCCGGTGTGAAGTGCTTTCCAATCAAATCCTGCGCCTGCACGAGAAAATCAATCCAGCGGACCTGAACCAGTTCCTGGTGGAGCACAACGTTCGGGTATGTGGTTTGGGGTCAAACGAGGAAGACATTGAGAAATTCTTTGTAGAAAAACTTTCCGGAGGGCACGCGGTATGAAAAATCTGATTCGCGGACATATTTACCAGCTGAAAAAAGACAATTTCTTTTTCGGTTGCCTTGCGCTCAGTTGTGTTTCCCTGTTTGTATCGATCCGGCTGTCTCTTTCTCTGGCATTTGCCGATGCCCCTGTTATGGGGATCGAAGAGCTGTTTAATACATTTTTGGGTGGCGATATCGCCCTTTATATCTTCATGCTGCTGACTGCAAATATGGTTGCGGAAGCCTATCGCTCCGGTGTGATGAAGAACATTGTAGGGCGGGGGATCGGGAAGAAACCTTACTATCTCTCCATCGTTCTTACGATATCTGCCGCATATGTATTGGTCATGCTGATGGGCGGCATCGTTGCCGGCGTTCTTGCAGGCAGCAAATTTGGCATGGGGACCATTTCTTATCCTGGTTACTATGCTCTTTCCGTTGTTGCGCGCATTCTTTTTGTGATGGCGCACATCAGCTTTGCGCTTACCGCAACGATCTACACCAGAAATGCAATTACAGGCGTTATTATCGGCCTTGCGATTCCCAATATCCCGAAAATTCTGGAGATGGTCCTGGGATTTTTGAGAATTCAAATTGACCTCGATTTTATCAAAATCTCTACGCATATGCCGTCTGTCTATGCGGCATCGAATGACCTGTCGTCCTTCCTGCCGTGCTTTGTTGTGTTGATCGGTTATCTCATTTTATCCATCGTTGTTGGCTTCTGGCTTTTGAAGCATCAGGATATCAAGTGATACAACGGAATCATCGCAGATGATAAGAAAAAACCGGGAGGACAGGTTCTGAAAAGAGTGGCCCCCTAAGTGGTCAAAATCAAGCATTTCTGCACTCAGGTTTGGAAGTAAATTGGGAACCTTGTTTTTGCAATAACAAGCAGGAGAACCGCCATTTTCGCATTGAAAATGGCGGTTTTTCACCGGAGCCTCATCTAAGGATTTCATAATTCAGACCAAGGAAGAGTGGATGTACGGACTCTTTCTGCTGAAGCGAACCACCGGCCCATATTCAAGGTTTCAGCGGCCCATAGAAATAAGAGGCAGTTGCACCGCCATCAATGAGGAAATCAGCGCCGGTGATGAAAGCGCCTTTGCCGCTCATCAGCAGTTCCGCCACATTAGCCACCTCATCCGCTGTGCCAGGACGTCCAGCAGGGCACTTGGCAAACATATTCTTGTAGAAGTCCCCGCGGGGGCCGTTAAACTCGTCGATAGCCAGAGGTGTGACGATGATTCCCGGAGAGATGGAATTAATCCGGGCACCCTTTTCGCCCCATAGGACGGACTGGGCCATCACGCGCTTTTCATTGCAGCGCTTGGCCAGCTGGTAAGCATGCAGCGTATCCCGGATATTTGCCGGCTGAAGCAGAGGCAAGTTCAGAAGTTCCTCGGTGGGTGCGCAGGCCAGCTGCTCATCTTCCTCCGGGGTAAGCTGTTTCATCCGATGACCGGACTGACTGGAAATCGTCACACCCACGCCGCCGGGGGCAATCACCTTACCCACCTCCTCCAGCAGAACAGCAGTCCCATACAGGTCCACCTTCAAAATCGCCTCGATAGGGGCCTGGCTGGGAGAGACGCCGGCGGCGTTTACTAACATGGTGATGTCACCATACTTCTGTGCCTCGGCTATGATGCTCTGAATAGATGCCCGGCTGGAGAGATCCATTTCCACCGGCACTACATCAAATCCGGCGTCGTTCATGGTTTTGGCGATGGTCTGAGCGTTCTCCGTTTTTTTGTCTCCGATCACGATTTTCATTCCGTATCCCATCCGGCGGGCAATGGCCACGCCGATCTGGCCCGCACCGATCAAAAGCATAACGTTTTGTTTCATGATTGTGTTCGTCCCTTC
>OMEJ01000088.1_pt1 | contig 114819 bp, 102 predicted proteins | sample 1645361 | NCBI WGS metagenome assembly OMEJ01 (sample SAMEA103958156, study PRJEB25191) | human gut metagenome
CCGCTTGTGCCGCCGAGGGCGTGGTCGCCGGTATCGGCAACGGCCAGTACGGCGGCAACAACAAGGTGACCGCCGCTGAGGCCAGCCTGATGATCATGAAGGCTCTGGGTTACTTCCAGAATGCCGAGGACTTCGGTACTGACTGGCAGGTTGCTACCATCCGTCAGGCTTCCTACATCAATCTGTTTGCCAACATCAATTCCGATGCTGATAGCGCTCTGACCCGTGCCCAGGTGGCTCAGCTGGTGCTGAACGGCCTGAAGGCCAAGATGGTCGATTTCACCGGTGACAAGGGTATCCAGATCGGTGATGTGACTGTCGGCTACCGCGCTGAGTACTCCTACAAGACCAGCGCTGCTGCTAAGTACAACACCATCGATGATGGCACCACCAACATCGCCGAGAACGATCAGTACTACATCCAGCTGGGCGAGGAGCTGTACAACGGCAACCTGAAGCTGGCTGGCGATGAGGCTGACGCCTTTGGCCGTCCTGCTCGCGTATGGAGCTACAACGGCGAGGAAATCGGCACCTACGTGAACTATGACCTGATGGTCAAGGAGTACACCACCTCCGTCACTGGTAAGGAGCTGTACGAGACCGTTGGCAAGACTGCCTTCGATAAGTATGACTTTGCTTCTTATGTGGACGGTGCTGATAATGACCTGTACAAGGAGATCTCCAAGGATAACAAGGCCGATGTGTCTGAGACCGGCAACGGTGCTCTGACTCAGGTCTTTGTTGACGCTGACTCCAAGGATGTTGTTGTCACTGTTATCAACACTTACCTGGCTGATGCCACCATGGACTACAACGAGAAGAAGGACGAGGTTTCCTTCCAGGTGTACGGCCTCCAGGGAGCCAAGAAGAATCCTGTTTCCGTTTCTGGTGAGGACTTCGACGTGGCTGACATTGCCGAGGGCGATTTTGTCCTGGTGAACTACTCCTTCGAGACCGAGGCCATTGAGGTTATTTCTGACGTGGAGACTCTGTCCAAGGTCACCATCACTCGCTTCACCTCCAATGACGAGGGCAGCAACAGTGGTACCGATGTCAGCAGCATGACTGTTGACGGCACCAAGTATAGCTCTTCCAACACTCTGACCTATGATGTTGACGTGCTGAAGAACTACACTAACAGCAACCTGAAGGATAAGACCTACAACGTCTATCTGGACAAGTACGGCTATGCTATCGGCGTGGAAGAGGTCGACGCTGCTGACAACTACCTGTTCATGACCGGTATCAACACCGACAAGGACTATCTGGCTACCGCCAACTACGATGCCAACGTTATCTTCACCGATGGCACCAGTGCTGTGGTTAAGGTTAAGAGCAACGATGACGTTCGCGATGCCATCAAGAATGCTGGCAGCCAGGCTCTGATCAATAAGTGGTTCAAGTACACTAAGAGCACCAGCGATGTGTACACTCTGACTGCGATTACCGAGAATATGGACCTGGGTACCGACAGTGTGGCTCAGGACCGCACCACCAAGGTTGAGGCGCCTGAGATCAACGATCGTCACATCTCTCTGATTGGCCAGATCGAAGGCAAGGATTCCCGCATTTACGGCAACGAGAACTCCGTGTACATGCTGGCTGATCTGGATACCGTCACTGTTGATGGCACCACTTATGGTGTGATCGCTGGCGCTGATGAGGTCATCACCGGCGTGGATAACACCAATATCGAGGTTATGGATAGCGCTCAGGTCGCTTCCGATCTGACCACCGATAAGGTGACCGTGAACAGCGGCAACTCCGTGGGCGGCACCTATGTTCTGTACAATGACGACGGTATCGTAATTGCTGCCGTGGTCGTTGGCGAGAATGCCGGCGTCTCCAGCAACGTAGCTTATGCCATCAGCAGCAAGGCCGCTGAGGAGAGCTATGAGAACGGTGTTTGGACCTGGACTCGCGACGTGGTCATCAATGGCGAGATCGTCACCCTGACCGAGGTCAGCGATGAGGACGAGAGCCTGCTGGCTGACGTGATGAAGCAGGGCTACTGGTACACCGTGAAGTACGATGCCGACGGCAACGTGAAGAAGGTTGAGCTGTACAACGAGGCCAGCGAGGGCGTCAACTATGCTGATGACTTCGAAGAGGCTGTTCAGGCTCTCCGCGACGAGGACCTGGTGGTTCTGGAGATCAATAACACCCGCGTTGACTACTCCAAGAATGGCCGCGCTCTGTACGATTGGAGCGACAAGGCTAAGGATGCCGGTATCATGACTAGCAGCGATGTCAAGTTTGTGATCCGTCAGGAGAGCAAGAACGCTACCACCACTCAGGAGTACACCGGTTGGAACCAGCTGGTTTCCGCTCTGGAGACTCTGAATGAGAATCCCAACCACTACTACAACTTCTCCGCTGTGATCGAGCAGGGCCGCATTACCTCCGTGGTAATCGTGGACAAGAATCCTGATGGCGACTATCAGGGTCCCGATGGCGGTGAGGCTACTGAAGTGAAGGCTGTTGTTATGACTGATGACGGCAAGGTCTCCCTGCAGGGCAAGGACGGCAAGGTCATCAACACTCAGGGCTACAGCTATGAGCTGTGGATGCGTGGCCCCAGCCAGGATTCCTTCAATGTGGCTAAGACTGGTAAGTTCGGCACCAACGCCCCTGACTTCCAGCTGGATAAGGGTTCTTCCTACTATCTGGTTGTTGACGGCGTGAAGTCTGACGTTATCACTGCCACTGCTCCCTAAATTTTAGAAATATATTTCTAAATCATCAGGGAAAATTACCCCCCGGAGTAAATCTGGGGGGTAATTTGTTATTTTTTCCGTTTTAGCCCTACTACCCAATAAGCTTTTGATTTTCCATTCATTTGGTATCGAGCTGAGACATAATTGGTGATAGAAAGCCGTACTCCTTCCCAACTGCAAGTATCATCGTTAATAAAGTCCTCCGAGGCAAGCATTGAATTTGTAATACCGCCTCTTCCCAAATACAGCGATTTGTCCCCTACAACCATAAAAACATCGGGAAGGATGGAGAATGTAATCTGGGTAGGATTGCCCTCCCCATAGGTGCCCGTACCCGTGTAGGTGATCAGCTCCATCTGACAGTTTCCTGCCCCAGCTGATACGACTGTTATTGCACTTTCCAATGCGGTATTCTTGTCCGCCAGAGCTTTCAGCGCTTCATCGATCTTTGCTTGATCTTGATTGAATTCCTCCCTCAATACCTGATCTGTGGCCTTCCACTGGCACAGACCGTAGTGTTCTGTATAATTGCTCGCCATAGGTAATCCTCCTTCAAAAGTAGTGTTCACCTATGGTGGAAATCCGTCTGCAAGTGCATAATATTATACAAATACTGGTAATTATGTCCCGCCATGCTCTTTTGCAGGCGGGATTTTTTATGCTTTGGTCTACCCCAAGTCTACCAAATGTCTACCACGGGTCATCTGGAAACCCTTGGGCCGCAACAGTTTCCAGTCATTTTCTTGGTTCTTCCATTTACCCCGTCTACCAAAAGTCTACCACTTCAATTATTTTTTATTATTTCCGATCAATTCTTATTATATATATCAAATTATACAACTAATTTTAAAAAGCAAGGGTCGTTATGCTTTCCTGTACTTGGTAGCCAACTTTCTTTGACCAAATTTTGTAAGGAGGAACTCTCAATGAGAAACCTAAAGCGGACTCTGAGCCTGGCTCTCTCCGCCACTATGCTCTCCAGCATGATGGTCGCGGGCGCCGGCGCCGCAAGCTATGCTGACGTATCATCCAACCACCACCAGGAGGCCATTGCCGTGATGCAGGCCGTTGGCGTGATGGTCGGCGATCAGAATGGAAACTTCAACCCAGACAAGCAGGTCACCCGCGCCGAGATGGCCGTTGTGATGTCCAATCTGCTGGGTCTGAAGGTGGAGGACTTCAAGAACGCTTCCATCCCCTTCACTGACGTACCTGAGTGGGCCCGTCCCTATGTGGCCGCCTGCTACGCCGCCGGCGTGACCAGCGGTACCAGCGCCACTACCTACGGCTCCAACGACCCCGTTACCGCCGTACAGGCCAGCCTGATGATGATGAAGGCTCTGGGCTACTTCCAGTACAACTCCGACTTCGGCAGCGACTGGCAGATCGCCACCATTAAGCAGGCCTCTTCCATTGACCTGTTTAAGGACATCAACACCGGCGCCAACGACGCCCTGTCCCGCAACAATGTGGCTCAGCTGGCTCTGAACACCCTGGAGGCCACCATGGTTCAGCCCACCAAGAACGGCTCTACCATCATTGTGGGCGACATCACCATTACCGGCGATGTGGAGTACAAGGACATCACCAGCTCCGCCGACTACGCCAAGGCTATGGCCGACAAGGTGCTGGACGATGGCAAGTATGCCGTTCAGCTGGGCGAGAAGCTCTTTGACGGCAGCCTGAAGATCGACACCGCCGTCACCTCCGATGCCTTTGCCCGTCCCGCCCGCACCTGGAACTACAAGGGTGAGCAGGTCGTGGTTGCCGCCGACGAGGCCGACTACGTACTGAGCGGCGAGGTCACCGGCAAGGAGCTGTTCAACACCGTGGGTGAGACCCTGGCTGACTCCAACAAGTACACCTGGACCATCAACCTGGACGGCACCACTGGCAGCACCTTCTCCCAGAGCAATGTGTCCAAGAGCAACGACAACGCTCTGCTGGGTACCGGCAACGGCACCGTGATGGAGATCTTTGTCACCAAGGAGTATGTCTCCTCCAGCGAGAAGGGTTCTGTGGTCGTCTCCATCGTAAACACTTACGCCGGCCAGATCTCCTCTGTGATGGGTCAGGACGATGTGGATGAGGATGAAGAGCCCTATGTGGTCGTCTCCGACCTGTCCCAGACTCCTGTGGCCGACGGCAAGAAGTTTGAGGCTACCGGCTATGACGTGGACGACGTGGTCCTCTTCACCTACAGCAAGAAGACCTCTGAGATCGAGTCCATGACTGCCGCCCGCAAGGTCTCCGGCGAGGTGACCAAGGTCACCGCCAACGAGAGCTTTGTGGTGGATGGCCAGACCTATAAGTATTCTGCTCAGTTTAAGACCAGCGATTACATCACCACCGGCTCCGTGGATAAGGACGTAGTGTTCTATCTGGACGCTCAGGGTTACGTAATCGCCATCGGCGAGGCTGAGTCCTCCAGCGACTACGCCTTCGTAGTGGGCTATCAGGATGACACCAAGTTTGGTACCACCACCCACTACGCCAAGCTGCTGCTCACCGACGGCAAGGTGATCGAGGTGGAGACCGAGTCTTCCGCTTCTTCTCTGGACAAGCACATTGTTGCCTACACCAAGGACAGCGACAACGTCTACACTCTGGCTGACAAGAGCAGCGCTGCCGCTTCTTCCGACAACAACCTGAACATCGAGACCGGTAAGGCCGCTATGACTATCAACGGCGCCACTGTCTACGCTAACAGCCAGACCATCTTCCAGGTCAAGGACGGCGATGACTACGTGATTTACACCGGTATCCAGAACGTACCCAACATCAGCGACGACAACAGCACCACCAAGACTGTCGTCTTTAAGAGCTCGTCCAACATGGCCAAGGTGGTTTACATTGAGTCCGCCGTGCTGGAGAGCAACACCGCCGAGCAGGTGACCTTCGTGGTGGGCGATGCTTCCGCCGCCGAGAACAAGGACAACCGCGGCGAGTACTACACCTTTGACGCTGTAGTCGACGGCAAGGTCACCACTCTGGACGTAAAGAAGAGCTCCGCTGCTGCCTCCACCCTGAAGGCTGAGGGCATCTTCTCCGTGAAGAGCTACTCCATGGACGCCAACGGTCTGGTCACCAAGGTCAACCTGTACACCAGCGAGATTGCTTCCGTCAACGACGGTACCAAGCGCGTGGAGAACGGCGTGGTTGGCTTTGGTAACGAGAATCAGGGCTTCAGCTACTACAGCTTCCAGGATAACGCTCTGGTTGTGAAGTACGACGGCAAGGACCTGACCGTGGGCACCATCAACGGCATTAAGACCGACGCCAACGACCTGGCCACCGTCATCCTGAAGGACGGCGCTGTGAAGGCCGTGTTTATCCAGGAGGTTTCCGGCAACGTGGCTCCCGCCAACTACAAGGTGACCTACTCCGCCGGCTCCGGTTCCGGCGCTCCCCAGGAGGCTACTGCCGTTCAGGGCAAGGACTTTATCATCAGCGGCACTGAGCCCACCTACGGCAGCCACCAGTTCCTGGGTTGGTCTGACGGCGAGGGCAACCTGTACGCCGCCGGCGACGTGATTGCCAACGTGCAGGGCAACATCACCCTGACCGCTGTTTACCTCAGCGACACCGTGACCGTGGATGATGCCACTTCCTCCAGCGGCCTGGCTGCTGCCGGCGTAAAGCTGACCATCGACCCCGCTGGTCTGGACATCTCCTCTAAGATTTCCTCCGTCAAGGCTACCGGCACCGGCAGCAATGCCGAGTCCGCCGTGGGCACCGACACTGAGGCTACTGTCTCCTACTCTGACCCCAACCTGGAGCTGACCTTTGCCAAGTCTGAGACCCTGGCCAGCTGCACCAGCGGCGACAGCATGGAGATCACTGTGACCGTCACCTTTGAGGACGGCGGCTCCAAGGAGTTTACTGTCACCTACGACTGGTCCTAACACTCCAGCGATTGCGATTTCCCTAACATAAAAAAATCCTGGCGACCTCGGTCGCCAGGATTTTTTATGTTACTGCTCGTTTTCGATATCCATCATCAGGCCAACACGGCGGGCGTGGCGGCCTCCCTCAAATTCAGTGGAGAGGAACACATCCACGATGCGCTCAGCCATATTGGGGCCAATGATCCCCGCCCCCATGGCCAGCATGTTGGCATTGTTATGCTTGCGCGTTAATTCAGCCGATAAAGGATCGCTGCACAAGCCGCAGCGGATTCCCTTGACCTTATTGGCACAGATGGAGATACCGATGCCGGTAGTGCAGATCACAATACCCTTTTCGCAGCGGCCGTCAGCTACCGCCTGGGCCGCTGCCTTTCCGAAAATGGGATAGTCACAGCTGTCCAGGCTGTCACAGCCACAGTCCAGCACGCTGATGCCCTTGGCCGTCAAATACGCTTTGATATGTTCTTTCAGGCGATAGCCGCCATGATCCGAAGCAATGGAAACCATAACCTTTTCCTCCTGCAAATGATTCTATTCTGACAGCTATTTCTAGCTGGCAGTCCGCTTCTTTTCTACTTTATTGTAGTGCATTTCCCCCATTTTGGCAAGAGCAGACAAAAAATAAGGTCCGTAAAAGCGGACCTTATTTTTATCGATGGGAAATGAATCAGTCGCGGGTGGGCACGTGCCAGATATCCCGGGCATAGTCGCGGATAGAGCGGTCGGCAGCAAAGATGCCGGAGCGCGCGATGTTGATGAGGGACATCTGATTCCAGCGCTGCTGGTCAGCGTAGGTCTCCAGAGCGCGGCAGTGGGCCTGACGATAGCTGTCGAAGTCAGCCAGCAGCATATAGTCGTCGGCGGGGCTGCCTCCGGCGCTGCGCAGCAGACGGTCCATCAGATCGGCATAGGACTCCTTGTCGGCAAAACCGGCGGAGATCTGGTCGATGACCCGCTTCAGGTCGCCGTTCTGGTGGTAGTAGTCCTGAGGATGATAGCCATTGGCCTTCAGAGAAGTTACCTGATCGGCGGTAAGACCAAACAGGAAGATGTTCTCGTCGCCCAGCTTCTGGTGCATCTCCACGTTGGCGCCGTCCAGGGTGCCGATGGTCAGCGCGCCGTTCATCATGAACTTCATGTTGCCGGTGCCGCTGGCCTCCTTGCCGGCGGTAGAGATCTGCTCAGACAGCTCGCTGGCGGGCATCAGCTTCTCAGCCAGGGAGACGCGGTAGTTCTCCAGGAAGACCACCTGCAGCTTATCCTTGCAGATGGGATCGGCATTGATCTGAGCGGACAGGGAGTTGATGAGCTGGATAATCCGCTTGGCAACATGGTAGCCGGGAGCCGCCTTGGCGCCAAACAGGAAGGTCTGGGGAGTAAACTCCATGTTGGGGTTATCCCGCAGCTGATTATAGAGGTGTACGATGTGCAGCACATTCAGCAGCTGACGCTTATACTCGTGCAGACGCTTGACCTGAACATCGAAGATGGCGTCAGTATTGAGCATGACACCGCTCTCCCGGGCCAGATAAGAGGCAAAGCGGCGCTTATTCTCCTTCTTGATGGCCTCCAGGCGCTCCAGAACAGCCTTGTCGTTCTTGTACTTCTCCAGGCCCAGGATCGCATCGGGGTGGAGGAGATAGTCATCGCCGCCGGTGCACTCGCGCACCAGAGCGTCCAGCTTGGGGTTGATCTGGGACAGCCAGCGGCGGTGGTCAATGCCGTTGGTCACGTTCTTGAACTGCTCGGGGTGCATGGTGTACGCGTCGTGGAACACGTCCTTCTTCAGGATCTCAGAGTGCAGCGCGGACACGCCGTTGACGGCATAGCAGGCGCAGATGCACAGGTTGGCCATGCGGACCTCGCCGTTCCAGATGATGGCCATCTTGGAGACCTTGTTCATATCGCCGCCGAAGTGCTGCTCCAGCTGACGCTGATAGCGGGCAGCGATCTCCTTGAGGATCTGCCAGATACGGGGCAGCAGGGTCTCGATGAGTCCCTGAGGCCAGCGCTCCAGAGCCTCGGCCAGCACGGTGTGGTTGGTGTAGGCCACGGTGTGGGTGACAATATTCCAGGCCTCGTCCCAGCTGTAGCCCTCCACGTCCAGCAGGATACGCATGAGCTCGGGGATGACCAGAGTGGGATGGGTGTCGTTGATCTGGATGACGTGCTTCTCATGGAAGTTACGCAGAGTGCCGTACTGGGCGCGGTGCTTGCGCACGATGGACTGTACGGTGGCGGAAACGAAGAAGTACTGCTGCTTCAGACGCAGAGACTTGCCCTCGTAGTGGTTGTCGTCAGGATACAGCACCTTGGCAATGACCTCAGCCATGGCCTGCTGCTCTACCGCCTTCAGATACTCGCCGCGGGAGTACAGGGACATATCCACGGGCACCGGGCTCTTGGCGTCCCACAGGCGCAGCACGTTGGTGTGGTTGGTCTTGTAGCCGGCAATTTCCATATCGCGGGGAATGGCCAGCACGGTGGTGTAGCCCACATGCTCGGGGTGGTTGTGGCCCTTGTCATCCCAGTGGTCCACGATCTTGCCGCCGAACCGGACCTCCTCGGTCTCATCCATCTTTGGGATGAGCCAGGCGTCGCCCAGGCCCAGCCAGTTGTCGGCCTGCTCCACCTGCTTGCCGTCCACGATCTTCTGCTTGAAGATACCCAGCTCATAGCAGATGGAATAGCCGGTGGCGGGGATCTCCAGGGTGGTCATGGAGTCCAGGTAGCAGGCAGCTAGACGGCCCAGGCCGCCGTTGCCCAGACCGGCATCGGGCTCGATCTCAAACAGATCAGAGGCAGAGAAGCCCAGCCCCTCCAGGGCCTCCTTCAGCGTATCCAGAATGCCCAGGTTGTAGGCGTTCTTCTCCAGAGAGCGGCCCATCAGGAACTCCAGGGACAGGTAGTGGACCTGGCGCTCCTGGCCCTCCCACACCTGGTTGCTGGTATTCATCTGGTGGCCGGACATGATGTCCCGCAGCACCAGAGCACAGGCCTTAAACATATGGTTAGGGGTGGCGTCTTCTACGTCCCGTCCAAAATTGCGGTGAAGTTTCCCGATAATCAGTTCGGTAAGCTGGGCCTTAGTATATTCAGCCATGATGTTGCCTCCCGTATCAAAATTCTTAATAGCATTTTTCCTGCCGCAGGTGCGGCACGGGACATATTTTACCATACTCCCGTACCCACGTCAAATGCGCAGAGCGCTCCTTCCCTAAAAATGCCAGCGATTCCGAAAAGTTTGGCGGAAATGCTTATGGGAGAAGGGTTTGCCGCCTTGGAAACGGTGATTTTGCTTGTGCAAAATTCGGTGGAAAACCAGTGTTTTTTTCTGTGTGCAGGGAAAAAAACCGGGCGGACATTTCTGTCCGCCCGGCTAACCGAACTGCTTGTTCAGCCCTGGATGCGCTGATAGATATCCAGATACTGCTGGGCCGAATGATCCCAGCTGAAGTCGGCGGTCATGCCTTCCTTCTGAAGGCCGCGCCAGGCTTCCTTATTGTTGTAATAGAGGTCCACGGCCTCGCGAATGACCCAGAGCATGTCATTGGCGTTGATATCAGTGAAGGTAAAGCCGCGGCCCTCGCCGGTGAACTTGTTATAGGGGAACACGGTATCCTTCAGGCCGCCGGTCTCACGGACGATGGGCACAGTGCCGTAGCGCATGGCGATCATCTGGCTCAGGCCGCAGGGCTCGCTCACCGAAGGCATGAGGAACAGATCCGCGCCGGCGTAGATCATGGTGGACAGAGGTCCGGAATAGGTGATCTGCGCGGAGAAACGGCCGGGATACTGCTGCTGAGCATTGCGGAAGGCCTCCTCAAACTGCCAGTCGCCGGTGCCCAGCACCACCATCTGCACGTTCATGCCCATGATCTGGTGGAGCACGTCGGTGACCAAGGAGAAGCCCTTGTGGCCCACCAGACGGGAGATACAGGCAATGATAGGCACATCTGCGTTCTCCTGCAGGCCCACTGCACGCTGCAGAGCCAGCTTGCAGGCCAGCTTGCCCTCCACGGGATCATCCGCGGTAAAGTTGGAGGCCAGACCGGGGTTGGTGGCGGGGTTGTACAGATCCATATCGATGCCGTTGAGGATACCCTGGACCTTACCGCTCTGCTGGTTGATGACACCGTCCATGCCGTGGGCATAGAAGGGGATCTTCAGCTCATTGGCGTAGGTGGGAGAGACGGTGGTGACGAAGTTAGAGGCCATGATGGCACCCTTCATCAGGTTCACGTCGTCGTGGTAGGCCAGCATACCCTCATTGAAGTAGCTCTTGTCCAGACCGATGACATCCTCCAGCACCTGGTCGCCGTAGCGGCCCTGATACTCGATGTTGTGGATGGTGAACACGCTCTTGGCCCGGCCCAGCTGAGGAATACGGTACTTCTCCTCCAGCAGATAGATGGGCACCAGAGCGGTCTGCCAGTCGTTGCAGTGGATCACGTCGGGCCAGAAGTCCAGCTGGCCGGGAGTCTCGATGACAGCCCGGGAGAAGTAAGCGAAGCGCTCACAGTCATCGAAGTGACCGTAGAGCTGCCAGCGCTTGAAATAATACTCGTTGTCCACGAACCAGTAGGTCACGCCGTCGCGCTCCAGAGAGAACACGCCGCAGTAAACCTGCCGCCAGGACAGGGTGACGTTGAAATACTTCAGGAAGGTCATCTGGCTGCGCCACTCGCCGCCGATGCCTTCATACAGGGGGAGAATCACCTTGACCTCATGACCCGCCTGGGCCAGAGCCTTGGGCAGAGAGCCGGCCACATCGGCCAGACCGCCGGTTTTAATAAACGGGGCCACCTCGGAGGAGGCAAACAAAATTTTCATATCAGTTCCCCTTTCCCAGTTCCAGATATTAAGAACAAGCAAACTCCATCCCCGGAAAGCCGGGCGGTACTCCGCCCGGCCCCCGGCGTGATGGAGTTTAACTCAGCTTACACGACCGATTCCTTCGCGATGGCCAGAGGATAGGTAAAGTGGCCCATCAGCATGCGGTCCTGATTGACGGTAACGTTTTTGTCCGCGATGACGTAAGCCAGCGAGGCGCCGCTCTTAACCACGGTACCCTGCATCAGCACGCTGTTGGACACCCGGGCGCCCTTTTCAATGGTCACGCCGCGGAAGATGATGGAATTCTCCACCTCACCCTCAATGCGGCAGCCGTCGGCCACCAAAGAGTGGTTGGACTTGGCCTCGGGGCCATAGTAAGTAGAGGGGTTGGAGCGGTCCTTGGTCCGGATGGGACGGGCGGGGTTGAACAGCTCATCCCGCACCTCAGGATCCAGCAGATCCATGGAGCGCTCAAAGTAGCCGCTCACCGACTGGAAGCGGGCCACATAACCCTTATGCACATAGGACATGAGCTTCAGGGTCTTCAGGCGGGGCTGGAGCACACCGCGGCTGAAATTGTAGATGTCATGGGCGGCGCAGTAGTCCACCATATCCATGAGCAGCTTCTTGGAGAGGATGTAGACCTCCAGGCTCTCCAGAGTCTTGTCGGCGGCCACAGGGTGGACCGACAGGTCGGTGACGCGGCCGGTCTCGTCCACTTCCACGTACTCGGAGAAGCGGGGAGCGCCCTTCAGGGTGGGAGTACAGACCATGGTCACATCGGCGCCGGAATCCAGGTGCTGCTGGAAGACCTCGGCCACAGGCAGGTTCACCGCCATGTCGCCCCAGGCCAGGATCACGTAATCCTGGCGGATATTCTCCAGGTAGTCAGCCACACCGGCCAGGGCGTCCATGTTGCCCTTATACTCGCCACCCCGCTCAGCATAGCCGAAGGGAGGCAGGATACGCAGGCCGCCGTGCTTGCGGCTCAGGTCCCAATCCTTACCGGAACCCACGTGGTCCAGCAGGGACTGATAGCTCTGGTGAACGATAATGCCCACGTCGGGGATACCGGCGTTGACGTAGTTGGAGAGCATGAAATCAATCAGGCGGTAACGGCCGCCGAAGGGCAGGGAGCAGGTGTTGCGGGGACGGGTCAGCTCCCCCAGATTGGCATCAGAGCGGCAAGCGAAGACAATTCCGTGCAGATTGTTCACGCCTGCTCACCTCCTTTCACATCTTCACGAATCATAGCGCTGGGTTTGATCACGGCCTTGGGGCCAACGGTGACTCCACCGGCCACCACGGCAATGCCCCAATCGGGGTCGTCCGAGGGCGGCGCGCCCACGGTGGCCTCTTCCTCAATGACCGCGCCCTCCGCCACGATGGCATAGGACACCACAGCGCCCTTCTTGACCACGGCGCCGGGCATCAGGATGGAGTACTGGATATCGGCTCCCTCCTCCACGGTGACGGAGTTAAAGAGCACCGAGTTCTCCACCACGCCGTCCACGCGGCAGCCGCCGGTGACCAGAGAGTGGGACACCTGAGCGTTAGGGCCGGTGACATGGGGGGGCTTGACGGGAGTACGGGCATAGATGGGCCAGCTGTTGTCGTACATGCTGATGCCGCTGTTGATGGCCAGCATATCCATATTGGCATCCCACAGGGAGTTGATGGTGCCCACGTCCTTCCAGTAGCCATGGAAGCGGTAGGTCATCAGCTTCTCGCCGGCGGCGAGCATGTTGGGGATGATGTTCTTACCAAAGTCGTTGGAGGAGTTGGGATCGGCCTCGTCATCGATGAGGTACTGACGCAGCTTCTTCCAGGTGAACACATAGATGCCCATGGAGGCCAGAGTGCTCTTGGGATGCTTGGGCTTCTCCTCAAACTCGTAGACCTGATCGTTCTCATCCACGTTCATGATGCCGAAGCGGGTGGCCTCCTCCAGGGTGACCTCCAGCACGGAGATGGTACAGGCCGCCTGGGTCTTCTTGTGGAAGTCCACCATGTCGGAGTAGTCCATCTTATAGATATGGTCGCCGGAGAGGATGACCACATACTCGGGATCATACATATCCAGGAATCCGATATTCTGATAGATGGCGTTGGCCGTGCCCTTATACCAGGTACCCTGGTCGCCCTCACGCATGTAAGGGGGCAGGATGTGCACGCCGCCGTCGGACCGGTCCAGGTCCCAGGGCTGACCGGAGCCAATGTAGCTGTTGAGCTCCAGAGGACGGTACTGGGTCAGCACGCCAACGGTATCAATACCGGAATTGACGCAGTTAGACAGGGGAAAATCGATGATGCGGTACTTGCCGCCAAAAGGGACGGCAGGCTTGGCCACATGGCTGGTAAGGGCATACAGACGGCTGCCCTGACCGCCAGCCAAAAGCATGGCCACAACTTCTTTTTTCATACTCTCATTCACCTCTGTTATATTTTAAAGGTCCGCCTTCTGCGAAAGAAGCGCAGGCGAGAGGCTTACGCCTGATCGTCTTTCTTTTTCACGGTCTTGATCGCCTGGGTCTTTTTGGCGGCGGTCCCCGCGTCCTTTGCGCCTTCCGGCTTCTTAACCTTTCCCGAAGTTTTCTTCTCTCCCGCCTTCTCGCTGTCCTTCTTCTTGCGCACGGGAGCGCGGCGGGTGCAGCGATAGATCATCACCGACATGGGCGGCAGATCAATGGTCATGGACTGCTCCTGATCGTGGCAGGGGATGTCCACACTCTTGATGGGGGCGGTGTCGCCCAGGCCCGCGCCGCCGAACTCCTCGGCATCGGTGTTGAACACCGGCGCCCAGGTGCCCGGGAAGGGCAGACCTACCTGATAACCCTTGCGATGGATGGGAGAGAAGTTTGCCACCACCACCAGGGGTCTTCCTTCCCGATCCCAGCGCAGGAAGGCCACAGTATTGGCGGTGTTGTCGTCGGCACACAGCCACTGGAAGCCCTGCCAGGAGTCATCCTGCTCCCAAAGCGCGGTCTGTTCCAGGTACATGGCGTTGGCCGCCTTGAAGAACTGGTGGATCTGGCGGTGGGGCTCATACTGGAGCAGGTGCCAGTCCAGCGAATACTCATAGTGCCACTCGTTCCACTGGCCCAGCTCGGTGCCCATGATGGTGAGCTTCTTGCCGGGGTGAGTGAGCATGTAGGTATAGAAGGCCCGAACACCGGCGAATTTCTCCGCGTTGTCCCCAGGCATCTTGCCCAGGAAGGAGCCCTTCATATGGACCACTTCGTCATGAGACAGAGGCAGAATGTAGTTTTCCGAGAAGGCGTACATCAGGGAGAAGGTGATATCCCGATGATTAAACTGCCGGAAGTAGGGGTCCAGCTTGATGTAATGGCAGATGTCGTTCATCCAGCCCATGTTCCACTTGAAGTTGAAACCCAGGCCGCCGTCGCTCACCGGATGGGTCACCTTGGGCCAGGCGGTGGACTCCTCGGCGATCATCAGCACATCGGGATGGGCGGCAAAAATAGCGGTATTCAGCTTCTGGAAGAACTCGATGGCCTCCAGGTTCTCCTTGCCGCCGTGGATGTTGGGCATCCAGGCCCCGTCCTGCCGGCCGTAGTCCAGATAGAGCATGGAGGACACCGCGTCCACCCGCAGGCCGTCGGCGTGGTACTCCTCCAGCCAGAACATGGCGTTGGAGAACAGGAAGGAACGCACCTCACTGCGGCCCAAATCAAAGACCTGGGTGCCCCAGTCGGGGTGCTCACCCTTACGGGCGTCGGCGTACTCATAGGTGGGTCCGCCGTCAAAGTGGTACAGGCCAAAGGCGTCCCGGGGGAAGTGGGCGGGCACCCAGTCCAGGATGACGCCCACGCCGGCCTGATGCAGCTGGTCAATGAGATACTTCAAATCATCAGGGGTACCGAAGCGGCTGGTAGCGGCAAAGTAGCCGGTGACCTGATAGCCCCAGGAGGCATCCAGGGGGTGCTCCATCACGGGGAGCAGCTCCACATGGGTATAGCCCATCTCTTTCACGTAGGGTACCAGATACTGGGCAGTATCCCGGTAGGAGAGGAACTCCCCCTCCCCGGTACGCCGCCAGGAGCCCAGGTGGCATTCATAAATATTCATGGGACGGCGGTAAGGAGCGTTTTTCGCCCGGTGGTCCAGCCAGCCCTGATCGCCCCAGGGATACTCCTCCAGATCATAGATCTTGGAGGCATTGCCCGGGCGGGTCTCGGCGTGGAACGCATAGGGGTCAGCCTTGGCCACCACCTTGCCGTCGGCACCGTGTACCGCGTACTTATATGTATCAAAACGCTTTAAGCCAGGAACAAAACCCTGCCAGATTCCGCCTTCCAGTTTTTCCAGCGGAGCGGCATTCTCATCCCATCCGTTGAAATCACCAAAGACGCAAACCTGCTTGGCATTGGGCGCCCAGACACGGAACACATATCCGTCCTGGCCGTCCTTCTGCCCCGGGTGGGAGCCGAAGCATCTCCACGCGTGGCAGCTGCGGCCTTCTGAGAAGGCCTCCAGCTCCAAAAACAGGTCATAATCTGATAGTTTTGTATCATATTTGACCATAGTAATCACCTCAATCTCGTCTTTTTCGCTATTTTCCCAACGAAAACGACAACCTCTCTAAATCGGAACCCCCGATATTTATATAAATTATACAACACTGTCTGTACACCGTCAAGTCAAAAGGGTGTTAATTGGAATTTTGTTCCCACCCCTGTTCCCCCGGGGCGAAAGGCCCAAAAACCTTCCGCCCCAGGGGGTTTTTTATCGTTGTTCTGCCATCAGCAGACCGCGCAGCATCCGCTGAAAAATCCCGCCGGTGGTCAGCCGCTGCACCTCCTGGCTGGAAATTATGGCCAGGGTATCCCGTGTCTCTCCATTGACCAAAATTTCCAGTTCACCCACCTTCTGCCCCGCTTCCACCGGGGCCTCCAGGTCCTGGGCCAGGGTCAGCTTGGTAGTAACGCTTCTCTCTTCTCCCTTGCGCACCAGCACCCGGCACTCCCGCTCCAACTCAGGCTGGATCTGCCCCACCGTGCCCAGCAGCACCGGAATGGGGGCCAGGGGACTTTCTGGATACACCTGCATAAGTGTATACGCCCCAAAGCCGTAATCCAGCATGGCCTTGGCGTCCTCAAAGCGGTCTGCCGCTGTGGGAGCGGCCATCACTACGGCGATGAGCTCCATGCCGTCCCGCTCCGCGGTGGCCGACATACAGTACAGGGCCGAGTCGGTGGAACCCGTCTTCAGACCGGTAGCGCCCTCATAAAAGCGCACCAGGCGGTTGGTATTGGTCAGGCCGAAGGCCCCGTCCCGGATGGAGTCCATCCAGATGGTGGTGTACTCCCGGATGCCCGGATGGTTGAGAATGAGCTCCCGGGACATGAGGGCAATATCGTAAGCCGTGGTCACGTGGCCGGATGCGGGCAGGCCGGTACAGTTGACAAAGTTAGTGTTCTCCATACCCAGTTCCTGGGCCCGCTGGTTCATCTGCTGGACAAAGGCGCTCTCACTGCCTGCCAGATACTCCGCCATAGCCACGGTGGCGTCATTGCCTGAGACCACGGTGATGCACTTGATGAGCTCTCCCACCGTCATCTGCTCGCCTTCCTTCAAATAGACCTGGGAGCCTCCCATGCCCGAGGCCCGGGCAGAGACGGTGACCACGTCCTCCCGGCTGATGCGGCCGCTGTCCAGTGCCTCCATGATGAGCAGCAGAGTCATGACCTTGGTGACGCTGGCCGGCTCCATCTGCCGTTTGGCCTCTTTCTCATATAGGATCGTCCCGGTCTCCTTCTCCATAAGCACCGCTGACGGCGCGCTCAGTTCCAACGGAGACTGGGCGGCGGCCTCCTGGGCCGACGCCGTGCCGGTGAGCAAAAGCACCGCCAGCACCAGGGAACCGATTCGTTTCATATCGCTGTGCCTCCCTATCTGTGTTTCAAGTGGTATGCGATGACAGGATGTGACAACGGAGAGGCTTCTATACCGCAGAGCATGGCGGTAAATTTTTCAGTTTTTTCATATGTGACGTGAAGTGTACAACTTTTTGCCCCTTCCCCCCTGGGGTAGAGGAGGGATGTGGTGAAACGAAATAAGAAACCGCTGGATCGGGAGCAGCTGCTGGAGCAGATGCGCGCCCTGGCCTGCGCCAAGGTAAACGACGCGGTGAAGCTGGCCTACCTGCCCGAGGAGGAACGGGAGGCCATCGGAAAGCTGGACCTGTCCGCCCTGATCGAATTTCGGCGCAGCGGCGCCGGAACGGTAGAACTGAAATTCGCCGACCGGATGAAGGCCCTGGAGCGGCTGCTGGAGCTGAGCGGCCCCAGCGGAGAGGAGCAGCTGGATTCCCTTTTCCGGCGCATGGAGGATGAGGAGGAATGAAACCTCTCATCTTCTCCAAAAAACAGCGGCGGGTGCTCACCTGGTGGCGCCCCAACTCTCCCGTTCGGAACTGTCAGGCCATTATCTGCGACGGCGCCGTGCGCAGCGGCAAAACCCTGTGCACCGGTCTGTCCTTTTTCTGCTGGGCCATGAGCTGCTATCAGGACAAAACCTTTGCCCTGTGCGGCAAGTCCATCCCCTCGGTGCGGCGCAATCTCCTCAGCGACCTGCTGCCTATCTTAAGGCAGCTCGGTTTTTCCTGCCGGGAGCGCGCCTCCCGCAATCAGCTCACCGTCACCATGGGCCGCCGCAGCAACACCTTTTACCTCTTCGGCGGCCTGGATGAGCGCTCCGCCGCTCTGGTTCAGGGCATCACCCTGGCCGGTGCACTGCTGGATGAGGTGGCTCTCATGCCCCGCTCCTTTGTGGAGCAGGTGTGCGCCCGGTGCTCGGTGGAGGGAAGCAAGCTGTGGTTCTCCTGCAACCCGGAGAGTCCCGCCCACTGGTTTTACCAGGAATGGATCCAGAAAGCGGAGGAAAAGAAAGCACTGCGCCTATCCTTTGCCATGACGGACAACCCCAGCCTCTCCCCCGCTATGCTGGAGCGCTACCGTACTATGTTCCAGGGAGCCTTCTACCGCCGGTTTGTGCTGGGCGAGTGGGTAAACGCGGAGGGCCTGGTATACGATTTTTTCTCTCAGAACTTGGTGCGGGAACCACCTCTGGATGTGAGCGGCCCCTTCTATGTCTCCTGCGACTATGGAACGGTGAACCCCACCTCCATGGGACTCTGGGGAAGAAAAAACGAGGTGTGGTACCGGCTGGAGGAGTACTACTACAACTCCCGCCAGGCGCGCAGGCAAAAGACCGACCAGGAGTACGCCGACGACCTGGAGGCCCTGGTCAAGGGCCGTCCTCTGGGCGCGGTGGTGGTGGACCCTTCCGCTGCCAGCTTCATCGAGGTGCTGCGGCGGCGGGGGTTGCCGGTGCGGAAAGCCAATAACGATGTGCTTTCCGGCATTCGGCTCACCGCCCAGCTTCTCAAAGAGGGAAAGCTGGTCATCTGCTCCCCCTGCCGGGACGCCATCCGGGAGTTTAGCCTGTACCGCTGGGACACCAGCGGCAGCGGCGGCGACCGGGTGGTAAAAGAACATGACCATGCCATGGATGACATTCGATACTTCGCTTCTACCATTGCCGCCGGAAATTCCGGCGGTTTTTTCGCGGGAAGTGTGGAGCGAACCGGATTTTAGCCTACTCCAGTTTATGGGACAGGTCCCGGCAATACAACCGGGAATGGCTTGAAAAGGAGGAAGATACTTGAAATGGTTTGAGAAGAAAAAGCCAGCAGGGAAACCCCCTCAGGTCCAGCTGCGGGATTGGGAACACCACCCCTTCGGGCTGCTGGATCAGTACGTGCCTTTGCGCAGCGGAGAGATCGCCCTCTACCGCTCCATCCGAGAGGCAGTGCCCATCCTGGACGCAGCCATCTGGAAGCTGGTGCGGCTGTGCGGCGGGGTACAGATCCGCTGCGGGGATCCCCGGGCTCAGCAGGGACTGAGCCGTTTCTTGGCCACCGTGGACACCGGCCGGGGTCAGCAGGGCATCCAGTCCTTTTTGGACCAATACCTGGACTGCATGATCACCTGCGGCCAGGGCGTGGGCGAGATGGTGCTGGACCCCCAGGGAAAATCCATTGCCGCTGTGCTGTGCGCCGACCCCGCCCTGGTGGAGATTCGGGAGGGAGACTCCCCTCTGGACTTTCGCCTGTGCGTGCGGGAAAACGGTGGAGAGCCTAAAGAGCTGCCCTGGCAGCAGCTGCTGCTCTTCACCCCCTTCCAGCCGGAGGCAGAGCATCCCTACGGCGTATCCATGCTGCGCTCTATGCCTTTTCTCACCGGGATACTGCTGAAAATCTACCAGGCTCTGGGCCAGAACTGGGAACGGGTAGGCAACCTGCGCTTTGCCGTAGTGTGCAAGCCCGACGAGAACAGCCCCCTCTCCGCCCAGGAACGTGGCGAACAGGTGGCCAGCCAGTGGTCCCAGGCCATGCAGTCCTCCCGCCAGGGTGCGGTGCGGGACTTTGTGGCAGTGGGTGATGTGGACATTAAGGTCATCGGGGCAGACAACCAGATTTTGGACAGCGAGGTACCGGTACGTCAGATTCTGGAGCAGTTGGTGGCCAAGACGGGCATTCCCCCCTTCCTGCTGGGGCTGTCCTGGTCGTCCACCGAGCGCATGAGCGCCCAGCAGGCCGACCTGCTCACCAGTGAAATTACCGCCATCCGACGCAGCCTGGAGCCTATGCTCCGGCGGATCTGCCGTCTTTGGCTGCGCTTGGGCGGCTATGACGACCAGGTGAGCATTGAGTGGGAGGACATCAACCTCCAGGACATCGTAGAGGAGGCCCGGGCTCAGCTGCTCCACGCCCAGGCCGAAGAAATTGGGAGGGAAGCAAGTTGAACATTACCAAAACCGCCCTGGCTTTACAGCAGGCCGAGGGGGTAAGCCCCGAGGAGCTGGAGCTCATCAACACCTGGAGCAAAAAGCCCCTCACCGCCCAGGAGGTGTACGTCTTCTCGGTGCGGCTGTGCGACAACGAAGTGGACCGGGATTTTGAGCGGTTCCCCGCCCAGACTCTGGAGGCTCTGGCCCCCCTATTTTTGGGCAAGAGCGGCATTTTTGACCACAATTGGTCGGCCCGAGGGCAGGCCGCCCGTATCTTCTCCACCCAGATCGTGCAGGAGCCGGAGCGGGTCACCCAGGCGGGCGACCCCTACTGCTGGCTGAAAGCTCGAGCCTACATGGTGCGCACCGACGACAATCGGGGACTCATCGCCGAAATTGACGGCGGCATCAAAAAGGAAGTGAGCGTGGGCTGTGCGGTGAAACGCCGGGTATGCTCCATCTGCGGCGAGGAGGCCGGGGCAGGCTGCGGACACCAGCCCGGACAGGTCTACGACGGAAAGCTGTGCTACCTCAGTCTGGAGGAGCCTGCCGACGCCTATGAATTTTCCTTTGTAGCCGTTCCCGCCCAGCCTCAGGCCGGCGTGGTGAAGGCCATGGGCGTCAAACACTACGAGACACTCAAGGAGCTGCTGGCCGACTACCCCCGCTTTGCCGGAGAGGTGGAGAAACTGAAGGCCCAGGCAGAGCTGGGAGAGAGGGCGCTCAAAGAACTGCGGGAGGATGTGGTGCGGCTGGCCGCTCTGGCCGACCCCCAGGCAGAGATGAAGGTCTTGCAGAGCATGGCCCAGCACCTGGAGGAGCCCGAACTGCGGCAGCTCCAGCGGCTCTACGGCCAGAAGGCGTCCAAGAGCTATCCTCTGCAGCTGCCCTATGCCCAAAAGCCCCAGTCCCTGTCCCAGGAGGACGGGGCCTTTCTGATTTGACTCAGACACTTCATGACTTAAGGAGGAACAAGAATGAATCAGGTTTCGTTTGAAGAGATCGGCGCCGTGACTGCGACCTTCCTGGCCAAGGAGGACGTGGTCCCCGGCCAGGTGGTAAAGATCACCGACGACGGTCAGGTGGGCGCGTGCAGCGACAACGACGCGTTCTGCGGTCTGGCCCTGTCCAACCGCAAGGGCTTTGCCGGAGTGCAGGTGAAGGGTTTCATGACTCTGCCCATTTCCGGCTCGGTGAACCTGGGCCATGTCATTCTGGCCGCTGACGGCACCGGCAAGGTAAAGACCGCCTCCACCGGCGTGACCGCCCTGGTGGTCTCGGTGGATGACGCCGCCCACACCGCTGTGGTGTGCCTGTAATTTTAGAAAGGAGCGTGGATCGCGATGGCCAATCGTTATGACACTTTGAAGCTGGAGAAGGGCATGTATCAGGAGGCGGGCAGCACCTTTACCCAGGTGCTGGAGCGCCTGGACCCCTCCGAACAGTACAAGGGCACCAGTCTGGAGGGTCTGGACGCCTTTCAGCGTCAGCTCAAGCGCTTTGACATCAAGGTAAAGGGCGCGGGCTGCGACGCGGTGGAGAAGTTCTTCCGCACCTCCGACGCCGCCGTCCTCTTCCCTGAGTACATCGCCCGTTCCGTGCGTCAGGGCATGGATGAGAGCAACCTTATCCCCTCCATCACTGCCGCCACCACCAACTTTGACGGTATGGACTACCGCTCCATTGCCACCCAGGCCGGCGGCGAGGAGAAGGAGCTGCGGGCAGTCGATGAGGGCGCCGCCATCCCCAGCACCACCATCAAGGTGCAGGCCAACCTCATTAAGCTGCACAAGCGCGGCCGCATGCTGGTGGCCTCCTACGAGTCGGTGCGCTACCGCAAGCTGGACCTGTTCTCCGTCACCCTGCGTCAGATTGGCTCCCACATCGCCCAGATGCTGCTGGCCGATGGCGTGGATGTGCTGATCAACGGCGACGGCAACAACAACGCCGCCGATGTATTCACCACCGCCGCCTCTGACACCCTGACCTACGACGATTTGGTGGACTTCTGGGCCAAGTTTGAGCCCTACGAGATGAACACCCTGCTGGTAAGCCCCGACGTGATGGTGAAGCTGCTGAAGCTCCCCGAGTTCCAGAACCCCCTCACCGGCCTCAACTTCCAGGGCACCGGCAAGCTGTCCACCCCCCTGGGCGCCAACCTGCTGCGCACCAGCGTGCTGCCCGAGAAGACTGCCGTGGGTCTGGACAAGCGCTACGCTCTGGAGCTCATTCAGGGCAGCGACGTGATGGTAGAGTACGACAAGCTCATTGACCGCCAGCTGGAGCGGGCGGCTATCACTACCATCAGCGGCTTTGCGAAGATCTTCCAGGAGGCCTCCCACGTGCTGAAGGTGCAGGCATGACCGAGCAGATCATTGCCTTAGCCATCGCCATGGGCGCTTCCGAGTCCCATCGGGAGGTATTGGAACCCCTGTGCGCCGCGGCGGAGCAGGCCCTGACCGCCCAACTGCGGCCCGGAGTCACGCCGGAAAGCTGCGCCGATGCCTTTACGGTTTGCGCAGCCTGGATGGCTCTGGACGGACTGTCCGCCGCTGGCGGCGGCGGGGAGGTGACCTCCTTCACCGCCGGGGATGTATCCATCCAGACGGGAGGCAGCGGGGATTCCGGCGGGCTGACCGCACAGATTCAGCGGCTGATGGCCCCCTACCTGCGGGACGGCGGCTTTTATTTTCAGGGGGTGACGGGATGATGGATGCAGCCTGGGCCGCCCTGCTGGCCAAGTACGGCCAGCGGGTGGTCCTCCACCAGGGGGACAGTACGGTGGACGCCCGTGCCTTTCTCCAGCCCATCCGGGAGAAGGGGCAGGCTCAGAGCCTGCCCTCTCCCCTGGGCTGGCAGCGGGAGGACCGATTTTTATATCTGGGCGACCCGAACCATCCTCTGTCCGACCACGGCGACTGGGTAGAGTTTGAGGGAACCGGTTACGCCGTCGTCTCCGCCCACCCGGTGCACGTAGGAAACAGCGTGTCCCACATCTGGGCGGTTCTGCGGCCCAAAGACACGGGAGAGGAGGCGGGAGCATGAGCACACCCATGGAGCAGGCGGTGGAGCTGCTTTGCCAGCATCTCCGGAACCAGCAGCTGCCTGCCCGCACCGCCTGGAGCACCGAAGCCAGGCCCCAGTTGGAGGCTCCGGTGATCGCGGTCTCCCTGCGAGGGTGCGAGAGCGCCCCGGCGGGCTTTTCCGGCTATCTGGGACAGCGGCTCAATCCCGACACCCAGGCCTGGGAGGAGCGGTATGGTAAGACGGTAAAACTGACCTTTGGGCTGGACCTGTACGCCGCCCCCGGCACCGACCCCACTGCCCTGGAGCAGATTTGGGCCGCTCTGGCCCAGGCCTGTCTGCCCCCCGGCCCCAAAGGGCTGACCGTGGGGACCTTTTCCTGCGGCGAGACCGATTATGACCAGCAGGCCCGGCTGCTCAAGCGCCCGGCCCAGCTAGTTTGCACCGCCCTGCTGGTGTCCGGCAGCACCCAGGAGCAGGGCGAGTTCCTGGACTTTGAGATCAGAGGGGAGAGAACCTTATGAATTTGACCACTCACGAGCGCCCCGGCGTCTACTCCTCCTATGACGCCTCCACCCTGGTGCGGGGCAGCGGAGGACACAAGACGGTGGGCCTGGCGGCCATCAATTCCACAGCTTCCGCCGGGGTGCCCATCACCGTAACCAGCTACGAGGCTGCGGTGGCCGCTTTCGGCAGCCAGGAGGGCAAGCAGGACATGGCCGAGCTCATCCGCATTGCCCTGCTCAACGGCGCGGCCGCCGTAGTAGCCGTTCCGGTCGCCAATGAGGAGGGCTACCAGGCCGCGTTTGACACCCTGGGTGGCCTGGAAAATATCAGCGTGATGCTGTGTGACAGCACGACCCTGACGGTACAGCAGGCCCTGCGGGACAGTGTACTGTCCGCCAGCGCCGCCCGCCGGGAGCGTATCGCTGTGGTAGGCGCGGCCGCAGGCGAGGAGGTGTCCGCCCTGGTGGAGCGGGCCAAGGGTCTCAACTGCGAGCGTATGGTACTGGTGGCTCCCGGCAGTGTGGACGGTGAGGATGCCGCTCAGGACGGACTGAGCGCCGCGGCCGCCGTAGCCGGGGCCATTGCCGCCCAGTCTGACCCCGCCATTCCTCTGGGCGGCGCGGAGCTGCTTGGTCTGAAGGGGCTGAGTGCGCAGTACAGTGACAACGACATCGACCTGCTGGTGCGGGGCGGCGTGACCCCTCTGGAGAGCGTCAGCGGTCAGGTTGGTGTGGTGCGCGGCGTCACCACCCGCACCTCCAGCGGCGAGGTGGAGGACACCACCTGGCGGGAGCTGTCCACCATTCTCATTGTGGACGATGTGATCCCCACCCTGCGTGACAGCCTGCGCAGCAAGTTCCGCCGGGCCAAGAATACCGCTCAGAGCCGGGGCGCCATCCGCACCCAGGTGGTGCTGGAGCTGGAGAACAAAAAGAGCCGGGAGATCATCACCGACTATGACCAGGTCACCGTCTCCGCCCACCCCGATGACCCCACCGTGTGCCTGGTGGACTTTACCTTCACCGTCACCCACGGTCTCAACCAGATCTGGCTGACCGCCCACATTGTCATTTAAGGAGGGATCAGTTTGAGCATTGCAGGATTTCCCACCAGCAGCGACATCTACCTGGAGGTAGACGGCACCAAGGTGGCCGTGGTACAGAGCTACTCCGCCCGCTCCGACAAGACCAGCCGGGCGGTGGAGGCCTTTGGCGAGGAGGAACCCGTAGCCACCATTCCCGGCCAGACCAGCCATGTGCTGGAGCTGAGCCGTCTCTACGCCACTGAAGAGGCGGTGCAGGACGGTATCGACTTCTACAACCTGTCCGACTTCTCCCTGGTCATCTGTAAGCCCGACCGGAAGATCGTCTACTCCGGTTGCCAGTGGTCCTCCATCCAGGAAAACGGCACCTTGGGCAACATGGTGCTGGAGAAGGTGACCATTGTGGCCTCCAAGCGGCTGGAAATGGAGGCGTGAGATGAGCCCTTCCATCTTAGCTGGCCGGGATCGGATGGCGCTGGACAACGGCATGAACCTGCGGCTGCTGTCCGCCCTGGAGGTGCTCCAGGCCCGGCGGGAGGCGGACGGCCTGTGCCGCAGCAGCAGCGAGCGTGCCCTGTGCTCCAACGCCTGTCTGCTGGCCCGGGCACTGGAAACTCAGGAGGGCGAGCCCGTCTTTTCCAGCGGTGAGGCGGTGCTTTCCGGGCTGCGGGTGGAGGAGATCTCCGCCCTGGCCCGGACCTGGAGTCAATTTAACCGGGAGGAAAACCCACCTCTCACCCTGAGCCGGGAACAGGCAGAGCAGGTAAAAAAAAAAGTAGCCGCGGACGGCGCTGACCGGCTGCGCTGGAAAGTGCTGCGGGCCTTTGGCGCTCTGCCCACCGAGGCGCGGGCCCGGCAGATGCGGGACCGGGACTACCTGTGGTGCCTTACCCATATGGTATTGGACCGGGAGGAGGAGCTGGAGCGCCTTTGCCCCAGCTGCCGGGCTCAGAGCCAGCAAGGTCTGTGTCCCGGCTGCGGCCGGCCCATCGGGACCGTGGAGGGTGGGGTAAATCCCAACTTTGACCTTCAGCGGTTTGCAGCTCTTGGGAAGGGGGAGACGAAATGACCAACGATTTGGACAACCTGCTGGAGCAGGTGGAGGATGTTCTGGAGGAGGACGGGGGCGCGCTGTGGCAGCCTGACCTCACCTCGCTTGTGCTGCCCCAGGCTCGGGAGGATCGAGCTAAGGCAAATCATCAGGACAGCCAGGCCGGAGCGTATGCAGACCCATCGGATGCTCTGGCGGATTTCTCGGGTCTGGAGGGTCCGCAGGCTCTGCCCCGTTTTCAGCGGGCCGGGGAGGATAACTCGCAGACACCCGGATCAAGCGGCAGTGATCCCCAGGAGCTTTCCCAGGGCATCGCCGCACAGTCCTCCTCCCCCGCTCTGCTGGAGCAGCTGCGGACTCTGGAGGACATCCAGGCCGGTGCAGAGGCCCTGGGCCGCAGTCAAGAAAGCGGCGGCAGCCTGCCCTCCCGCACCTTTTCCGGGCAGGGCGGCTCCGGGCTGCAGTATGACCCCGCCGCTCTGAGGGACTCCCCTCTGGCCGCCGCCGCGGCCGCGGCTCAGCAGCAGGAGGACGCCCGGGCGGTGGACCGGGCCTTTCAGCGGGACAGCCGCCGGTATGACCGGGGCTTCTCTCTGTACTGAGGAAGGAGGGATGGGGCGTTGCTTTTGACCCCCATGCGCTACAAGGAGTACGTCTGGCCCCACAATCCCAGGGTGTACTCCATCGACTATGAACGGATCATGGCGGTAAACAAGGTGCCCTTTGGTCTTTACTACCTGCAGGATCTGGGACGGACCCGGCGGGTGATGAAGGGAGAGGGCGAATTCATCGGTGAGGACGCCTATACCCAGTTTGGCCAGTTGGCCAACGTGTTTTATTCCGGCGGCCCCGGCCAGCTTATCCATCCCCTGTGGCAGACCGCCAACGCCTATTTTGTCTCCCTGCGGCTGGAGCAGGAACCTATGCGGGACTATGTGCGCTACTCCTTTGAATTTTGGGAGGAGGCCAACTATTACAGCGGCCAGGTGCGCACCTGGACCGCCCAGACCAGCCAGAGTTCCGGCTCGGACCAGGCTGCTCAGACCATCCCAGTCTATTACCAGGTGGTAAAGGGAGATACGCTGTGGTCCATCGCCATGCGCTACGGCATGGCACTGAGCGATCTGATTGCGCTCAATCCCCAGATCAAAAACCCCAACCTCATTCACATCGGAGATGAGGTGAGGGTATCGTGACCGGATATGTGATTTCCGCCCAAGGGGATGCCACGGCACTGCCCGCTCCCCTGTCCTGGACGTTTCAATACACCTCCGGAGTCCCCTGTGACAGCTTTCAGATCCGCTGTCTCTGGGAGGGCACCAACACCGTGGACCCCAGGCAGTGGTGCACCTTTCAGGCCCTGGATGAGGACCAGGTAGTCTTTACCGGGGTGGTGGATGAGTGCGAGACCGCTCTCACCCCACAAGGAGCCTGGATCGATGTATCCGGCCGGGGAATGGCCGCCCGGCTGCTGGACAACGAGGCCCTGGGCCAGGACTACCAGGTGGCCACTCTGGCCGACATTCTCCGGGATCATGTAAGCCCCTACGGCATCACGGTGGCCAGCCAGGCCTACATGGCCCCGGTGAGCCAGTTCTCTGTGGCGGTGGGCAGCAGCGAGTGGTCGGTCCTGTACGACTTTGTGCGCTACTACCACAGCATCTCCCCCCGCTTTGACCGGGAGGGACGGCTGGTGCTTACCCCCTGGGAGGACAATACCCGGCTGCTGCTGGATGACGCCACCCCGGTAACAAAGCTGGTATGCCGGGACAAGCGCTACGGCGTGCTGTCCCAGGTGGTGGTGCGGGACCGGTATCAGCAGCTCACCCAGGTGGTCAACAACACGGATTTTCAGGCCCTGGGAGGCAGCCGCCGCCAGGTACTTACCATGCCGGGCAAAAGCCAGTACCAGGCCATGCGCTACTCGGGGCAGTTCCAGCTGGACCAGTCCGCCACCGAGCAATTGGTACTGGAGGTGACCATTCCGGTGCTCTTTTACGGAAAGCCGGGAGACCTGGTGCATCTGCAGCGCTCCGACTGGGGGCGTGACGGGCTCTACCGGGTCAACCAGGCTCAGGTCGGGGTGGACGAGAGCGGGGGCTGGACCCGTCTGGAGCTCATGTCCCCCGAAGTTTTGGTGTGAGGTGAAGGTTATGTGGACATCCAATCGAAAACAGGATGGCAGGACCCAGGAGGCTCCCGGTGACGTGGGAGTGGTCACTCTGGGAGGCGACCCCGCAGGCGTATATCTCAGCGGAGAGCGGCGCTGGGTGGCGGTGTACGCCCCCGGTGGCTATCAGTGGCGGCCTGCCGTGGGCGAAAAAGTATTGGTTTTGAAGGCAGGGGATCATCAGGAGTCCCCCTGTCTGGTGGGTGTGCGCCAGTCGGAACAGCAGCTGGAGCCCGGGGCCGTGCGGCTCAGCGGCGGTGAGGGACAGATCGACCTGTGCAAAGACGGCATCCGCCTCACCGGGCAGGTATGGATCGGGGAGCAGACGCTGGAGGACTATGTGGCCGCCATCGCCCGGGAGGTGACCCTGGAAATTTTGGGAGGAGGCTGACCGCTTGGAACGAAAACTCAGTGGAGGGGACTATCTCCCCGGTTCGCAGGGAGGCGTACAGTCCCTGGATGGGGCTCAGGCCCTGCTGCAGCGGGTACTGTTCCGACTCACCGCCCGGCGGGGCCAGTTCCCCTTCCTGCCCGAGATGGGCAGTCGGCTCTACCAGCTGTGTCGGGACGGAAAACCCTCCGCCCGCTCCGCCCTGGCCCGGCAGTATACCGTCCAGGCGCTGGAGAGTGAGGAGGATCTGACCGTCACCGATGTGCAGTGGACTCAGCTGGAGGGCAGCCGGGGACATTTGCAGGTCTATCTGGAATGGCAGGGAGAACCCCTGTCTGTGTCCCTGGACATTACTGGGTAAGGAGGGATCGACATGAAAACCATTGATGAAATTTTCGGGGAGATGCTCTCCTGCCTGGAGGAGCAGACCGGTCTGGAGCCGGAACCCGGGTGCGACCTGTCGGTGCGGATGTATGCGGTGGCCGCCCAGGTCTACGCCCTGTACATCCAGGCCCAGTGGGTCACCCGCCAGGCCTTCCCCCAGACGGCGGAGAGCGACTATCTGGATCTCCACGGTCAGCTGCGGGGACTTACCCGCAAGCAGGCCACCCAGGCACTGGGCTCCATTCGTTTTACTGCCCAGAGCTCTGACAGTGCCCGCACCATCCCACAGGGTACCGTGTGCCTGACGGCGGATATGGTACGTTTTGAGACCACAGAGGACGGGATCATCGCCCCCGGCGAGACAGAAGTTGACGTCCCTGCCCAGGCCTTGCTCCCCGGTGCGGCGGGCAACGTATCCGCCCGGGCCATCACCGCCATGGCGGTGGCTCCGGTGGGGGTGTCCGCCTGCACCAATCCTCTGCCCTTTACCGGAGGCAGCGACGCGGAGGGGGATGAGGCCTTCCGCACCCGAATTCTGGACACCTACCAGCGCCTGCCCAACGGAGCCAACATCGCCTTCTACGAGCAGGGAGCGCTGTCCTTTGACCAAGTGGCGGCGGTATCCGTCCTGCCCCGCAGCCGAGGCATCGGGACTGTGGATGTTGTGGTGGCCACCCTCAGCGGTCAGCCCGATGAGGAGCTGCTGGGACAGCTGCAGGAGTACTTCCAGTCCCGGCGGGAGATCGCCGTGGATGTGAAGGTCCTGGCCCCCGAGGCCCTCACCGTCAATGTCTCTATCCAGGTCAAGGCCAAGGAGGGAGCTGACCAAGAGGCGGTAGAGCAAGCTGTGGAGGAGGAGGTACGCCGGTGGTTCTCTGGAGAACGGCTGGGCCGCAATGTGCTGCTGGCTCAGCTGGGCAGCGTGATTTACAGCTGTGAGAACGTGGAAAACTACACCATTCTCTCCCCTGCCGCCGACCAGGCGGTGGAGCTGGATCAGCTGCCCACCCTGGGCACCCTGACGGTGGAGGCGATGGTATGAGCTACGCCCAGTATCTCCGCCAACTGCTGCGCCCCCTGGGAGTCTACGATGTAGAGGGCCGCTATCTGAGCGGCGAGCTGGAGGCGGAAGGTCTTGCCCTGGATGGGGTGGAGAGCGTTCTGGACGAACTACAGCGGGAGGCCAATCTGGCCACCGCCGAGGACTGGGGGCTGGAACGCATTGCCGGCCTGCTGCGCCGCCGTCCTCCCGCCTCCACCACCAAGGCCATGCGGGAGGCCCTGGCCGCTCTGCTGCGCATCAGCGGAGACAGTTTTACCCTGGAGGCCATCAACGACACCATTGCCGGCTGCGGAGTGATTGCCCGGGTGGATGAGACCGACGAGCCGGGCACCGTGGAGGTCTGGTTTCCTGAAATTCCAGGCATCCCACCCGCCTTTGAGGAGATCGATAAAATCATCTCCGACATCATTCCCGCCCACCTGCTCATCCGCTACCGCTTCTGGTTTATCACCTGGGAGCAGCTGGAGCAGCGGCTGCCCACCTGGCAGGACATCGAAGAGAAGCATCTCACCTGGGAACAGCTGCAGTCTTATGTGGAACCGGGAACTCAGACATAACAAATTTCAAGGCCGCCGGGAGCACACCGCTCCCGGCGGTCCTTTTTCTGCCGCTTTACGCACCCCGTCGCTTGTGTTAAAATGGGGGTCTGAACTTATCTCAGAAGGGAGGCGCACACCTTGGATATTACCCTGAACACCCCGCTCACCGACTTTCCCGGCGTGGGGCCTGCCCGGAGCGCCAAGCTGGAAAAGCTTGGGCTTACCCGGGTCCGGGATCTGATGACCTACTTTCCCCGGGACTATGAGGACCGGCGGAAGATCTGGTCCATCCGCTCCGCTCCCCTGGGGGTCAAGGTGTGCGTCCAGGCCATGGCCGCCGAGCACCCCCGGCTCAGCCGCATCCGAAAGGGTATGGAGCTGGTAAAGGTAAAGGCGGTGGACCACGCCGGCGCCCTGCACATCACCTTCTTTAACCAGTCCTATGTGGAGCGAGCCATCCAGGCCGGAGAGGAATACGTCTTCTGGGGCGTAGTGGAGGAGCAGGGCAGCCGCCGAACCATGGTCAACCCCATCTTTGAGCGCACCGACCGTCAGGCGGTCACCGGCTGTATTCTCCCGGTCTACCCCCTGACGGCAGGCATCTCCAACCACTTGCTCTGCTCTCTCATCCGTCCGGCGGTGGAGGCCTGTGCCTCCCAGATGCCGGAATCTCTCCCCCGGTCGGTCCGACTGGAGCACGAGCTGGCCCAGACTGAATTTTCCTTCCGCAACATCCACTTTCCAGACTCCCCCGAGAGTCTGGACCTGGCCCGGCGGCGGCTCACCTTTGAGGAGCTCTTCTACCTGTCCACCGGTCTGGCCATGCTCAAGCACCGCCGCGGGGATGCGGCGGGCCGGGTGGTGCCCTCCCGCCCGCTGGAGGAATTTCTCTCTCTGCTCCCCTTCCCTCCCACTCAGGCCCAGCGCCGGGTGATGGGAGAAGTGGCCGCTGACCTCAGCTCCGGCCGGTCCATGAACCGCCTGGTCCAGGGCGATGTGGGCTCCGGCAAGACGGTGGTGGCCGCCTGGGGGGCCTATTTGGCCGCCAAGGCCGGGATGCAGACCGCCCTCATGGCTCCCACCGAGGTGCTGGCCCAGCAGCATGCCCGCTCCCTCTCCGCCCTGCTGGAACCGGCAGGCGTGCGGGTAGGACTGCTCACCGGCTCTTTTACCCCGGCACAAAAAAAGAGGCTCCGCCAGGCCATCGCCCAGGGAGACGTTGACCTGGTGGTGGGTACCCACGCCCTTATCTCTCAGGATGTAGAATTTCACGATCTTGGCCTCATGGTGGCCGACGAGCAGCACCGCTTTGGCGTAGCCCAGCGCTCCGCCCTGGCCGCCAAGGGCCATGCCCCCCACGTGCTGGTCATGTCCGCAACCCCCATTCCCCGCACCCTGGCTCTCATCATCTACGGGGATCTGGACGTATCCGTCATCGATCAGCTGCCCCCCGGCCGCACCCCGGTGGAGACCTACGTGGTCCACGAGGACAAGCGGCAGCGGATGTACAACTTTGTCCGCAAGTTGGTGGGCGAGGGGCGGCAGGCCTACATCATCTGTCCCGCTGTGGAGGACCGCACCGCCGAGGACACCCCCGACGGGGAGCCCTCCCCCTTTGCCGACTTAAAGGCGGTGAAAAGCTACGCCCAGCACCTCCAGGACGAGGTGTTCCCGGACCTTCGTCTGGCCCTGCTCCACGGCAAAATGCGCCCCAGGGAAAAGGACGCCGTCATGGCCGCCTTTGCCGCCGGGGACGTGGACGTGCTGGTGTCCACCACGGTAGTAGAGGTTGGCGTAGATGTGCCTAACGCCGCCCTTATCATTGTGGAGAACGCGGAGCGCTTTGGCCTCAGCCAACTCCACCAGCTCCGGGGCCGGGTAGGCCGCGGCAAGCACCAGTCCTACTGCGTGCTCATTACCAACTCCCACGCCCAGGACGCCATGACGCGGCTGAAAACTTTGGCCTCCACCACTGACGGCTTCAAGATCTCCGAGGAGGATCTGAAGCTGCGCGGCCCCGGCGACTTCTTTGGAAGCCGCCAGCACGGCCTGCCCCAGTTGGCTCTGGCCGATCTCAGCGGAGATATGCGCCTTTTGCAGCAGGCCCAGCAATCTGCCCGGCAGCTGCTCCAAAATGACCCAACCCTCTCCCGGCCGGAAAACCGGCCGGTTCTGGACCGGGTGCGGCAGATGTTTGCCGACACCCCGGATATTTTTAATTAACTCGAGGAGGAACCCCAATATGACCCGTATGGAAGAAGTCAAGTACCTGCGCACCGAGCCCAACGGCCGCCACTATAACTGCGCCCAGTCCCTGCTGGTCCCCTTTGCCGAGCAGGTTGGCCTGGACAAGGAGCAGGCGGACAAGCTGGGCAGCTTCTTTGGCTCCGGCATGCTTCACGGCTCCGCCTGCGGCGCCCTGAGCGCCACCCAGATGATCCTGGGCATGGCTGGCTACGACAGCCAGCAGGCCCGCCAGATCATCCACGATTTCCGCCAGCGCCACCAGGCTACCGACTGCACCACCCTTCTGACCCTGGCCAAGGAGCAGGGCGTGCCCCGCAAGGACCACTGCGACGCGCTGGTCTTTGAGATGGCCGAGCTGCTGGAGGAGATTTTTGCCTCCAAGGGCGAGTAATCCCCGGAAAACGCCAAAACGGGAAGCCCCGCCGGGCTTCCCGTTTTGACTGTTTTGTGAGAAGGAAGGAATGGAAAATCGAGCTGCAAAGGTTTTTTCAAGAACCTGGTAAGAGCGGTAACCAAGTTCTTGTTAAATTTTTAACCTTTAGCCGATACAAACTTTACCACCCTTCCTGGAAAAACACCATTCCCAATTTCATTATAGTTTATATTGCTGATTGCTTATAGTCTCTGCTTCCTTGCACGGGAAAAGGAAATAGGCTATAATCAAAAAATCCATTTCTCCAAGGAGGATCTCCATGCAGCCATTGGAACAACTGCCTATCCCTCTGCTTCTGTGGTACCGGGAGCACGCCCGGGTTCTGCCCTGGCGCCAGGACCCTACCCCCTATCGGGTGTGGGTGTCGGAAATCATGCTCCAACAGACCCGGGTAGCAGCGGTACTGGACTATTATCGCCGCTTTTTGCAGGCCGCACCCACCGTGCAGGATCTGGCCGCTCTGCCTGAGGATGCCCTGATGAAGCTGTGGCAGGGACTGGGCTATTACAGCCGTGCCCGCAACCTGCAAAAGGCCGCCCGGCAGATCGTAGAGGACTGGGGCGGGGTATTTCCGAATACTTATGAGGGCATCCGCTCTCTGGCCGGTGTGGGGGATTATACCGCCGGAGCCATTGCCTCCATCGCCTTCGGTATTCCGGTGCCTGCGGTGGACGGGAATGTGCTGCGGGTGGTGACCCGTCTCACTGCCGATCCTTCGGATATTCTGGCCGCTTCCACCAAAAAGCGCATCACCGCCGCCCTTCAGCAGGTCATCCCCACCGCCCAGCCCGGGCAGTTCAACCAGGCCATGATGGAGCTGGGTGCCACCGTCTGCCTGCCCAACGGAGCGCCCCTGTGTGAGAAATGCCCGGCCGCCGAGTTCTGTCAGGCCTTTCAGCAAGGCCGCACCGGGGAGTTTCCGGTAAAAGCCCCTAAAAAACCCCGGCGGATCGAAAAGCGGCGGGTGTACCTGCTCTTCTCCGATCGGGGTGTAGCCCTCCGCCGCCGTCCGGAGCGTGGCCTGTTGGCGGGACTTTGGGAATACCCCAACGAGCTGGAGGGAGAGACCGCCATCCCGGCGCAACTGGGACTCTCTCCCGACGAATGTAAGAGAGTGACCACCGGCAAACATATTTTTTCCCACATTGAGTGGCACATGACTGCCTGCACCGCCCAGGTGGAGCCGGACACACTGCCCGATGGTTGGGTGTGGGCCGACCGGGGCGCGCTGGAGCGGGACTACGCGGTCCCCAACGCCTTCTCTGCCTTTTCTGATGCAGTCTCCCAGCACCTGGGTTATTTTTAAGGAGGGACGATTATGATCTGCGATCTCTGTCCCCGGCAATGCCATGCTCTGCGCACCTCTGAACGCGGAGACGGGCTGTGCGGGATGCCGGAAGGCCCTATGGTGGCCCGGGCGGCTCTCCACATGTGGGAGGAACCACCCATTTCCGGCACCCGGGGCTCCGGCACCGTGTTCTTCTCCGGCTGTCCTCTGGGCTGTGTGTTCTGCCAGAACGAGAAGATCAGCCACGAGCACTTCGGGAAGGCCCTCACTCTGACGGAGCTGGAGCAGGTGTGTGAAAACCTCATCGCCCAGGGGGCTCACAATCTCAACTTTGTCACCCCCACCCACTATGCCCATGTGCTCCGTGCACTTTTGACCCGGTACCGTCCTACGGTTCCAGTGGTGTGGAACACAGGCGGGTATGAGCGCCTGGAAACTTTGCACAGTTTGGACGGGCTTGTGGATATTTACCTCCCGGATTTAAAGTATCTGGACGGAAACGCCGCCGCCCGCTACTCTGGCGCTCCGGATTATCCACAATACGCGGTGCAAGCCATTCAGGAGATGGTGCGCCAGGTAGGCCCATGCCAGTTTGATGAGAACGGCTTAATGAAAAAGGGCGTCATCATCCGCCACTTGATTTTGCCCGGACAGGTGGACGGGGCGAAGGCGGTGATGGACTGGGTGGCGGACACCTTCCCCAAGGGGACGGTGCTCTTTTCTCTGATGAGCCAGTACACTCCCTGGGGCGACCTCTCCAACGTGCCGGAGATCGACCGCCGCCTGCGCCGGGGGGAGATGAACTCTGCGATCCAGTATATGCAGAATTTAGGGCTGGACGGTTTCTGTCAGGAACGCACCAGCGCCAAGGAGGAGTACACCCCGCCCTTCGACTTAACAGGTCTAATTTTCTCGAAAGAAAAGTAGACAACGCTTTCTTGAAAGAAAGCTTAGCAAAGAACTTCCTGCGAAACTGCGTTTCGCCTCTTCCTCTGAGAACGAAAAATCCCGTGGATTCACAGCAATCCACGGGATTTTTTTGCTTATCGGCCCAGCAGGAACATATCCTTGCTGGAGGAGATGAAGTTGGAGATGCTGTACAGCACCACCACCTGGTCGATGTCGTTTTCCTCCACGTAAGCTTTGATACTGGTCTTGTTCATACGGGTATCAAAGAGGTGGATCTCAGAAAAGCTCTGAGTCAGGAAGGGAGCCAACGAGTCAGAGTAGGAGTCCCGGATCACCAGCACCTTGGGGGCGTCGGTGTGCTGGGTCTCGATGACGCACAGGGGCTGGTTGCCGCCCAGGAAAGAGGAATATTTGTCCTTCTTATCCAGATAGCTGTCCACATACAGGCTGCTCTCCACCGGGCTTCCCTCAGGATAGCCGGTCACTTTCACACCGTCGCCGGAGATATACCGGTCGATGTGGTCGGGAGCCACCCACCGCACGCCGGAGGTGGAGAAGGTAGTGCCATAGAAGGAGTCGGACACCGTTACCTTGGCGCTCTCGTCCAGAGGAGCCGCCTCCATGCCCATGGCCTCCATCAGGGCGGTGTAGCCGTAATAGGCGCCCAGGCTGGTCCAGTGGTGGTCGGTGCGGTAGTAGATCTCCTCGTCCTTGTGCTCTTCCAGAGCGGAGTACATGTCAATGGTGAACGTCTGCACCGTGTCGTACAGATCTTCAATGATGGCCTTCTCATCGGCAGTGGGGGCTCCGGCGGGCAGCCGGTCCGACCAAATCTCCGTGGAGGAGGGGATAATGCCGAAATAGACGGGCACATCCAAATTGTACACCAGGTCGTTGACGTATCCGGCGCTGGTCATCAGCGTGTCGTAATCCGGCTCGTCCAGGCGGTTGAGCAGGGTGTCCTCCTTGCCGAAGTAAACCCCGTTGTTCTCCTGTTTGCCGCTCAGCCGCTCGCTCCAGGCCTTCAGGGCCACCCAGAAGTCTCGGCCGATCACGTGGTCATTGACGTAGTCTTCTGCGTCCTCCATAAACTTGCCACTTTCCAGGTTCTCCAGGCTCAGCTTAGGTGGCGTCTGCAGATAGCGGTTTTCCAGCTCGGAGAACTCTTTGTCCGGAGCCAGCAGACTGCCCACTAAAATCCCGCCGATGAACAGGGAAAACAGGACCGTCAAAAAGATGCAATACTTTTTATTCATGGATACCCTCCTTAGAAGCGGAAATACAGGAAGGGGTTGTAGGTGCCGTCTACCAGATAGGCGGTGCACACAACCAGTCCCGCCAACACCAGCACCGTACACACAACCTCAGCCGCCCGGGGCTTGAGCTTATGGTACAGCTTGGCGCCCAAGGGAGTGGAGGCCACAGCGGCCACCAGCAGAATGGGCAGGTAACTGGTCACGTAGTAGCCCAGCTGAGCATCCACCAGAGGCACGCCGCCCAAGCCGAACATCACCTTCAGGTAGGCGCCCAGCTGAGCAAAGTCCTCAATGGCGAAGATGGCCCAGCTGACCACCACAAAGAACAGGGTGTAGATATGGCCCACCACAGCGGGAGCCTTGTTCAGCACCTTGAGCATGAAGAACTTCTCCAGCATCAGCAGCACAAAGAAGTACAGGCCCCAAATAAGGTAGTTCCAGCTGGCGCCGTGCCAGATACCGGTGGCGGCCCACACCACCAGCAGGTTGAACATCCACCGGGGCTTGGAGCAGCGGTTGCCTCCCAGGGGGATATACAGGTACTCCCGGAACCAGGTGGACAGAGAGATGTGCCAGCGCCGCCAGAACTCGGTGATGCTCTTGGAGATATAGGGGTAATTGAAGTTGGGCAGGAATTCAAAGCCCAGCATCCGGCCAAGGCCGATAGCCATATCGGAGTAACCGGAGAAGTCGAAGTAGATCTGGAAGGTAAAGGCGATCACGCCCAGCCACGCACCCAAAACAGTGAGCTCTCCGGCGCTCATAGCCTTATAGGCCTCCCACAGCATGCCCACATTGTTGGCAACCAGCACCTTCTTGGCCATACCGACCATGAAGATCTGCACACCGGAGGCGAACTTCTCGGTAGAAGTAGTGCGCTCGTTGATCTGATCGCCCAGGTCCTTATATTTGATAATAGGACCGGCGATGAGCTGGGGAAACAGGGTAACGAAGGTACCGAAGTTGATGATGCTGCGCTGGGCACGGGTATCTCCGCGGTACACGTCGATGGTGTAGCTCATGGTCTGGAAGGTATAGAAGGAGATACCGATGGGCAGATGGATGCCCAGCACGGGCATGAAGGTCAGACCCATGGCCTGCAGCGAACCGGCCAGGAAGTCCCAGTACTTAAAGAACAGCAGCAGCGCCAGGTTGAAGATGATGGACGAGGCCACCGCCAACCGGGCTCCTTTGTCATTGCCTTTGTTCTTGCACCGCTCCACCAACATACCGTGGGTATAGTCGATGGCGGTGGACAGGAACATGATGGCCACATACTCTCGCTCACCCCAGTAATAGAAGAACAGGGACGAGATGAGCAGTACCACGTTGCGCCCCTTCCGGGGCACCAGGTAATAGACCAGTAAGGTCAAAGCCAAAAAATAAAATAGAAAGATTGGGGTTGAAAAAACCATATGGTTATCCTCCTGGGTAAAACGAAACAGAATGAAAGGCGGACGGCACAGACCGTCCGCCCCATAATATCACATTCCGCGGGGGAGAATCAATCAAAACAGAGCATTAAAATCCTTCACGATGGCATCACAGTCCTCGCCGACCACCATCATCACGTAGTTGCCGTTGGAAACCACGCGGGACTGCTCGCTCCAGATGCGGGTGGGCTCGGGATACCAAGCGCCGCCGTTGACCATGGAATCAATGCGGGCCTGGAAGATGGCCTTCACAGTGGCCACGTCCTTGCTGTCCTTCACCTGGACCACGGCCAGCTCGCCCATATTCATGGACATCATATTGATGTATACCTGGCTCTGCTCAGTAGCCACGCTGCTCAGGCCGGCGTAGTAGTTATCCAGCATGGTGGAATCAGCCAGGCTCAGGTGAGGCAGAGAGTAGTTCGTGGTAACCGTTGTGCAGAAAGCCGCCAGGTCCACCTTGCTGGGCTCGGGATCCGGGGTGGTGGTACCGCCGCCGCTGGAGCTGGAACCGCTGCCGGAGCTGGAGCCGCCGCCGGTGGAGGGCTTCTCCTCCTCCCACTTGCAGGCAACCACGCAGGTAGCAGTCTGGTCGCCGGCAGTAACGGTGATCTTGGTGTTGCCGGGCTTGACGGCTACCACCTTGCCGTTCTCATCTACGGTAGCCACGTCGGGGTTGCCGGACTTGAAGGTCACCTTGGTGCCCTCGGCCACGCCGTCCACCTTCAGGGTGTAGCTGGAACCGGCGGAGAAGAGGGTAAAGCCGGTGCGGCTCAGGGTCAGTTTGGCCTGCTCCTGAGTCTCGCCCTGGGAGCCGTCGGGGGTGCTGGTGCTGCCGGAGGCGGAAGTGCTCACGTCAGAGCCGGAGCCAGAGGCGTCAGGGGTGCTCACGTCGGAGCCGGAAGAAGACTGGCTGCCCTGGCTGGAGGAGATGCTGCTGTTATCAGAGCTCTGGCTGCTGTTTGCGCCATTGCTGGAGCCGCAGCCGGCCAGCAGAGAGACGGAGAGGGTCGCGGCAAGAAGCAGAGCATAAGTGCGGTGTTTCATAGTCGATTACTCCTTTTTTCTTCGCTGTATTTCAGCGGTATTTTTTGTTTTCAGTGGGTTGGACGGTCTTTGGAAAAAAAGGTTCCCAACTTTTTAAAAAAATTTTTTGCCCGCCCTTGACAGGGGGCTGCGTTGGGTGTATCTTGATAGTACAATATATGAACAATTATTCATATGATAATTTGAAGGAGGAATGACCCATGGAGCAGGAGCGGGACCAGGATCTGTGCTGTGCCATCACCCAGGTACACACCGACGCGGTGGAACATGTCCGCGCCCAGCTGCCCCGGGACGAGACGCTTTACGACCTGGCAGAGCTGTTCAAGATCTTCGGGGACAGCACCCGGGTGAAAATTCTCTATGCCCTGCTGGAGTCGGAGCTGTGCGTGTGCGACATCGCAAAGCTTATGGATGTGAGCCAGTCTGCCGTCTCCCATCAGCTGCGGGTCTTGAAGGCCAGCAAACTGGTAAAATTCCGCCGGGAGGGCAAAACCATCTACTACTCCCTGGCGGACGACCACGTGGTCAGTATTTTAAGTCAAGGAATGGAACATATTGAGGAGGAATAAACCATGAAAAAGACCTTTCAGATGATCGACCTGGACTGTGCCAACTGTGCCGCCAAGATGGAGCGTGCCATCCAGAACATTGACGGCGTCACCCACGCCACCGTCAGCTTTATGACCCAGAAGCTCACCCTGGAAGCGGACGACGCACGCTTTGATCAGATCGTAAAGGAAGCGGTGAAGGCCTGCAAGAAGGTGGAGCCCGACTGCGAGATCGTGGTCAAGTAAGATCGGAGAAAGAAAAGGAGGCCGCTGGCCATGACCAAAAAGCAGAAAAAGACCCTCCGGCGCATTTTAAGCAGCACAGTGCTGTTTGCCGTGGTGTGGGCGGTGACCGCTCTGGCTTCCCTGCCCCCCTGGCGGGAATTTCTTCTCTATCTGCTGCCCTACGCCCTTATCGGCTGGGACATCTTGTGGAAGGCAGTCCGGAACATCAAAAACGGTCAGGTATTTGACGAGAACTTTCTCATGGCTCTGGCCACGGTAGGCGCCTTTGGCTGCGGAGAGTACCGGGAGGGCGTGGCCGTTATGCTCTTCTACCAGGTGGGCGAGCTGTTCCAGAGCGTGGCTGTCAGCCGCAGCCGCGCCTCCATCGCCCAGCTTATGGACATCCGCCCCGACAGCGCCAATGTGGAGCGGGACGGCCAGGTGGTCACCGTGGACCCGGAGGATGTAGCGGTGGACGAGATCATCGTCATCCGTGCCGGAGAGCGAGTGCCCCTGGACGGCACCGTGGTGGAGGGCGCCTCCGCCCTGGACACCGCCGCCCTCACCGGCGAGTCCATGCCCCGGGACGTGACGACCGGGGACGAGGTGGTCAGCGGCTGCGTCAACCTCAGCGGTCTGCTGCGGGTGAAGGTGAGCCGCCCCTTCGGCCAGTCCACCGTGGCCAAAATTCTGGACCTGGTGGAAAACTCCGCTGCCAAAAAGGCCAAGGCGGAGCACTTTATTACGAAATTCGCCCGGTATTACACCCCCGCCGTGGTGCTGTGCGCCGTGGCCCTTGCCGTGCTGCCTCCCCTGGTGGGTCTGGGGGCTTGGCGCACCTGGGTGCTGCGGGCACTGAACTTCCTGGTGGTATCCTGCCCCTGCGCGCTGGTCATCTCCATCCCCCTCAGTTTCTTCGGCGGCATCGGCGGAGCCTCCCGCCAGGGCATCCTGGTCAAGGGCGGCAACTATCTGGAAGCCCTGGCCAAGGCGGACACGGTGGTCTTTGACAAGACGGGCACCCTGACCCAGGGCCGCTTTGCCGTCACCGAAGTCTCCCCTGTGGGTATGAGTGAGCAGAAGTTGCTGGAACTGGCCGCTCAGGCCGAGCAGTTCTCCACCCACCCCATCGCCCGCTCCATTCTCACCGCCTGGGGCGGGACCCCTGACCGGGACCGGGTGACACAGGTGGAGGAGCTGGCAGGCCGTGGTCTGCGGGTCCAGGTGGATGGCAAGACCGTGCTGGCAGGCAATAAGCGGCTGATGACCGAAAATGGTATCGTCCTCCCTGAGCAGCCGGCAGCTCCCGGCACGGTAATCTATCTGGCGTTGGAGGGCCAATACGCCGGGCGGCTGGTCATTGCCGACCAGCTTAAACCCGGAGCCAAGGAGGCCATTCAGGCTCTGAAGGCCGCCGGAGTAGGCCGCACCGTGATGCTCACCGGCGACAGCGAAGCCGCCGGGCAGGCAGCAGCCCAAGAGCTGGGGCTGGACCAGGTCTATGCCCAGCTGCTCCCCGGCGATAAGGTGGACCGTGTGGAGGCCCTTTTAAAGGAAAAGGCTCCCGGCCACACCCTGGTCTATGTGGGCGACGGCATCAACGACGCGCCGGTGCTCTCCCGGGCGGACGTTGGGGTAGCCATGGGAGCCATGGGCTCCGACGCCGCCATCGAGGCCGCCGACGTGGTGCTCATGGACGACGACCTGAAGAAACTCTCCCGGGCGGTGGCCATTGCCCGCAAGACCATGACCATCGTGAAGGAAAACACCATCTTTGCCATCGGGGTCAAGCTGGCGGTGCTGGCTCTGTCCGCGGCGGGCCTGGTTGGCCTGTGGTGGGCGGTGTTTGCCGACGTAGGCGTGTCGGTGATCGCCATTCTCAATTCCAGCCGGATGCTGAAAGCACACTAAGCATACAAAAGCCCTTTGGCTGCCATTTGGCAGCCAAAGGGCTTTTTCTATAATCCTTCCTGCTCCAGAAGCCGCTTCATGTCCTGGGGCACTGGGGCGGTAAAGGTCATCTCCTGTCCGGTGATGGGGTGGCGGTAGGTGAGGCGGTAGGAGTGGAGGGCGGGCCGCGGGATGCGTTCCGGCTCCTCCTTTCCGTACAGGAAGTCCCCCACTAACGGGTGGCTCAGGTGGGCCAGGTGGACCCGGATCTGATGAGTCCGGCCGGTGTCCAGCACCAAACGCACCAGGGTGCAGCGCTCCCCCGCTTTCACCACTTCATAGTGGGTGCGGGCAAATTTCCCGTCCGGGCGGACCATCTGCTCCACCAGGGAGCCGGGCTTTGGCCCCAGGGGCGCCTCTATCGTTCCCACAGGCGGCTCCAGCACGCCCTGGCACACCGCCAAATACTCCCGGTGGAAGCCGTCGGTGTGGAGCTGCTCCTTCAGCACCTCCTGGGCATGGGGATGGCGGGCCACCACCAGCAGGCCGGAGGTCCCCCGGTCCAGGCGGTGGACGGGGTGAAAATCCCCCTCTGTCCCCTCCTGATCGTAATAATGGAGAAGATAATTCCCAATAGTATCGGAATAGTGCCCCGGGCCGGGGTGGACAGGCACGCCGGGCGCTTTATTGAGCACCACCACGTCCCCATCCTCGTAGACGATATCCAAGGGTCCTGGTGCAGGCAGAATGCCGCTGCGCCGCTCGGGATCGGACAGGCGCACCGACAGCACCTGCCCCTCTTGGGGACAGAACCGGGTGTTCACCCGCGCCCCGTCCACCAGGATGCCGTCCTCTAACCATTTGATCCGCCGCACCACCGTCCCGGACAGCCCCAGGTGCCGCTTGAGCAGGGTATCCACCTTGATCCCTGCCAGCGCCCCGGTGATGGGCAGTTCCAGCCGCCGCGCACTCATAGCTTTCGGGACAGGCCGAACTGGGCCCCCAGAAACAGCAGGACGTACGCCGCCATGGAGCACAGCAGCACGGTCACCAACCGCCGGTCCACTGCCACCAGCAGAAAGGCAGCCAGCGCCTGGAGGAAGAACACCCCCACCCCCGCCAGCTGGGCAGCCTGGGCGGTAATGCGCTGATTGCGCTCGTCGGTCTCCTGGATGCGGGCCTTGCGCCACTTCTCCGGGTGGCGGAGCATCCACTGGCTCCGGACCAGCAGGCCCAGTCCCCCTGCGGTAATCCCGCAGGCGCCTCCCAGGTAAAAACCCTGAGCGTGGTCGCTCAGGCCGCTGCCCGGCACCAGCCACACATAGCACCCCAGACCTGCCAGCCCAATGGCCATGATAGCCAGGGCCGCCCAACTCCGCTGGCGCAGGCTCTTGCTGTAATCTCCGCCTGCATTTTGCGTCATCCTTTTCAAGATCATATCCCTATCCCCCTCACATCCGCTTGGCCCAGCGGTTCATATTCACCATCAAAAAGACACAGTGCAGCACGATGAGCACCGACACCAGGGCGGTAGGAAAGCCGCTGCCCAAAAACAGGGTCACAAAGAAGGCTCCCCACAGCAGATACAAGGTCCAGTACCAGCTGGCGTAGGCCGCCTTCTCCCGGATGGCCACGTTGCGCTCATCCCGCTCGCCCCGCTCCGCCTCCCGGCGCTCGTCCTCGCTCATCCGCCGCCAGATCACATCCATGGCGATGCCGGACACACCCAGGCCCATCAACACACCGCCTGTGCCAAACAGGGCTCCGCCCATCCCCTTAGGTACCTGCTCCCCCAGCACCACGGCAGCCAGAACCAGGCAGGCTCCGCATAGAATACCCAGAATGGGCAATATTTTCTTCAAACGCTCTTTCATGGCAGAACTCCTTTCTACGCAGAAAACACCGTTAAAACTTCCGACTCAGCCGGGACAGCTGGACGAGATAGGACAGCACATGTACCCCAAACAGGACCGCCGCGGCCAGGATCCCCACCGTGCAGTCCAGCACCGACATCACCACCGCCATGGCCGCAATGGCCGCCAGCGTGATCTGCCAGGAAAAATAGGCCGCCTGGCCCCAGAGGAACTGGTTGCGCTCATCCTGGCCGGAGCGCTCCATATCCCGCCGCTCCTCCGGTGAGGCCTTCTCCCACCGTCTCCGCTCCAGATACCAATATCCCATATAGGCCACCAGTACCCAGCCCAAGGCGGTGATGCCATCCTTTAACGGGCGGTACAGGGCGGTGTGCTGGAGGTTGGGCACCAGGGTCACCTTCAGCAGCGCGAAGACCAACAGCAGCGTCAGGGCGATGCAGTACTTCCGATGAATCTTTTTCATGCCTCTTCCTCCTCAAACAGGAATACTTCCTCAATGGTCATCCCAAAATATTTGGCGATCTTATGGGCCAGCAGCAAAGAGGCGTTGTAGCGTCCGTTCTCCAGGGAGATGATGGTCTGCCGGGTCACATCCACGGCGTCGGCCAGCTCCGCCTGGGAGATGCGCCGCTCCTTGCGCAGCTGGGCAATGCGGTTGGTCACATCGCCGCCTCCTTTCTATGTAAAGCTCCCTTTACAAAAATAGTATAGCTTGCTTTACATTACATGTCAAGCAGGCTTTACATCTTTTTTGCATCTAGGCATATTTTGCCAATTTTCTCCTCAAAAAAACAGCATTCTCTCTCTTTTCCCTCCCTTGCACTCCCAAAGACTGTGGTATATAATGCGTGGGAGCAAACCCCGGTTTGTTCCAGACAATATTTTTCATGATTTTATGAGGTGTGTATCCATGGCGGACAAGCTGGGCATCTATATCCACATTCCCTTCTGCCGCAGTAAGTGCGACTACTGCGACTTCTACTCCCTGGCCGGTCGGGACGACCGGATGGACCAATATCAAAAGGCGCTGCTCTCCCACATTAAGGAGACCGCCCCCCTGGCCCAGGACTTTCCGGTAGACACCATCTACATCGGCGGCGGCACCCCCAGTTACTATGGGGCCAAGCGGCTCAAAGAGCTGCTGGGTGTGATCCGCAAGCTTTATAAGGTAGAGAAGGACGCCGAGGTCACCGTGGAGTGTAATCCCGACAGTGTGGACGTGAAGTCTCTGAAAATCCTGCGCAAGGCAGGGGTCAACCGCCTGTCCATGGGGATGCAGTCAGCCAACGCCTGCGAGTTGGAGCGCATCCACCGCATCCACACCCCTCAGCAGGTCAACGAGACGGCCACCGCCGCCCGGAAGGCAGGCTTTACCAACCTGTCCCTGGATCTCATCTACGGTCTGCCCGGCCAGACCATGGACAGCTGGAAGGCCACCGTGGAGCACGCCCTGTCTCTCATTCCTCAGCACCTGTCCTGCTATGGATTAAAGGTGGAGGAGGGCACCCCCCTGGCCGCCCGGGTGGCGCAGGGCGAGGTACTGCCCGATGACGATCAGCAGGCCGACCTCTACCTGTGGACGGTGGGACGCCTGGAGCGGGCGGGCTACCCCCAGTACGAGATCTCCAACTTTGCCAAGCCCGGCTTTGCCTCCCGGCACAACCTGCGCTACTGGCTCACCCAGCCCTACATCGGCTTTGGTCCCGGCGCCCACTCCGATTTCGGCGGGCGGCGCTACTCCTTTGTGCGGGATCTGGACGCCTATATTCAGGGGGTGCTCCAGGGCGGCGATATCATTGACGAATCGGAAATCATTCCCAAGCGGGAGCGGTGCGGAGAATATCTGATGCTGCGCCTGCGCACCGTGCAGGGCATCAACGAGCAGGAGTACCGCAGCACCTATTTCATGGACTTCGCTCCTCTCCAGGCCCGGCTGGAGCAATTCCGCGCTCAGGGCTGGGCGGAGCAGACCGACGGGCGCTGGCATTTCACCCCAAAAGGCTTCCTGCTGTCCAACCAGCTTATCGGCGACCTGCTGGAACGGCAGGAGCAGGCGCACTGGGAGGATCTGGTTTCCAGACCCCGCCATGATCATCTCGACCAAGGCTGTCCTTGATTTTTCGATGCTTCTTACTTTTTGCACAATTTTGTGCCCGCGGTGTAAAATTCATTGCCTTTTGGATATACTGATGGTATAATATATGCGTTTTAGAGCGTCTCCCTGTGGGAGAAGCCTTTTTTGGATCGCTTTTGCGGCTACTTATGGCGCGCTGCGCCGTATGTTCATATAAACCCCATGTTTATTTCCTTCGAGAGGGTGCAGACAAGTTTGAATAAGTATCAGATTCAGGGCGGTAAGCCCCTTCACGGAACCATCACCATCAGCGGCGCCAAAAACGCCGCTGTCGCTATCATCCCCGCTGCCCTGCTGGTGGACGGGGTGTGCCGAATCGAGAACATTCCCCAGATCAGCGACGTCACTCTGATTCTCCAGATCCTTCAGGAGCTGGGGGCTGACGTGCGTACCGTCAACCGTACCACGGTGGACATTGACTGCTCTCACATCCGCAACCGTCAGGTCCCCTATGAGCTGGCCCGCAAGATCCGCGCCAGCTACTACCTGGTAGGCGCTCTGCTGGGCCGCTTCGGCTGGGCCGAGGTGCCCCTGCCCGGCGGCTGTGATCTGGGCGGACGGCCCATTGACCAGCACATCAAGGGCTTTGTGGCCATGGGTGCGGACGTGGATGTGCGCAACGGCCTGATCTGCGCCAAGGTCCCCGGCGGACGTCTGTCCGGCGGACAGATCTACCTGGACATGGTGTCCGTGGGCGCCACCATGAACATCATGCTGGCCGGTGTGCTGGCCGACGGCATGACCATCATTGAAAATGCCGCCAAGGAGCCCCACATCGTGGACCTGGCCAACTTCCTCAACTCCATGGGCGCCAACATCATGGGCGCGGGCACCGACGTGATCAAGATCCGCGGCGTCAAGCGTCTCAAGGGCGGCACCTATTCCATCATTCCCGATCAGATCGAGGCGGGCACCTATATGGCCGCCGTGGCCGCTGCCGGCGGCGACGTGCTCATTCAGAACGTCATCCCCAAGCATCTGGACTGCATCACCGCCAAGCTGGTGGAGATGGGCGTGGATGTGGAGGAGCTGGACGACGCGGTGCGGGTACGCCGCTTTGGCCCCATCAGCCGCACCAACGTGAAGACCATGCCCTACCCCGGCTTCCCCACCGACATGCAGCCTCAGATTGCCGCGGTACTCTGCCTTGCCACCGGCACCAGCGTACTCACTGAGGGCGTCTGGGACAGCCGCTACCGCTATGTGGATGAGTTCCGCCGCATGGGCGCTCACATCCAGGTGGACGGCAAGGTGGCCGTCATCGAGGGCGTGCCCCAGCTCACCGGCGCACCGGTGAATGCCTGCGACCTGCGGGCGGGCGCTGCCATGGTCATCGCCGGTCTGGCTGCTCAGGGCATCACCGAGGTAGGTGACATCCACCACATCGAGCGCGGCTACGAGGACCTGGTGGGCAAGCTGTCCGGCGTAGGCGCCAACATTAAAATGATCACAGTCCCCGACGAGGACGCCAAGTCCCAGGTGGGCTAAACGAATAATAAAAAGCGGGAGCGCAGGTCCGGGACGACTGTCCCGCTCCGGCTCCCGCTTTTTTTGCCTGTACGCGGAAAGGAGCGCCTTCATTGCTGTCATTTGTCACTCTGGCCAGCGGGTCCAGCGGCAACGCCGCCCTGGTCTCCTGCGGCCAGACTCATATCCTGCTGGATGCGGGCATCTCCGCCCGGCGCATCACCACCGCCCTGCGCGGCCTTGGGGTGGACCCGGCATCCCTGTCCGGAGTTCTCATCACCCATGAGCACACCGACCACATTTCCGGCCTTGCCACTCTTACCAAGCAGCTCAGCCTGCCGGTGTATGCCACCGCCCCCACCCTGGACGCCCTGGCCATGAAAGTACCTACCATTCCCGAAAAACGGCTGGGCCGCTTCTTTGCCCCAGGAGAGTCCTTTCCCCTGGGGGAACTGTGGATCGAGCCCTTTGCTACCTCCCACGACGCCGCCTGCAGCGTAGGCTACGCCATTACCGGCGGCGACAGCCGCATGGTGTTGTGTACCGATCTGGGCTACATATCTCCTCAGGTGGAGCGTGCGGTGGCCGGATGCGACCTGCTGGTGTGCGAGGCCAACCACGACGAGGAGTGGGTGCGCACTGGTCCCTACCCCTATTACCTTAAGCAGCGGGTACTGGGCCGCCGGGGCCATCTGTCCAACGAGGCCGGAGCTCAGCTGGCTCTGCTGGCCGCACAGAACGGCGCCCGCACCATTCTGCTGGCCCATCTGTCCGAGGAGAACAACACCCCCGCCCACGCCCTGGAGGTGGTGGGCCGTACCCTGCGCCAGGCAGGCTTTGAGGATACGGTTACCCTGGAGGCCGCGCCCCGGAAGGAGCCGGGCCGGGTGTACCATTTCTCCCGCCAGGGAGTCAGACAGGAGGCCGCGGTATGCTGAGCGTTCATCTCATCTGCGTGGGAAAGCTGAAGGAGAAGTTCTATCTGGAGGCCTGCAAGGAGTACGAAAAGCGGCTGGGCGGCTACTGTAAGCTCACCCTCACCGAGTTGCCCGAGGAGAAGCTGCCTCAGAACCCCACCCAGGGCCAGATTGATCAGGCTCTGGCCAAGGAGGCCGACGCCATCCGCGCCAAGCTCCCTCCCAGCGCCAGTCTGGTAGCCCTCTGTGTGGAAGGAAAGCTGCGCTCCAGTGAGGAACTGGCCAAGATCGTGGCCGATTGGCAGCAGTCCTCCGCCAAGCATTTGGTCTTTCTCATCGGCGGCTCCTACGGCCTGCACCCCTCCATCAAGCAGCAGGCTTGGCTGAAGCTCTCTATGTCCCCCATGACCTTCCCCCACCACCTGGCACGGGTGATGCTTTTGGAGCAGGTCTACCGGGCCTTTAAGATCAACGAGGGCTCCAGCTACCACAAGTAGAATCCCATGTTTTTCCATAAATTTGACGAAACTCCGCTGGAAATTTGCGCCTGGTTGTGGTACACTTACCACAACAGCCAATCCCAGCGGAGTTTTTATCTTTACAGGAGGTTATGTACCTATGTCTTATCGGGAGAATTACGAGAAATGGCTTAACAGCCCCGCTCTGTCCGCCGACGAAAAGGCCGAGCTGGAGGCGATCAAGAACGATGAGAAAGAGATCGAGTCCCGCTTCTTTGACCAGCTGTCCTTCGGCACCGCCGGTCTGCGCGGCACCATGGGCGTGGGCCTGTACCGTATGAACGTGCATGTCATCCGTCACGCCACCCAGGCCTTTGCCCAGGTCATTCTGGAGGAGGGTCCTGAGGCGGTAAAGCGGGGCGTGGCCGTGTGCTTTGACTGCCGCAACAACTCCGACACCTTTGCCCGGGAGGCCGCCTGCGTCATGGCGGGCAACGGCATCCCTGTGCGTCTGTTTGAGTCCCTGCGCCCCACCCCCGAGCTCAGCTTTGCTGTGCGTGAGTACGGCTGCATCGCCGGCATCAACGTCACCGCCAGCCACAACCCCAAGGAGTACAACGGCTACAAGGTGTACTGGGAGGACGGCGCCCAGCTGCCCCCCAAGCACGCCGACGAGGTGGCCAAGAAGATGAAGGAGCTGGACGTGTTCGACTGCGTCAAGACCATGGACTACGACAAGGCCGTGGCCGAGGGCAAGGTCGTCCTCATGGGCGCTGAGACCGACGAGAAGTTCCTGGCTAACGTCATGGAGCAGGTCAACGACAAGGCCGTGGTGGAGAAGATGGCTGACACCTTCAAGATGGTGTACACCCCCTTCCACGGCACCGGCTATAAGCTCATCCCCGAGGCTCTCAAGCGCCTGGGCATGAAGCACGTTATCTGCGTGCCTGAGCAGATGGTCATTGACGGCGACTTCCCCACCGTGGGCTCCCCCAACCCCGAGAACCCCGAGGGCTTCTATCTGGCGGTGGACCTGGCCAAGAAGAACAACGCCGACTTTATCCTGGGCTCCGACCCCGACGCCGACCGCGTGGGCATCATGGTGCGCACCAAGGACGACGACTTTGTGGTCATCTCCGGCAACCAGACCGGCGTGTTGCTGCTGGACTACCTGATCGGTGCCAAGCGCCGCACCGGCAAGATGCCTGAGAAGCCTGTGGCTCTCAAGACTATTGTCACCACTGAGATGGCCCGCAAGGTGGCTGAGGTCAACGGCCTGCAGTGCTACGACACCTTCACCGGCTTTAAGTTCCTGGCCCAGAAGAAGGACCAGCTGGAGAACAGCGGCGAAGGCAACGTCATTATGTCCTACGAGGAGAGCTACGGCTACATGCTGGGCGACTACGTCCGGGACAAGGACGCCGTCTCCGCCAGCGTGGAGCTCACTGAGATGGCCGCCTGGTACGCCAGCCAGGGCATGACCCTGTATGACGCCCTCCAGGCTCTGTTTGAGAAGTACGGCTACTACGGCGAGAAGACTCTGAACCTGGTCATGCCCGGCCTGGACGGTCTGAAGAAGATGGCCGACCTGATGGCCAATCTGCGTGAGAAGCCCCCCGTGGAGATTGCCGGTGTGGCCGTCAAGGAGCAGAAGGACTACAAGGACGGCAGCGTGGTCAACGTGGCCGACGGCTGCAAGAGCACCATGGAGCTCTCCGGTTCCAACGTGCTGCGCTACGAGATGGCCGACGGCACCAGCCTGATCGTCCGTCCCTCCGGCACCGAGCCCAAGGTCAAGGTCTACATCCTGGCCAACGGCGTCACCAAGGCCGAGTGCGACGAGAAGGTGGCCAAGTACGCCGCCTGGGCTGAGACCCTGAAGGGCTAACTTACTTTTTTCGGAGAAAAAAGTAAGCAAAAAAGCTTTCTGCGAAACTTCGTTTCGCCTCTGCGCCCGTTCTGAAACAGCATACGAGGGAGTGACCATTCCGGTCGCTCCCTCGTTTTTTGTATTCTTAGTCTTTCTTGCCCAGATAGTCCAGGGCAAACTGCACTAGCACCGGCGCAGCATAGCGGAGCGCCTCATCCGGGAAGATATTCTCCGCCACATGGATCCCCAGCCCGCTGTTGGGACAGGCAGGATCGTGGGTACCCACCTGGAACTGCACTCCCCGGCCTCCGCAGGCCTCCATCCACACGGAGAAATCGTCCGAGCCCATGGACGCCTCCGGCACCCAGTGCAGGTGCTCCTGCCCCAGGCTCTCCTCCACCGCCCGGGCCACTCCGTCGGCGATCTCCGGGTCGCTGATGATGGAAGGGATGCCCACATCCCGGCTGACCTCTCCCTTTGCCCCCAGGGCGGCGCAGCAGTCCCGGGTAATCTGCCGGATCTGCTCCAGCATCTCCTGGCGCAGCCCCTCGTCAAAGGCCCGCATAGCGCCCCGCATGGTCACCTGGTCGGGGATGATGTTGGGGGCGGTGCCTCCGTGAATTTCTCCCACGGTAAGCACGGCCGGGTGGGTGGGGTTATTGAAGCGGCTGACCACCGTTTGGAGCTGGGTAATGAGGTGGGCGCTCACCACTACCGGGTCCACACACCGCTGGGGATAGGCCCCGTGGCCGCCCCGTCCGGTAATGGTCCAAGTGAAGATATCAAAGCTGGCATTGCTGGGTCCCCGGCGCACACCGATCTTGCCCAGTTCCAGCAGAGGCGCACAGTGAAAGCCCACCACCGCCTGGGGCTGGCAGTCTTTCAATGCTCCGGCCTCCAGCATCTTATAGGCGCCGCTGCCCACCTCCTCGGCACACTGGAAGATGAGCTTCACACTGCCGTGGAGCTCTTCCCGCAGCTGCTGCAACGCCCGGGCTGCGTACAGCAGGGCGGCAGTATGCACGTCATGGCCGCAGGCATGGCACACGCCGGACTTCTGGGAAGCGAAATCCAGGCCGGTGTTCTCCTGGATTGGCAGGGCGTCAATGTCTTCCCGCAGCACCAGCATAGGACCGGGGTGTGCCCCTTCAATGACCGCGGACACGCCGGTCTCCAGGCCGGGCAGCTCTTCCACCCGGATGCCCCAGTCTTTCAGCTGCTGCTTCAAAAAACGGGTGGTCTCCCGCTCCTCATAGGGAAGCTCCGGATTTCGGTGCAGCATATGACGCACCTCCACCTGCTCCTTATACCAGTCCTCCAGCCAGCCCTTCCAGTTTTCCATCCTTCATCGGTCCTTTCCGGCGTTTTTCTCTCCCATCATGGCCCATTTTGCCCGCTCTGTCAACCCCAACAAAAAACCGCCCGGCGGAGATACAAGAGTTCTCCGCCGGACGGCCGTCCGGTCAATAATTGAAGTAGTAGCGCTCGGCCCGGGGCAGGTTCATATCCTTTAAGGTAAGATCCCGGGTATAGGGGTTTACCAGCTCGTTGACCAGCTTTACCGTAGACTCCTGGTTGAGCTCCATACACCAGGCGGAGGCCCGGTAGTAGGCATCTCCCCGGCCCTCCAGAGTGGCCGAGCTGACGCCGCTGGAGGTATTCAGCTTCATGCCCTGGGTGGCAAAGTAGAGCATATCCTTCAGTCCCATATCGGTCTTGACATAGGTGTTGAAGATATTCAGGAAGGACTGCACTTTAGTGATGCTGCCCCAGGAGATCACCTTGTCCGCCAGCCCGGTGAGCACCTGCTGCTGCAGCTTGGTGCGGTCCAGGTCGCTGTAATTGGAATTGACGGTGGTCTTGTTGTCATGGCGGTAGCGTACCGCCTCCATAGCCGCCTGGCCGTCCAGATGCTGGGGGCCTTTCTTGAAGTGGATGTGCAGGTTCTGGTAGGGGTCGTCATAGTTCATATCCACGGGGATATCCACATCTACCCCGCCCAGCTCATCCACCAGTGCCACAAAGCCCTGGAGGTTGATGTGGAAGTAGTAGTCGATGGGCACGCCCAGAGTCTTGGTGATCTCTTCGGCCAGCAGCTCCGGTCCGCCGTGCCCCAGGGCGGCGTTGATCTTGCCGTTGCGGCTCCAGTCCCGGTCCACCATGGTGTCGCGGGGGACAGAGAGCACACCCACCTTCTGGGACTTGGTGTCATAGCTGGCCACGATGATGGTATCGGCGTTACCGCCGCCCTTATCGCTGCCCAGCAGCAGGAAGTTATAAACGCCTTCCTTCCGTTTCAGTGCGCCGGTTCCGGCCACCTGAGGAGCCTCGCCCCCGGCCTCAGTCTGTTCTTCCTTCTCGGTCTTTCCGGCCGCTGGGGCGGTGACCTGGGTTCTCGCCTCTTTTACCGGCGGAGGCGTGATGAAAAAGGTTCCGGCGGCATACGCACCTACCACTAAAACGGCCAGTACGGCCACAAAGGTGTAAAGGGCCCAAATAGCGCCGCGGCGGCGGCGCTTATATCGCTTGACCGGCTGCTGCCGTCGGCCGCCGGAGGACGAGCGTCGGTTTGGTATCTGTGTCTGAGCCAGGGGAGCTCCCTCCAATCTTGTTTGAGATGTGCCCAAGTATATCCGATTCCCCTTCCTTCGACAAGCCTTCTAAAGGTTGTTTTATGATTTCTTAAGGAATCATGCAGACTGGGTTTCTCCCCTTCCAGTATCTTTCCTTCTCTTCAGAAATCCCGGCCCTCTTTTTATAAAAAAGGACCCGTACAGCACTAAGCTGTACGGGTCCTCGTCTCTTAATCAATGATGCCGCCGTTCCAGTAGTATTCCGGCACAGGCAGGTTCAAATCGTCCGCGGTCAGATCCCGGGTATAGGGATTGATAAGGGAGTTGATGGTGGGCAGGATGTCTTCCGCCTTGTAGACAAAGCAGTACTTATATCCGTTGACCACGCCCTCGCCCCGGCCCTCCAGGTTGCCCTGCTGGATGGCGGTGGACACATCCACCTCCATGGCCTTGGTGGCAAAGTAGAGCATGTCCTGCATGCTCAGATCGGTCTTCACATAGGTATTGAACAGCTCCAGGAAGGAGGTCACCTTGGGGATAGAGTTCCAGGAGATCACCTTCTTGGCCAGTTCCACCAGCACCTGGCGCTGGAACTCGCCCCGCTGCACGTCACTGTACCATTGGTTGTCCCAGTAGTTGGGGCTGCTCTCATTGTCGTGGCGGTAACGCACCGCCTGCATGGTCTGCTGCCCATTCAGATGCTGCATACCGGCATCCAGGTGGATGTGCAGGTCCTGATAGGGGTCGTCGTAGTTCATATCCAGGGGGACCTCAATATCCACGCCGCCCAGCTCATCTACCAGGGCGATAAAGCCCTGCAGATCCACATGGATGTAATAGTCGATGGGAATTCCGAAGGTGGTTTTGATCTCTTCCTTCAGCACCTCGGGACCGGCCTTTTTGCTGTGGAAGGCGGCGTTGATCTTGGGCATACTACTCCACTCGCGGGTCACTGCGGTATCACGGGGAATGGACACCATGCCGATCTTCTGATTCACCGTGTCATAGCTAACCACGATCAGGGTATCGGTGTTGCTGCTGTCCACGTCCTTGCCCAGCAGAAGGAAGTTATAGACCCCTTCTTTTCGGATCAGCGCGTTGGGGTCCTCCGGCTCCTGGGTACTTTCATCCACCACCGGTGCCGTGGAGATATCACCCTCAGTCCCTTTAATTTCCGGAGCCTTGATAAAAAAGTGCCCTGCGGCATACACGCCCACGATAATGGCGGAAATGACCACCAGGATTGCGTACAACGTCCAGCCAATGCTGCGGCGCTTGCGTTTTTTGGGTGCGGGACGTCGGGTCTGCGGCTGCTGCCGTCGGCCGCCGGAGGAAGCGGAACTGCTCCTGCGGCGGCGGGTTGGTGTCTGCTCCATGGTGGCTATCCCCCATCTTATGTAAATCTTGTATTAGTATACTCAGTTTTCCTGGGTTCGGCAAGCCCTAAATGGTGAATTCACCCGCTTTTTGCCTTTCCAAAATATACTGTTAAAGTTCACCCCGCGTCTCGGTCCAGTAGGCCGCCATACTCTGCCCAGGCTTGCCGGTGACCTCGTCGCTGAGATACTCTCCCAGCTCACCGGGCTGCCAGGCTAGGGCGGCCTCCTTGGTAGGGAACTCCACCTCGGCATAAAAGAACTCCCCCGGCTGTCCCCGGTCTACCTGGTTGACCTCCAGGGTCAGACCGCCGGGAAGGGCGTAGCGCCGCTGCTCCTTTTCGATGAGCGGGCGGCCGACGAACGCCTCCAGCTTGGCAAACAGCTCCAGGTCGATGTTGGTCTCGATCTCCTCCCGGGCCAGGCCGTCCGGCCCTGCCGCCCCCTTGAAGCACAGCACATACTCGGTCACGTCTCCGCTCGCCTCACTGCGGATGCGCACGGTGGGCCGGGTGGTGATGTACCCCTGGCGCATGAGGATACGCCGCTGCTCCTCCAACCCCTGGGGCCACCCGTCGGTGAGCCACTTGCGTTCAATTTCCATCGGATTCGCTCCTTTCGCTTTTCTTCATTCTAGCACACAGGGCGGATCCATGCTATAATGAAGATTACGAATTCATTTTTTACCAGAGAGGAACTTGTTTTATGAAACAAAGCCGCCCCTATCCCGTCTATACCATCACTCCCAAGGGGGAGCGGGCTATTCTGTCCGGCCACCCCTGGGTGTACGCAGAAGAGCTCACCGACCAGCCCGATCCCGCCCCCGCCAACGGCGCGCTGGTGGACGTGGTCAGCGCCAAAGGCCGCTACCTGGGCACGGGCCTTTTGAGCCAGCACAGCAAGATCCGGGTACGGCTTCTCAGCCGCAACGCCAACGACCGCTTTGACGAGAACTTCTGGCGCCGTCGGGTGGAATACGCCTGGGCCTACCGCAAGACGGTGATGGGGCCGGAGGATCTCAGCTGCTGCCGGGTCATCTTCGGCGAGGCCGACCAGTTCCCCGGCCTGACGGTGGATCGCTTCGGCCCGGTGCTGGTGACCCAGACCCTGTCCTACGGCATGGAGCAGCTGAAATCCGTTCTCTTCCCCATTCTGGTGGATGTGCTGCGCCAGGACGGCCAGGATATCCAGGGTATTTTCGAGCGCAACGATGTAGCGCTGCGCCAGCGTGAGGGCCTGGAGGAGAACAAGGGCTGGTTCCCCCTGGAGGGGCTGACCCATCCCCAGGAGACCTGGACCGAGATCTGCGAGAACGGCGTGCGCTACCGGGTGGACTTTGAAAACGGCCAGAAGACCGGCTTCTTCCTGGACCAGAAGTACAACCGCCGGGAGGTGGCCAAGCTGGCCCGGGGCAAGCGGGTGCTGGACTGCTTTACCCACACGGGAAGCTTTGCCCTCAACGCCGCTTTGGGCGGTGCGGAGCACGTCACCGCCGTGGATGTGAGCCAGGCGGCGGTGGACCTGGCCCGGGACAACGCGGTGCTCAACGGTCTGGAAGGGCGCATGGATTTCCTCTGCGCCGACGTCTTTGACCTGCTGCCCACTCTGGAGCACCAGCCGGACTACGACTTCATCATTCTGGACCCGCCCGCCTTCACCAAATCCCGCAAAACCGCCCGCAACGCCATGCGTGGCTACAAGGAGATCAACTACCGGGCCATGAAGCTGCTGCCTCGCGGCGGCTATCTGGCTACCGCCAGCTGCAGCCACTTTGCCACCGAGGAGATGTTTATCAAAATGCTCCGCTCCGCCGCCGCCGATGCCGGGCGGCAGCTGCGGCAGATCGAGGTGCGCCAGCAGGCTCCCGACCACCCCATTCTCTGGAATGTGGAGGAGACCAACTACCTGAAGTTTTTCCTCTTCCAGGTCATTTAAGCGTAAAAACAGCCCGTCCCACAAAAGGGACGGGCTGTTGGCATATCAGGCTTGGTTTTGGGCCTCCACCAGGCGCACGCCGCAGTACTTCTCCCGCAGCTTGGGCTTTTCGATCTTGCCGGTGGGGTTGCGGGGCACGTCGGCAAAGATGATCTTCCGGGGCCGCTTGTACCGGGGCAGATCGGTGCAGAACTGGTTGATCTCGCTCTCGGTGCAGGTCATGCCGTCCTTCACCTGGATGATGGCGGCCGCGATCTCGCCCAGACGCTTGTCAGGCAGGCCGATGACGGCCACATCGTGGATCTTGGGATAGGCGGACAGGAAGTCCTCGATCTGGACGGGGTAGAGGTTCTCACCGCCGGAGATGATGACATCCTTCTTCCGGTCTACCAGGAAGTAGAAACCGTCCTCATCCTGCTTGGCCATATCGCCGGTGTGGAGCCATTCCCCGTGGAGCACCGCGGCGGTGGCCTCGGGGTCGTGGTAGTAGCACCGCATGACGCCGGGACCCTTGACGCACAGCTCGCCCACCTCGCCCTGGGGCACGGTCTGGCCCTGCTCGTCCACGATCTTCACCTTCCAGCCGTAGCCGGGAACGCCGATGGCACCCACCTTGTGGATGTGATCCATCCCCAGGTGGACACAGCCCGGACCGGTGGACTCGGACAGGCCGTAGTTGGTATCGTATTTGTGGTGGGGGAAATACTCCATCCAGTGCTTGATGAGGGAGGGCGGGACCGGCTGGGCGCCGATGTGCATCAGCCGCCACTGGCTGAGCTGGTAGTCCTCCAGCTTCAGGGCGCCCCGGTCCAGCGCGGCCAGGATATCCTGACACCAGGGCACCAGCAGCCACACGATGGTGCACCGCTCCTGGGAAACGGCGTCAAAGATGGCCTTGGGGCTGTTGCCCTTCAGCAGGACTCCCTTGCTGCCGGTAAACAGGGAACCGAACCAGTGCATCTTGGCGCCAGTGTGATAGAGAGGCGGGATGCACAGGAACACGTCCTCATGGGTAGTCTCATGGTGGATGGCCTCCATCCGGGCCGCCTGCAAGAGACAGCGGTGGCTGAGCAGGATGGCCTTGGGGAAACCGGTGGTGCCGGAGGAGTAGTAGATGGCGCCGTCATCCTCGTCGTCCACCAGCACCTTGGGGGCGGCGGAGGAGCAGTTGGCAGTGGCGCGGTGGTAGTCCTCGGCAAAGGAGGGGCAGGTCTCGCCCACAAAGAACAAAAGGCGCTCCCGTCCGATGGAGGGGACAATGTCCTCCACACGGCCGATAAACTCCGGGCCGAAGAACAGCACATCGGCGTCGGCCAGCTTCACACAGTACTCGATCTCCTGGGCGGTATAGCGGAAGTTCAGGGGCACCGCCACCGCTCCGGCTTTGAGGATGCCGAAGTAGATGGGCAGCCACTCCAGGCAGTTCATCAGCAAAATGGCCACCTTCTGGCCCTTTTTCAGCCCTCGGCCCAGCAGCAGGTTGGCCACCCGGTTGGCCTTCTCATCAAAGACGGACCAGGTGATCTCCCGGCGGTAGGGTGCGGTGGAGGTGGGCTGAATGAGCGCATACTCCTTCCAGGTGACCCGCTGGGTCTCCTGAACCTCGGGGTTGATCTCTACCAGGGCGACCTCGTCGCCGTAGAGCTTGCTGTTGCGCTCCAGCAGATCGGTGATAGGCATGGCGCTCGTTCCTTTCAAAACCGGGCGAGGCCCGGATACTTTCGCGGTTTCAATCTTTAAACCGTTAAAGTATCATAACCCAGAACCAATCAAAAGTCAACCCCTGGATTCCCTTTTATCCCAGGGAAATGCCCATGCGCCGGGCCACCTCCAGCATGCCGTGGCCATCGGGGACCAGGCGGCTCTTGCCGGCAATGTCGGCGAGCTTGTTTTCTCCCACGTGGTTGTTCTTCATGGCCACCGTGATACCGAAGTTGCCGTCCTCCACCATCTTGGCGGCGTAGGAGCCGAACTGGGTGGCCAGCACCCGGTCGTAGGGAGAGGGACTGCCGCCCCGCTGGGTGTGTCCGGGGACACAGGTGCGGGTCTCAAAGCCGGTCATCTCCTCGATCTGGCGGGCGATGCGGTTGGTGGCGGTGGTGATGCCCTCCTCCTTACGCTTGGCCAGACGCTCCTTCTTCTTCATGCGGGACTCCTTGACGTCGTAGACGCCCTCGGCCACGGCCAGGATGGAGAAGTGTTTGCCCTGCTTGGCCCGGTTCTCGATGGCGGCGCACACCTTTTCAATGGTGTAGGGACGCTCGGGAATTAGGATGATGTCCGCGCCGCCGGCGATGCCTGCGTACAGGGTGAGCCAGCCCGCCTTGTTGCCCATCAGCTCCACCAGCATGCAGCGGCTGTGGCTGCCGGCGGTGGTGTGGACCCGGTCGATGGCCTCGGTGGCAATGTCAACGGCAGAGTGGAAACCGAAGGTCACGTCGGTGCCGTAGATATCGTTGTCGATGGTCTTGGGCAGGCCGATGATGTTGAGGCCCTCCTCAGCCAGAAGATTGGCCGTCTTATGGGTGCCGTTGCCGCCCAGACAGAGGAGGCAGTCCAGCTTCATGGCGGCGTAGTTCTTCTTCATCTCAGCCACCTTGTCCACATCGTCCTCGCCCACGACCCGCATGAGCTTGAAGGGCGTGCGCTTGGTGCCCAGGATGGTACCGCCTACGGTCAGGATACCGGAAAATTCATAGGGCTTCATCTCCCGCCACTCGCCGTTGATGAGCCCGGAGAAGCCGTTGGAAATGCCGACGATGGTCACGTCCTCCCCAAAGCGCTGATACAGAGCCTTGGCCACACCGCGGATGGTCGCGTTGAGCCCCGGGCAGTCACCGCCGGAGGTCAGGATACCCACTCGCTTTTTCATAAGAGTTCCCCCTTCATTACAATCTGGTACAAGAGTACTTTTTCCCGCATGGATTGTCAATATCCTCCTGTCCCGGGTATGGTGTTCTTCCTGTATCATTTTTTGCATTTCTCTTTACCCAGGTAGCTTTCTTTGGTATAGTAAATATGAAAAAATGCCAGCCGTATGATCCAGAAAGATTTTTTCGGAAGGGAGGTGCCCGGATGATCCGAATCGCTGTGGCTGAGGACGATCTGTCCTGGGCTCATCAACTGCAAACCTATGTGGACCAATACGCCCGGGAATCGGGTAAAAGCTTTGAGGTGTCTCTGTTTGCCGATGGAGAGGATCTGCTGGAGCAGTATCATGGACAGTTTGATCTGGTTTTTTTAGATGTCCAGATGCGCTTTCTGGATGGAATGGCCACCGCGGAGCTGATCCGCCGCACCGACCCGGAGGTCATCATTATCTTTATTACCAACATGGCCCAGTACGCCATCCGAGGCTATGAGGTGGACGCGCTGGACTACATGCTCAAGCCGGTGGGCTACACCACCTTTGCCCAGCGGCTGAGCCGGGCGCTGAGCCGGATGCGCCGCCGGGAGCGCACCTATATCACCGTCCCCATCAAAGGAGGGGCTATGAAGCTGGCGGTGGAGGACATTACCTTTGTGGAGAGCCAGGGCCACCGCCTCATTTACCACACCGCGGAGGATGAGTATGTCAGCGCCGGGACCATCAAGGACGCGGAGGAGAAACTGGAGGGCTACCACTTCTTCCGCAGCAACAAGGGCTATCTCCTGAACCTGGCACATGTGGACGGAATCCAGGACAACTGCGCCCTGGTGGGAGAGCATAAGCTGCTCATCAGCCGTTCCCGCAAGGCCCCCTTCCTGGAGGCCCTCACCGCCTACATGGGAGGTGGCGCCCGTTGAGTGAGACCATGCCCCGCCTGTTTACCGCTCTGGCCGAGTGGGGAGCCTGTATGCTCTTTCTGCTCCAGTACTCCCGCAGGCTCCGCGGCCCCCGGTTCTGGCTGACTGCAGCGGGCGCACTGGTGGTGCAGGTTCTGTGGCTGAAGGGAACCGGCTCCCTCCCCGTGGCCTTCTGGATGCCCGCCATGGCGGTAGCTGTGGGGCTCATGTTTTTGTTCCTGGCGTTCTGCGGCCGCAGCGACCTGCTGGGTGCGGGCTACTGTACGGTGCGCGCCTTCCTGCTGGCGGAATTCACCGCCTCACTGGAGTGGCAGCTGTACGCCTTCTTTGTGTGGGAAACCAAGATCGATGGTTTTGTTCCGGCGACCGTCTTTCTCGTTGTGATATACGGCGCCGTCTTTCTGCTGGCCTACCACCTGGAGCAGCGGGTATCCCAAGGGGGCAACCTGCCCCGGATGACCGGGCGGGAGCTGCTGTCCGCCGCCTCCATGGGCCTGGCCGCCTTTCTCATCAGCAATATGAGCTTTGTCACCGCCAACACCCCCTTCACCAGCTCGGTGGAGCAGGAGATCGCCAACATCCGCACCCTGGTGGATCTGGCCGGTGTGGTCATTCTCTACGCCTACCACATCCAGCTCTTTGAGCTGCACACCCGCCGGGAACTGGACGCCATCAAGAACATTCTGCAAAACCAGTATGTACAGTACCGCCAGTCCCGGGAGTCCATCGACGTCATCAACCGCAAGTATCACGACCTCAAACACCAGATCGCCGTGCTCCGGGCAGAGGAGGACCCCGCCCGCCGCTCCGCCTTTCTGGACCAGATGGAGGAGGAGATCCAGCACTACGAGGCCCAGAACAAGACGGGCAACTCCGTGCTGGACACGGTGCTCACCGGCAAGAGCCTCTACTGTGCCAAGCACCAAATCAAGCTCACCTGCGTGGCCGACGGAGCCCAGCTGTCCTTTATGGACGTGATGGACATCTGCACCCTGTTCGGCAATGCTCTGGATAACGCCATTGAGTGCGAACTGTCCATTCCGGATAAGGAAAAGCGGCTCATTCACCTGGAGGTCTATACCAAAAAGGACTTTCTGGTCATCCGGTGTGAAAACTACTGTCCCGCTCCTCCCGTCTTTCAGGACGGTCTGCCCATGACCACCAAGGCCGACCGGGAGTACCACGGCTACGGCCTGAAGAGCATGCGCTACACCGCCCAAAAATACGGCGGCACCATGACGGTCCAGGCCAAGGACGAGTGGTTCCAGCTTACCCTGCTCTTCCCTCTGGAGCACCATTAAGTTGCGGAAAAACTTTCCCCTTGCGGCCACCCCCGCTTGTTTATACTGCCAAACAAGCGGGGTTTTGTTTTGTGTACTTTCACAATATTTTTTACAGTTTGCGCCCAAAAGGCAGCAGTTTGTGCCTTTCATGAAAAAACGAGGTTAAGTTGTGATAAACTCCTCTCAGATTCGGGAAGGGCTGTTCTGTGTGCGTCCTTCCCAAAAACACGACAGGAGGAAGAAAAGAATGCTTGCCATCAACATTGAAGACGTAATCTCCGTGTTGAACACCTGCAAACCCTACCTGATCGGGCTTGCCGTCGTGCTGGTCCTGGCCATTGTGGCCATGATCGCCTGCCGCAAGATGGCCCGGTCCAAGAAGTTCCTGATCCGGGGCGAGGCCGCCCTGGCCATGGTGCTGGCCATCGCCGTCACCGTGAACCTCATCTGCTTTGGCCCCATGAGCAGCCTTATCTCCCTGGCCATGGGCGACGGCTCCGTCACCGACGAGACTGCCGCTTCCGCCAATGAGCTGTGCCAGACCATCGCCGAAGAAGGCATCGTCATGGTGAAGAACGAGGGCGCCCTGCCCCTGAGCAACACCAAGCTCAACGTGTTCGGCTGGTCCTCCACCAACCCTGTCTACGGCGGCACCGGTTCCGGCGGCCTGTCCGACTCCTATCCCACTGTCTCCCTGCTGGAGGGCCTGAGCAACGCCGGCATCGAGTACAACACCACCATCACTGACTTCTACACCGAGTACCGTGACACCCGTCCCACTGTGGGCATGTGGGGCCAGGACTGGACCATCCCCGAGCCCACCATGGAGGAGTATGACGCCGCCGGCATCTTCGAGAATGCCAAGGAGTACTCCGACACCGCTCTGATCGTGATCTCCCGCTCCGGCGGCGAGGGCGCCGACCTGCCCACCAGCTATGACGGCGAGGACACTTTTGAAGAGGGCGGCACCTGGGGTGCCTCCGGCGTGCGTATCAGCTCCCAGGACGATGACCGCGATGCCAGCAAGCACTACCTGGAGCTGAGCAACCGCGAGATCGCCATGGTGGAGCGCGTCACCAGCGAGTTTGACAACGTTATCGTGGTCATCAACGCCGCCAACCCCATGGAGCTGGGCTGGCTGGACCAGTATGATTCCATCAAGGGCGCTCTGGTTATGGCCGGCCCCGGTCAGACCGGCTTCAACGCTCTGGGCGAGATCCTCACCGGCGAGGTAAACCCCTCCGCCAAGATGGTGGACACCTATGTCTACGACCTGACCCAGACCCCCACCTGGAACAACTTCGGCAGCATGTTCTACGACAACATGGACGAGTTTGCCGTGGACGGCGCTGTTCCCTCCTTTGTCAACTACGTAGAGGGCATCTATGTGGGTTACAAGTTCTATGAGACCGCCGCTGCAGAGGGCCTCATCGACTATGACGCCACCGTGCAGTATCCCTTCGGCTACGGCCTGAGCTACACCACCTTCACCCAGGAGATGAGCGTTCTCACCGAGGATCTGACCAATGGAACCCTCTCCTTTGAGGTGACCGTCACCAACACCGGCGATGTAGCCGGCAAGGATGTGGTCCAGGTCTACTACAATCCTCCCTACACCAACGGCGGCATTGAGAAGGCCAGCGCCAACCTCATCGCCTTCGACAAGACCGACATGCTGGAACCCGGCGCTTCTCAGACCCTCAGCTTTACCATCAAGCTGGAGGATATGGCCTCCTACGACACCTATGGTGCCGGCGCCTATGTGCTGGAGAGCGGCGTTTACACCATCTCCATCAACTCCGACTCTCACAACATTCTGGCCTCCCAGGAGTACATTATTCCTGAGACCATCACCTACGGCGACACCAGCCCCCGCTCCACCGACGCCGTGGCCGCTTCCAACCAGTTTGCCTTCGCTGAGGGCGATGTGACCTACCTCAGCCGCGCCAACGGCTTTGCCAACTACGCCGAGGCTACTGCCGCTCCCACCAACTTCACCATGGATGAGGAGACCAAGGCCACCTTCTACAACAACAGCAACTACGACCCCAACGAGTTCAACAATGCTGACGACGTGATGCCTACCACCGGCGCCAAGAACGGCCTGAAGCTGGAGGATCTGCGCGGCGTGGACTATGACGATCCCCAGTGGGATGAGCTGCTGGACCAGATGACCGTGTCTGAGATGGACACCCTCATCGCCATCGGCGGCTACCAGACCTCCGCCATCAACAGCATCGGTAAGGTGCAGACCATCGACTGCGACGGTCCTGCCTCCATCAACAACAACTTCACCGGCAAGGGCTCCATCGGCTTCCCCGCCGCCGTCATGATCGCCGCCACCTGGAATGTGGACCTGGCCAATGACTTCGGCGAGCGCATCGGCAAGATGGCCGACGAGATGGGCGTGTCCGGCTGGTACGCTCCCGCTATGAACACCCACCGTTCCGCTTTCGCCGGCCGTAACTTCGAGTACTACTCCGAGGACGGCGTTCTGGGCGGCAACATGGCTGCCAACGCCATCCTGGGCGCTCAGGAGCACGGCGTGTACGCCTACATGAAGCACTTCGCTCTCAACGACCAGGAGACCAACCGCTGCGGCATGCTGTGTACCTGGGCCAACGAGCAGTCCATCCGCGAGATCTACCTCAAGCCCTTCGAGATCGCTGTGAAGGACGGCGGCTGCCAGGCGGTCATGTCCTCCTTCAACTACATCGGCACCACCTGGGCCGGCGCCTGTGACGAGCTGCTCAACAACGTCCTGCGTGACGAGTGGGGCTTCCAGGGCTTCGTGCTCACCGACTACTTCGGCGTGTACGGCTACATGGATTCCGACCAGGCTATCCGCGGCGGCACCGACTGCATGCTGGTCGCCTATGACACCGAGACCAACCATGTCACCGACACCACCAGCGCTACCTCCGTGCTGGCTATGCGTCAGGCCTGTAAGAACATCCTGTACACCACGGTCAATTCCCGCGCCTATGATCCCGCCAACCTGTCCGGCGGCGGCCTGCAGGGCTGGCAGATCGCTGCCATCGCCATCGACGTGGTGGTGGGTGTGATCCTGGTGGCCGGCGCTGTGATGATCATCAAGAAGTCCAAGAAGATGGAGGACGCCTCCACTCAGGCTTAACTACCTAGGAGATCCCCCCGGCTGCCCCGGGGGGATTCCCCCTTACATCCACATTTGCATCCATACCGCTGAATGAAAGGGAGATAGACTGTGAAACACCAAGACATTCTGGATAAGCTGACCCTGGAACAAAAGATCGCCCTGCTCTCCGGCCGGGACGTGTGGAGCACCTACCCCTTTCCCAAGGCGGGTGTGCCCAGCATGTTCCTGTCCGACGGCCCTCACGGGGTGCGCAAGCAGTTGGGAGAGGGCGACCATTTAGGCATCAATGCCAGCCAGCCTGCCACCTGCTTCCCCACCGCTGCCGGCATCGCCAACAGCTGGGATGAGGAGCTGGCCACCCTGTGCGGCCGCACCATCGGCAAGGAGGCCGCCTGCCAGCAGGTCAACGTCCTGCTGGGTCCCGGCCTGAACACCAAGCGCAGCCCTCTGGGCGGGCGCGACTTTGAGTACTACTCCGAGGACCCCTACCTGGGCGGCAAAATGGCCGCCGCCTTCATCCGGGGCGTGCAGGAAAACGGCATCTCCGCCTGTCCCAAGCACTTTGCCGCCAACTCTCAGGAGCTGCTGCGCATGACCAGCGACAGCGTGGTGGATGAGCGCACCCTGCGGGAGCTGTACCTGACCAACTTTGAGATCGCCGTCAAGGAGGGCCATCCCAAGTCCATCATGTCCTCCTACAACAAGGTAAACGGCACCTACGCCAACGAGAACGCCCACCTGCTCACCGAGATCCTCCGGGACGAGTGGGGCTTTGACGGCTTTGTGGTCACCGACTGGGGCGGCTGCAACAGCCAGACCGCCGGCATCAAGGCGGGCAGCAACCTGGAGATGCCCGGCACCATCGGCGACAGCGACCGGGAGCTGATGGCCTCCCTGAAAGAGGGCAAGATCACCGAAGGGGAGATCGACCTGCGGGTAGACCAGCTGCTGGACGTGATCCTGGCCACCCATGAGGCCACCGCCGGCGGCAAGCGGGACTTCGATCAGGAGGCCCACCACGCCGTGGCCCGTCAGGCCGCCGCCCAGACCGCTGTGCTGCTGAAGAATGAGAATGATCTGCTGCCTCTGGCTCCCAGCACCCGGGTGGCCGTCATCGGCGACATGGCTCTGGAGCCCCGGTATCAGGGCGCCGGTTCCTCTCTGGTCAATCCCACCCGTCTGGACAAACCTCTGGACTGCCTGAAGGCCAGCGGTCTGGACGTAGTGGGCCACGCCCAGGGCTACCTGCGCAATGGCAAGGATGACGCAGGCCTTCAGCAGGCTGCGGTCCAGCTGGCCTCCCAGGCCGATGTGGTACTGCTCTATCTGGGTCTGCCTGAGATCTTCGAGAGCGAGGGTATGGACCGCAGCCACATGCGCCTGCCCGCCAATCAGAACCGACTGCTGGAGGCAGTGGCCGTTGCCAACCCCAAGGTAGTGGTGGTCCTCTCCGGCGGCTCTCCTGTGGAACTGCCCTGGTACGACAAGGCGGCCGCCATCGTCCACGGCTATCTGGGCGGCCAGGCTGGCGCCGGTGCCATGGCCGACATCCTCACCGGCAAGGTGAATCCCTCCGGCAAGCTGGCCGAGACCTATCCCCTGGTCTATGACGACACCCCCAACCGGGACTTCTTCCCCGGCCGGGAGCTCACCGCCCAGTACCGGGAGTCCATCTTTGTGGGCTACCGCTACTACCTCACCGCCCAGAAGGCCGTGCGCTTCCCCTTCGGCTTTGGTCTGAGCTACACCACCTTCGCCTACTCGGACCTGAAGGCCGACAAGGAGAAGGTCACCTTCACCCTCACCAACACCGGCAAGCGCGCCGGCGCGGAGGTGGCCCAGCTGTATGTCTCCCGGCCCAACAGCCAGCTCTTCACTCCCCTGCGGGAGCTCAAGGGCTTTGCCAAGGTCTTCCTCCAGCCCGGAGAGAGCCGCACCGTTACCATCCCCCTGGATGACAAGGCCTTCCGCTACTTCAACGTGAAGACCAACCGCTGGGAGATCGAGGGCGGCGAGTACCGCCTGGAGGTGGGCGCCAGCGCCGCCGACATCCTGCTCACCGCTTCCGTGGAGGTGGAGGGTACCGGCGCTCCCATCCCCTACGACCGGGAGAAGCTGTCCTGCTACTACTCCGCCCAGGTCCAGGCCGTCCCCGACGACCAGTTTGAGACCCTGCTGGGCCGTCCCATCCCCCAGGACAAGTGGGACCGCTCCCAGCCTCTGGGCTACAACGACAGCCTGTCCCAGATGATTTACGCCAAGGGCTTTGTGGCCCGCTTCGCTGCCGGCCGTCTGGCCGCGATCCAGCGCAAGAGCGAAGAGAAGGACCAGCCCAACCTGAACGTTCTCTTTATCCACAGCATGCCTTTCCGCGGCCTGGCCAAGATGAGCAACGGACTGGTGACCACTGAGATGACCGCCTCCATTCTGGAGGCCTGCAACGGCCACTTCTTCCGCGGCATGGGTAAGACCATCGCCGGCTTCTTCGCCAACGGGAAGGTCAAGAAGGAGAGGAGCAAAAAACTGTGAGTTTTTGGAATAATTTTGCGGCCAAGCATCCCGGAGCTGCCAAGTGGATCCGGGAAGGCGGCCTGTTCGTCATCGTCAGCAACCTGATCACTGTCTTCAAGTACATCCTGCTGACCTTCCTGCCCGCCGCCTTTGCCGGTCTGCCCATGGTAGACTTCGGCTGGCCGGGGATCCCCATCACCCTGTTTGGTGAGACCTTCCAGTGGAACATCCTTGGCTACGACGTGGACCACGGCGGCCTGCCTTACTTCTGCGCCTACATGGTTGCCATGGTCATCGGCGAGTGCATCAACTTCCCCCTCCAGCGCAACCTGGTCTTCCGCAGCAAGGGTAACCTGGCCTACCAGATCCTGTGGTACGTCATCGCCTTCTGCATCATCACCTGCATTGTCAACTCCATCAACTGCATCTGGATGGCGGTGGCTGGTCTGTTCGTGCCCGCTTTTATCTACAACATCGGTACCGTGGTGCTCAACGGCGGTATCTCCATGGTGATCTTCTTCTTTGTCAACAAGATCATCTTCCCCGAGGGCGAGGCCCAGAAGAAGTAATACTCTTCCTTCCCATAAAGGCGTCTCTGGCAAAAGCCAGAGGCGTCTTTTGTTTATTTTTCCCTTTTTTCTGCCCCATTTTTATATCTCCGTCTTAAAATCGCTGAATCTGAAACTTTCCTGAATTGCCCTTGCATTTTCTTTTTCACTTTGCTATAATAAACCACAAGTTCACATGGACATTTGTCTTTTTGTTGTGGACATTCGGGAATTTGCCCGAAAAAGATTGGAGGAACGAACATGAAACGATTTCTGGCTTTGGCTACGTCCTGCGCCCTGATGATCGCCGCTCTGGCTGGCTGCGGCAGCTCCGGCTCCGGCTCTGGTTCCGGCGGCGGCTCCGCTTCCGGCGACAAGGTAATCAAGATCGGCGTGTTTGAGCCCGCTTCCGGCGACTCCGCCTCCGGCGGCAAGAAGGAAATGCTGGGCATGCAGTATGCTAACTCCGAGACTCCTACCGTCACTGTGGGCGGCGAGGAGTACAAGGTCGAGTTGGTCTATGCTGACAACGGCTCCTCCACCGACAAGGCCCCCACCGCCGCTTCCCAACTGGTCAGTGAGGGCGTGGCCATGGTGCTGGGCTCCTACGGCTCCGGCGTGTCCATCGCCGCCGGCCCCACCTTCGGCAACGCTGGCATCCCCGCCATCGGCGTGACCTGCACCAACCCCAACGTCACCGCCGGCAACGACTACTACTTCCGCATCTGCTTCCTGGATCCCTTCCAGGGCACTGTTCTGGCCAACTTCTCCATGGATAAGTTCCAGGCCAAAACCGCCTACTGCCTGGGCGAGGCGGGCAACGAGTACGACCAGGGCCTGATCGCCTTCTTCAAGCAGGCCTTTGAGGCCGCCGGCGGCAAGGTCATCACCGACTCCTTCCCCACCAACAATTCTGACTTCAACTCCTACCTGAACAAGGCCAAGGACCAGGGCGCCGACGTTATCTTCACCCCCGTGTCCATCGCTTACGCCACCCAGATCATCACTCAGGCCGCTTCTCTGGGCCTGGAGATCCCCTTCGTAGGCTCTGACACCCTGGACGACAACATGGTCCTGGAGGCCGCCAAGGGCACCAACATTCAGCTGTACGTGTCCACCTTCTATCAGGAGGGCGGCAACCCTGACTTTGACGCGGGCATCAAGAACTACATCAACACCGCCTCCGGCGCTCTGGAGTCTAACGGCGGCAACGACACCGTAGCCGCAGTCACCGCCATGGGTTATGACGCCTACTATGTGGCTCTCGAGGCCATCAAGAAGGCCGACAGCGTGGACCCCGCCGCCATCAAGGCCGCCCTGTGGGATGTGGAGTATGACGGCGTGTCCGGCCACATCGCCTTTGACGACACCAACGGCGACGCCGTGCGTGACACCGCCTATATCAAGCACTCCACCAACGACGGTGCCTGGGAGCTGGAGACTCAGCAGACGGTAGCGAAGTAAGCTCCCCCGCCCCGCAATTGATTTGATTTACGGTTTGGCGGGGGCCCCCTCGGGTCCCCGCCAATTCTGTATCCACCTCCCGCTGGGCCGCCCCAAAAGGAGGCGGTCTCCCCCTCTTTTTGGGACTGTCCAGCAAAACTTTGACTGAGGAGGAAATTCCATGGAATTTTTTATCTCCACCCTGCTTTTCGGCATCTCGGTGGGCGGCCAATATGCCCTCATCGCCATCGGCTACACCATGGTCTACGGCATTTTGCGCCTCATTAACTTCGCCCACGGCGACGTGTTCATGGTGGCCGGCCTCTTGGGCATCTACCTGAGCGCCACCTTCCCCCTGTATGTAGCTATGCCCTTGGTGGTTATCCTGACGGTGGTTCTTGGCTTCTGCATTGAGCGTGTGGCCTATAAGCCTCTGCGCTCCGCCCCCCGTATGAGCGTGATGATCTCCGCCATCGGCGTGAGCTACCTGCTCCAGAACACCGCCACCTACGTCACTGGCGGTCAGCCCATGATCTACCCCTCTCTCCCCTTCCTGTCTGACACCATCACCGTGGCCGGCACCTCCATCAAGTGGGTGGTGCTGCTCACCCCCGTTCTGGTGGTGGCCCTGGTCATCCTGCTCACCCTGCTTATCAACCGCACCAAGGTGGGCATGGCCATGCGGGCGGTGGCCAAGGACTTTGAGACCAGCCAGCTCATGGGCATCAAAATCAACTCCGTCATTTCCATCACCTTTATTATCGGCTCGGCTCTGGCGGCCATTGGCTCCATGCTCTACTTCACCACCTACTCCTCCGTGGTCCCCACGGTGGGCTCCATGCCCGGTCTGAAGGCCTTCGTGGCCGCGGTGTTCGGCGGCATCGGCTCCATCCCCGGCGCGGTGATCGGCGCGTTCCTCATCGGCATCTGCGAGAACTTCGTGAAGATCCTGCCCTTTGAGGGTGCCACCACCTTCGTGGACGCCTTTACCTTTGCCCTGCTGATCATCATTCTGGTCTTTAAGCCCACCGGACTGTTCGGTGAAAAGGCCACGGATAAGGTGTAAGGAGGTAGCACTATGATTCAAGAGAAACGAAGCAAACGGGGCGCCCTGCTGGGGCTGGCCGCCGCGATTCTGGTACTGGTTCTGGTGACTGTACTGGAGAACACCCTCCCCTCCACCAGCCAGCTGTTTGTGGTCCTGAAAAAGGGCGCGGTGTACTCCCTGGTGGCCGTGTCCATGAACCTAGTCAACGGCTTTACCGGCCTGTTCTCCCTGGGCCAGGCGGGCTTTATGCTGCTGGGCGCCTACACCTACGCCATTCTCACAGTCCCTGTATCCGCCAAGGACACGGTGTACTACCTGTTCGGCGGCTCGGCGGTAAAATTCTCCCTGCCTGACCTGTTCGGCGGGGTGGACACCCCGGCCGGCCTCATTCTGGGCGTGCTGCTGGCCATCATCCTGGGCGGCTGCGTGGCAGCTTTCTTTGCCTACCTGATTGGCCTGCCGGTACTGCGCCTCAAGAGTGACTATCTGGCTATTGCCACCCTGGGCTTTGCCGAGATCATCCGGGCCATCTTCCAGTGGCAGGCTCTGGGCCCCATCACCAACGGTGCCAACATGATCACCCAGATTCCCACCTTCAACAACTTCAACATCACCGACTCCAGCGGCAAGGTGGTGTTCTACCTGTCCTCCTTCTTCCCCATGCTCATCATGATCATCTGCGTGGCCATCATTGTTATGCTCATCAACTCCTCCTACGGCCGGGCCTTCAAGGCCATCCGGGAGGACGAGATCGCCGCGGAGGCTATGGGCATCAACCTGGCCAAGCACAAGATGCTCTCCTTTGTCATCAGCTCCTTCTTCTCCGGCGTAGGCGGCGCGCTGTTTGCCATGTTCGCCAACAACGCCCAGGCCAAGGTGTACACCTCCACCATGACCTATGAGATCCTGCTCATCGTGGTCATCGGCGGCATTGGCTCCATCTCCGGCTCTGTCCTGTCCACCTTCCTGTATGTGGCCTGCTCCGAGTGGTGGCTGCGCGGCCTGGACATGGGTTCCTTCCTGGGCATCAAGCTGGGCCTGTTCCGCAACGGCTTCCGCATGGTGGTCTTCTCCGTGGTCATCATGATCGTGGTGCTCTTCTTCCGTCAGGGCATCATGGGCAACAAGGAGATCACAGACCTGCTCAAACCCCGTAAGAAAACCAAGGAGGTGGCGAAATGAGCCTGGAACATGTCCTCCAACTGGAACACATCACCATGCAGTTTGGCGGCGTGGTGGCCGTCAATGACCTGTCCCTGGAGGTAAACAAGGGAGAGATCGTGGCTCTCATCGGCCCCAACGGCGCCGGCAAGACCACCGCCTTTAACTGCATCACCGGAGTCTATGAGCCCACCAATGGCCGGATCTCCTTCCTGGATCAGCCCATGGTAGAGAACTTCCCCAAGGGCAAAATGCAGAAGCTGTATGCCGGGGAAAACAAGGGCAAGTACACCCATACCCTCAACCCCACCCCGGATAAAATCACCCAGCTGGGCATCGCCCGTACCTTCCAGAACATCCGCCTGTTTTCCAAGCTGTCAGTGCTGGATAACGTACTCATCGCCAAGCACATGCGTGCCAAGCAGAACGTCTTCTCCGCTACCTTCCGGCTCAACGCCGCGGAGGAGAAGCGGATGCGGGAGGAGTCCCTGGCCCTGCTGGAGGAGCAGAACCTGCTGCATCTGAAGGACGAAGTGGCCGGCTCTCTGCCCTACGGCCTGCAGCGCCACCTGGAGATCGCCCGCGCCCTGGCCACCCAGCCCAAGCTCCTGCTGCTGGACGAGCCGGCCGCCGGCATGAACCCCCAGGAGACCCAGGAGCTCTCCCAGTTCATCCACCGCATCCGGGACGAATACAATCTGACCATCCTCATCATTGAGCACCATATGGATCTGGTCATGCAGATCTCCGACCGCATCTACGTACTGGACTTCGGCAAGCTCATTGCCCAAGGTACGCCGGCGGAGATTCAAAACAATCCTCGGGTCATCGAGGCATATTTGGGGGTGGCAGACGATGCTGAAGATTGATGAATTGAAGGTAAGCTACGGCGGCATTGAGGCCGTGAAGGGCATCACCTTTGAGGTACCCGAGCGCAAGATCGTCACCCTCATCGGCGCCAACGGTGCGGGCAAATCCACCACCCTGCGCACCATTGCCGGACTGGTGAAGCCCGCCCATGGCCGCATCCACCTCCAGGGCGAGGATATCACCGCCCTCAGCCCCGACCGCATCGTCTCCAAGGGCATCACCCTGGTGCCCGAGGGACGCCACGTCTTCCCGGACCTCACCGTACTGGAGAACCTGAAGATCGGTGCCTACCTGCGCCGGGACAGCCTGGACGACGACCTCAACTGGGTCTATGAGCTCTTCCCCCGCTTGAAGGAGCGCTCCTGGCAGGCGGCGGGCACCCTGTCCGGCGGCGAGCAGCAGATGCTGGCTGTGGGCCGCGCCCTCATGTCCCGCCCCAAGATCATCATGATGGATGAGCCCTCCCTGGGCCTGGCCCCCATCGTGGTCAAGGGCATCTTTGACATCATCAAGGAGATCAACCGCCAGGGCGTCACGGTCCTGCTCATCGAGCAGAACGCCAACATGGCTCTGCGCATCGCCGATGTAGCCTACGTGCTGGAGACCGGCAAGATCACTCTGTCGGGTTCCGGACGAGAGCTGCTCAACAACGAACAAGTCAAGAAGGCCTATCTGGGCTAAAAAAATGGACCTGGCGGATTGCTCCGTCAGGTCCGTTTTCTTATTTATGCTCAGGCACGATCTCGATCCAGTAGCCGTCAGGATCGGAGATGAAGTAGATCCCCATGGCCGGGTTTTCAAAGCAGATGCAGCCCATCTCCTCATGCTTCTGGTGCAGCTGCTCGTACTCGTCGGTGTGGAAGGCCAGGTGGAACTCACACTCGCCCAGGTTATAGGCTTGGGTGCGGTCCCGCAGCCAGGTCAGCTCCAGCTGAAACTCGGTGAGACCGTCCCCCAGGTACACCAGGCGGAAGGAGCCGTCCTCAGCATCCCGCACCCGCACAGGCTCCAGGCCCAGGGCCTTTTTATAGAAGTCCAGGCTCTTGTCCAAATCCAGGACATTGAAGTTGAAGTGGTTGAATTTGATCATAAATCGTTCTCCTTTTATTCCTCGTCCAGCTTGAGAACTGCCATAAATGCCTCGGTGGGCATCTGTACGGTACCCAGGGAGCGCATTTTCTTTTTGCCTTCCTTCTGCTTCTCCAGCAGCTTCTTCTTACGGGTGATATCGCCGCCGTAGCACTTGGCCAGCACGTCCTTACGCATAGCCTTAACGGTCTCACGGGCAATGATCTTGCCGCCGATGGCCGCCTGGATGGGCACCTCAAAGAGCTGACGGGGGATGTTCTCTTTGAGCTTCTCACAGATCTTCCGGGCCCGGCCGTAGGCCTTGTCCTTGTGGGCAATGAAGCTCAGGGCGTCCACCTGGTCGCCGTTGAGGAGCAGGTCCACCTTCACCAGCTGGCTGGGCTGATAGCCCTCCAGCTCGTAGTCCAGGCTGGCGTAGCCCTTGGTGCGGGCCTTCAGGGCGTCGAAGAAGTCGTAGATGATCTCGCCCAGGGGCATGGAGTAGTGCAGCTCCACCAGGTTGGTGTCCAGATACTGCATATCCTTAAAAATGCCCCGGCGGTCCTGACACATGGGCATGATGTTGCCCACGTAGTCGGGAGGCGCAATGATGGACACCTTGGCGTAGGGCTCCCGGGCCTCGGTGATCAGGCCGGGATCGGGGTAGTTGTGGGGGTTATCCACCTTCACGGTAGTCCCATCTGTTTTATCTACCTCGTAGATTACAGAGGGTAGTGTGGTAACCAGGTCCAGATCGAACTCCCGTTCCAGACGCTCCTGGATGATCTCCATATGGAGCATGCCCAGGAAGCCGCAGCGGAAGCCAAAGCCCAGGGCGATGGAGGATTCGGGCTCGAAGGACAGGGAAGCGTCGTTGAGCTGGAGCTTTTCCAGGGCGTCCCGCAGGTCAGGATATTTGCTGCCGTCCTGGGTGTAGATACCGCAGTAAACCATGGCCTGGGCGGGCCGGTAGCCGGGCAGAGCCTCAGCAGCGGGCTGATCGGTTCCGGTGATGGTGTCGCCCACCCGGGTGTCCTTCACGTTCTTGATGGAGGCAGTAAACCAGCCTACCTCGCCGGCGGTGAGCTCGGGGCAGGAGTCCATACCCAGGGGACGGAGATAGCCGCAGTCCAGCACCTGGTAGGAGGCGCCAGAGGCCATCATCTTTACATTCATGCCCTTCTTCAGGGTGCCCTCCATCACACGGAAGTAGACGATAACACCCACATAGGGGTCGTACTGGCTGTCAAAGACCAGGGCCTTCAGAGGGGCACTGGCGTCGCCGGTGGGGGCAGGCACGTTCTGTACAATGTCCTCCAGCACGGCGGGAATGTTGATGCCCATTTTCGCGGAGATCTCCGGGGCCTCCATGGCGGGCAGGCCGATGATAGCCTCTACCTCCTCCTTGGCCTTCTGGGGATTGGCGGCGGGCAGGTCGATCTTGTTGAACACGGGGAGGATCTCCAGGTCGTGCTCCAGGGCCAGATAGGTGTTGGCCAGAGTCTGGGCCTCCACGCCCTGGGTGGAGTCAACTACCAGCACCGCACCCTCACAGGCGGCCAGAGACCGGGAGACCTCGTAGTTGAAGTCCACGTGGCCCGGGGTGTCGATGAGGTTGAGGTGGTAGGTCTCCCCATCCTGGGCCTGGTACTCCAGACGGACGGCACGGGCCTTGATGGTGATGCCGCGCTCCTTCTCCAGGTCCATGTTGTCCAACAGCTGAGACTCCATCTGCCGCTCGGTCACTGCATGGCACTGCTCGATGAGACGGTCAGACAGGGTGGACTTGCCGTGGTCGATGTGGGCAATGATAGAAAAATTGCGGATTTTGGATTGATCGGTCATAGATACCCTCCAAAGATGAGATTCAGATTCATAAACAGGCGGCGCTTATTTACTATCTTTATTATCCCGGCCGCCAAAGAGCTTGTTCATCCGTTCGCCGGAGTTGTGGATGAGCTGCAGCATGGACTGATAGAGCACGGGATAATCCCGGGCCAGAGCGGCGTGGTCCATCTCAGGCATCTGGCCCTTGTCCTTCACATGCTGGGCCAGCGCATCCTCCAGCTCCACCCGGGACAGATCCATATCCGCCTGGGCCAGACCAGCCTGGGCGTGCCGCTGGGACACGGAGAAGAAATCGGGGTTGTTGGCCGGATTGGCGTGGTAAAGCTGGCGGTACACCGAGTAGACCGCTGAGGACAGATAGTTGGAGGCGGCACGGATGGCCTCCCGGCTGCCGGTCTTCCCCAGCAGGTCGAAGAGCATTCCCACCGAGTTCACCAGCAGCTTCTTGGACAGCAGGGCCAGCACAGAGCCACGCATGGAATTATTTTTCTCTTCGCTGACGTCGTAGAGCTCCTCAGCTCCAATGGTGGTGCCATCCCGGGTCAGGGTGCGGCCCAACAGGTAATCGGCGGACACGCCATAATAATCACAGGCCTTGACCACAAAAGACAGACCGGGCTCGCGGATGCCGTTTTCGTAGTGAGACATGAGGGCCTGAGAGATACCCAGCTCCGCGGCGGCTGCGCGCTGACTGACTCCTTTTTCCTGACGCAGCAGGGACAGGGTACGGGCAAATTCTGCGTTCAAATTGTTCACCTCTATCCGAGCGGCCAGGCCTGCCGATTACTCGATCCGGCTGCCGCCCTAAAAATCAATACACTTGGTATAGTATAAACGACCCAATACCTTTCGTAAAGAGAAATTTCATATTTTTGTGGGTTTTTTTGTATCCTTTTCGAGAAATCCGGCAAAATGAAAGTGCAGTAACTCTTGCATTTTCCACGGGAAAATGCTACCATAGTCCCAGAAAAGAGTGCATGACGTGAGGCGTTTTTTTCGTCTCCCGCACCCAAGTTTCTGTTTTGGAAGGAATGGTTCACATGTTCAAGAAACTCATCGACATCCTGAAGGCTCATCCCCGTAAGATCGTATTCACCGAGGGCACCGATCCCCGTATTCTGGAGGCCTCTGCCCGTCTGCTGTCCGGTACTTTCCTGACCCCCGTGCTGGTGGGTAAGGAGGAGGAAGTCCGCGCTGCCGCTGAGGACGCCGGCTTCAACATCCGCGGCGCCATCATCGTAGACCCCGAGACCTACGAGAACATGGACGCTATGGTTGCCAAGATGGTCGAGCTGCGCAAGGGCAAGATGACCGAGGAAGAGTGCCGCGCTGCTCTGAAGAAGGGCAACTACTTCGGCACCATGCTGGTGGCTATGGGTGAGGCCGACGCTCTGCTGGGCGGCGCTACCTACTCCACCGCCGACACCGTCCGTCCCGCTCTGCAGCTGGTCAAGACCAAGCCCGGCAACAAGATCGTCTCCTCCTGCTTCATCCTGGTTCGTCCTTCCGCCACCGGCGACAACGACGTGCTGGCTATGGGCGACTGCGCCATCAACATCAAGCCCAACGAGGACGAGCTGGTTGAGATCGCCGTGGAGACTGCCAAGTGCGCCAAGATCTTCGGCATTGACCCCAAGGTTGCTTTCCTGAGCTACTCCACCTTCGGCTCCGGCAAGGGCGAGGACGTGGACAAGATGCGCAACGCCTGCGAGAAGGCCAAGGCTGCTATGCCCGAGATCCCCGTGGACGGCGAGCTGCAGTTCGACGCCGCTGTGTCTCCCCGCGTGGCTCACACCAAGTGCCCCGACTCCAAGGTGGCCGGCTATGCCAACACCTTCATCTTCCCCGACATCAACGCCGGCAACATCGGCTACAAGATCGCTCAGCGTCTGGGCTCCTTCGAGGCTTACGGCCCCATCCTGCTGGGCCTGAACGCCCCCATCAACGACCTGAGCCGCGGCTGTAACGCCCAGGAGGTCTACTCCATGGCTATCATCACCGCCGCCCTGGCTGGCAACTAATCTTCTGCCATACAAAAAAGGACCGCCTATGGGCGGTCCTTTTTTATCTCTCTACGCGTTTGATTGGCAAACCCGGTTTACTCATATCGGTTTCCCTGGCTGTCGTAGTACGCAACATGGCTGCTATACTCCTTTGCTGCCGCGTCAATCTTCACGCATATAATATCCATATTCGTGGTATCAAAGCGTTTTACAGGCTGCAGCTCCCCATTGACAATGTACGTTGCCTCGGCATACTCGGTCTGCGCTCCACAAAACCAGATCAGATTATATCGTGTTCCGTTGATCGCAGTGGTATCAATCACGATATCATCTTTCTCTCTGTTTACCGAAGAGCTAAATTCGTATTTTCCGTCTCCCAAGGGGCTGAACACAGCCAGGGTCACTTTTCCATCGGTACTGTACGCGCCGCTTACGATATGGTCCTCCAGCTTGGTCTCCGTGGCAATGGTCCACTGCGTTCCTTTGCTCTGGGAGATCGCCTGATCCAAGAGCACCTCTCTGCTTTCCAGCGTAGCGCCATCCTCCTCTTTCTGGCTTTGATAAAATACTACGCCGCAGATAAGAAGGACAGCCGCCAGTAAAAATACGCCAATGATACGTTTTTTCATTGTCCTCTCCCCTTCTGTTACTCTCTGTAAAAACAGGTCCCTTTTTATTTAGTATACCATACCATTCTCTGTTCTTCTACCTTCCCACGTCTGAAAAGGTAAAAATGGCAGCATCCAGAATATCTGGATGCTGCCATTTGATTGTTTTTTATTCCAAGGCGGTTGCTCTCTCTTATACCCCGGCCATCTGGTCCTGATCCAGCACCTTGATATCCCGCTGGGCCAGTGCCTGCTCCGCGGCTTCCACGTCCTGGACCCGGAAGATCATGTAGGCGGAGTTGGCCTGCTTGCCGCCCAGGAAGGCGTACATGTACTCCACGTTGATCTTGGCGTTGGAGAGTACCTGGAGTACCCGGTTGAGTCCTCCGGGCACGTCGGGGATAGCCACGCCCACCACAGGGGTGATGGAATGGACATATCCCGCGTCCTTCAAGACGGTGGTTGCCTTGTACACATCGTTGACGATAATGCGCACGATGCCGAATTCGCTGGTCTCAGCCAGGGAAAGGGCCCGCAGGTCCACCTTGTTCTGGGCCAGCACACCGGTCAGGCCGTACAAGGCTCCCGGCTTATTTTCCACAAAAATGGAGATCTGCTTGATGCTCATGGCAAACCCTCCTTAAATTTTCCGCTTGTCGATGACCCGGACCGCCTTGCCCTCGCTGCGGACAATGGACTTGGGGGCCACCAGGGTGACCTTGGCGGCCAGACCCAGCAGAGAGCGCAGGCCCTCCACCAGTTCCTTCTGCCGGCGGTCGATCTCGCCCAAGTTGTCGGTAAACATCTCGGGAGTCATCTCCACCTGGATGTCCAGCGTGTCGGTAGACTTGACCCGATCCACGATAATCTGGTAGTTGGCGGGATAGCCGTGGTTGAGAAGCACCGTCTCGATCTGAGAGGGGAAGACGTTGACGCCGCGGATAATGAGCATATCATCGCTGCGGCCCATGGGCTTGCTCATCTTCACGAAGGTGCGTCCGCAGGAGCACTTTTCGTGACGGATCACGCCGATGTCCCGGGTGCGGTAGCGCAACAGGGGGAAGGCCTGGCGGGTGATGCAGGAGAAGACGATCTCACCCTGCTGCCCCTCGGGCAGCACCTCTCCGGTCTCGGGATCGATGATCTCGATGATAAAGTGGTCCTCGTTGACGTGCATTCCGTTCTGCTCGGAGCACTCGTAGGCCACACCGGGACCCATGATCTCGGTCAGGCCATAGATATCGTAGGCCTTGATGCCAAGCTTCTCCTGGATATCCTGGCGCATCTCCTCACTCCAGGCCTCGGCACCGAAGATGCCCGCCTTCAGAGGAATGTCCTTGCCGGTGAGTCCCATCTCGTGGAGGGTCTCGCCGATAAAAGCGGCATAGGAGGGGGTGCAGCACAAAACGGTAGAACCAAAGTCCCGGAGAATGGTGATCTGCCGCTGGGTGTTGCCGGAGGAGACGGGAATGACCGTGGCGCCCAGCTTGGTAGCGCCGCCGTGCAGTCCCATGCCGCCGGTAAACAGGCCATAACCATAGGAGATATGTACCTTATCCTCCTCGGTGGCACCCACGGCCACCAGCTGACGGGCCACAATATCGTCCCAGATATCCAGGTCCTCCCGGGTATAACCTACCACGATCTGCTTTCCGGTGGTTCCGGAGGAGGCATGCAGCCGCACCACATCCTTCATGGGAACGGCAAACAGCCCATAGGGATATGTATCCCGCAGGTCCTTTTTATAGGTAAAGGGCAGCTTGTGCAGGTCGTCCACCGACTTAATGTCCTCCGGACGCACTCCCTTTTCGTCCATCAGCTTCTTGTAATAGGGCACGTGGTCATAGGCATGGCGCACCTGCTTGACCAGGCGCTCATCCTGCCAGGCACGAATTTGCTCCCGAGAGGCGCATTCAATCTCGGGCTGATAATACCGTTCCAATGGATTCATCCCTCTCTGTTTGTTTCAATGGGTTTCCCTGTTTCCCGGCGCAATGCCGCACTTAAACAGGAATATCGGAGTTTAATGCTTACGACGGAGCAGTTCCAGAATTGCAATCAGGGCAAAGGAGAACAGGGCCGCGCTGCCGCCCAGCAAAAGCAAAAGAATGCCATCGGACAACTGAGTCGCGACAGCGGCCCCCGCAACATATAGCCCAAACAGGCCCCACATGGCCAGCAGGGTTTCCAAAAATACTATCACGGCCTATCCTCCTGTTTTTGTTCTCTGTTCCAATCAAAGCGAAGCTTTGCATAAAGTTCTTTGCTAAGCTTTCTTTCAAGAAAGCGTCAGGCGTTCTTGCCCAGTTCAAAGGCCTTTTTGTTCAGCTCCAGGAACTTGGGGGGCACCATGGCCTCCAGGGAAGCCTGCCACGCCTCCTCCGGCAAGTCAAAGTAGTGAGACAGCCGGCCCATGAGCACAATATTCACTGCCTTAGAGGAGCCAGCCTGCTCGGCCAGAGCCAGACAGTCCAGCGCATCCACTTTGGCTCCGGTGGCCTTCATCTTCTCCACCAGATTCTCGGGGTACTTGGCGGCCCCGGTAATAACAGGCATGGGGTCGATCTGCTGGGTGGAGGTGACGATCTGTCCGTCGGGCTTGAGATACTCCAGCCAACGGGCGGCCTCCAGCAACTCGAAGGAGACAATAAAGTCCGCCTCGCCCTTATCAATGACAGGAGAATTTACCTTGTCGCCGTAGCGCACATAGGTAACCACGCTGCCGCCGCGCTGGGACATGCCGTGGACCTCGGACACCTTGACGTCATATCCCTGCTCCATGAGCAGGTGGCCCAGCAGCTTGCTGGCCAGCAGGGAGCCCTGGCCACCCACGCCTACGATCATAATATTCTTGGTTTCCATTGCCTTAACCCTCCTTGCCGGTGCTCTCAAAGGCCCCCACGGGGCACAGCTGCTCGCACACGCCGCAGCCCACGCACAGGGTGTTGTCCACCCAGGCCTTGCCCTCCTTGATGGAGATGGCGGGGCAGCCGATCTTCATGCAGCTCTTACAGCCGATGCACTTGTCCTTGTTCACCGCCAGAGGCGCGTTGTGCTTGACGTACTTCAAGAGAGCGCAGGGACGGCGGGAGATGATGACGGAGGGCTCGTTGGCGGCCAGCTCCTCCTTCACCGCCTGGTCACAGGCCTTCAGGTCGTAGGGGTCCACCACCCGGACGCGGTTGAAACCCATGGCCTTGCACAGGGACTCCAGATCAATCTTACCGGCAGGATCACCCTTGATATTGTAGCCGGTGGTGGGGTTCTGCTGGTGGCCGGTCATGCCGGTAATGGAGTTGTCCAGGATGATAACGGTAGAATTGGACTGGTTGTAGGCGATGTTGGCCAGACCAGTCATACCAGAGTGCATGAAGGTGGAGTCGCCGATGACGGCCACGGTCTTGCCCTCAGTCTCCTCCCCACGGGCCTTGTTGAAGCCGTGGATGCCGGAGATGGAGCCGCCCATGCACAGGGTCATGTCCATGGCGGACAGGGGGGCCACCGCACCCAGGGTGTAGCAGCCGATGTCGCCCAGGACAGTACACTTATTCTTATTCAGGGTGTAGAACAGGCCGCGGTGGGGACAGCCGGCGCACATAACAGGGGGACGGGGAGGAATGGCGTCCTCCAGGGTCTTGCCGGTATGTACGGTACCGCCCAGCTTGGAGGCCACCAGGTTCTGGGAGAACTCACCCTCCAGAGGCAACACGTTCTTGCCCCAAACCTTCAGGCCCAGCTTGCGGCAGTGGTCCTCGATGATGGAGTCCAGCTCCTCAACGATCACCAGCTTGTCCACCTTGCTGGCAAAGTCCAGAATCAGCTTTACAGGCAGGGGATTGACCATACCCAGCTTGAGCACCGACACGCTGTCCCCAAAGACCTCCTTCACATACTGATAGGAGGTGGAGGAGGTGATCACGCCCATGGAGGTGCCACCCATCTCCACCCGGTTGAGGTCACAGGTCTCGGCAAACTCGGTGAGCTTGCGGGTGCGCTCCTCCACCACAGGGTGACGGCGGATGGCGTTGCCCGGCATCATCACGTACTTGGCGATGTTCTTCTCATAGGGCTTCTCCACCTCGGTGCGCTCCCCCAGCTCCACCAGGGACTGAGAGTGGGACACGCGGGTGCACATCTTCAGGATGACCGGGGTGTCAAACTCCTCGGAGATCTCATAGGCCCGCTTGGCAAAGGCCAGGGCTTCAGCGGAGTCGGAGGGCTCCAGCATAGGCACCTTGGCGGCGATGGCATAGTGGCGGGAATCCTGCTCGTTCTGAGAGGAGTGCATGCCCGCATCGTCGGCCACAGCGATGACCATACCCGCGTTCACACCGGTGTAGGAGATGGTGAACAGCGGGTCGGCAGCCACGTTGAGGCCCACGTGCTTCATACCGCAGAAGGAGCGCTTGCCGGCAAGGCAGGCACCAAAGGCAGTCTCCATGGCCACCTTCTCATTGGGAGCCCACTCACAGTAGATGGCGTCGTACTTGGCGGCCTCTTCGGTGATCTCGGTACTGGGGGTACCGGGGTAGCTGGAGGCCACAGAGCACCCCGCCTCATACAGTCCACGGGCAACAGCCGCGTTGCCCAGCATCAGTTGTTTCATAGTCTTCCCTGCTTTCTTCCTGATTCAGTCTTTTTTGTCCAGGCCTTCCCGGATGATGATGTCCCGTACCACACCGCCTGCGCCGCCTTCCAGCATGGACCGGCGGACCCGGCTGATGGTAGCGCTGCTGGCTCCGGTCTTCTCCAGGATGTCCAGATAGACCAGACCCTGCTGGAGGTAGACAGCCACATCAAAGCGCTGCTCCATAGACTGCAGCTCCGTGGGGGTACAGAGATCCTCAAAAAATTTCCGGCACTCGTCCAGGTCCTTCAACTTCAAAATGGTCTCATACAGGGCCTGGCTGCGCTCTTTACGCTCCGTTTTCGCCATAGGGCATCTCCTTTCCTCCGGGACGGACGGAAGTTCCCGGCTTTCCCTCTATATTAACACATTAAAGTGTGAAGGTAAACAGGTATTTCAAAAAAATTTTACGGTTTACACAATTGAAGCACTTTCTTTCTGCGTCGTCCTCTTGTTAATTGTCCACACCTTCCCGGCTTTTGGTGGAAAACTTTGTTCTCTTTCCTGTTTTCTACCAGAAACAAAAAAGTGGCTGCCTCACAGGCAGCCACTTTTCATTTCTTATTCAGGCAAAAACCTTACTTCACGCTCTCGCCGGCGGCCTTCTTGGCCTTGATCTCCTTGATGGCGTCGCGGTAGCTCAGGTTTACGCGGCCCTTGTCGTCGATGTCGGTGACCTTAACCCAGATCATGTCGCCGATGTTGACCACGTCCTCCACCTTCTCCACGCGGCGGTCAGCCAGCTTGGAGATGTGGACCATGCCGTCCTTGCCGGGAGCCAGCTCCACGAAGGCACCGAACTGCAGGATGCGTACCACCTTGCCGTAGTACAGCTCGCCCACCTGGGGAACGAACACGATGGTCTCGATCATCTTCTTGGCGGCGTCGCAGGCCTCGGCGTTGGGGGAGGCGATGTGGATGGTGCCGTCGTCCTCGATGTCCACGGTAGCGCCGGACTCGGCGGTGATCTTCTGGATCACGGAACCGCCCTTACCGATGACCTCGCGAATCTTGTCGGGATCGATCTTCATGGTGATCATCTTGGGAGCATACTTGCTCACCTCAGCGCGGGGCGCGGAGATGCAGGGCAGCATGATCTCGTCCAGGATGGCGTAACGGGCATCCCGGGTGATCTCCAGGGCCTCCTTGATGATCTCGTGGGTCAGACCGTCGTTCTTCAGGTCCATCTGGATGGCGGTGATACCAGCCTTGGTACCGGCAACCTTGAAGTCCATCTCGCCGTGGAAGTCCTCCACGCCCTGGATGTCGATGAAGGTGGTGAAGCCGCCGTTGTCGTCCTGAATGAGGCCGCAGGAAATGCCGGCCACGGGAGCCTTGATGGGCACACCGGCATCCATCAGAGCCAGAGTGGAGCCGCAGATGGAGCCCTGAGAGGTAGAACCGTTGGAGGACAGAACCTCAGACACCACGCGGATGGCGTAGGGGAACTCCTCCACGGAGGGCAGCACGGGCACCAGAGCGCGCTCAGCCAGAGCGCCGTGGCCGTACTCGCGGCGGTTGGTGGAACGGGGAGCGCGGGCCTCACCCACAGAGTAGGGGGGGAAGTTGTAGTGGTGCATATAGCGCTTCTCGTCCTCTTCCCAGATGGTGTCCAGCTTCTGGCAGGCAGCCAGAGTGTTCAGGGTACACACGGACAGAACCTGAGTCTGGCCGCGGGTGAACAGGCCGGAACCGTGGACGCGGGGCAGCACGCCAACCTCGGCAGCCAGAGGACGGATCTCGTTCTTGGCGCGGCCGTCCACGCGGTGGCCTTCCAGCAGCCAAGCCTTGACGATCTTCTTCTGGAACTTGTAGGTGAACTCCTCCAGGTACTGGTCCATGTCGGGGTACTCTTCCAGATACTTCTCGTGCCACTTGTCGATCATGGCGTTCCAGCGGGTCTCACGCACGTTCTTGTCGTCGGTGTCCATGGCGGCCTTGGCCTCGTCCATGAACTCGTCCACGATCTTGTCAAACAGCTCCTGGTTGAACTGAGCGTGCTCATACTCCATCTTGGGCTTGCCGATCTCGGCAACGATCTGGTTGATGAAGTCGATCTGCTTCTTGATCTCCTCGTGAGCCTTCACGATACCGGCATACATGATCTCGTCGGGGATCTCGTCGGCGCCGGCCTCGATCATGACCACCTTCTCAGCGGTAGCGGCCACGGTCACGTCCATGCGGGAGGTCTTGCGCTGCTCCTGGTTGGGGTTGAGGACGATCTGGCCGTCGCAGTAACCCACCTCCAGGCAGCCGATGGGGCCGGCGAAGGGGATCTCGGAGTAGCTCACGCAGGCGGAGGCGCCGATCATGGCAGCCACCTCGGGGGAGCAGTCATAGTCCACACTCATGACGGTGCACTGGATGCACACGTCGTTGCGGAAGTCGTAGGGGAACAGGGGGCGCATGGGCCGGTCGATCAGGCGGGAAGCCAGAACGGCGGGCAGGGAGGGACGGCCCTCACGGCGCATGAAGGAGCCGGGGATGCGGCCCACAGCGTACAGCTTCTCCTCAAACTCAACGGAGAGGGGGAAGAAGTCGATGCCGTCACGGGGACGGGGAGAGACGGTAACGGCCACCAGCACGGTGGTCTCGCCGTACTTGACCATAGCGGAAGCGCTGGCCAGCTCGGCCACCTTGCCCACCTCGATGGTCAGGGGACGGCCGCACAGGTCCATGGTCCAGCTCTTGTAGTTGTTAAACTGCTTGTGCTTGATAACGGTTGACATTTGGTAATCCTCCTTTTGTATTGATTTGCCCGGGAGGTCTCACCTTTTAGCACTTGAATATAGGTCGAAACACAGGGCGCGCGTCTATCCTCCGCGCTTCGGCGTTGTCACGCTGCGGATTGGGCGCACGGCCGGGTCGCTTTCTCTACGACTCCGGACACAAACAGCCGGGCTTTGCCCTGCTTGGTTTGTATCCGTCGCTCCGGTCCAAGCTCCCCTGCGCGCCTATCCTCCGCGCTTCGGCTCATATTCAACTGCTAAAAAAGCGGGATCGCTCCCGGTTTTTGGTTTGTTTTAGATGCGAACATAGGGCAGCGCGTTAAAACGCTGCCCTATGCGGCAAAACTTACTTACGGATGCCCAGCTTGGCGATGATAGCACGGTAACGCTCGATATCCTTAGCCATCAGATAGTCCAGCATCTTGCGGCGCTTACCGACCATCTTCAGCAGGCCACGACGGGAGTGGTTGTCCTGCTTGTGGACCTTCAGGTGCTCGGTCAGCTCGTTGATGCGAGCGGTCAGAATGGCGATCTGAACCTCGGGAGAACCGGTGTCAGTGGGGTGAGTGCGGTTGGCCTCAATAACGGCAGTCTTTTCGTCCTTACGAATCATGGGAATTTCCACCTTTCTTATTATTCTGCCCAAAGAGCTGCGTAACGGGCGGGTGAAGCCCTGTCCTCTTGGACAGGCCGTACCCCGCAACGAAGCGGATGGGCGCGCGTGATTTCACGCTGGGATACTATATCACATTTTTTCCAGTCTGTAAAGAAAAAAGTCACCTTTTTTTGAATTTCTCTGCCCTTTTAAACATTTTGTATGTTTAATACAAAACGGAACGGCTCCCCAGCAAGGAAACCGTCCCGTTTGTTGATCCATTTTCAGAAGGGCAGGCCCAGTCCGCCGGTCAGCTTCTGCATGGAGCTGGAGGCGTCGTTATCGGCGCTGCGCATGGCCTCGTTCACCGCGGCCACGACGAGGTCCTGGAGCATCTCCACATCATCGGGATCCACGGCCTCGGGGTCGATCTCCAGATTCTTCAGCTCGTGCTTGCCGTTGACGGTGGCAGTGACCACGCCGCCGCCGGCAGCCGCGGTGTACTCCTTCTCCTGCAGCTCCTGCTGCATCTTCATCATGTCCTGCTGCATCTTCTGGGCCTGCTTGATCATGTTCATGTTCATGCCGCCGCCCAGTCCGCGGCTGTTAAATCCCTTTGCCATAGCCAAAACACTCCTTATTCTGTGTTACTGTATTTTAATGTTGTCAAACTTTTCCCCAAAGGCCAGCAGGGCATCCAGAGCGTCCCCGCTCCCCTGTGCCGGAACAGCCTGCGCAGCAGGCGCCGGAGCGGCCAGGTCCTCTGCCGGGGGGTTTCCCGCGATCACCGATACCCGGGCGCCGGTGACACCAAAGCAGACATCGGCTGCCTGGGCCAGCCCCTGAAGGACCGGGGGCTTATTCAGCATGGCCCGGGTGAACTCGGTATCCGTCCACAGGGTCAGCGCCTTGTTTTTCCACACGCCGGTTACCTTGGCGGGGTTATTGAGGTAAGGCAGCACCGAAGCAGGCACCTTGCCCCGCAGTCCGGCCACAAAGGAGGGCCAGAAGGCGGAGGTTCCACCCTGCATTCCCCCAGCCGGAGCTGACTGCGCAGGAGCTGCCTGAGCAGGGGGCACCTGGGCTGTGGGAGCCGGGGTCTGGGGTATGGGTGCACTGGCCGGAACAACCTCCGGCTCAGGCCAGGAGGGCTCCTCTTCCGGTTCCGGAGGCAGAGGCGGACGCTCTTCCTCCCAAGGGGGCGTATCTTCAACCGCCGGCTTGACCGGCGCCTGCACAGGCGCGGCAGCCGGGACAGGCCGCTGGGCCGCGGGCGCGGACGGAGCACTCTGGACCGGCTGTGCCTGGACAGGCACACCCTTGGCCAGCTGTTCCTCCAGCCGGGCTACCCGGGCAGACAGGCCTGCAAAGGACTCGTCCAGTCCCTCGTCACTGAGCCGGATAAGACACAGTTCCGCATCGGTACGGCGGTTGACACTGCGGCTCAGCTCGGGCAGTGTCTCCTGTAAGGTTTTCAAAATCTGCAGCAGCCGCTGGGCAGTAAACTGCTCGCCCAGGGCGCGCATGGTGGACTCGTCATACCCGCCGGTAAGCAGGGCGGCTCCACCCCGGGGCGCGGTCTTGCGCAGCAGCAGATCCCGGGCCAGGCCGGACAGCTCGGAAAGCACCGAGCCTACATCCTTTCCGTTGCGGTACAGGCGGGACAGAGTCTCCAGCGCCGCGGCGGTATCCCGCTGGGCCAGCTGGCCCATGAGCTTGGCGGTCTCCAGATTACCTGCCAGGCCCAGGGTGTCCAGAATCTCCTGCTCGTCTACCCGCTGTCCGCCTCCGGCGCACTGATCCAGCAGGGACAGGGCGTCCCGCAGGCCGCCGTCGGCCAGGCGGGAGAGCAGAGCGGCTCCCTCTTCTGTCAGGTCAATTCCCTCCTGCTGGGCCACATAGCCCAGACGCTGGGCAATCTGACCGGGCAGGATGCGCTTGAAAGAAAACTGCTGGCACCGGGACTTGATGGTGGCGGGCACCTTGTGAAGCTCGGTGGTGGCCAGGATAAACATGAGGTGGGCCGGGGGCTCCTCCAGGATCTTCAGCAAGGCGTTGAAGGCGGGGGTGGAGAGCATGTGCACCTCGTCCACGATGTAGACCCGCTTTTTCACCGCCGCGGGGGTGTATACCGCCTCGTCCCGCAGGGCTCGGACCTGATCCACGCCGTTGTTGGAGGCGGCGTCCAGCTCCAGCACGTCCAGGATAGACCCGTTCTCAATGCCCAGGCAGGCGGGGCACTGGTTGCAGGGGTTTCCATTGACCGGGCTTTGACAGTTCACCGCCCGGGACAGGATCTTGGCGCAGGTGGTCTTTCCGGTTCCCCGGGTCCCGGTGAACAGGTAGGCGTGGCTCAGCCGTCCGCCGGACACCTGCTGCTTCAGGGTCTGGGTGATATGCTCCTGCCCCACCACGTCGTCAAAGGTGCGGGGGCGCCACTTGCGGTACAGGGCCTGATACACGTTAAAATCACCTCGAAAAAAAGAAAACTTCGGCGAAAAGCAAGGCCGCACACCGGCCTTTGAAGCGCGCGGTATGCCCGTTACCTGGACAGCCGGCTCAAGAACAGTAACCCCACGGCACACGCGGCTTGCCGCTTAGTGCTGCTCGGTTCCCCGCCTGACACGGTTCACGGGGCCACGTTGCGCGGGACCGGTCTATCATCACTGCTTTTCCAGGTCAGACGACACATCGCACGTCCGGGGGCCGGGATTCATCCCTGCTGTAGCGGGTTGCAGGTACAGGGCACCGCTATCTCCCCAACTAGTGCGGCCTTGCTTTGCGCCGAAGTGCAAAACAAGCTAGACTGTATTTTACTATACTTCCCCCAAAATGGCAACCTATTTTTCCAAATCTGGCCGCTTCTCATAGATATCTTCAAAATTGGGCTTTACATTTTTTAAAAATCTGGTATAATACAAAAGCTGAATTGAATATCTGGGCCTGTAGCGCAGTTGGGAGCGCGTTCGGTTCGCATCCGAGAGGTCGTGGGTTCGAATCCCATCAGGTCCACCAACTAAAAGCCCGGCCTATTCTGCACAAATAGATGATATTTGTGCAGAATAGGCCGGGCTACTTTATGCCTGAAACTTCTTGTCATAAGAAACGTTTCAGGCTTTTTATATTCCTTTTACATTTTAAGTATACTGTCAGGGCAACTCTATTCTTATTGCTTTGCAACACAGCAACGTCGCTGCAAAAATTGGAAATTTATTTATAAAATGGATTATTTTTCTTGCGCTTTATCTGGAAAAAGAGTATGATCAACTCACAAGCGCCGATGCATGAAATGAATCTGGCGCAGAGAAAAGGAGTGGAGCGCATGAAAAAATATTCCCGCGTTGCTGCGGCATTCATGGCGGTATCCATGGCAGTTTCGATGAGCTTTCCAGCTGCCGCCACAAGCCGTACACAATCACACTGGGCGCAGTCATATCTGCAGAAATGGAATGATTACGGTATTATAAATGGTGATGAAACCGGCGATCTCATGCCGGACAAGCCAACTACCCGTGCAGAGCTGGCTGTTATGATGAATGCGATCATGGATTATCAGGTGAAAGCCGGAAATAACTACACGGATGTGGAGGGCAGCAGTTGGTATGCCGATCCTATTCTGAAAGCTAGTGCAGCCGGCCTGCTCTCTGGTTATCCCGGCGGCTTAATGAAGCCCAATCAATCCATCACCCGCCAGGAGGCCATGATTATGATGGCCAACGTCTTGGAGCTTGATACGTCCAATGCCCCCGCGGCCGGCTATCTGGACAGCGCAGAGATCGCTTCGTGGGCTCAGGGTGCAGTGAATGCAATGACCGAAAAGGGATACATCGGCGGCTTTGATGGGAAGTTCCGTCCCAATGATCCCATTACGCGTGCTGAAATCGCAGTGATCTTTACCAACATATTCAGCGCTTATCTTTCTCAGCCCGGCACCTATACCGACAATGTGGACGGCAATGTGGTAATTGCTTGCGCCGGCGTCAATCTGAAGGGCCAGACCATCACCGGCGACCTGATCATTGCGGATGGCGTCGGAGAAGGCAATGTCTCTTTGGACAATGTTACGGTAAAGGGCAAGATCATTGTCCGTGGCGGCGGTGAGCACTCGATTCTGATGAATAACGTCCGAGTGAGCGGCGGGGTCATAGTCAATAAATTGGACGGCCGTGTACGCATTGTCACTTCCGGCAACACCCGTGTGACCACAACTATTCTGGAATCCGGAGCCATCTTGGTGGGCGATGGGTTTGAGACGGTACTGATTCCGGCCGAAATTGCCGCCGGTCAGGTGGTGGAACTGGACGGCAACTTTACCGAGTTAATTAACCACAGTTCCAACGTGTCCATTCATGCAGATGGCCGGATTGACTCCATCAGCGCTTCGGTGTCCACCAACATCACTGGCGATGATGTAAAAATCGGTCAGGTGACCGGAAACAGCGACGTATCTTTGAATGACACCACAGTACCCAGCAGCGGCACATCCACCGGCGGCAGTCAGAGCAGCGGCGGCTCCTCCAGCAGCGGCGGTAGTTCTACCCCGGACGACGGTGACGACGAGGGGGAAACACCTACATACGGAATTACCCTGAATACCACCACACTGGACCTTAAAGTGGGCGGGACACAGCAGCTCTCCGCAACCGTTACCCTTCCAGAGGGACAGGATCAGACGGTGACCTGGACCAGCTCCGACGACAGCATTGCCACGGTCTCTGGCTCTGGTCTGGTCACTGGTGTAGCTTCGGGCAGCGCAACCATCACCGCCTCTGTTCAGGACAAGACCTATTCCGCAACCTGTGCAGTCACGGTGACCGAGACAGAAGTCACCCCCGATCCCGAGGAGCCTGATGAGGGCTGGCACGAGTCCACAAATACCGATGCCCGGTTTGCCGAAGGCTATCCCATTTGCTCTACCACAGAGACCGGCAAGGTTGAAATGAAGGTAAAGCTGGATTCGGCCTCCGCAGAGTCCCCGGTAGAAGTCTACATGGTGGTCAATCAAGCAAATTCCGGCTCTGAAACGGACAGCAATGCAGTGATTCACGGCCATGCTGGAACAGAACGTATGATCTGGGTTGATGCGACTCGCTATCTGAAGGTAACTGACACAGAGGAACACACGATTCAAACTGAGGTGGAGGTTAATGGAGACCAGGATATTGATGTCCACTTTGTCCTGAAAGACCAAACCGGAACTTCTGCGCAGCCCACGACTGTGGTCTATGGAAAAACTTTGACGGCTGAAGTCGATCAGATTGCTCCTTATGTTATGTCCGCCTATATAAACCAGGCCAGAGACGCGATCTACCTGCATATCCACGGTGACTTGGACAGCAATAGTGTCCCGGCTACCGCTGCCTTCACCCTGTCTGGAATAGATGGTGCAGCAATTACCAGCGTGGCCATTGGTCAGGAAGAAGATCCTAACCCAAGCTTTAGTTCGAGCTTGTGGTATATCAAGCTGGGTGTATCTGGAATGGATGCCGGCACGGAGATCACCGGGTTAAAGCTCCATTACGATCCTACTCAGACTACGACCCCCATCCAGGACAACGCCACGATTCCCAATCAGACAAAGGCGTTTAACATGGGCGTTGGCTCCGCAGAAATCAAGCTGGAGTCTGAAAATATTTATGTTTCCTCCACTGGAAAATACATCTATTTTAAAACCACGCATAGCGAATATTACCTAAAAAACACCGCTCCCTTTGCTGTTACCGTAAAAAATTCCGCCCAAGAGGTTATTGAATATAAGGAAACCGGTAAGTCCTGGATAAGCAGCGGCGGTGGAATGCAGATGTGGCTGGAGCGCATCAGCGGCCCGGAGCTTAATAAGGATGAGCGTGTAACCGTGACCTTGACGCCGGCTGTCGGCATGGTAGACTACGCCATGGATCCCATTCCTGAACCCATTGTCGGAACAGGCACCGCAGCCGACAGCGCCATTTCTATCAGCGAGGCGGTATATAACAGATCCGAGAATAAACTTCGGATCTATATCAACGGAAATATCAATCCCAGCTCCATTTTCGCCTGCAGCTTCCAGCTGAAGGATCCGTCGGGTAATCTCTATCCCCTGCGCGGGATGTTAGACTGCGATTCGACCGAAGGAGTGCTGACTGCAGATGATAAAAACCTGACTGTTGCTCCGTCGAAAGGCTGGACGCTGATCTATAAGGTGCAGCACGAGAACGTCAGTTCCGATCAGATTGTGATAGATATGTCCGGTGAACCTCTGGCTGAAACGGAAACTACAATTAAGGAACCTGTCTAACGCTGCAGTAAACATCATAACAACGTAGATTTGGCCTCAGTTGGAGCATGTCCGTTTCGAATCCCATCAGGTCCACCAAAGAAAGACACGACGTAAGCCGTGTCTTTCTTTTTACTTATGACAGAAAAGCGCTGCAGTAGAAGCTGCAGCGCCTTTCTTTATCTCTCCATAGCTCAAATAGCTTGCTTTCTCTCTGTGATGACAACAGCACAGACCGCAAAAGTTACAAAACATACTTTCTGTCTGATCCAGTAAAAAATCATTATAGAGCAGGGTTCATTCCTGATTACAGTAGCCAGCACATGTGGTTTCCAAATATCCGGAAGCATATGGTCAAAGCGGTTCTGTCCGGAATTTCTTTTCCCGAAGCCGTGTAATCAGTTCGCCGTATTTCTTCCGGTCTTTTTCCAGACAGAGGAAATAGTAAGTCGTTTGGAAGTCTTTGTCCTCGATGGGGATCACTACTTTGTTTTCTATCTGCTGTCCCGCGGCAAAAGCATCCGTGATAAAGCAGGGAAAAGCCCCTAATCCCGCCAGCTCTCCAAAGGCATCCCACTCATTCATAAAAAGGAAGTGAGCCTCGGGCAGCTTTTCCCGGCACACTTGGGTCCAGAACCCGATTTCCGAGTAGAGCAGCAGGTTCTGGTGCGCGAGATCATTTGCTCGGATGACCGAAAGCTTGGCCAGTGGGTGGTCTGCCGGTACCAGCATACTGAGATGCTCCTCCCGGTATGGAAGACAGAACAGCTCTTCATCCCCGGATGGAGCCTCATGTGTGACCACGATCTGATACCTCCCCTGTCGGAGGCCATCCAACAGCGCTTCATCCAAGCCGTTCAACTCCGCGGAAACCTTCACATCTCCATACAGCTCCTGCAGCAGCGGCTTCAGATCTTGAATCGGAACCGGAGCACATGCCCCCAGGGCAATGTGCTGTTTGGAGCGCTCAGCCAGCCGCACCCGCTCCGTCAGTTCCGCCACGGCTGAAAGTACCTGCCTGGCCTGCTCCACAGCCATCTCCCCTGTCTCATTCAGGAGAATCCGATTCTTTTTTCTGATAAAGAGGCTGGCCTGCAGTTCTTCCTCCAGCATCTGCATGGTTCGGCTCAGGGATGGCTGAGAGATATGCAAGGCCTCCGCCGCCTTGGACAGGGTACCGTATTCGTCAAAGGCCACCAGCTGCCGCAGCTGCTCCAGTTCAATCATAGAAACTCACCTTTCTTTTGGCTTCATTATAGCAAAGCAGGCAGTATTAAACAATCCAGTATTCAGTATATGAATACTGCTATGTAGGATCAATCCTGTACTTTCCCATATAACACCACTACAATGGTGACAGAAGCAGAAAATATATTGATTGTGAATGGAGGATACAGCATGGACTATGTGACTTTGAATAATGGCGTGAAAATGCCTCTCGAGGGCTTTGGTGTTTTTCAGGTGCCGGACCCTGCCCAGTGCGAGCATGCAGTGCGGGATGCGATTGACACCGGCTATCGTCTCATTGACACAGCAGCAGCCTATATGAACGAGCAGGCCGTGGGCACCGCAATTGCCAAATGCAATGTTCCTCGGGAGGAGCTATTTATTACCACCAAGCTTTGGGTACAGGATGCAGGTTATGAGGCGGCAAAGAAAGCCATACAAACCTCTCTGAGCAATCTGGGCCTGGATTATCTGGACCTATATTTGATCCATCAGCCGGTGGGCGATTATATTGGAGCTTGGCGGGCTATGGAGGAGGCTTACCAGGAAGGTAAACTGCGAGCCATCGGTGTGTGCAACTTCAACGCTGCCAGACTGCTGGACTTCTGTGAATCCGTAAATGTGAAACCCGCAGTAAATCAGATTGAGATTCACCCCTTCTTCCACCAGAACGAGGCTATGAAGATCATGTCGGATTACGGCGTAATCCCAGAGGCCTGGGGTCCCTTTGCCGAGGGGCAGTTTGGTATCTTCACCAACCCTGTTCTGACGGAAATTGGACGTGCTCACGGCAAAACTGCCGCCCAGGTGGCCCTGCGGTGGAATATCCAGCGCGGCGTAGTAGTTATCCCCAAAACTGTTCATAAAGATCGTATGGAGCAGAATTTTGACATCTGGGATTTTTCGCTGACCAAAGACGAGATGGAAAAAATCAATATTCTGGATATGGGACACAGCGGAATTGTGGATCACAACAACCCTGAGTTTATTAAAATGCTCCACAACCTGAAAGTACATGCATAAGCTCGGCTGCTCAAAAGGGTACTCCTTTCACAAGGAGTACCCTTTCCATTTACTATGTCCATGGTTTAAAAGCCGTCTTCTTCAAAATTCATCCTCCCGCAAGCCAATTTCGTTGCCTGCAAAAGCAATTTTCCTCATGAGAATCTATTACCCCCACCGCCTGTAGGTAAGAGTAAATAATCACAGTCCCCACGAATTTCATTCCCCGCCGCTTTAAGTCCTTGGAAACGGCATCGGATAGCTCAGAGCTGACTTTGCCTGTCTCACAGATTGTCTTTCCTTCCGTCCAGTGCCAGAGGTAGCGGTCAAAGCTCCCCCACTCCTCCTGTATCAATCTGAATATCTTTGCATTGCTTACCGCAGATCGAATTTTTAGTTTGTTGCGGACAATTCCAGGATCATGCTGCAGTTCCTCCAGCTTGTCCTCGCCGTATCCACATACCTTTTCTAAAACAAAGCCATCAAATGCCCGACGAAAAGCCTCCCGCTTATTCAGAATACATTCCCAGGATAGTCCCGCCTGAAAGCTTTCCAGAATCAGCACCTCAAACAGCTTTTGGTCGTCATGGACCGGTACTCCCCACTCCTCATCGTGATACTGAATATAGCAAGGATTCTTGGGGTTGGCCCAGCTGCATCGAATTACTTCTCTCATCCCGCACCCACTTTACTAAAGCTATTCTTTTTACGTCTTCTTTTATAAAGGGTAACTGCTTTCACCGTGTTGAGAACACTCTGTCTACATGTTATACTGCCACTATAAAAGCAAGCAGTCAAATCTTTGTTGCGGGACGGCAACCATACCGGACACATCACGTCCCAGAACAGTGGGAGGGATCCGTTTGAAATTCGACATTCAAAACTTAAGATGGACTCGGGAGCCTGAGAGCTGTGAGATTACGCAGGATCGAATTGAAATTGTCACAAAACCACACACTGATCTTTGGCAAAGAACTTACTACCATTTTCGCAATGACAATGCTCCCGTTCTGCAAATGGATACGGAGGAGAAATTCTTTTCCTTTCTGGTAAAAACAGAATTTTCCCAGAGCCATCACCGCTTTGACCAGTGCGGAGTCGTCATGTATCTGGATAGTGAAAACTGGCTGAAAGGATCGGTGGAATACGAAAACGAAACCTTCCAGCACCTGGGCAGCGTGGTGACCAACCACGGCTATTCTGACTGGGCAACCACAGAAATTCCCGCCCATGTGAAATCCATGTGGTACCGCTTAAGCCGCAGGGAAGACGACTTCTGCATCGAGTGTTCGGAGGACGGCAAGGTATTCCACCAGATGCGTATCTGCCACCTGAATGAAGCAAAGGGGAAAATTTCGTTTGGCATCTATGCCTGCAGTCCTGAGGATTCCTCTTTCCGTGCGGTTTTTTCAAATATGGAATTGACGGATTGCAAGTGGATGGCGCATGATGGGCAGGCGCCAGATGAAAACATTTAAGGCTTAAAAGGCCAACCAGGGCCACTTTCAGCCAAAGCCATGAATATTAGCAATTCATTTCAAAAAACTATAAAAAGGCAAATAAATCCGGGATAAATGCGGCGTAACAGTCATTTATCCCGGATTTTGAATATATATTACTTTCATAATTCCGTATATGTTCGGTTGTTCCTAAGCGCAATATGTACCACCGCCTATGAGCGGTGGTAGGCAAGTGAATGAGTCAAAGTGTCAGCGTGGATTCACAGCAGCGGTAGTCAGTATCAATGTTGTTGGCCAGAAAGCGGGCTTTAAATTTGCGGGGACTGCACATGGCTCCCCCAGATACACTCAAGTCCTCCGGAACGACAAACTTAATGCACTTGACCAACACATCCCGACACACCGGGGCGCTGTGGGCCGGAATTGTGAAAGCCTTCATGCCTCTCTGGTGCTCCATGCCGTCCTTGTCTACTTCGGTGAGGATCGCTGCCAAAGCAACCCGCTTCCCGGGACAGACATTTTGGATCGTCACATCCATTTGAATGATCCGTCCCTGCGACTCCAGATAGACATCGCCCAAGTCCACCAAGACAGAATCCTGGCAGCCCTCCACGGTCAGTTCCACCGGTTCAGGGCACGGCTCGGGATGCACCACGATATCGCACTCAACGGATACCATAGGCTTCGGGAAGGAAACAACATTTCCTTCCTTGTCCGAATAAGTGATGGACTCATTGACCAGTTTGGTCCCGGTCTGCTGGCCCACATGGCGGATAGAGAAATCCAGGACCGCACTCTCGCTGGAGGTTACCCCCAACTGGGCGATATTCCACTGCAGGGAGTGGGCATCCAGCATGGTGGCAGATCCTTTGGTAGGGGAGGAAATGCTGGTAATCACAAAGTCTGGGTTGACTACCTCGTCAATAACGATCTCCGTTGCTCCCGGTTTGGAAATGTTGGCAGCCAGTTCGGCAAAAAGCTCTTCCAGGTCGGCGGCATTTGGCGTCACCGCCACGTGGGATGCGTCCGGATCGGTGGCCCAGTCGTTTAAGGCGGTGATATCCAGGCCATCGGAGCCGATCAGTCCGATGCAGTAAATGATGATTCCCTGGGCTCTGGCCGCAGCCGCCACAGGAGCAGGAGGCGCGCCGGTGGTGGTATTGCCGTCTGTAAACATAACCATGACCTTTGCATTGGCAGAGGCTGGGTCAAACAGCTGGACGGCTTTGGCAAAGGCATCTGCGTGATTGGTGCTGCCCCCGGCGGACAAATTGTCTACGGCGGCTTTCAGTGCATCCACGGAGGTGATCAGCTGGGTATCGGCTACGGCGGTGTTGGAGAAGCTGACAACGCCCATGCGGCTGCCCGAGCCGATCTGGCCGTCTTTGCTGCTGTCGGTGGCCTCGTCAATAATATCAATGAAGGTCTTGGCTCCCAGTTTCATATCCGCCAGTGGTGTCCCAGTCATACTGCCGGAGCGGTCCAGGACCAGGACGATATCAGTGGGATTGGAAACAATGTCCGGCGCGGCCGTCAGCGCCAGAGTAACACGCAGAGTCCCGTCACAGGGAATGCGGTCGGTGTTAATTACTTTATTGGAATTTGTAACACCCATGTGTGTTACCTCCTTCTGGGAAATATCCCATCTCATACTATGCACGCCGGAAAAGAATTGCCCAGGCTTTATAGGTTAGAAAAAGAGACGCACCGTTTTTATCTCTGTGCATAGGATGAGAATGGCGACTGCCAGAAAGGAGTTTTTCTTATGGCCACTTTAAATTCTGAACTGCTCAATGAGACTCAGACTTGTCCTACTGTGGGCTATCAGTCTGCGTCCATTTGTGTTCCTGTTACTGTGACCCCCTTTGCCCAGACCGGCATGACCACCACCAAATGCTGCGGTAATCCCGTGGTTACTCCCGGCCGTGAGGTATGCGGCGGCGTAAAGAACGGTTCCTGCTTCTTCACCATTACCCAGGATATCTGCGTGGCGGTTCCTGTGGAATTTGGTGCCGTTGCCACCGTGGGCGACAGCTATGTCAACTGCAACGGGGCTTCGGAGCAGGATATCTGCACCGATTGCGGCAAAGTTCCCCCTCTGCCTGAGCTGACCAAACCGGAAGTCTAATCCGCCTTGTGGGGCAGATGCTTCCTGCGAACCTTTGCGCAGTCTGGAGACGAACTCATCTGTTTCCACTGCATGTTTCCTGCCTCCCGCTCCGTGCGGGGGGCTTTTTATAATCTTAAAAATAGATTCTTCGCGATATAAATCTATAGCGTTTCTGCGTTGCAACCAGCTACGTTTTCTCTTTGCTATGAAATGGATTAGGCACACATAAGCGCTGCTTTTCCGGCCAAAAATAAACAGAGAACAAAGCGTACCATTGGGAGGAAGCGTATGGAATCCATTTGGTCTCAAAGTTGTAGTATTCGAGAGCGCGAGACGCTGCCTGGTGATCTGGAGGTTGAGGTTGCAGTCATCGGCGCAGGCACGGCCGGCATTCTGACCGCCTTTGCCTTGCAGGAAGCCGGACGCCAGGTGGTAGTCCTGGAAGCCAATCGAATTGGCAGCGGTCAAACCCGGAACACCACAGCGAAGATTACTTCACAGCATGGCATGGTCTATCAAAAATTGATCCAAACTATGGGGATGGATGCCGCCCGGCAATATGCCCGAGCCAATCAGTTGGCCGTCCGCGCTTACAAAGACATCATAAAAGCCAACCGAATCGACTGCGATTTTGAAGAGCGCAATGCCTATGTCTACGGAAGTGACGCCCAAACGCTCCAGGAAGAGGTGCGGGCAGCTGTAGAACTGGGTCTTCCTGCCTCCTACGTCACAGATGTAAGCATCCCGGCTCCGGCTGTGGGTGCAGTAAAATTTGACCATCAGGCCCAGTTTCATCCGTTAAAATTTTTGAAATCCATATCCGACAAGCTGACCGTCTACGAGCATACCCCGGTCCAAACGGTGGAGGAAGACAGACTGTCCACCCCCTATGGAACAGTTAAAGCTCAGCAGATCGTCTTTACCTGCCATGTCCCCTTTCTCAATTTTCCGGGGATGTATTTTACCAGACTGCATCAGGAGCGATCCTATGTTCTGGCGCTGGCCAATGCCCCCCAAGTGGATGGCATGTATATCAGCGCAGAGAAAGGGGGCTGGTCCTTCCGGAACTATGGGGCGTTTTTGCTGATGGGGGGTGAAAATCACCGTACGGGAGAAAACACACAGGGCGGCCGGTATGAGCGCCTGCGGCAGAAGGCCAGAGAGTGGTTTCCTCAAAGCCGAGAGGTTGCCCACTGGTCTGCCCAGGACTGTATCACACCGGACGGAGTGCCATATATTGGCCGGTATACCGCCAGCCGCCCAAACTGGTATGTAGCCACCGGCTTTCAGAAATGGGGTATGACCACGTCCATGGTGTCCGCAATGATACTCCGGGATATGATCTGTGGAACAGAGAATTCGTATGCCCAGGTCTTTGACCCGGGCCGGTTTGAGGCTGCCGCTCTTCCAGGCGTGGCAGCAGAGGGCGGGCAAGCCGTTAAGGGACTTATCAAGCGGTTTTTCCAAATTCCAGCGGAGGAGGCGTCCAACATTCCCGCGGGCCACGGCGGGATCGTCTTTTTAGACGGGGAAAAGGTGGGCGTTTATAAAGAACAGGACGGCACCATCCATGCGGTAGACATCCGATGCCCGCATCTTGGCTGTCAACTGGAGTGGAATCCCGATGAGCGCAGCTGGGACTGCCCCTGCCACGGTTCACGTTTTGACTGCGATGGGCGGCTAATTTCAGGACCAGCCCAGGAGGAAATTTCTCTATCACAAACCCAAGCATAGCTCAGAAATACCGGCATAGCTCCGTAGGGAGCCTGCCGGTATTTTTACACGATTTTGCTTTTTGTTGACTCTTTATGGGCAGATGCCGGCTTAGTCTTTTGAAGCTGCATCCGCCTTTGTGCAGTGGACCGTTCCTTTGGGATGGTGAGGCGGAGCATAGATGGAGGACAGCTTCAGCGGGCAATCCCCGGTATTACAAATATTGTGCCAGGATCCTGCCGGCACAAAAATGCCATCTCCGGTTTTCAGGCAACACTGGAAATCCAGGGTTTCTTTCCTATTCCCCACACAAACAAGCGCCTGCCCGTTTTCGACCCGGATGAACTGATCGGTATCAGGGTGCATCTCTACCCCTATTTCCCCGCAGGTGGGAATGTGCATTAGGGTCATTTGCAAGCAGCTCCCGGTCCAAAATGCAGTACGAAAATTTTGATTCTTCTGCGCTGCGCCCATAACATGGACGATACATGGTGCCGGCCCGTGGTTGTTCACACAAGCGCCACAGCTTCCCTTTTTAAAGGAATGAGTCTCCATACGATTTGCTCCTTTTTATGGTTGGTACTTCATCCTATGTGTCCCACTCCCATATGGTGAGAGAAGCAAAAAGGCATGGCGCACTGCCGTGTATGTTTGCTGTCATTCCGGCCAGACTATGGAGAAAGGGGGCGTGTCCTATTCAAATTTTTGTTCTTTGCCTCACCACGTTAGGTTCTTTTACTGCCATCTTTCTGGCGGCAAAGTTTATTGGCCACAAGCAGATCGCGCAGCTGGATTTTTTTGATTATATCACGGGAATCACCATCGGCTCCATCGCCGCGGAGATGGCCACAGAACTGGAGCAGCCCTGGAAACCCCTTACCGCAATTTTGATTTACGCAGGAGTCACGTTTCTGCTCAGCGTGGTAACCAACAAATTTCCCAGAACACGCAGATATCTCTATGGTTCATCTACAATTCTTATGGATCAAGGGAAGCTCTATCGGGAAAATTTAAAAAAAGCGAAGCTTGATTTAGAGGAATTTCTGGTTATGTGCAGACAGCAGGGATACTTTGACCTAACCAGCATTCAGACCGCAATTTTCGAGTTTAACGGAAGGTTGACCATTCTTCCGGTGAGTGCCCAACGCCCTGTAACCCCCAGCGATATGGAGCTTTCCCCAGAGCAAGAGCTGTGGTTCACCGAATTGATTATGGACGGGCGGATTCTGGAGAGCAATCTCAAACACATGGGACTGGATTTGACCTGGCTGGACAAGCAGCTCAAACAGCGCGGGATTCATTCTGCTCAGGATGTTTTCTTGGCGGTCTGTGACAAAAACCAACGGCTTGTCATCTACAAAAATGACCATAAATAGAAAGCACACAAACTAGGCGTATTATATGTTTCGTTGTAACGACAAATGGAGGTATTAAAATGGCGAAAAAAGGAATGGCTCGTCCGGAGTGGACCCATACAAAACCTCGAAATGAGGTGCCGCCCGTTCCACAAATTCAAGGAAAAGCCAAACACGGAAAGGAGAATGCAAAGCCCATTATAGAGGGATCTTCCGGTCCTGATCAGAAGGTTTTCCACTAGAACAAACAAACTCTTTATAAACATGTTTATGAGGCCAATTTCAAATAAAAGCACCTTCTCTCGCAGTTTGTTTCTATTGGGACTCGTGGTATTTTTTCAAATTCACAGCACTTATGCCGCGTAACATACTGGCTCTGTGCAATCGCACCCTCACACAGCTTTTATATCACCATGACCATGGCTATTAACCAAACATGCCGCAGTTTTCACTGCGGCATGTTTTTTCTTCAACATCTGGAAACTCTCTTCATTCAGGATACCACTTTCTAAATGTATACCTGATCCTATCCGGCTCAGCTTTATTCCTTACTGTCCACCCACATCAGGACTTTTCTGCACCTGGAGCAGTGCCATGCCGGGCGTTCCCCCAAAACAGAAGGGATATCTATAGTCTGCCGGGTAAAAAATCCCCGAATTCCTTTTTTCGCTCGCTCTGTCTCTGAAGTAAACTCATACCAGCTCTCAAAGCCGGCGCCGACACACTCTGTCACGCCCTGCTCCATCTCTGCTCCACAATCCAGGCATTGCATGATTTTTCCTCCGTTTTGGCAATCTTTCCTTCATCAAGACTTCTTTATATTCCTAATTCTGCGCAAGACGATTTTCAAAAAATAAACATAATAGGCTAAAATACCAATACCCAGGATCAGAGAGACCGCTCTTCTGAAAAGACCCGCTTCTTCTATCAGAAATGCCAGCAGAAACAGGCAGGCAATACCAAGTATAAGCACAAGAGACACAAAAATGGTGCAGATAATCCGAACCGTTCTGGATGTCTGTTCCGACTGTGCTACATCCATGAACTCTTCCAGCAAAACTTTCAGCCACATATAGCTGCAAACCTCCTTGTCTCAGCACATGATACCAGCTGTCTATCAGCTATTTCTGCTTTCTTTATGTCGACTGCTGAGGCTTTGAAAGCATAGCACCGAAAACCAGGCGGCTCCCTAAATATTCTCTTAAATTTTCTTAATCTCTATCAAATCTTCGACAAACAGAGGGTTTGAAATTCTTTTCATCTTTTTGCTACCTATTCTTTTACTTTATCGTTTTGCGAATCTTTTCTCACTATATATGAAACACCCCCTGTTGTAGTTTTATTCTACTACATCAGGGGGTGTTTTTCTATTTTCGCTAGTCTGAAGGAGCAAACAAAGAGCCCGCTACGCAGCTTCAAAATCAGATTTTTCCACGGCTCATTTTATGCTTCCTCTTAAAATTAAATTACGTAGCTCCCAAATAGTCTTCCTGAATTGCCGGATCATCAAGAAGTTCCTTGCTGATGCCTTCACGGATAATCGTTCCGGTCTTCATAACATAAGCCCGGTCAGACACCTCCAGAGCCAAATAAGCGTTTTGCTCTACCAACAGGATTGTCTGTCCCAGCTCCTTGTTGATTCGAGTAATCATTTGGAACACTTCATTGATAATGATTGGGGCCAGTCCCAGAGAAGGCTCATCCAGACACAACAGTTTCGGCTTCGCCATCAAGGCACGGCCAATCGCCAGCATCTGCTGTTCACCGCCAGATAAGGTACCTGCCATTTGTCCAATACGTTCCTTCAAGCGGGGAAAAAGTTCCATAACCTCATCCATGCTCGCCTGGATCTCTGTTTTGGACTTCTGAAGATATGCACCCAGCTGCAGGTTTTCATGGACAGTTAAGTTCGGGAAAATTCGTCTCCCTTCAGGAACCAATGAAATGCCCTTAGCCACAGCCAAATAGGATTTGGTAGGCAACGGTTCACCCATGAAGTTAATAGTTCCGCTTTTATACTCCTTATCAGCGGCAATGGTGCGCATGGTGGTAGACTTTCCAGCTCCATTACTTCCAATTACGGCCACAATCTCGCCGGGTTTGATGTGCATGGAGATACCTTGGATAGCATGAATTCCGCCGTAGTATACATGCAGATTTTCAACGTCTAACATATTTGTACTACTCATCGTTACTCATCTCCATTCTGCTGCCCAGATAAGACTGGATCACCTGCTCATCATTCTGAATATTCTCAGGAATATCCGTTTTCAGCACTTTGCCCAGATTCAACACACAGATTCGATCACACAAGCCAAAGACCAAATCAATGTGGTGTTCAATCACGATCATAGTTACTTTGAAACGTTCCTGCACCTGGCGCAGCAGCTTATCCAGCTCCACGCACTCGTCATTGTTCATACCAGCCGCCGGCTCATCCAACAGCAGCAGCTTGGGAGAAGTCGCCAATGCACGGGCAATTTCCAACTTTCGCTGCAAGCCATAGGCTAGGTTTCCGGCCCGCATGTTCGCGTATTGAGTCAGGCCAAAAATCTCCAGCATTTCTTCTACCTTCCGATTCACTTCCCGCTCCGCTCTGCGCACACTGGGCAGTCCCAGCAACGCCTCCAAGCGAGAATACATCGGAACACAATGAAATCCAATGGAAATATTCTCCGCTACCGTCATCTTGGGAAAAAGCCGGATATTCTGAAATGTACGGCTAATACCTGTACGCGCAATTTTATCCGGTGCCATAGACAGCAGGGATTTCCCATCCAACAGAACATCGCCCTCTACCGGCGTTACATTTCCGGTAATTACATTGAAGATCGTGGTCTTACCAGCGCCATTGGGTCCAATCAGGCCAAAAATTTCCCCCTCTTTTACCTGGAAGGATACATGATCAGATGCCCGCAAACCACCGAACTGTACAGAAATATCTTTCAGTTCAAAAAGAACTTTATCCGACATGTTTTTTCCCTCCTAACTTACTGGGCAAATTTTTGCACCAACGAATAATCCCACGGAAAGAAAATTCCTTATATCCCAGCAGACCTTCGGGCTTAAACAGCATAATGACTACAAACAGCAGTCCATAAATCACGAAACGCCATGTATCAAATGCACGAAGCACCTCGGGGAATACAATCAGCAGAATTGCCGCAATCGTGGGGCCAGTAATGGAGTTGGTTCCGCCAAAGACCACAGCAGCAGTCAGGTCAGTAGACTTTGTGGAGGTGAAGTTGGAAGGATACAAGCAAGTCATGTAGAATCCAAACAGTGCACCACCTACGCCGGTGAAGAACGCACTCAACGCCAAAGACCACAGCTTGGAGTTCACTACATTGATTCCCATCATCTCAGCGGCTACTTCCTGCTGCTGAATGGCAACCAGGTTTTTGCCATACTGTGACTTGGTGTAATTTCTCAGCAGATAAATCACAATAATCACAGCCACGACAACCACTGTGAACGTGGTCTTTTTGGGAATACCAGTCAAACCTAAGGCACCGTTGATAAACGGATAGATATTACTGGACAAAAGGCGAATCACTTCACCGAATCCCAGCATGGCAATGGCAAAACAGTCGCCGGTCAGTCGGTTTCTCAGTGTAGGAATACCTACAATCAAACTGGACAGGGCTGCTGCAACACCACCCAGGAATACAGCCAGCACAAAGGGAACATTTAAGTAAATGCTCAGGCATGCAGACACATAGCCGCCTACCGCCATAAATCCTGCGTGTCCCATAGAGAACATCCCTGTAAAGCCAGTCAGAAGCGTCAGACCGGACACGCAGATAACATTGATGCCAGCAACTGTGGCAATACTCAGTGCGTAATACATTCCAGTCCCCCCTTAAATCTTTTCGCCCTTACTCTTACCCATCAGACCGAACGGACGGAAAATCAAAATCACGATCATCAGGGAGAAGGAGAACACATCACGCCAGGCGGAAGACACAAAGCCAGTAATCATCGTTTCCAGGACACCCAGCAGCAAAGCGCCGATTACGGCACCGGGCAGGCTTCCCAGGCCGCCGATCACGCTGGAGATAAACGCTTTGTTGGAGATCGTTCCCAATGTGGGATATACGGCATATTTCAGTCCGAAAAACATTCCCGCAAAAGCAGCCATCACGCCAGACAAAGCAAATACAATCAGAGAGATCACATTTACATTAATACCCATCAGCCCAGCAGTTTTGGTATCCACAGAAGAAGCTCGAATTGCAATACCATACTTGGACTTGTATAGCAGAGTCCACAACAGAAGCAACAGAATCAGTGCTACGATCGCGGAGCAGATATCCAGCTTAGCAATAGACACATTTCCAAATTTAACGGATCCTACCAAGAACTCAACACTCAACGGACGAACATTGGTGCTGAACAGATTGACGCATGTATAGGTAAGGATCAAATCCACACCCATAGCTGCAATCATCAGAAACAGCCGGGATGCGTTTTTATTTCGCATGGGACGATAAGCAACCAACTCGGTTACGACAGAAATAACGATACCGCAGACCAAAATAATAGCCAGCGCCACAGGAAGCGGTAAGCCAAAATAAGAAATCGCAAAGAACGATGCATAGGCACAGCACATCATCAAAGAGCCAAATGCAAAGTTTGTAAAGTCGAAAATACTGTAGATCAGTGCATATCCTACGGCCAGCAATGCATAGATACTGCCAATGGATATACCGGTGATCAGCTGCTGTATAATTGAAGCCATTGCAGAAGCCCCCTCCCGGACAAGAAATTCATCAGCAAAAACAGGATTTGTGGTATAACGACAAAATTCGACACATTATCGGTCTAATTTCCTTTTTAAGTGTGCTGCCCTTCCACATTGGAAGGGCAGCACATCTCATCATGTCTCGACACTTACCAATGGGTATGTGGTCTCAAAATCAACCCTCGGGAGTGTACTCCTTGTAGAACTGATACTCACCGTCCTGAATGGTCAGGATGGAGACCGGCTTGTTGTGGGGGTTGTGAGTTTCAGGCTCCATGGTCATCGTGAAGGTAAACAGAGGTGCATCCTTCATATTTTCCAGCTGATCGCGAATGGAAGCGGGATCTGCAGAGTTGCCGGCAGTGATGGCATACTCGGCAGCCATCATGGCGTCCATGCCGTACAGAGCATAGATGTTGGCACTCTGATCCGTATGCTTCTTATTAAAGGAAGCGTAGTACTCATCATACTGGCCGCCCATGTCGTTTACACCGTTGGAGAGATAGCACTTGCCGTCCAGCAGGTCGCCCACATTCTCCAGAAGCTCGTTGGAGTACACGGCATCACCAAACAGCCAGGTAAAGTCCAGACCCAGATCGCTGGCCTGCTGCACCATAAAGGCAGCATCCTTATAAGCAGTACAGGGGACGAATACGACCTCTACGCCGGCATTGGCCAGATCAGTCAGCTGAGCACGGAACTCCACCTCGCCAGCACGGTAGCCCAGCTGCTTGGCGATCTCGCCGCCCAGGCTCTCATACTGCTCGGCAAAGTAAGAGGACAGGCCCTGAGCATAGCTGTCTTCCAGAGGAGCCAGAGAACCAACTACGGGAGCACCCAAATCATTGTAAGCGAAGTCAGCCAGAGCAGTACCCTGATACGGATCGATGAAGCAAACACGGAACACATAGGGCTGTACATTACCATTGTCATCCACAGTGACCGCCTGGTTGGTGGCAGACAGGGAGATCATAGGAATGCCCGCCTCATTCACCACAGGAGCAGCAGCAATCGCGTGCGCACTAGAGGTAGGACCAAGAATAACATTCACTTTGTCGCTGTAGCACAGCCGGTTGACAATATTAACGACCTCTTCGTTTTTACCCGCGTTATCATAGGCAACCAGCTCCAGCTGCTTGCCCAGCAGGCCTCCCTGAGCGTTCAGCTCTTCGATGCGGTCCTCGATGGCATAACGGCCAGCCATGCCAATGTATCCATCGGCAGAGGACATATCGCTGAAGTAGCCGATTTTAATGGTATCTCCGGAACCACTTCCGCTGCCGCTACTGCTGCCACCGCCGGAACTACCGCAGGCCCCTAAAGAAACTACCATTGCAAGAGCGAGAACTGTGCTTAGGATCTTTTTCATCTTTATCCCTCCTGTTTTTGTATCTATAAAATCGGGAGAGGCGGGGGTGCGGGGGTTCCTTATTTCCCGATCTTATATTTGGTTTTTGTTCTGCTTTGTAACGGGAATTTTCCGCTACTGTAAAAACACTTAATAGTATCCTTCGCTAGTCATCCTAGCCAACGGAAGATCCTTGGACCATTCGTTTTGGGCCAATTCTCCGGATATGCGTTCTGCCGACTGGTTAGCCTTTTGAATTACCGCCTTTTCGTCTTCGGTCAAGAGAACATGATTTTCTACCACTACCTTACCATTCACCATGACCAGTTCCACCTCGTGCCCCCGAGCAGAATACACCAGATTGGGAATCAGATTGCGGATGGGGAAGGTGTAAATAGGGTTCAAGTTTGGATAGGACAGGTCAATCATAATAATGTCAGCCAGCTTGCCTGCCTTTAGCGATCCAATTTTGTCATCCATCATCAGTGCTTTAGCACCCTCAATGGTGGCCATCCGAAGCACCTTCCAGGCCGGCATCTGTGTGCCATCTTGTGTAGCGTGCTTGGTGGACAAAGATGCGCACTTCATTTCTCCGAACATACAGGTGCTGTTATTGGCCTGGTCAGTAGCCAGAGCAACTGTACCGCCATACTCAGCATACTTTCTTGCCGGCGGCAGCGAGCCATCTACCAGCATATTGCTGCCCATGCACAAGACCATGGCAGTACCAGACTGTGCCACTGTACGTATCTCATCATCGGTGGCGCAAGTCAGGTGAGCTGCAATCAGCTGAGGTCCCAGATACCCAAGATCTTGGAGTAACTGAGTGGGCCTGCATCCGTTGCGCATCATACACTGTCGATTCTCACCATTGCTCTGGGACAGATGAGTGTTGATTCCGACCTGGTATTTGTCTGCACAGGCTTTAATTTCTTTCAGCAGCTCCACGGTGCAATATTCCACCGTATGCATGCCAAATCTGCAGGTGATGCGTCCCTCATGACTCTGATGGTACTGTTCCAGCAGCTTGATATTACTTTCCAGCTTCCGATTTCCCACTGCGCTGTCCAACGGAAGCAGTTCATCAGGGGAAATCCCTATCGTATCCTTGGGCATCTCATTGATCATATCGCTGACACAAGCTCTCGCACCCAAGTCAATATAGTTCTGAACGATCGAGGACATCGGGCTGTAAAAATCACCGAAGGTAGTAGTACCAGCTTTCATGGCCTCAATAATATTCAGCCGCGACCCGATGACATAATCCTCATCCTGAGCCAGCCCCAGCAGTGGCAATATGCCATGGATACGCCAAATATCACCCGGAATATCCTGCGCACAACTGCGAACAATGACATCACCGGTATGAATGTGGGCATCTACAAACCCTGGCATGACAGCCTTGCCGGCAGCATCAATATATCGATGGGCAGTATATTCTTTGAGTACATCCTCGCTTTCTCCGACTGCGACGATTTTATTTCCCTTTACCGCTACTGCACCATTGTTGATAATCCCGGTTCCCGGCCCTTCCATGGTGATGACAAAACCACCGTGAAAAATTACATCAACATTCATTTCTACCATCCTGCTTTCTTTTGTAGGGTGGTGTTTTTATCGGCGGCGGATAAACTCTCCGTAGCCATCCGGCACCACAATTTCTGTGCCGTTGTACACCAACTGCCCCCGCACATAGGTAGCAGCAACCTTGCCCTGGAAGTTCATCCCCTGGTATACGCCCTTCGTACTCTTTGTTTTGGAGAAGGACTTCGCTCCATCGTAGACCCACTGGACATTCGGATCTACCAAAACGATATCGGCATCTGCTCCAGGCAACAGATTGCCCTTGCGAGGATACAGCTGGAACATTTTAGCGGCATTTGCAGACATAAGCTCTGCCAAACGGCACCAGCTCATGCCTCGCTTATGTACACCTTCAGTGATCATGGCCGCCAGAGTCGCATCAAAGCAGCCAAAACCGCAGAACTCCTTCCAGAAATCACCCTGCTGAACCTTTTCTTCATCTGTGAATGGTCCGTGATCAGAGCCCAGCACATCTACCGTTCCGTCCAGCACATAATCCCAGAGCTTATCCACGTATTCCCGGCTGCGGAAGGGAGGTGTGCATTTCGCAAAGGATTTTTTCTCTCTGAGAATCGTCTTATCGAAAATCAGATAGTGGGGACAGCTCTCCACATAGACGTGCACACCTTCACTCTTGGCCTGCTTCAAAAACTGCATGCCCTGCGGAATGGTAGTGTGGCACACTTCCAACCGTGCACCGGTCACCTTAGAAAAAAGAACTGCCCGCTGGATTGCCTCATATTCAGTCCACCAAGGTCTGGCTTCATCAAACATCGCCTCATCCTGGCAGCCCATTTGGGAAAACCGGTCGCATCCCATAGCGGCTACTTCCGCATTTTCTGCGTGCACACCAATCAGTCCGTCAAACTCTTTTACCAGCTTCATTCCTTCCACCAGATACCCGTCGGTGATCTGGGGATACTCCTCGGTGGCAAAACACATAAAGCCCTTATAACCAACACAACCCAGTTCATTCAGCTCAGGCAGCTTGTCCAAATTTTTGGGGTTAATACCGCCCCACAACGCGAAATCCACCACCGAGTGTTCATTCGCAGTGTTGTACTTTGCTTCAAACCCCTCTTTCCCCAGCACAGCAGTACTGGGAAGAGGCATATCTGCGATCGTGGTAATTCCTCCGGAAGCTGCACATCGGGAACCATGAGCCCAGTCCTCCCGATAATTGAAGGGACCTGGATCTGTCATATGGACATGGGTATCAATCAGCCCAGGAAGAACCATTTTCCCTTCTGCATCCACTATCGTGCATCCTTCCGGAGCCGGCGTGCCCTCAAAAATACCGGCAATCTTTCCCTCTTGAATCAGCAAAGATGCTTTTACTACCCGATCTGGTAAAACAACATTACCATTTTGAATCCAAAGTGATTCCATGTGAGCTATCCTCCTTCTTTCCTCTTCCTAAATGGTACTCAGCAAATTGCAACCTGATAGTTCGGTGCACTGACTTCCTTTAATACATGGCAACTTTCCGCCAGCAGAGCTGGGATCATCTGAGTCATACCACACTCAATAGCAATCTCACCTTGATAGCCTAACTCCTGCAACATCTGCAGGTAGGGCAAATAGTAGTGGATATTCCCTCTCGTCAGCGGGTAACGTCCGTTACTCGCATGTGCAATATGAACCATCTCTATCTTGTCCATGGCAGGCAGCACCGCTGCCGGATCCTCTCCCATCATCCACGCATGATAGATATCATAAATCATACCTAAGTCATTGCAAAGCTGAATAAATTGGAAAGTATCTTTTGTGCTGTTAAGCACATTTGTCATCTGGCTGCAGATGGGCTCCATCAAAATTCGAATCTGATACGGCTTGCAAATCTCTGCAGCACGGCACATGCATTCCAGCAGCTGTTCGTCAGCCAACTTCCTTGGGAATTTAGAGGGAATCTTTCTGGAGAGAGGAGCCCCAATCCCAATTTGTGTAATACCAAGCTCTGCTGCTCGTGGGGCCAAGTTAGAAACGTACTGCTCCACCTGCCCCAGTTTATATTCCGGTCCACACAACTTCAGTTCCGGAGGACAAAAGTCATTTAGGGACCGACAAGTTAAATGAAAATGATTCAAGGTACGGGACAATCCCTGTATCTGCTCTTGTGAACTGCGTTCCAGTTCACTGGCCGAGAGTACCACGCGGTCAAATCCGCATTCTGCAACAAGCTGACACAGGGAGGCGGATGCACAGCAGCTAATATACATTGCTCTCACATCCTCATGACGATTATACATTCTTCCAGTTCGGCATTGTTAATTGAATACAATTTTGTTTTCAATCCACATTGTAGCAGAACGATAAGAAATGTCAATTCTCTTTTTCTTTTTTTGTTGGTTTCGATATACTCTTTTGATCTAATTTGAAAATCAAATTGAAAATTCGCGTTTAATATCTTTTTTATTCGCAGAATTTAGCGAAATATGTTGCAAAATCCTCTTTTTATTTTGTCGTCGCTTTACACAAAATCACAGCTCTTTTTACGATTTTATTGCTCCTTTAATCCAAAAATGTCAGATTCAATAAATTGCAGCTTGTTTATTTGGCGCTTTTGTCCCCTCTTTGTTTCTTGCTTTTCGCTCCAAAAAATTGTATATTAAATTGTATTCAATTTTGAGTTTAATTTAGGGCCGCAGCAAATTCACCTCATTTTAAAGGTTATATTTGCAAATACGGCCCTAAATACAGCTATATTTTGTTCTAATTCAGGTTTATTTGTCTCGATTTTATATGTGAGTCCTTTTACAGATTAAAACTAAGAAATCTAACAAATTCACAGTCTATGTTCCTGTTTGTAAATATTTGTAATATGCGCCATAGCAAGATTAAACTGCGGATTGTACTGAGGACTGGAGAGTACTTCCTTGAAATTGTTCTCACTGCGGTCCAGGTGGATTGTCAAACTCTCCACACTGGCTTGACGATCGTTATCCATCAGTGCTTGATAAATGTTTTTATGCTCCTCCCGCGCCTCTTCCATACGGGATGGCACTATAAAGCTCAGCCATCTTGCACGATAAATTTGAAGCCTCATTCGATTTGAAATCTCAGCCAAACGGCTATTGTTAGCCATTTCCATAATCTCTCCGTGGAACAAATCATCGTACTGATAATTCTGAAGCGCATCCGTTGTGCTCTGCAGCTTTTTATAAATATCGGTCAATTTATTTCTTTGAGTTGCAGTGCCTCCACCATTATCCAGCAAAATATTGACCGCCGCTATTTCTACAGCCTTTCTTACCTGACAGATTTCAACTATGTCCGTTAAAGTCATTGGCGCCACTTGTGCACCGGTGTCGGTAGGAACAATCAAGCCATCGCTGGTCAGCATAAAAATTGCTTCTCGAACTGGTGAACGGCTCATATTCAGTTCCTGGGCCAGCGCATGGTCCGATACGGCAGCTCCCGGAGGAAGTTCAAAGCTGAGTATTTTCGATTTGATATATATATAAGCCTGCTTGGACTGAGGTCCTTTTCTCCGTGCCATGTCCATTACCTCCCTGCAGCTTTTAATTCATTTCTTAAGATAGTATTCAATATAAAACACAATTTGTCAATATTTGCTTCTGCTGCATTTTCCCAATATTTTTTAAGTTTTTTTGCAGAAAGCATGAAATAAAGAAAGGAAGATCACCATGAAAAAAATTGTCTCCTTCTTCGGCGAACCCTCCCCTGTATTCGATGCTCTAAACCAGCAAGCAAAGGAGTATGCGGCACAAAAAGGGTTTGATTACAGCTGGGTCCCTCAAAAGCCTTTTGACCAGGACGCTGTAATCCGTTGCCTTCAGGAGTCCGACATGGGACTTATTGATGTCGAACCCTATGGAGAAGAAATTTTTAGCGCCATTGAAGGCAAGTGCCCTCTGTTGGTTCGTTTTGGTGTCGGCTTTGACAAGGTAGATCTGGCCGCCGCCAGTCGCCATGGGATTGCAGTTGCACGGACTACAGGTGCCAATGCCAGCGGCGTGGCGGAAATGGCCTTGACTCTGATTCTGGCCTGCCGCCGCGAACTCCAGCCTAACCGCCACCGCTGCATTGAAACTGGCCACTGGGATAAGTATATTGCCAACGAAACCGCAGGTGCTACCATTGGCATTCTTGGTTTTGGTGCCATCGGCCGCTTGCTGGCCAAACTGATGCTGGGGTTAGGCTGCACGGTAATCGCTTACGATCCCTATCCCAATGAAGCTTTGGCCCGTGAACTTGGTGTGCGCCTGGTAGATTTGGATGAACTTTTTACTACTGCTGACGCCATCAGTGTTCATGTCCCATATAGTGCAGAAACCCATCACATGGTCAATGCCGAGCGTTTGGCTCAGATGAAACCGACTTCTGTGATTGTCAATACAGCCCGCGGAAACATCATCGATGAAGACGCCCTGTACGATGCCCTGAAGGCAGGACAGATCCGCGGTGCAGGTTTGGATGTTTACGCAGTCGAACCGCTGCCCGCAGACAGCAAACTGCTGGAACTGGATAATTTGATTCTCAGTCCCCATTTCTCCAGCCAGACCGTAGAATCCCTCTGGAACACCTATAAAATGGCCATCGACATTACTGCCGACTTCTATGATGGCAAGGATTCTCCTCATATTCTTAACCCTGACTACAAAGCTGCTAAAAAGTAATCTTCCCGGCTTTTGGTGGACTTGGAAGGGGCACAGCTCCTTCCAAGTTCCCAAATCCCTATACCCACTCACCCAATGAGAACAATTTCACATGAGGAGTGATTTGATGGCTCGATATTTAATGGGGATTGATAATGGAGGGACGGTAATCAAAGCTGCTCTCTACCGGCTGGATGGAAAGGAAATAGCTGTCGCCTCCCAACACACCCCTGTATTTTCCCCTCAGCCTGGGTATCAGCAGCGAGATATGGAAGAAGTGTGGCAGAAAAACTGCGCCTGCATCCGCCAGGTTTTGAAACAAGCAGCCATCTCTCCAGAAGAAGTAACCGCCCTTGCTGTGTGCGGCCACGGAAAAGGATTGTATCTCTGGGGAAAAGATGGGCGCCCTGCCTATCCTGGAATCGCTTCTACCGATAACCGAGCATGGTCCTATCCAGGGCGTTGGAAAGAATCCGGTATTTTCAGCCAGCTTTACCCCCAACTCTGCCAGCAGCAATTAGCCTGCCAGCCTTCTGCCCTGCTGGCTTGGCTGAAAGATCACGAACCCACAGTTTATCAAAATATCCAATGGGTCTTTTCTATTAAAGATTACATTCGCTTCCGTCTCACCGGCACCGCCCTAAGTGAGTGCACTGATCTCTCCGGCTCCGGACTGATGGATGTAAAAAATCAATGTATCGACTCTCAACTGCTGCGGACACTGGGCATTGAGGAGGCAGCAGAAATGATCCCTCCCCTATGTCGCTCCTTTGATCTGTGCGGCCAGGTCACGCCAGAGGCCGCCGCTCTGACCGGCCTTTGCCCCGGCACACCAGTAGCAGGCGGCATGTTCGATATCGATGCCTGCGCAATCGCTATGGCCGTGACCTCTCCAGATCAGCTCTGCACCATTACCGGCACATGGAGCATCAACGAATTCATTTCCACACAACCCAAGCTCGGCACAAAGGTAGCCATGAATTCTCTGTACGCTATCCCCGGCTACTACCTGCTGGAAGAGTGTAGTCCCACCAGCGCGGGTAACCTGGAATGGAATCTGAAACAACTGGCTGCCGGTCTTGATCTGCCCCAGGGACAGTCTCTTTACGATGGCGTTAATCATCTGGTGGATTCGATCTCGCCAGAGGACTGCCAAGTCTATTATCTTCCATTTCTTTATGGTTCTAATGCCCATCCACTTGCGAAAGCCAGCTTTTTAGGGCTGACATCCTATCACACCGCCGCCCATATGCTGCGAGCTGTGTTCGAGGGGGTTGCCTTCTCACACAAGGTACACATCGATCGTCTTCTGACCGCTCGTCAAGCGCCATCAGTCATCCGCATGGGCGGCGGCGCAGCAAATTCTGCAGTCTGGTCTCAAATGTTTGCCGATGTTCTGAACCTGCCCATTCAGCAGGTTTCCGGTGTACGGGAGTTGGGTGCTCTTGGCTGTGCAATGGCCGCCGGAGTTGCAGCAGGTATCTACACCGATTACTCTCAAGCCGCTCAGGCAATGGTACGCATGGGAACACCTATTCTTCCAGATCCGGACCGACATGCAATTTATCAGTCTAAATTTGAAACTTATCAGGCAATCTCTTCCGCTTTGGACACCATTTGGGATCGTTTTATTGTCTGATTAGAAATATAAGGAGTTGTTTATATGCTGGAAGAACTGAAAAAACAGGTGTGTGAGGCAAATTTGCTTCTGCCCAAGCACGGTCTTGTTACCTTCACCTGGGGCAATGTGTCCGGTGTAGACCGGGAGAAGGGTTTGATGGTCATCAAGCCCTCCGGCGTGGAGTACGACAACATGAAGCCGGAGGACA